>Ga0105243_10000321_pt1 | contig 52717 bp, 50 predicted proteins | sample KBSM34metaG_FD_81525 | JGI IMG/M metagenome (GOLD analysis project Ga0105243, IMG submission 81525) | Miscanthus rhizosphere microbial communities from Kellogg Biological Station, Michigan, USA - KBS M3-4 metaG | ecosystem: Host-associated > Plants > Roots > Rhizosphere > Soil | place... | reverse complement strand
TGAGGAGCAGGTCGGTGCGTTGATGGACTTCGAGATGGTGACCATCCGCGAGGATGTCAGCCTGGAAGTGGTCCTGCGTTATCTGCGTCGTCTGAAAGAATTGCCAAGCCACACCGACAAACTGTTCGTGGTGGACTACGACGGCGTGCTCAAAGGGGTGCTGCCGATCAAGCGTCTGCTGGTCAATGACCCGGACAAGCAGGTCGCCGAGGTCATGGCCAGTGATCCGGTGAGTTTTCATCCGGATGAAGATGCCTACGACGCGGCTCAGGCGTTTGAGCGTTATGACCTGATTTCGGCCCCTGTGGTCGACAAGAACGACAAGTTGATCGGTCGTTTGACCATCGACGAAATGGTCGACCTGATTCGTGAGGAAAGTGAGACCGAAGTCCTCAACATGGCCGGTCTGCGGGAAGAGGAAGACATCTTCGCCTCGGTCTGGAAATCCCTGCGCAACCGTTGGGCCTGGCTGGCGATCAATCTGATTACCGCGTTTGTCGCGTCCCGGGTGATTGGGCTGTTCGAGGGCTCGATTGAAAAGCTGGTGGCGTTGGCGGCCCTGATGCCCATCGTTGCGGGTATCGGTGGCAACTCGGGTAATCAGACTATCACCATGATTGTCCGGGCAATGGCCCTGGACCAGGTGAGCACTGGCAACACCTCGCGCTTGATGCGTAAAGAGCTGGCCGTAGCCCTGATCAATGGCCTGGTCTGGGGTGGGGTGATCGGTGTCGTGGCGTACATGCTCTACGGGAGCTGGTCGCTGGGGGTGGTCATGACTGCTGCCATGACCTTGAACCTGCTGCTGGCGGCGCTGATGGGAGTTCTGATCCCCATGACCCTGGCGCGCCTGGGGCGTGATCCGGCGATGGGCGCTAGCGTGATGATCACCGCCATGACTGACAGTGGCGGCTTTTTCATCTTTCTCGGCCTGGCGACCATTTTCCTGCTTTGAGCCGTTCTTCCCTGTTGGTTACCGACGAAGCGCCTAAATGGCGCTTCGCTGCTTTTGGCGGGGCAAAAAAAAGCCAGCGACTAGGCTGGCTTGAGCTTGCGAGATGCAATCAGGTGGCGTCTGCGGCCATTTCAGCGTCATGGGCGATCAGCGAAACCAAAGCGTTTTGCTGGCGATGTGAGAGTTGGCGGAAACGTTGAAGCAGTTCGCGCTCATGCAAGGACAGTTCGGGGCTGTCCAGGCGCATGCTCAGCTCTTCACCCAAGGCGCCTTCCTGAATAAGACTCTGTTCCAGGCGCGCGATGATTTCGGAGTTCATGCTGCGGTGATGATTGCGAGCCACCTCGGCAATGCGTTCACGCATCCCGTCGGGTAGACGTACGACGAACTTGTCAGCCGTACGGCTGGAATAAATTGCCTGTTTCAATGGGCGCATATATTTAACCGGTTAGTTCAGGGGGAGCGGTTCTCGGAATTGGCCGCGGGCTGTCTTTTAGGACAAGCCTGAATGCCAAATGTTCAACCTGAATTGTTAAGAGGCCCGCATCATGCCTCAAAATTGCCAGATCCTTGGCGTCAATTCTGTGACAAATATTGAACTGGATAAAGGCGTTATGCCAGCACCAATTATCAGAAATGCGGACTGGTTTGAAAAGTTCGTCGGGTCCGCGTTGCTGGCCGCATTCTCCCATCCTGCGGGAGTGTCAGTGCACCGACGAAGGTGCATGCTATGCGGGTGAAAGTGTAATCCCTACCTGTCAGAGGATAGTGGCAAATGGCCGATTTACTAGTTGTGCTCTGCGGAGCAGCCACCCATGCCGGGTAGGTTGATCTACTTGATGGGGCCTTCAGGGGCCGGCAAGGATAGCCTGATTGATGCGGCCCGGCAGCCTTTAAGTGCGTTGGGCTGTGAAGTGGCAAGAAGGGTGATCACGCGCTCTGCCGAGTCGGTGGGAGAGGAGGCGATTGAGGTCACCGCCGAGGAGTTCGCGGGACGAGTAGGCCGGGGGGATTTCGCTTTGTTCTGGCAGGCCAATGGCCTGGGTTATGGGATTCCTGTGGTGATCGATAGCTGGTTGGCGCAGGGGCGCAATGTCCTAGTCAACGGGTCCAGAGGCTATCTGTCCAGGGCGCGAGCTCGGTATCCCGATCTGATTCCGATAGTTCTGACGGTTGATAACGAAGTATTACGCCGTCGCTTGCTGCGTCGGGCCAGGGAAAGCCTGCCGGAGATAGAAGAGCGCCTGCAGCGTAATGAACAGTTTGCCCATGCCGGCTGGCTGGATGAGGAGGGAGTGGTTCGCCTGGATAATTCTGCCGAATTACAGGTTACCTTGAGGCGCCTCTTAGGCATATTGCAAGAGCACGGTATCAGCGCAATACAGGGTCGAACTTGATCTTGCGGCCAGCCAGCAGTGCCAGCAGGAACAGGCCGAACAGTGAGCCGCTGATGATCAGTGGCGCGCTGCCCAGAGGTTCTTCAGGCAGGAACACAGCGGCAATGGCGCTGAGTAGCGTCAGAACAAGCAGGCTTTTGGCAGCGGTGGACATAAATGGCTCCTGTAGTCTCGGTCTCAAAATACCCAGCGTTCAGTGGGTGCGGCGGCTGGCTGTTGCGAGGCTTTTCCCTGGGTAACCCGGGTCACTGAGCCAGGCTCAATCTGGGTGTTCATGACTGCCAGCTGGGGTGCCTGGCGTTGCTGGTAATGGGCGAAGGATGACCCGCCAGGGGCAGCGTCATCTGCAGGTTGAAAGTGAAAGGCCGCCAGTACGGCGATGGCAATCGCATTCAAGAGCAACAGAGCGCTATTCATGGGCGGCATCTCCTCAGTGTTTATCCACTAATTAAGCAGCCTGCGTGCCAAGAGTTTACCTGGCGATAAAGTCTTTAAAAACAATATGTTGAGCTGATTTTTAAAGTCTCTTGAATTGCATTTTGCAATGATGGCTTTTTGCAGTGATGCAATTTGCACGACGCGGCATCGAAGCCGCGGGGCGAGCCTGATGCTTCCTGCAAAAAGCCCTATGGATCACATGACAAATGCAGCCTTGGCCGTTAACATGCACGCCGTCCTCCGCGCCGTGCCGCAATGGCGCTCGCTGTTTTGTCTCAGTAGCTCAATTGGATAGAGCATCCCCCTCCTAAGGGGAAGGTTGGCAGTTCGAACCTGCCCTGGGACACCATACAAATCAATACTTTCAGCGACTTTCCTCTCTACTCAAAAGTCACCATGGGTGCAGGGTGGGTGCAATGGCACTCAGTCCTTTGCGAAATTACGAGCAACGCCAGCCTCGGAAATTGCAAGGTGATCTGACGCAGGAAGCCCGTGTAGCTCTCCCACATAACGCATAAACTCCCGAAACTGCTCTTTTGCTTTGTATGCCCAAGCCTTGTTCAGCTGGGCATACTCAAAAAAGCCGTTTAGCCCCGGACATTTTCGATATAGTGGCTCATAGCTACCAATTGGCTTGGGGGCTCAGGTTTTATTGAGGTTTAGGATTTGTTAAAGCGCAATTTGTTAGTTCCAGCCGTCTCCTTGATCGTTACTGCCTTTCTCGCTGGATGCTCTTCACATCAGGGTGCGACTCCAGCAAAGCCGGTTAAAAAGCCTGTTGTTCTGATTGCGGACGAACACAATTCAAAGGTCATTTTCAAAGCGGTCAGTATTGAATCGCCTGTGACGTTTCAGATTGGGAAGCCGGGAAGTCTGAGCAGCGTAGGTGCTGTATACAACGATGCTCAAGAACGGCAGATGCCGGCGTTTGCTAGGGGGCTATATAAAGGGCTCGCTCGGGGGATGCATGGTGCTAGGCCGAGCCGAGAGATTTTGGTGCCAGCAGGTCAGGTGACGGAGGTTGAAGGTGAAGCAACTTGGCGAAACAACATTGGAACGACTTATCGGATAGAAAAATGCGGCCCTTTGTCTCGCACCTTTCTCGCGCAGCCGAATAAGACATATCTGGTTGAGTTCGATTTGCAGAATTTCTCGGTCTGCACCCAGAAGATTTTCGATATCTCCCAGAAAGGGCAGAAAGATCTGATCTCACCTGCCGCTCATTAGTCGCTGGAGTTGCTTTACCGCGTACCGGTGTTAGTGCTTGGTAGGTGTTTTCATCTTGCGTCTCTCACATTGCTGCTACATCTGATCTTCGGCGTAGATTCAACGGCTCTGCTGAAGACGCCACTGATGGAGCCCATTTTGCGATTGACCGTCGACGGCTTGTTGCCTGACTGCATCCATCCTGTACGGATCTGGTCCAGGTCACGGCCGGTGATTGCGTCGAGGCGCTGTGACATGATCGTGTCGAAGTTGCAGCTCAGGGTGTGCTGGGTCTTCTTGTGGCCTTTGTGGTGAGTCTTGAACCACGGCATATAGGTGTCTTCGATGAACTCCCGTAGAGAGGGTAGGGCGGTTCCTCTGCGCTTTTGGGTAACGGCAAGTGGTTCGCCAAGCGCTCGAGCTTCTGCGAGATACTGAGTTGCCTCGGTCCTGGCTTGGTCTAGGGTGAGAATGCCTACTCGCCCCAGTGTCTTCTTGCGGCCGCGGGCCCAGGACACAACTTACGATTTCGCGCCGGCCGCAGTCACCCGAACGAATAGGCCCGTGACGGTGGTGTCGTGAACCTCATATTCGCTGCCAGTGACCTGCAGCGAGGTAAGCAGTTTTGCCGTTAGCTTCTCTTTCAATTTGTTCCCATGGGTGCATGGTGGGTGCAAAAAGAACTATACGGCGTCGTTATTACGGACACAACCGGACGCTAAGCCCAATAAACACTGGGTTTGGCCAAGCGGGCTGGCGTCTCTAATGACCCTCCTAAGGGGAAGGTTGGCAGTTCGAACCTGCCCTGGGACACCATATAATTCGTATCTTTCTGGGCTGATCCCTGCGCGGTTGATCTGTTCTTGGACCCCGGAGCGAAAGAATAAAGAAAAGCCCCACCGGGCGATCCTCCGGCGGGGATTTTTTTATTTCTTCTATCCGAGGGGCACGTTAAATAACGCTCCCTTTTTCTTGTATTGGTGCCAGCCTGACCAGCGTGGGGCTACGTGCTTGTGCACAGGGCCACAGTGAGTGTTTTTGATGGCCTGCAAGGATTCACGTTGTTTTGCTGATCTGGCTGCTTGTCGCCAGGGCCAGAAATATCAATCCGCTACCGGACAGAGCGCCGGCAATCCCTTCCAGTCGACGCTTGCCCACACTCCGCTGCCGGGTGCAAGCAACTGGCTCAGCTTCGCTTCATTGAATGAAGTTCCCAGCGAATCGGCTCTGAATGCGGCTATCCATTGCTGGCGGCCCAGCATGAAGGCCTTGCCGAAGTCTTCCCAATCGTTGAAGCAGTCCTGGGCCCGCTGGGCGTTGAGCAGCATGATGCGCCACCCTGTTTCAGGTTCGAGCCAGCTCATCAACATGGCGCAACGGACAAAAAATGCGCTGCGCACGCAGGCGAAGGCCATGGCTGCTCGCGGGTCGTCGCTGGGATTCAGGCCATGCAGGTCAATACGAAACCACTGGCGCTCCAGGGTGCCATTGAGGTGGGCGCAGACTTCGTCGTCGGTGGCGTTGCTGCGAAAACCGATCTGGTGCAGCAACGAGGCCCGCAGGGTGCTTTTCGCCTGATCCATGAAGTGGGTGGTATCGGGGTCGTAGAAACCGGTCATTCCGGTGGCATCGACCATGGGTTGTGCCAGTGTTAGTGCCCAACGCTTACGTGGTGTGAATACCACTAGGGATGTTCCCGACGGGCGGCGAAAGTGACGCCAGCCCAGCCAGGCGCCGAATAGCACGACAATTACCGTCATCATCTGCGTATTACCTGCTTCTGTTTTGCCATGTGCTGATTTCTTCGGCCAGGGATGGGGACATATCTGACCAGGGCACGCCTTCGGTCCGATACTGCGGGTCCTCGGCCTGACGTGGTGGCCAGGGGTTTTTCTTGAAGATGTGACGGGTGGCGTACTTGACGGTCGGCGCCTGGGGCGCGACCTCCAGCAGCAGGTCGGACTGGCGTGCCGCGACCAGCCACTCGACCATGGCCGAAGGGGCTTCCAGCCGTCGGAACAACTGTGGGTAACGGGCTACCAGACGGGTCTGGGTTTGAGGATCACTGACTTCTTCGATACGCAGCCAACCCGCCTCGGTACGCACTATGCCGATGGCAATGCAGTCGGCCGGGGTCTGTTGGTCGGTACCCAGGGTGTTGAGAAAGCGCAGCAGGTCGTGGAAATAACGTTCGACGGGCGGGCGGTTCTGCTTGCCTTTGACCTGCTCCACCGTCAGTGCACCGTCGTCCTGGATGATCAGGCTGACGGTGATGTGGGGTTGGCCTTGAGCATCGCGCAGGCTGAACACGCGCATGCTCTGCTGTTCCACCGCTTCGGCGTAACGCTCTCCGTAGCCGCCGGTCAGGGCCCGACGGTCGGCGAACTGCCCGAGGCAATGGCGCATCACGTAGCTTTCAAAAGCCATCTCGGCCCGCAACAGCGGGCTTTGCGGGCGCAGTTCGACCCAGGTGTGCTCGGCACAGGTAAGGGTCACGGTCAGGGCTTGGGCAGAGCTCTGGCGCCATCCCTGATCGACCCGGGCCGCCATTTGTGCATGCTCCCTTTCCCACAATGCCAGCGCTTGCGGGCAAGTGATGCGATCCAGCTTGCCCTCAAGAGCCGTGCCTTTGCGTGAGGTCAGGAACTCCACCAGTTGGGCTTCCTGGTGCAGCAGCTGCGGCTCCTGCGGGTCGATCCAGACCAGGGGCGCCAGGGCTTTGGCGGGGTCTTCGGATTGCGCCTTGGCAGCGCGCTCGAAATAGCCGTTCACCCAGGCCGGCACCGAGTCGCTACCCAGGGCCGTACAGGCGTCATCCAGGGACTGGATGCGTCGTGCCGGTTCGAAGTTGCCTACCAGATGGCGATAGAAGTGGTTCAACAGCCAACCCTGCACTGCTTGCTCGTCCCTGCGCTGCTGGCTGCGCTGGGTGATACCGCGTTTCTGTTCATCGGCATTGAGCAGGTTGCGCGGGGCGTAGCTGGGGCTGCGCTTGTCGGCGCTTACTTCCATATCTGCCACCAGTTTTTCTTGCCAGCCGGTTGAGCCGGGGCTTGCAGCTCGCTCAGAATTTGCTCGATCCGGGCACGGCACCGGATGTCGTAGTCATCGTCCGGGGCACACAGGGCCAGGGTGCGTGCGCAGTAGTCAATGGCTTCGGCGGCGCGCCCCCGGGCCTTGAGGAAGTCCACCGAGGCGGACATGACCGAGACCTCGTTCAGGGACAGTACCGCCGGCTGGTAACGCTGCCAGAGGCTGTCGGCGTTGTCCGGATGGGCATGGGCCAGGTAGCGTGCGACCTGGATCCGGGCAAACAGCGCCGAGCTGTCCAGTTGCTGATCGCTGACGCCTTGCTCTTCCTGCCACTTGAGCAGGCGTTCGAGCCAGATGAGGATCTCATTGTCGCGATCGAGCTTGTACAGGGCGTACGCCACCGAGGCTACGTATTCATCCGGGTTGTGGCGGCTGTAGCCGAACTCGGCCGAATAATGCCAAAGCTGTTCCGCAGCATCGATAATGCCGGGCAGATCCTCCAGGCTGATACGCGCACTGAGCAGCCCATTGTAGTGTTCGGCGAACGGGCTGGCGGCGATGCCCCGTGTATGCAGTTCGATGGCGTCTTCGTAGCGAATCGGGTTGTAGTAGCGGTAGTTGATCGCCAGGTTGTTGCAGAGCATGGAATACAGGTGCGCGCAGGCATCGTACGGGTGGCCGCTGCCGCTGGCGAAATAGCGCTCCATATGGGCCTGGCCCTGCTCGTAGGCATCTCTCTGGGCTTCGCGCAGCAACGAATAGGCCTGGTCCCGGGCGTCCGGGGGCAGTTTGTCGGCTTCTGCTTCGGCCAGGTCTTCAATGCCCAGTGCGTAGTTGTAGGCGTGCTTGCCGCAGGACAGGACGGGCTTGGGCGCTTTGAGTGCCTCGATAATCCCTTGGCTGTTGATCCGAGCGGCAAGCAGCGAAAACGCACTGCGGTTGTCTTGCATGCGGCCTGCCTGGATGGCGTTTTGCAGCAGGCTGGCTTCAGTGGCCGCATCGATCAGGCCGTGCTCAGCGTCGTGCACGGCTGCCAGGCGGGTGATCCAGGGGTGATCGGGCGCCCGACGCACCGCTTCTGCACGAGCTTCGGTATACAGCGCGTCGCCAGCTTGCAGGTCCTCCATGGCCAGGGAGAGGGCGGCCAGCAGTGGCGTGGCAGGCTTGCTGGTTTCGAGGCTGGGCAGCGCTTGCAGGAAGCTCTGCAGCACTTCCTCGGTGATACAGGCACGCATCACGCAAATCGGCCACCAGGCACTGTGCTCATCAGGGTCTTGCAGGCGATCGAGTACCAGGCGGGCGGTGGCAGGCCATAGCTCGGTTTGCCGGTCATAGACATCGATGAATGCGCGAAATCCGGCTTCGTCGATGCGGCCAGCTTCCATCAGCCAGGGCAATTCGTATTCGATGAAGTTGTTGCCTCCGTCGGAATCCAGGCTCAGGGCCGCGGCATTGCAGATCTTCAGGGCGCCGGCCAGGTCGCCCTGGGCGTGCAGGGCGCGGGCCGCCAAGCGTGCAGTGCGCACTTCCCATTCGCGGCGCTGGGGCTGGGAGCGGCCAGCGGTCAGTTGCGCGATGGGTTGCTCGAACAGTGCCAGGCGCAGCGGAATGATCTCGATCAGCGAGTTGCCCAACCACAGCCAGTCGCCTTCATCGATATCCTGGTCCGGGCCGGCGGTACGTACGGCGTTGACCGCCTCCAGGGCTGCACTGCGGGCCTCTTCATTGCGGTCGTGGTAGGCCAGGACTCGGGCGCGGCGCTGATACTGATCGGCGGCATCCCAGGCACGCAGGGCCGCGCGGGCAGGGTTGCCCAAGGTCAGGGCGTAGCGCACTTCGATGGTTTTCAGTGCTATTTCACAACTAGCGCGTTCCAGATCGTCGAAGATCCGATAGCGGCGGTAATGCTCGACATTGAAATCCAGGGTTTGCGTGGCCATCTGTTCGAGCTGTCCGAGCACTTCGATCAGGGTTGGCTCGTCATCGAGGTAGTTGGCGACCCGCAGGCGCAGGATAGCCAGGTTCATCATCAGCTCGGCGCGGGCCGGCTCTGGGGCGGCTTGTACAAGAGCGTCGCCATCCTGATCGATGACGGCCCGGGCTGCCGCTGAATTACCGGCCTGCATCCACAGGGTGTGCAGGCGATCGATGGACGCCAGGGAGTCGGCCTGCAGCGGTTGTGCCTGCAACTGAGCCAGCAGGGCATCGGTTTCCTGTTCTTGCTGTTGCGCCTCCAGGCGGTCCATGAACTGTTCCAGTTCAATGCCGGTTATCGCACTGCTGTTATGCGCCATCGTTAACTCCATTTGATAATGACCTGCGCATCACGTGATGCACTGCCTGGCAGACCGGCATTTCCTCGTCGTTGGTGCCGCCGTGGGGTGTCATGCCGATCCTTCGACACCCGGGTCGCAAGCCTGCGACGCTTGCGACTGATGGACCCTTTATTGCGCGGCAGACCCTCTGCAATGCAGGGGCATTTCCGGCCAGAAACGATCGAGGCTGTGAGGCGCAGCACGCTATCAGGTGATGTTTCAGAATCCAAGGTTTGAGCGTGCAAACAGGCCTCTTTTACGGCTGAGTACACGGGCTGGTCGAGACTTGTGTAATCCGCGGTGAAATGCCGCCCGTCGGCTATAAGGGAATGCGTAATCCGGCCGATAACCTCAGTGGACAATTGTGTTCCCAAGTGGCGGCCTGGATCACAGGCCGACCGGAAAGTGCTTGATAGCCCGTGGCCAGCAGCTATTATCTGCGCGCCAAAAACAGGCTGCGAAGCCGGGTGGGTCCTGCTGTCTTTGGATTGATCTTCTTACTTGCCTGGAATCTTCGATGCTGGCGTACCACCAAAAGAGCTTTTTGATCGTCGATGATTTCTCGGACTTCCGCAGTTCGGTGCGTTCGATGCTGCGTGAGCTGGGCGTCAAGGATGTAGACACCGCCGACACTGGCGAGCAGGCCCTGCGCATGTGCGCGCAGAAGCGCTACGACTTCATCCTCCAGGACTATCACCTGGGCGACGGCAAGAAAAACGGCCAGCAGGTGGTCGAAGACCTGATGCTGGAAAAGCTCATCAGCCATGAGAGCGTGTTCCTCATGGTCACCGCCGAGAGCAGCCAGGCCATGGTGCTCAGTGCCCTGGAGCATGAGCCCGATGCCTACCTGACCAAGCCTTTCAACCGCTCCGGTCTGGCCCAGCGCCTGGAGCGCCTGCAGCAGCGCAAGACGTTGCTCAAACCCATTCTCCAGGCCCTTGACCGGGGCAAGCCGGTGGAGGTGCTCAACGCCTGCATCGCCCTGTGCAAGCAGGACCCGCGTTATGCGCCGTTGTGCCTGCGCTACCGCGCCGATGCCCTGCGCGACATGCATCAGAACGAGGCCCTGGAGCGCCTGTACAACAGCATCCTGGCGGACCGGCCACTGCCCTGGGCCTACGTCGGGTTGGGGCGCCTGCTGTTCAAGCGCGGGCAGGTTGGCGAGGCCAAGGCGGTTTATGAAAAGGCCTTGAAGGCCTTTCCGATGATGCCGGGCCTCTACGACGGGCTGGCAGAGGTGCTGGTAGCCGAAGGCGATACCCAGCGGGCCCAGAACGTGCTGGAAGAGGCGGTGCGCCTTTCTCCCCTGGCCGTGCGGCGCCAGGCATTGCTGGGCAAGCTGGCCATGGCCAACGAAGACTTTGACAGCGCCTCCCGGGCTTATCGCCAGGCGGTGTCCCAGGGCGCGCAGTCGCGTTTCAAGGACCCGGAAAGCAACCTCGGGCTGGCCCATGCCCTGATCAGCAAGGGCAGCGAGAGGGGCCTGGACACGCGCACCCGGCTGGAAATCAACCAGACCCTGAGTGCCGTGGCCAAGGAGAATCCCACTGACCCGGGCCTGCAGATTCGCGCGCGGCTGATGAAGGCCACGAGTCTGTTGCTCAATGATGCCGAGACCGCGGAAAAACTCACCGAGCAGGCGCTGCTGCGCCTGGACGGCATGGAGCAGTTCATGAGCCCCGAAGCGGCGCTGCTGGTGGCCAAGCAACTGCAGATGCTGGGGCAGGCCAGTGCCGGTGCTTCGATGCTCAAGAACTGTGCGGAGATCTATGGTGACGATCCGAAGGTCATGCAGAACATCGCCAAGCTGACCGACGACCCGACTATCCTCAGTTCTTCCAATGCCGCCGCCGATATCAACCGTCAGGGCGTGCGCAGCTACAAGGGCGGCAACCTCGCGGAAGCGCGGGAGTTGTTCCGCAAGGCCCTGGCCATGCAACCGAAGAACATCAGTATTGCCCTGAACATGGCCCAGTCGCTGCTGCACGGCGCCGACGCCAATCCGGACGCGGCACTCCTGGAAGAATGCCGGGCGTGCCTTAAATTGGTGGGCATGATGCCCGATACCGACGCGCGTTATCCGCGCTATCAGAAGCTGCGAAGCAAGGCGTTTGGCCAATGATCGAAAAGCAACAGGCGCTCGACTTTTCCACGGTGATCGCCTCCACCGTACATGACATGAAGAACTCCCTGGCCATGCTGATGCAGGCTCACGCCCAGTGGCTGGCGCGCTTGCCCGAGCAGCAGAATGCGCCAGAGCAGGGGGTGATCGACTATCAGTTCGCCCACCTCAACGGCATGCTGGTGCAACTGCTGGGGCTGTACAAGCTGGGGATCAACCAGCTGCCGTTGCAGCCGGCCTACCACGAACTGGATGACTTCATCGAAGCGCAACTGGTGAGCCACCAGGACGTGTTCAAGAGCCGTGGCATTTCCGCCGCCTATGAAGTCGATCCGCTGAGCCCCCTGGGGTTCTTCGATCGTGAGCTGATCGCCTCGGTATTGGCCAATTGCATCAACAATTCCATTCGCCATGCACGTCATGCCCTGCTGATCAGCGTCAGTGATGAGGAAGGGCAGGTGGTGCTGTCCATCAACGACGATGGCGAAGGCTATCCCCAAGGGATGATCGAGCGTCAGGCCGACTATGTGCAGGGCATCAATCAAAGCAGCGGCAGCACCGGGCTGGGCCTGTACTTTGCCGGGCGCATTGCCGAATTGCATCAGCGCAATGGCGTGTGCGGCCACACTCGGATCAGCAACGGCGGCCCATTGGGCGGCGGGTTGTTCAAGCTCTACTTGCCCTGAGCCGCGAGTGGTTGAAGGTGTGCCTCGCCCAGTTGCCGCCCGGCCAGGGCCAGGCATTCCAGAAAGGTTGCCAGTGCGACCTTGGGTTCCTGGCCCTGGCGGGTGATGCAGTGAAAGTGCGAGCGGTAGGCCAGGCGCTCGGGTAGCAAGGCGCGCAGTTGGCCCTTGGCCACCCAGGCCGCCGCATAGTGGCTGGGCAGGTAACCCAGGTAGGTGCCGGAGAAAATCAGCGTGGCGATGGCCTCCATGGCGTAGGCGCTGACGCTCTGGTTGAAGTGCAGGTCATGGGGGCGCTGGTGCTCCGCCATGTAGCCCCGGCTCACATAATCGGCGGCGCAGATCTCTTCCAGGGTCAGTGTTTCGTCGGTGCGCGGGAACAGTGGATGGCCATTGGCGCAGTAGAGGTTCTGTTCCTCCTCGAACAGGTGCTGATAGTGCAACCCCGACAGTTGATGGTGGAAAGCGCCGATGGCCAGGTGCAGGCGTTCGTCGAGCACGGCCTGTTCCAGTTCGTCGGGGCGCATCAGGTGCAGGTTCGGCCGTACCTGGGGCAGGCGCCGGCGCAGATGGCCCAGGGCCAGGGACAGGGGGGCATAGGGCAGGCTGATCAGGCTGTCGACACTGCCGATCTGCAACTGCTCGCGGGTGATGGGGCCGAGGCGGTTGGCGTGCTGGCGAAAGCGCTCGATGTCGGCGAACAGCAACTGTGCTGCCTCGAACAGCTCCTGGCCCTGATCGGTCAGCTGAAATCCGCTGCTGCCGCGCCTGCACAGGGAGTAGCCCAGGCGCTCCTCAAGGTCCCGGACCACCACGCTCAGTCGCGACAGGCTGGTGTTGAGCCGTGCCTGGGCTGCGGTGAACCCGCCGGCATCAACGATGGCGCAGAACACCCGCAGCATCCGCAAATCAATATCGGCAAGGCTTCCCAGCATGGGCGCTCCCTCAAGTTGGCGTAGGCGACTTGTCGAGCCTACTCCCTTGTCCTGATTGATGGACACCATGGACCTGTAACAAGGCTGGCGGCCTGCTTGCCCCGCCAGTGGGGGCAGGGCCGGGGATTTTACTCACGCCTGCTTGAAATCCTGAACGGGTGGTGCGTATTTTGTACGGGTCGCCGTTCGCGGCTCGTATAACAACAAGGATTGAGTCATGACAACCGATGGCCACAGTTCACTCGCCGAGCGATTGACGGGCATTGATGAGATCGAATGTGTCACCGCGGATCTCAATGGCGTGCCGCGGGGCAAGGTAATGACCGCCGAGGGGTTCCTCGAAGGGCGGCGCTTGCAGATGGCGCGGGGGGTGCTGCTGCAATGCATCATGGGCGGTTATCCGCCAGCACGTTTCTACGGCAGCGACGACGGCGACCTGGCGCTCAATGCCGACCCCCGGCAGATCTACCGCCTGCCCTGGAGCGAAACGCCCAGAGCGCTGGCCATCTGTGACGCCGATGAGCTCAGCGGCGAGAGTTCGCGGCTCTCCACTCGTGGGCAGCTCAAGCAGGTAATCGCCCGTTATGCCGCCCTGGGCCTGGCGCCGGTGGTGGCCACCGAGCTCGAGTTCTTCGTGTTCGCGGCCAATGACGATCCAGCGCAGCCCTTCCGGCCGCCGGTCGGCCTGGATGGGCGCCGGGAGGAAGGCTATTCGGCGTTCAGCGTGAGTTCCAACAATGGTCTGCGGCCATTCTTCAAGGAGGTCTACGAAGGCATGGCCGCCCTGGGCCTGCCCCGCGATACCTTCATGCACGAGATGGGCGTCAGCCAGTTCGAAATCAACCTGTTGCACGGTGACCCGCTGTTGTTGGCGGACCAGACCTTCCTGTTCAAGCACCTGCTCAAGGAGGTGGCGCTCAAGCACGGCCTGATCGTGGTCTGCATGGCCAAGCCCTTGGCTCACACGCCGGGCAGCTCGATGCATATACACCAGAGCCTGGTGGAGATGGGTAACGGCCGTAACGTTTTCAGTGACGACGCCGGGCAACCTACGGCGATGTTCCGGCATTTCATTGGCGGCCTGCAGGCTGGCCTCGCCGACTTCACTGCCTTGTTCGCCCCCAATGTGAACTCCTATCAGCGCTTGTGTCATCCTTACGCTTCGCCGAACAATGCGTGCTGGTCCCACGACAATCGGGCCGCTGGCCTGCGGATTCCGGCCAGTTCACCGGTGGCGCGACGGGTGGAAAATCGTCTGCCGGGGGCGGACGCCAATCCTTATCTGGCGATCGCCGCGAGCCTGGCAGCAGGTTTGCATGGCATCGAGAACGAGTTGGAGCCAACCGCTGCCATCCAGGGTGAGTTCGAAGTGCCGGACAATCTTTCGTTGCCCTGTACCTTGCATGCGGCCCTGGAGCGTCTGAAACGTAGCCAGTTGGCCAGGGAACTGTTCGGCAACGAGTTCATCGAAGGCTACATCGCTTCGAAGACCATGGAGTTGACCAGTTTCTTTGATGAAATTACTCCCTGGGAGCGGCGTGTGTTAGCGGCCCAGGCATAACCGAACCGTCGCTGGTCGGGCCCCGGTTTGCCGGGGCTCGATACCTCATTCAAGGAGCCGCTCGGAACGCCGATGCGCCAAATCTGGAAATCCTTTCGAGCGCTTTATTTCGCGTCGCTGATGATGCTGATTGGCTCTGGCCTGCTCAGCACTTATCTGGCCCTGCGCCTGGCCGCCGATCATGTCGACGGGCTATGGGTGGGGGCCTTGATGGCGGCCAACTATTTCGGCCTGGTTTTGGGGGGCAAGCTGGGGCACCGACTGATTGCCCGGGTCGGGCATATCCGTGCCTACGCCACCTGTGCCGGGATTGTCGGCGCAGCAGTGCTGGGCCACGGCCTGGTGGACTGGTTGCCGGCCTGGCTGGTGCTGCGGATGATCGTGGGCCTGGGGATGATGTGCCAGTACATGGTCATCGAAAGCTGGCTCAATGAGCAGGCCGACGCCAAGCAGCGCGGGCTGGTGTTCAGCGGCTACATGATTGCCTCTTACCTGGGCCTGGTGCTGGGGCAGTTGATACTGGTCATGCACCCGGCCCTGGGCCTGGAGCTGCTGATGCTGGTGGCGCTGTGCTTTGCCCTGTGCCTGGTGCCGGTGGCCATGACCCGGCGCATTCACCCGGCACCCTTGCGCCCTGCACCCATGGAGCCGCGCTTCTTTATCAAGCGTGTACCGCAATCGCTGAGCACGGTATTGGGTTCGGGGCTGATCGTCGGTTCGTTCTACGGTCTGGCGCCGCTCTATGCCTCGCAACAGGGCTTGAGCACCGAGCAGGTGGGTCTGTTCATGGGTAGCTGCATTTTCGCCGGGCTGGTGGTGCAGTGGCCGCTGGGCTGGCTGTCCGACCGCTATGACCGGGCGCTGCTGATCCGCTGTTTTGCCTTGTTCCTGGCGGTGGTGGCCTTGCCCCTGGCGATCCTGCCTTCGGTGCCGCTGGAGGTCCTGTTTGTTCTGGGCTTCCTGTGTTCCCTGGTTCAGTTCTGTCTCTATCCACTGGCGGTGGCGTTCTCCAATGACCATGTGGAAGGGGATCGACGGGTCTCGCTGACGGCGATGCTGCTGGTGACCTATGGCGTGGGTGCGAGTATTGGTCCGTTGGCGGCAGGCGTGCTGATGAAGTTGTTCGGTAGCCAAATGCTCTACGCCTTCTTCAGTTTCTTTGCCCTGGTGCTGGTCTGGCGGATTCGGCCGAAGGCCGTGACCAATCTGCATCAGGTCGACGATGCGCCACTGCATCACGTGGCGATGCCGGACAGCATGTCCAGTTCACCGTTGGTGGCGGCTCTGGACCCGCGGGTTGACGAACAGGTGGTTCAGGACCAGATGCAGAGCGCGCCCGCGCCGGAAGCTGTGCCTGATGAGCCTGCAGCGGATACCCCGCAGGCTGCGGACGAACCGCCTGCCGAGGAATGCGCCCGGGAACACCTCAGCGGGGCCAGGCCTTAGGCGCAAAAAAACGGGCAGTTGCCGCAAGGCACTGCCCGTTTTCATTGATGCCTTTGAATCAGAGGTCGTCTTTATCGAAGCGCCGCGCTTCACGCTGCAGTTGATAGACGAAGCGTTCGACCTGGCGCTGTACCAGGCCGCTCATGTTGTGGAAGCGTACGCCGGCAAAGGTGGTGTCGATGCGTTCTTCGTGGTGCAGGTAACGCAGTTCCACCGGGGCCGTCATGCTGCCGAAGGGCAGGGCGGCGATAAAGCGCTCGTAAACCTGGCCCAGTTGCAGGCGTGAGGAAATATCGCCGTCGAAACGCAATTTGCAGCCGGTGGCGGAAATGTCCAGCAGCTTGCCGCTGAGGGGCGATTTGAGTTTTTCGCCGCTCAGTTCGATGTCTACCAGTTGTGCCAGCTTCAGGGCGGCACGAAAGGCGTTGCGGCGCTGGTGGTAGACCACTTCGTCCGGCAGGGTGGTGCGGTAGCAGCGGCCGCCGTTGGATTCGTCGAGGGTGGGCAAGCCGTTGCTTTCCCAGGCGATGCGTACGCCTTCATGAAAGCCTTCAACGCGAAACGGTTCGCCTGCGAGCAGGAAGCGTTCACCGTCGCGGGGGATCATTTCGTCGAGGGCGATCATGTTGCTATCGCGGTCCACTTCCACCAGATAGCTTTGGAAGCGCTGGCTACGCTCGTGGAAAGTGATGATCAGCGGGTCATGGCTCTCTTGCAGCAACCGCAGGTTGGAAGAGATCTCCAACGCAGTGGTGAGCACCTTGGGTGGCTGCGGAGTATCTTCCGCATTTGAGGCGTTGAACACGGTTCATCAATCTCCAGACAAAATACAACTACACGCAGGAGCCAGCATTTTGCCAGCATGTTTCACGGCTTGGTAGCGCGCGCTCATTTTTTGGGTTTAAGCCTGACTGAGTGGGCGTGGCTTCGCAAGCATTGAGGTAGAGCCGCGGGCGTCGTATAGGGCAGGAGGTTCGCCACCATTGAGGATTTTCAGCTGGTTGGCGGTGGTGGCCTGTTGGATCTGGATCGAGCGACCATTGAGCTCGTTGGCAGCTTGGCACTCGGCAAGCAATTGGGTCAGGACATTGCTCTGTTCGAGCAATTGCGCGCCCAGGCTGGAGTGGCTGGCCAGTTGCTCGAGCCCCTCGCGGTTGGTCGGCAGGTTCAGGCTGGCAAGAATTTGCGTGCGCTTACGGCCATGCTGTTCCAGCAAAATGACCAAGGCTTGCTTCTGCGCCAGGATATCTTCCAGCAGCGGCATGTCGCGGCCGTGGAGGGCAATAGACTCGGCGCGTAGCAGCTCCAGCAAGTGTTGCGCTGGAGCAAGGTCATCGTTGATCAATTGCAGTAGGTTGGTGTCGTGCATGGCTGGCCTTGGGGATTAAGCGTCCAAAAGCCTGGCGCAAGCCTGGGGCTAGCGCTGGGCTTCGAAGTTAAGCAGTTTGCTGGCTACGCGGTTGCTGTCGACCTTATAGCTGCCATCGGCAATCGCTTGCTTCAACTCGGCCACCCGGGCTTTGTCGACGGCAGGCTGATCACGCAGCTTGTCAGTGACTTTCTGCAACTGTTGAGCCTCATTGCTCAGGTGTACCGATTCCCCGCTTTTGCTGGTCTCGGCGGCGGTTGTCAGCGGCGTGGATTTGCCGGCATCACCGGTTTCCTTGCTGGTGCTGGTACGCGTACTGCCTGTCAGTGAAGGGGAGCTGTTTAAACGGCTGAAGTCGATGACCATGATGAAGTAAACCTCTGGGTATTTGGACGCTTGCCATGTTTTCGGCCATACCCTGAAAAACTTTAGGCTCGATTGTCGACAAACCAGGTCAGGTATCTGCGACCCTTTATCGGCCACAGTTTAGGGAACGCACGGGTTGAGCGCCAGCTATCTACATGGCCACTTCCACTTGCCCTGGCGCCGTGATGCGGGCCTTGATCACTCGTTGCGAATTGAGATTCTTGACCCGGATCTGTTCGCTCATGCCGCCGTTGGACAGCGCCTCGCCCGGCATCCGTACATTCAACGTGCCGCTGCGTGCCGATATCACCACTTGATCGCCCTTGCGCACGACTTCCGCCTGCTCCAGATGGGCCAGGGTAACGAGCTGGTCGGCGACCATTGGTCGGACAAGTTTCTGACCAATGGCTTGGTCCACTGAGGTGAGGTAGCCCTGATTGTTCTGGCTGATGTCCCGTTCGCGCAGCACCACGTCTTCCGGTTCGATGATGCCGGCGCGCTTGAGCGGGCGTGCAGTGGTGACCACCTCGCGAAACAGCTTGACCTGCGCCGGCACGAATACCGTCCATGGCGAGGCGCCTTCGCAGCGCACTTTGACGGTGACCCGCCCCAGCGGTTGGGCCGGGCTTTCCAGGTTGGCTGTCAATTCCTTGTCGCAATTGGGCATGCGCATGCGCGGGTCCAGCTGGTTGACCTGGATTTCATAGCGACCTTCCGTTTGACTGGTGGCCAGGTAGTCTTCTACCGTGAATTCAAGAAACCCTTGAGTGACGCCGATAAGAAGATCAGGCAGGGTGACCGAATCAGCAACGGCAGGGTTGCCGGGGTTTAAAATGCACAGAGCCGACAGCCCGCACAGCAAAGTGCGGTAGCGGGATGTCAGGCGTCGGAAAAATGTCGTTTTGGCGTTCATAACAGTTAAAAAGCAAGCGCCGTGCCGTTTAGCAATGAGCGTGCGTCGGATCTTAAAGCTTTGGGGAGTCTGGGCATGGCTGGTGTAATGGATTCGGTGAACCAGCGCACGCAATTGGTTGGGCAGAATCGACTAGAGTTGTTGCTGTTCCGTCTGGACGGTGGGCAGCTCTACGGGATCAACGTATTCAAGGTTCGCGAGGTGCTGCAATGCCCTAAGCTGACCCTGATGCCCAAATCCAGTCCTGTGGTGTGCGGTGTCGCGAATATACGAGGGGCAACCATTCCGATCCTGGATCTGGCAATGGCTACGGGTTCTGGTGGCCTGCAGGACCAGAGCAATCCGTTCGTCATCATCACTGAGTACAACACCAAGACCCAGGGTTTCCTGGTGCGCTCGGTGGAGCGCATCGTCAACATGAACTGGGAAGAGATCCATCCGCCGCCCAAGGGGACCGGACGCGATCACTACCTGACGGCGGTCACTCGGGTGGACAACCAGTTGGTGGAAATCATCGACGTGGAGAAGATCCTGGCGGAAGTCGCGCCGACCTCGGAGGCGATCTCGGCAGGAGTGGTGGATGTCGAAACCCAGCACAAGGCTGTTTCCCTGCGGGTGCTGACCGTCGATGATTCGTCGGTGGCACGCAAGCAGGTCACCCGTTGCCTGCAAACCGTAGGTGTCGAGGTAGTGGCATTGAATGATGGCCGGCAAGCGCTGGATTACTTGCGCAAACTGGTGGACGAGGGCAAGAAGCCGGAAGAGGAATTCCTCATGATGATTTCCGACATCGAGATGCCCGAAATGGACGGTTACACCCTCACGGCCGAGATACGTAATGATCCACGCATGCAAAAGCTGCATATCATCCTGCATACTTCGTTGTCAGGGGTGTTCAATCAGGCGATGGTGAAGAAGGTCGGTGCCGATGACTTCCTTGCCAAGTTCCGCCCTGATGACCTGGCATCCCGGGTAGTCGACCGGATCAAAGCAGCAGATCACAGCTAAGGGCACTCGCCCTGGCGGACATAAGATTTAAGAGGCGGCAGCATTGTCTACGGGTAATTTGGATTTTGAACAGTTCCGGGTCTTCCTGGAAAAAGCCTGTGGTATTTTGCTCGGGGAAAATAAGCAATATCTAGTCTCGAGCCGTCTCAACAAACTGATGGAGCAGCAAGGGATAAAAACCTTGGGTGAGCTGGTCCAGCGGATTCAGACTCAGCCCCGCAGTGGTTTGCGCGAGATGGTCGTGGATGCCATGACGACCAACGAAACCTTGTGGTTTCGCGACACCTACCCATTCGAGGTGTTGAAGAACAAGGTGCTTCCCGAAGCCATCAAGGCCAGCCCCAACCAACGCTTGCGCATCTGGTCGGCGGCCTGTTCGTCGGGGCAGGAGCCCTACTCGCTGTCGATGTCCATCGATGAGTTCGAGCGTAGCAACATGGGGCAGTTGAAGATGGGGGTGCAGATCGTTGCCACCGATCTGTCCGGGACCATGCTCAACAACTGCAAGACCGGTGAATATGACAGCCTGGCAATTGGGCGTGGCCTGTCGGCCGAGCGCCTGCAGCGCTACTTCGACCCCAAGGGGCCGGGGCGCTGGGTGGTCAAGGCGCCGATCAAGAGCCGCGTGGAGTTCCGCTCGTTCAACCTGCTGGACAGCTACGCCAGTCTCGGCAAGTTCGACATCGTGTTTTGTCGCAATGTGTTGATCTACTTCTCGGCGGAGGTCAAGAAGGACATCCTGATGCGCATTCACAGCACCCTGAAGCCTGGCGGCTACCTGTTCCTGGGGGCTTCCGAAGCCCTCAATGGGCTGCCGGATCATTACCAGATGGTGCAATGCAGTCCGGGCATCATCTACCAGGCCAAGTAGCCAGCAGATCGTCGTACCGAAAAAGGAGGCCATTGGGCCTCCTTTTTTGTGCCTGCAATTATCTGACGCGCCGGCTGAAAGCGGCAGGGTGGTTGCCGCTTTGCCGGTGTTTCGCGGAAATCCGTTGCCGCTTTTCTGGCATTGCCGCCTTGCCGTCGCCGGCAAACCCTTGAAATACGGGGTTTGATGACTTGGCACGCAGCTTGCTATATCCGAGTTACGAAAAATCAGGTCACCCAAAGGTTTCCGCCATGAGCATCAGCTTCGATAAAGCGCTCGGTATCCACGAACAGGCCCTTGGCTTTCGCGCCAAGCGTGCCGAAGTTCTGGCCAACAACATCGCCAACGCCGATACCCCGAACTACAAGGCTCGGGACCTGGACTTCTCTGCCGTGCTTGCCGAGCAGAATCAGAAGGCCCAGAACGGTACCTTCGCGTTGAACATGACCAACAACCGGCATATCGAAGCCCAGGGCTTGAGCAGTGGTGATGAATCGCTGCTGTATCGCACCCCGATGCAACCTTCGATCGACCAGAACACCGTGGACGCCCAGCTGGAGCAATCGAGCTACGCGCAGAACTCGGTGGATTTCCAGGCCAGCTTCACGCTGCTCAACAGCAAATTCAAAGGGCTGGTAGCAGCCCTGCGCGGAGAGTAATCCATGTCCCTCGCCAGTGTTTTCAATATTGCCGGTAGTGGCATGAGCGCCCAGACCACCCGTCTGAACACCGTCGCCAGTAACATCGCCAACGCCGAGAGCGTCTCGTCGAGCATCGACCAGACCTACCGCGCTCGTCACCCGGTGTTTGCCACCATGTTCCAGGGTGCGCAAAGCGGCGGCAGCGACTCGCTGTTCCAGAACCAGGACGCTGCCGGCCAGGGCGTGCAGGTACTGGGTGTGGTCGAAGACCAGAGCAACCTCGAAGCTCGTTACGAGCCGAACCATCCCGCCGCTGATGCCAAGGGTTATGTCTACTACCCCAACGTCAACGTGGTGGAAGAAATGGCCGACATGATTTCTGCCAGCCGTTCGTTCCAGACCAACGCTGAAATGATGAACACCGCCAAAACCATGATGCAGAAGGTCCTGACCCTGGGTCAGTGATAAGGGGCGAAGACCATGAGCGTTACTGATACCACCAACGCCCCATCCCTCAAGGATATCCTGGCGAATTCGTCGAAAACGACGAGCAATACCAGCGCCGACGGCCTGGCCGCGGCGACCAACAGCGCCACCGGCAAACAGAGCCTGGGCAAGGACGCATTCCTCAAGCTGCTGGTAACCCAGCTGAACAACCAGAACCCGCTGGATCCGCAGGACAACAGTGCGTTCGTTGCGCAGTTGGCGCAGTTCTCCACCCTGGAAGGCATCACCACCCTCAACTCCTCGGTGAATGCGATCACGGGTAACTACAAGTCTTCCCAGGCCTTGCAGGCTTCGTCCCTGGTGGGGCGCTCGGTCATCGTGCAGACCGGCACTACCCAGGTCGACACCAGCAAGAGCATGACCGGCTCGGTCACCGTGCCATCCAGCGTGAACTCGGTCACCGTGACCGTCACCGACAAGGACGGCAATACCGTCAAGACCATCGACATGGGCAGCCAGAAGGCCGGCAACGCCAGCTTTGTCTGGGATGGCACCAAGACTGACGGCACCAAGGCGGATCCGGGCAACTACACCTTCAAGGCCAGCACCACCATCGATGGCAAGGGCACTGATCTGATCACCTACCTGCCGGCCACGGTCAATAGCGTGACCATCAGCCAGACCGGCGGCGAGTTGATGTTGAACCTCGCCGGCATGAGCAGCCCGATTGCCCTGTCCAAAGTACAAACCATTGGTATCTAGAGCCGACTAACCGGCACAAGGAGTGGAATATGTCTTTCAATATCGGCCTTAGCGGTCTCTACGCTGCCAACAAACAGCTGGACGTTACCGGCAACAACATCGCCAACGTCGCTACCACCGGCTTCAAATCCTCCCGTGCGGAGTTCGCCGACGTCTATTCGGCCACCAAGCTGGGCAGCGGCACCCAGGTGATTGGTAACGGTGTGCGCCTGGCCAACGTTTCCCAGCAGTTCACCAACGGTGATATCAACAACACCGGTAATGTGCTGGACATGGGCATCCAGGGCCAGGGCTTCTTCGTGCTGAGCACCAACGGCTCCCTGACCTACACCCGTGCCGGTACCTTCAAGACCGACAAGGAAGGCTACATCACCAACAGTGACGGCACTGCCCGCCTGCAAGGTTATGCGGTCGATGCCAACGGCAAGATCATCAACGGTGTGCTGACCGACCTGCGGATCGATACTTCGAACCTGGCGCCAAAGCCAACCGACTCGATCTCCTCGACGATCAACCTGAACTCCGATTCGACGCCGATCGATGTGGGTGCGACCACTCCGGCCTATGTGTTCAATCCGACCGACAACACCACCTACACCAAGCAGTTCAGCACGCCTGTGTATGACACCCAGGGCAACAAGCACGTCATGGATCAGTACATGATCAAGACGCCGAACGCCAATGAGTGGCAAACCTACACGCTGATTGATGGTCGCAACCCGGACGGTACTGCATTCACCATGGCCAACCAGTCGCCGATCACCATGAAGTTCGACTCGTCGGGCAAGCTCAGCAGCATGACCCCGCCAGCTGCGCCTGGGACCACGCCGTATACCATTACCGGTAACAGCATTGTCATGTCGGCTGCGGCCTGGACCCCGGGTACCGTCACTAACGGCGTGTTCACTCCCAATGGCGCCAAGCCTGCACCTAACGGTGTCAGCATCGACATGACCAAAACCGGTTCGGTGTTTGGCGAAAGCACCCGCTCGGTGATCGCGCAGAACGGCTACTCCACTGGCCAGATCAGCAGCCTGACCATCGATGGCACCGGTGTGATGCTGGCCAACTTCAGCAACGAGCAGACCAAGCCGATCGGTCAGATCTCCCTGGCCAGCTTCACCAACGAGCAGGGCCTGCAGCCGGTAGGCGGCACTCAGTGGAAAGAGACCTACTCGTCCGGTATTCCAGGTTATGACGCGCCGAAGACTGGCACCCTGGGGGCGATTCAGTCCAACTCCCTGGAAGAGTCCAACGTCAACCTGACCAACGAACTGGTAAACCTGATCAAGGCCCAGAGCAACTATCAGGCGAACGCCAAGACCATCTCCACCCAGAGCACCATCATGCAGACCATCATCCAGATGACCTGATGCAGGTTGGCTGAAACGCTTTACGAAAAGCCCCTCCTCGAGGGGCTTTTTTGTGCCTGTTCGATAGTGCTGTTCGCTCTGCAAGAACCGCTGCCGCAGGGGCTGGCTTGCCAGCGAAGGCGCTCTCGGTGCAGTGCAAGGCTTCGGGCCTCTTCGCTGGCAAGCAGGCTCCTGCAGCTTTGTTGCGGGCAAAAGAAAACCCCCGATAAACCGGAGGTCTATCGGGGGGTGGGGCAGGTGCCCGCAGGCACCTGTCGGCTCAGCTTATTGGCAAGCTTCGCAATCCGGCTCGTCGATGGCGCAAGCCTTAGGTACAGGAGCTGGGCCGGCTGGAGCCGCGAGGACCGAGTCGTCACCGTGGTTGCCGCCGCTGGAAACAGCGTTCAGCTTGCCGGTGTTGATGGTGGACTTCTCGGTGCTGGTGGCGGCCAGGGCGCGGAGGTAGTAGGTGGTTTTCAGGCCACGGTACCAAGCCATGCGGTAGGTCACGTCCAGCTTCTTGCCCGAAGCGCCGGCGATGTACAGGTTCAGCGACTGAGCCTGGTCGATCCACTTCTGGCGACGGCTGGCGGCGTCGACGATCCACTTGGTTTCCACTTCGAAGGCAGTCGCGTAGAGCTCCTTGAGCTCCTGCGGGATGCGCTCGATCTGCTGTACCGAACCGTCGTAGTACTTCAGGTCGTTGATCATGACCGAGTCCCACAGACCGCGAGCCTTCAGGTCGCGAACCAGGTACGGGTTGATCACGGTGAATTCGCCCGACAGGTTGGATTTCACATAGAGGTTCTGATAGGTCGGTTCGATCGACTGCGACACGCCGGTGATGTTGGCGATGGTGGCGGTCGGTGCGATGGCCATGATGTTGGAGTTACGAATGCCTTTCTGTACACGGGCGCGAACCGGTGCCCAGTCCAGGGATTCGTTGAGGTCCACATCGATGTACTTCTGGCCACGGGCTTCGATCAGGATCTGTTGCGAATCCAGCGGCAGGATGCCCTTGGACCACAGCGAACCCTGGAAGGTCTCGTAGGCGCCGCGCTCGTCGGCCAGGTCGCAGGAAGCCTGGATTGCGTAGTAGCTGACCGCTTCCATGGACTTGTCGGCGAACTCGACGGCTGCGTCGGAACCGTAGGCGATGTGCTGCAGGTACAGCGCATCCTGGAAGCCCATGATGCCCAGGCCGACCGGACGGTGCTTGAAGTTGGAGTTCTTCGCTTGCGGCACCGAGTAGTAGTTGATGTCGATCACGTTGTCGAGCATGCGCACGGCAGTGTTCACGGTGCGTTGCAGCTTGGCGGTATCCAGCTTGCCGTCGACGATGTGGTTCGGCAGGTTGATCGAGCCCAGGTTGCAGACTGCGATCTCGTCCTTGTTGGTGTTCAGGGTGATCTCGGTGCACAGGTTCGAGCTGTGGACCACGCCCACGTGCTGCTGCGGGCTGCGCAGGTTGCACGGGTCCTTGAAGGTCAGCCATGGGTGGCCGGTCTCGAAGAGCATGGACAGCATCTTGCGCCACAGGTCTTTGGCCTGGACGGTCTTGAACAGCTTGATCTTGTTGTACTCGGTCAGGGCTTCGTAGTACTCGTAGCGCTCTTCGAAGGCCTTGCCGGTCAGGTCGTGCAGATCAGGCACTTCCGATGGCGAGAACAGGGTCCACTTGCCGTCGTCGAAGACGCGCTTCATGAACAGGTCGGGGATCCAGTTGGCGGTGTTCATGTCGTGGGTACGACGGCGGTCATCACCGGTGTTCTTGCGCAGCTCGATGAACTCTTCGATGTCCATGTGCCAGGTTTCCAGGTAGGCACAGACAGCGCCCTTGCGCTTGCCACCCTGGTTCACGGCTACCGCGGTGTCGTTGACCACTTTCAGGAAGGGCACGACGCCCTGGGACTTGCCGTTGGTGCCCTTGATGTAGGAGCCCAGTGCACGTACCGGAGTCCAGTCGTTGCCCAGGCCGCCGGCGAATTTCGACAGCATGGCGTTGTCGTGGATGGCGCCGTAGATGCCTGACAGGTCGTCCGGAACGGTGGTCAGGTAGCAGCTCGACAGCTGTGGACGCAGGGTGCCGGCGTTGAACAGGGTCGGGGTCGAAGCCATGTAGTCGAAGGACGACAACAGGTTGTAGAACTCGATGGCGCGGTCTTCACGTTGTTTCTCTTCGATTGCCAGGCCCATGGCCACGCGCATGAAGAAGATCTGTGGCAGTTCGAAACGCACGCCATCCTTGTGGATGAAGTAGCGGTCGTACAGGGTCTGCAGGCCCAGGTAGGTGAACTGCTGGTCGCGCTCGTGGTTGATCGCCTTGCCGAGTTTTTCCAGATCGAACTCGGCCAGTACCGGGTTCAGCAATTCGAACTCGATACCCTTGGCGACGTAAGCCGGCAGCGCCTTGGCGTACAGGTCGGCCATTTCGTGGTGGGTGGCGCTTTCGGCTACTTCGAGGAAGCCCAAGCCTTCGGCACGCAGGGTGTCCATCAGCAGGCGGGCAGTCACGAACGAGTAGTTCGGCTCGCGCTCGACCAGGGTGCGGGCAGTCATCACCAGAGCGGTGTTGACGTCTTTGAGTGCCACGCCGTCGTAGAGGTTCTTCAGAGTTTCGCGCTGGATCAGGTCGCCGTCGACTTCTTCCAGGCCTTCGCAGGCTTCGCTGACGATAGTGTTCAGGCGGCCCATGTCCAGGGGCGCGAAGCTGCCATCGGTGCGGGTGATGCGGATCGAAGGGTGGGCTTGTACCGGCTCTTCGCTGGTGGAGCGGGTGGCCCGTTCCTTGGCGCGGGAGTCACGGTAGATCACGTAGTCGCGGGCGACTTTCTGCTCGCCGGCGCGCATCAGGGCCAGTTCTACCTGGTCCTGGATCTCTTCGATGTGGATGGTGCCGCCCGAAGGCATGCGACGCTTGAAGGTTGCGGTGACCTGTTCGGTCAGGCGCGCCACGGTGTCGTGGATTCGCGACGAGGCAGCGGCGGTGCCGCCTTCAACTGCGAGGAACGCTTTGGTGATCGCGACGGTGATCTTGTCATCGGTATAAGGAACGACAGTGCCGTTACGCTTGATCACGCGCAATTGGCCAGGTGCGGTAGCAGACAGATCCTGAGTGGAATCGGCGGCCTGCGGCGCATTGGCCTGCGAGTTCTCGCGAGTTGTGTCGGTTTGCATGGGTGTCTCCACGTTCTCTATGTTTGTTTGGGCACCGTTTGGGTGCCCACCGTTCCGTCCTGAAGCACTACAGCCGGCATAGGCCGGGCATAACGACTTCGGGACAGTTCAGGAAGGGGGCTATAGGCGCCGCTTCCATGCCGAAGTCATGGGTGCCGAGCCGGGGCTCGGCACCTTATTCCTGGTGGGTGACAGTCTTGTTGCTGCAACACCCGTACCGCTTTCTCCTGGACAGGGTGGAAAACGATGCCATCCGCACGCGCGGTCTTGGTCTTCTGAAACAGCGATTGGTTCCACCAAACGGGGCAAGAAAAGGGCTTGAGTTTCTTGGCTGAATTGTGTTTGGTTTTTTGCGCAAAACCCTAGATATAGGGATTTTTAGCCGCCGGGCTACAAGATAATGCGTTTGGGGGGCTGATTGCAACGTACTGCCTGTGGATAAGGTTGTGCGTAAATTGTGTATGGACTGGGTAAAACTCACGCAGCCCGCAGTCCCAGTGGATGGAACCGTTTGTCACTGTTTTTTACCGTCGAAAATTGCCTTGGGCGGATTTTTGCGGGCGCGAACCCTATCACAAAAAAACGCCCTGACCGAGTCGTTTTAGCCGCTTGTGTCGGCGCCTGTGCCGGTTGCTACAATCGGCAGCGATCGACCGGGGTTTCCCGGCCTTTCCCATGGCAAACCAGCCACCTTTCCCAGAGCGTGTTATCCGCCTTTTTCATGACAGAAAGACGGGGGCTTTCCTGCTCAAGGTGGACTGGCAATAGAACAAGAAGAGGTCGTGCGTGGAACAGGAAGCCTGGCAGGTACTGATTGTCGAGGATGACCAGCGTCTGGCTGAGTTGACCCGTGAATATCTCGAAAGCAATGGCCTGCAGGTGGCGATCGAGGGCAACGGTGCCCGGGCCGCGGCCAGGATCATTGCCGAGCAGCCGGATCTGGTGATCCTCGACCTGATGCTGCCCGGTGAAGACGGCCTGAGCATCTGCCGCAAGGTTCGGGATCGTTATGACGGAGTGATCCTCATGCTCACCGCCCGTACCGATGACATGGACCAGATCATGGGCCTGGACCTGGGTGCCGACGACTATGTCTGCAAGCCGGTGCGCCCGCGGTTGCTGCTGGCGCGCATCCAGGCCCTGCTGCGCCGTAGCGAAGCGCCGGAGCCGGCGGTGGAGAAAACCCGCCGCCTGCAGTTCGGCCCGCTGGTGGTGGACAATGCCCTGCGCGAGGCCTGGCTGAGCGATGCCGGGATCGAATTGACCAGTGCCGAGTTCGACCTGCTGTGGCTGCTGGTGGCCAATGCCGGGCGGATCCTGTCCCGGGAAGAAATCTTCACCGCCCTGCGCGGCATCGGCTATGACGGCCAGGACCGCTCCATCGATGTGCGGATCTCGCGCATCCGCCCGAAGATCGGTGACGATCCGGAGCACCCGCGGCTGATCAAGACCATTCGCAGCAAGGGTTACCTGTTCGTCCCCGAAGCTGCCGCCGACATGCGCTCGTGAACTCGATCTTCCTGCGGATCTACGGCGGTATGTGCGCCGCGCTGATCCTCGTGGCGTTGCTTGGAGTCCTGGCCCTGCATCTGTTGAACCAGGTGCGCAGCGAGCAGTACCGCGAGCGGCTGGCCCACGGCACTTTTTCGCTGATGGCGGACAACCTGCAGCCGATGAGCGAGATCGAGCGTCGCCGGGCGCTGGCGGTGTGGGAGCGCTTGCTGGGCATTCCCCTGAGTCTCAAGACCTTCAGCCAGACCGACCTGGACAGTAGCCAGCGCGGTCGGGTGCTGCGCGGCCAGGCGCTGGTGGAGCAGACCGGCCCCTTCGCCGCCCGGGTCTATCGCCTGGTCAGCGAGAAGGAACAGCTGCTGCTCAGTGCCGAGGTCCAGCAGATCAGCGAGCAGTTGGCCCGGGCCACTATCTACCTGCTGGCGGATGAGCTGGTGCGTTATCCGGTGGCAGAGCAACCCCAGCGCCTGGCTGCACTCAAGGAAGCCAAGGGGTTTGGCTTCGATATGCAGTTGTCGACTCTGGACGCCGCCGACATGGACGAGGATCAGCGGCGCCGGGTGGCGGAGGGCGACACGGTGATGGCCCTGGGCAAGGGTGGCGATTCGATCCGGGTCTTCGCCGGCCTGGTGGGCACGCCCTGGGTGCTGGAGATCGGCCCGCTGTATCAGATGAATCCCTATCCGCCGCAATGGCTGGTGCTGATTGCCGTGCTGGGCCTGAGCCTGATCGGCCTGATCGTCTATCTATTGGTGCGCCAGCTGGAGCGGCGCCTCAGCGGCCTGGAGTCGGCGGCCACGCGCATCGCCAAGGGCAGCCTGGAAACCCGCGTGCCGGCCCGTGGCGCGGACTCGGTGGGGCGCCTGGCGGCGGCCTTCAATGGCATGGCCGAGCACTTGCAGCGCCTGCTGGCGATTCAGCGCGAGCTGGTACGTGCGGTGTCCCATGAGTTGCGCACACCCGTGGCGCGGCTGCGTTTCGGCCTGGAGATGATTGCTTCGGCGAGCACCGATCAGGCCCGGCAGAAGTACCTGGACGGCATGGACAACGACATTCAGGACCTCGACCGGCTGGTGGACGAAATGCTGACCTACGCCCGCCTGGAGCAGGGCTCGCCGGCGCTGAATTTCCAGCGTATCGACCTGGATGCGCTGATCAACCAGGTGATCAGCGAACTGGCGCCGTTGCGGGCCAATCTCAAGGTCCGGCGTGGCCTGTGCCTGTCTGCCGCCGAGTGTGACGGTGCGTGGGTCGAGGCCGAGCCGCGCTACCTGCACCGGGCCTTGCAGAACCTGGTGGGCAACGCCATGCGTCATGCCGAGTCCCAGGTGACGGTCAGCTATCAGGTAGGGCAGTTGCGCTGCCGGGTGGATGTGGAAGATGACGGTCCCGGCGTGCCGGAGCATGCCTGGGAAAAGATCTTCACCCCATTCCTGCGCCTGGATGACAGCCGCACCCGGGCTTCCGGCGGGCATGGGCTGGGGCTGTCGATTGTGCGGCGGATCATCCATTGGCACGAGGGCCGTGCCCTGATCAGCAAGAGCAAGAACCTGGGCGGTGCCTGCTTCAGCCTGAGCTGGCCACGGCATCAGGAACCCCGTTGAGGGCGGCCCCGGTTTAGGCCTTGATGGCCACCAGGCTCAGCAGATGATCGTCTTGCACGGCGAACTGCCCTTGCAGTTCGCGGCCGTGCTGCCATTCCTCGGACAGATCGGTCAGCAGGCGCATCCGCACCGGCCCTTCGGCAGACCATTCCAGGACTTCGGCGTGTTCGAAATAGAAGCGTTTGTGCACCAGCGGGTACAGGGCCTTGAACAGGCTTTCCTTGATCGAGAAGGTCAGGGTTACCGCCAGTGCATGCAGCTCGGCCGGCAACTGGTCGCGGCGCTGCAGTTCGGCCGGGGTCAGGATCTGCTCCGCCAGTTTGGCCGCACGTTCTGCACTGAGCAGGTGTTCCAGGTCCATTCCCAGGCCACGCCAGTGTTGCTTGTCGGCGACGATGGCCGCGGCGCGTCCGCTGCTGTGGGTGATCGAACCGCAGATGTGTTCGGGCCAGATCGGCGCTCGGTCATCGCCAATGGGCGGTACCCAGTCCAGTCGTTGCAGTTGCTGCAAGGCGGCTCGGGCACACAGGCGTCCAGCGAGAAATTCGGCCTGACGCTTGGCCACCGAACGCTGGATGCTCGGCGGTGCCTCAATGCCGCTGCGCTGAAAATCATCCGCGGCAAGTTGCCCGGGATCGAATCGGGTACTTAGCCAGAGGGCTTGGGGCAGGACGTTCGGCAGCGGCCAGGCAGCGTCCAGAGGGGTGCAGCAAGCGGGGAGGGGGGGGAGAGCATTCATGGCCGCTAGTGTGCCGGGTTGCTGCGTTTGAGGGTAGTCGGGTGAAGCGCAAAGGGTTGCCGCAGCGCACTGACCGCAACCCAGGTACGGCGGCTAGCCAAACAGTTTTTTGAAGAATGCCTGCATGTCTGCCCAGGAACGCTCATCGGCGGCCTTGTTGTAGCCGATGTCCGGCCCGCCGTGTTCGCCATGGCTCAGGCGGTCGGCATCGGGATTGCTGAAGCCATGCTTGGCTCCCTCCAGGCTGACGAAGCGGTAGTCGGCGCCGGCCTTGTCCATTTCCGTTTTGAAGGTGGTGACGTTGTCCGCCGTCACCATGCTGTCCTGGGCCCCATGTTCCACCAGGATCTTGGCCTTGACGCTGCCGGGGGTAGCCGGTGTGGCGGTGGCCAGGGCACCGTGGAAACTCACCACGCCGGCCAGGGGCAGGCCCTGGCGCGCGGCGTCCAGGACAATCTTGCCGCCAAAGCAGTAGCCGATGGCGGCGAGTTTCTGCGGATCGGTCTGCGGTTGCTGTTTCAACAGCTCAAGGCCGGCGTTGAAACGTGCACTGGCAGCGGTACTGTCCTTCAGCGCGGCCTGCATGAAGGCCATGGCGTCCGCCGGGTGTTCGGTGTGCTTGCCCTGGCCGTACATGTCGATGGCCAGGGCACTGTAGCCAAGGGCGGCAAGGTCCCGGGCCCGGCGCTTGGCGTAGTCGTTGAGGCCCCACCATTCATGCACCACCACGATGCCCGGGCGCGGGCCCTGTAGGGCGTCGTCGTAGGCGTAGTAGCCGATCAACTGAGTGCCGTCGGTGCTGCGATAGGGAATTTCCTGAGTCTTGATGGCGGCCTGGCTGAGGCTGCCGAGGGTTAACAGGACCAATGCGACGAGCATGCGCATGAGGGGAACTCCGGTTGAAAAGGTGTCAGCACAGCCTAGTCGATCTGGTTCAGGCGAGGTTAAGGGTGTGTTCAGGGGGAGTTCAGGGCGGGCTGTTTACTCTAGCCCCGTACCCAAAAAGCCAATAGCGCAAAGGAAACTTCCTATGACTTCATTGAAAAAACTGTTCCTGGCCTTTACCGTCTTCGGCGCCAGCGCCGCTGCCCAAGCCGCTGACAGCAACTTCGTTGGGTTGTCCTTCGGCCAGACCAGCGACAAGATCAACAAGTCCAGCCAGCTCAACAGCAACCTGGGCCACCCGAACGCCGATGGCGTGATCGGCAAGGACAACACCTGGGGCATACGCGCCGGTCAACAGAATGACCAGGGTCGTTACTACGCTACCTACGATTATGTGTCTGGCTCCCACAACGGCATTAAACTGCGCCAGCAGAACCTGCTGGGCAGCTACGATATGTTCCTGCCGGTGACCAGCAGCACCAAACTCTTTGGCGGCGGCACGGCCGGCCTGACCAAGCTGACTCAGGAGTCTCCGGGCTTCAGCCGTGACAGCGACATTGGTTACGCGGTGGGCGTACAGGCCGGCGTCCTGCAACAGGTTTCACAGAACACCTCGGTGGAGCTCGGCTACCGTTACCTGCGCAGCAATGCCGGGACCGAGATGAGCGAGCGCGGTGGCAGCAAGCAGGGTTCGCTGAGCCTTACCAGCAGCGCCCAGACCTACCTGTCGGCCAACTACGCTTTCTGATAAGCGGCCTGGCCTGGACCGCGCCGGATCGTGCCTTGGGCACGGTCCGGCGTTGGCGCATTAATCATCAGGGCGCAGGGGCGCCCCTGGAGATGTCGAATTTTGCCTGGGAGAGCGTTATGAAGTTGCTGGTCGTCGAAGATGAGGCGCTGTTGCGTCATCATTTGCAAACCCGCCTCACCGACAGCGGTCATGTCGTCGAGTCCGTGGCCAACGCCGAGGAGGCGCTGTATCAGACCGAGCAGTTCAACCACGATCTGGCGGTGATCGACCTGGGCCTGCCCGGCATGGGCGGGCTGGACCTGATCCGCCAGTTGCGCAACCGTGGCAAGACGTTCCCGATCCTCATCCTCACGGCCCGTGGCAACTGGCAGGACAAGGTCGAGGGCCTGGCGGCCGGTGCGGACGACTATGTGGTCAAGCCATTCCAGTTCGAAGAGCTGGATGCGCGCCTGAATGCGCTGCTGCGGCGCTCCAGTGGCTTTACCCAGTCCACCATCATTGCCGGGCCGCTGCTGCTGGACCTGAATCGCAAGCAGGCCTCCCTGGATGAGCAGCCCCTCGCCCTGACGGCCTATGAGTACCGGATTCTCGAATACCTGATGCGTCATCATCAGCAAGTGGTGGCCAAGGACCGGCTCATGGAGCAGTTGTACCCGGACGACGACGAGCGCGATCCGAATGTCATCGAAGTGCTGGTGGGCCGCTTGCGGCGCAAGCTTGAGGGGCCGTCGGGCTTCAAGCCGATCGATACGGTGCGTGGCCTGGGCTACCTGTTCAACGAGCGTTGCCGATGATTCGATCGCTGCGCCTGCGCCTGATGCTGGCCGCCACGACCCTGGCGGTGCTGTTCATGCTGGCCCTGCTGCCAGCCATGCAGGGGGCGTTCAGCCTGGCGTTGCAGGACTCTATCGAGCAGCGCCTGGCTTCCGATGTCACCACCCTGATCAGTGCGGCGCGGATCGAGAACAACCGCCTGCAGATGCCGGCGCAATTGCCCGACGAGCGCTTCAACCTCGCCGACAGCCGCCTGCTGGGCTACATCTACGATCGCGAAGGGCACCTGGTCTGGCGCTCGCGGGCGACCCAGGAAGAGAACATCAACTACCGGCCGCGGTACGACGGGCGTGGCAATGAGTTCGCCAGGATCCGTGAAGCCAACGGCCAGGAGTTCTTTGTCTACGACGTCGAGATCAAGCTGCTGGGGGGCAAGAGCGCGGCCTTCAGTATCGTCGCGCTGCAGCCGGTGCGTGAGTACCAGCAAACCCTGGAAGGCGTTCGGGAAAACCTCTACCTGGGGTTCGGCGCGGCCTTGCTGGTGCTCCTGGCACTGCTCTGGCTCGGCCTGACCTGGGGTTTGCAAGCCTTGCGACGCTTGAGCCAGGAGCTGGACCAGATCGAAAGCGGCACCCGCCAGAGCCTCAGTGAGGAGCACCCGCGCGAGCTGTTGCGCCTGACGGGCTCGTTGAACCGCCTGCTGCAAAGCGAGCGTGAGCAGCGCAGCCGCTATCGTGACTCCCTGGATGACCTGGCCCACAGCCTGAAAACCCCGTTGACGGTGTTGCAGGGCGTGAGCGAGGACATGGCGCAACGGCCCCAGGATCGTGAGCAGGCCTGGGTGCTGCAGGCGCAGATCGAGCGCATGAGCCAGCAGATCAGTTACCAGTTGCAGCGCGCCAGCCTGCGCAAGAGCGGCCTGGTGCGCCACCAGGTGCGGCTGCGGCCGGTGCTGCAAAGCCTCTGCGACACCCTGGACAAGGTCTATCGCGACAAGCAGGTACGGGTGTCCTTCGACTTGCCGGAACGCTGCTACCTGCCGATCGAGCACGGCGCGTTGCTGGAGTTGCTCGGCAACCTGTTGGAGAACGCTTATCGCCTGTGCCTGAGCTCAGTGCGCATCAGCGTGCGCGAGACCCTGGAAGGCTCCGAGTTGTGTGTGGAAGACGACGGCCCCGGCGTGCCACCCGATCAGCGGGCGCGGATTCTGCAGCGCGGTGAGCGCCTGGATCGCCAGCACCCGGGGCAGGGCATCGGCCTGGCGGTGGTCAAGGACATCATCGAGAGCTACGGCGCGCAACTGACCCTGGGGGATTCGGCCCTGGGGGGGGCGGCCTTCCGGATTCACTTTCCGGCCCTGTAGGGGGCTACTGTTCCCGGGCGCGATAGGCGCCCGGGGTCAGGCCGGTCCATTTCTTGAACGCCCGGTGAAAGGCCGAGGGCTCGGAAAAGCCCAGTTGTTCGGCGATCTGTTGCAATGACAGGTCGGCCCGGCCGAGGTGGTAGATGGCAATGTCGCGGCGCAGCTCATCCTTCAGCTCCTGAAAGCTCGAACCTTCTTCGCGCAGATGCCGGCGCAGGGTCTGCGGGCTGACGTGCAGGTGCTGGGCGACGCTTTCCAGGTCGGGCCAGTGCTCGCGGTCGCGACTGAGCAGGCGGCGCAGCTGGCTGCTGAGGCTGTCGCCTTCATCCGGGCGCGACAACAGGTCGGCGGGAGAGCGTTCGAGAAAGTGCTTGAGGGTGCGTTCGTCCTGCAGCAGCGGCATGCCCAGGTAGCGACTGTGGAACAGCAGGCTGCTGCGCTCCCGGGTGAACTGCAGCGGGCAAGGGAAAAGCAGGTCGTATTCCGCGCCGTGATCGGGCTTGGGGTAGCTGAAGCAGGCCTGCTCCAGGCGGATGCGCTGGCCGATCAACCAACTGCCGAGGCGATGCCAGATCACCAGCAGGCTCTCGCTGAGAAAGTGCTCGGGATCCCATAGCTCGGAATCATCCAGGCTCAGCCGGGCCATTTCTCCTTCACGCGTCAGACTCAGGCGCGGGGCTTCCGGAAACAGGCTATAAAATAATAAGCCGCGATTGAGTGCTTTTTCCAAGGTACGGCAGTGGATCAGCGCGTGGCACATCATGGCGAAGGTCCCGCGCTTGCTGGGGCCATGGCCGAACCCGAGGTACTCGTCATCCAGCTCCAGCCACAGTTGCTGCAATAGACGGGTGAATTGCTCGGGGGCGATACGGGCCTTGGGTTGGTTCAGCAGTTCGGGGCTGATGCCCAACTGATGCAGCAGGGGCGCGTAGTCATAGCCGTGCCGGCGTGCTCCGCCCAGGGCGGCACGGGCAAAGTGGCTGGCGATGGTGCGTTCGCGCATGCAGGCAGGTCCGTCCATTGAGTGGCGGATCTTAGCCAGCCCCCAGGAAGGGAACAAGGCGGATATCCGCCAAATTGTAGGACGAGAGAGGGTGAGTGGGCGGAAATCCGCCAGCTTCAACCTGCGCAACGGATGCAAGGATCAGCCCGCACCCCTGATGTCTAAAGGCCTGCAAGGCTTTTTCACAAGGTGGCACGGGCTTTGCGATAGAGCCGGAAGATCTGCCAGCACGCAGCTCGACACAACAAATCCCTCCAGCGCAGGAGGGTTCGCACTTTAGGCACCGCATGCATCGACGGAAAGTGCATGCCGGGGCTCTTGAGGAAACTTGCAATGACGACTCGTCAGCCACTGTACAAATCCCTGTATTTCCAGGTGATCGTTGCCATCGCCATCGGCATCCTGCTCGGCCACTTCTACCCTCAGACCGGTGTGGCTCTCAAGCCCCTGGGTGACGGCTTCATCAAACTGATCAAGATGGTCATCGCTCCGATCATTTTCTGTACCGTGGTGAGTGGTATCGCCGGCATGCAGAACATGAAGTCGGTGGGCAAGACCGGCGGCTATGCGCTGCTGTACTTCGAAATCGTCTCCACCATCGCCCTGCTGATCGGCCTGATCGTGGTCAACGTGGTGCAGCCGGGGGCCGGCATGCACATCGACGCTTCGACCCTGGACGCCTCGAAAGTTGCAGCCTACGTGACTGCCGGTAATGACCAGAGCATCGTCGGCTTCATCCTCAACATCATCCCGGCCACCATCGTCGGCGCCTTCGCCAATGGCGATATCCTGCAGGTGCTGATGTTCTCCGTGGTGTTCGGTTTCGCCCTGCATCGCCTGGGCGCCTACGGCAAGCCGGTGCTGGATTTCATCGACCGTTTCGCCCATGTGATGTTCAACATCATCAACATGATCATGAAGCTCGCGCCCCTGGGTGCGCTGGGCGCCATGGCGTTCACCATTGGTGCCTACGGTGTGGGTTCCCTGGTGCAACTGGGTCAACTGATGATCTGCTTCTACATCACCTGCGTGGTGTTCGTGCTGGTGGTCCTGGGGGCAATCTGCCGCGCCCACGGCTTCAGCGTGATCAAGCTGATCCGCTACATCCGTGAAGAACTGCTGATCGTGCTGGGGACTTCCTCCTCGGAATCGGCCCTGCCGCGCATGCTGATCAAGATGGAACGCCTGGGCGCCAAGAAGTCGGTGGTCGGCCTGGTGATCCCTACCGGTTATTCGTTCAACCTCGACGGTACTTCGATCTACCTGACCATGGCTGCGGTGTTCATCGCCCAGGCCACTGATACCCACATGGACATCACTCACCAGATCACCCTGCTGCTGGTGCTGCTGCTGTCTTCCAAAGGCGCTGCCGGTGTGACGGGCAGTGGCTTCATCGTCCTGGCCGCGACCCTGTCGGCCGTGGGTCACCTGCCGGTGGCCGGCCTGGCGCTGATCCTGGGTATCGACCGCTTCATGTCCGAAGCTCGCGCCCTGACCAACCTGGTGGGCAACGCCGTGGCTACCGTAGTGGTTGCCAAGTGGGTCAAGGAGCTGGACGAAGACAAGCTGCAATCCGAGCTGGCTTCCGGTGGCCGGCCGATTACCGACACCCGTGAAACCGATGACCTGGGTGTGGCCGAAGGCCCGGCACCGAGCATCAAGTAAGCCTTGAGCTATATAAGGAACCCGCTTCGGCGGGTTTTTTATTGCCTGGCGATTGAGCGCAACGGTCAGCCCGGCTGACTGTTGCGGTGATTGTTGTGGGCGTCGCGGCTGCCTACTCTGTGGGCTGCCGATCAAGAGGAGAGGGCTATGCAAGGGCCGTTGGCGTCACTCAAGGTACTGGATTTCTCCACCCTGCTGCCGGGGCCCTTCGCCTCGTTGCTGCTGGCGGACATGGGCGCCGAGGTCCTGCGCATCGAGTCGCCGACCCGCATGGATCTGTTGCGGGTGTTGCCGCCCCACGATGCCGGGGTTTCCGCCAGCCACGCTTATCTCAACCGCAACAAGCGCAGCCTGGCCCTGGACCTCAAGCGTCCCGAAGCGCTGGAGGTGGTGCGGCAACTGGTGCAGGACTACGACATTGTTCTCGAACAGTTCCGCCCGGGCGTGATGGAGCGCCTGGGGCTGGGTTACCAGGCCTTGAAGGCGATCAACCCGCGACTGATCTACGTCTCCATTACCGGCTATGGCCAGACCGGCCCCTACCGGGACCGCGCCGGGCATGACATCAACTACCTGGCCCTGGCCGGGCTGGCCAGCCAGACCGGCCGCCGCGATCAGGGACCATTACCCCTGGGCATCCAGGCCGCGGATATCGCGGGGGGCTCGCTGCATGGGGTGATCGGCCTGTTGGCGGCGGTGATCGCGCGCCAGCACAGCGGCCAGGGACAGTACCTGGACGTGAGCATGACCGACTGCGTGTTCAGCCTGAACGCCATGGCCGGTGCCGGCTACCTGGCCTGTGGGGTCGAGCCCGGAATGGAGCAGCAGGTGCTCAATGGTGGCAGCTTTTATGACTACTACCGCAGCCGGGACGGGCGCTGGTTGTCGGTGGGCAGTCTGGAACCGGTGTTCATGCAGCAGTTGTGTCAGGCCCTGGGCCGCCCGGAACTGGCGGCCCAGGGGCTGTCTCCCTTGCCCGAACAGCAACAGGCACTGAAGCAGGCCTTGCAGGTCGAATTCGAGAAACACGATTTCGCCGAGTTGTGCCAGCTGTTCGCTGGTTTCGATGCCTGCGTCGAGCCGGTGCTGAGCCTGGGCGAGGCCCTGGAACATCCGCAGTTGCAGGCCAGGCAACTGGTCAGCCAGGTGCCCCGTGAAGACGGCAGCCGGCAGGCGCAGATGGCCTGCCCGTTGAAGTTTTCCGAGGGGCTGCCAGAGCCGCGGCATATTGGCGCCAGGTTGGGGGCGCATTCCGATCAGGTGCTGGAGGAACTGGGCTACAGCGCCGAGCGCATCGAGGCACTGCGGCGCGAGCGGGTCATCGCGTAGCTGCGGGTTTGCCGAGGCAGTGCCTTAAAACTGTCACTCGACCCTGGTTTCCCCGCTGTAGACCAGGGTTTGCCGACAACGCCGGCACAGATAGCGACGCCCCTGGGCCACCAGTTTGTGGCGTTGGGCGGAGAACGGGAAATCGCTCTCGGCGCAGGGGCAGCGGTAGATATAGCGGGTCACGCTGCGACGCTTGACGTCGTAGGTATGACAACGATTGGGCGGCAGTTCGTACACCCCGCGCATGATCAGTTGCCACTCTTCACCGTGGGGCTGGATACGTTCGCCAAACAGTTGGTGGGCGATCAGGTGTGCCACTTCGTGGGCCACGGTCTGCTTGAGGAAGTCCTCGGTGTTTTCCCGGTACAGCTGCGGGTTGAAGCGCAGCAGGTTCTCGTGCAAATGGGCGACACCGGCTTTCTGGCCACGCAACTTGAGGCTGACCACCGGGCGTTTGAAAGGACGTTTGAAAAAGGATTCAGCGAGTTGGAAACAATCTTCGACGCGGGTATTGAGTTGCTCGGGCATGCTTAACGGCTCTCCAGAGGGAGTGAGTATGCCGCAAACAGGGGGGATTCCGAATCGCCCAGGCGCCGAATGGTCATCCATCCCGCGCCCATAAGAAGGCCGCCTTGCGGCGGCCTGTGCTGGCAGACAGAGGATTATTATTGGTGCGGCGTCAGTTGGTGTACACGGGGCCGACGCCCAGGCCCCAGACAATCACGGTGAAGGCCATGATCGCGACCAGTACCACCAGGCCTACTGCCAGCACCGAGCTGGAAAACAGGAACCCCTCGTCCGACGGGATATTCATGAAGGTCGGCAGCCCGACATACAGCAGGTAGACCGTGTAGCAGATGGCGGCAGTGCCGACGATCATGCCCAGCCACATGTGCGGGTACAGCGCCGCCAGGCCACCGACGAACAGCGGTGTGGCGGTGTAGGTGGCAAAGGCCACGCAACGTGCCAGGCTCGGGCTGGCGTCATAGGTCCGGGCCATCCAGTGGATGAACGCGCCCATCACCGCCACGCCGCCGAGCATGGCCAGGTACGACATGATGGTCATCCACAGGGCGCTTTCCATGGTCAGCATCACCGGCGCGCGATTGCCGATGACCCAGCCGACCTGGGTGGTGCCGATAAAAGCCGAAATGGCGGGGATTGCCGCGAGGATCAGCGTATGGGTGAGGTACATGTGGCTGATGCTTTCCTCGGCATCGCCACGGATGTCTCGCCATTCCTGATCGGGGTGGGTGAAGAGTCCTACGACATGATGAATCATGGTCAGTCACTCCTTTATTGTTGCCATCGCCCCCCAACGGAGCGCTTACAGCCAAGTGGCACAGTCAGTATAGGTCTATATGTGCATGCGACCTTATGTCGCAGTATAGGGAGGAGTTTTCCGCAGATGTGCGCACCTTTAGAGCAAATTGCGCTGTAAACCCCCGGGCTAATCGCTGCTGCATCTGTCATTGCAGCCCCGGCACCGCTGCTCTGCGGCGCTTTCACGGGGCTGGGGTTTTTGCGTAAAATGTCCGGCTTTTCGTCACATACCTCGCGGATTTCAAGAGCCATGGGCACTCTTACGGTCAACCAGAACAAACTGCAGAAACGTCTTCGCCGCCAGGCGGGCGAGGCGGTCGCCGATTTCAACATGATCGAAGAGGGCGACAAGGTCATGGTCTGCCTGTCCGGCGGCAAGGACAGCTACACCATGCTCGACGTGCTGCTGCACCTGCAGAAGGTGGCGCCGATCAAGTTCGAGATCGTCGCGGTGAACATGGACCAGAAACAGCCAGGCTTTCCCGAGCACGTGCTGCCGGCCTACCTCAAGGAACTGGGGATCGAGTACCACATTGTCGAGAAGGACACCTATTCGGTGGTCAAGGAGCTGATCCCGGAAGGCAAGACCACCTGCTCGCTATGCTCGCGCCTGCGTCGCGGCACCCTGTACACCTTCGCCGACGAAATCGGCGCCACCAAGATGGCCTTGGGTCACCACCGCGACGATATCGTCGAGACCTTCTTCCTCAACATGTTCTACAACGGTTCGCTCAAGGCCATGCCGCCCAAGCTGCTGGCCGATGACGGGCGCAACGTGGTAATCCGCCCGCTGGCCTATTGCAGCGAGAAGGACATCCAGGCCTATTCCGACCTCAAGCAGTTCCCGATCATCCCGTGCAACCTCTGCGGTTCCCAGGAGAACCTGCAACGCCAGGTGGTCAAGGAGATGCTTCAGGAATGGGAGCGCAAGACTCCAGGGCGTACCGAAAGCATCTTCCGCGGCCTGCAGAACGTGATCCCCTCGCAACTGGCGGACCGCAATCTGTTCGACTTCGCCAGCCTGCGCATCGACGACAGCGCCGCGCCGCGTTTCGTCAATGTGGTGAACCTCTGATCCGATCCTGGTGAATCCGTGATGCGCTTGCGCAGCCCGGTCATTCAGCTCCCCGGGATGCGGGGAATGAAGGCCACGCTGCCTTGCGCCGGTTTCTTGGCCAGGCGCTCACCGTTGGTCGGGGTGGTGCGGACCAGTTGATGATCCTCGCCCAGATACCCCAGCATCAGCGGTTCATCGTGCTTCTGCTGGACGAAGATCAGGGTGCGCTGCGGGTCCCAGTGCTGGCCACTGGTCTTGTCCAGCCAGGCCATGAAGTCCGCGCTGCTGCCGTTACGCGGGAAATCCGCAGTTTCTGCCACGTAGTAGAAGGGTGCGCCCTGGTTCTGCAGGTACATCGGCAGTTTGTTATCGATTTCCACCATGACCATCCGCCATTGATTCCAGGGAGCGATCCGGCTCGCGGCAGCCCGGGTATCGGCGCTGAACTGCATCACCCCCCCGCCGCTGTTGCTCCAGGGGTAGGCAACCCCCAGCACCAGCAGCATGACCAGGGCCGCACAGGAGAAGCCGAGGGGCCAGCCACGGGAAACGGGTTTGCCGGCGGCCTGGCGTAGCTGCAGCCGACGGTTGAGCCACCAGGCACCGAGCAACTGAGCGAAGGGCACCAGGGGCAGAACGTAATAGCTGCGCCGGCTGCCACTGGCGGTGAAGAACAGGAACAGCAGCCCCAGGGCCCACACCAGCCAGCGTTCATTGGGTTGCAACTGGCGCCAGTGCCGGGCCGCCAGCCATAGGCCGAGGATCCAGCAGGGCGCCCAGGGCAAGGTATAGGCCGGCAGGTAGATCAGGTAGGTGTAGATCGGCCCGACATGGTCGAAGGGGTTGAAGAAACGCACCACATTCTCGCGAAACACCAGGCTCAGGCCGCTTTCCCCGTAGCTGGGAGCGCCGTACAGGTCCGAGAGAACGAAGGGCACCATGTAGAACAGCGCGGCGATGCTCAAGGCCAGCAACAGGCGCAGGTTCAGGTGGCGTATCCAGCGCCCCTGGCTCAGCAGGTGTGGCAACAGGATCAGCCCCGGCAGGACGAAGCCGATCAGCCCCTTGAGCAGCGAGGTCGCCGCCAGTATCAGGAAGAACACCGTATAGCGGCCCAGGCGGGTATCTTCCGGGCCGCGCCAGTACCACCACACTGCAGCCAATACGCCACAGACGGTCAGGATGTCGGCCGTGGCCACCCGCGCCCAGAAGGCGAAATAGAAGGTGGTGGCCAGCATCCAGCCGGCGATCAGCCCAGTGCCTTTGTGGAACAGCCGCTCGCCGATCAGGTAAACCAGCCAGATGCTCAGCCATGCGGCGATCACCGAGGACAGGCGCAGCGACCAGTGCCCCAGGCCCCCCATCAGCCAGGCGCTGGCGGTAATCAGCCAGTAGGAGGGCAGGGGCTTGTCGTAGTAGGGAGCGCCCTTGAGGTAAGGGTCGAAATAGTCGCCACTCTGCAACATCTGCAAGGCGATGTTGGCCCAGCGGGTCTCCGGCCCCCAGAGTTCACGGGAGCCCAGGCCCAGCAGCAGGATCAAGGCAGACACGCCGAGCAGCAGGGCCAGGGCCCCGCGTTCGCTGCGAAACAGATTCATAGATGGATTTCCAGAGCGGCGGTGGGAAAAGTCGCAGCCATCCAGGGCATCGAAGCGTGAAGAAAAGCCAGCGCCAACCGTGGTCGGCGCTGTCGTTACAAGGGTACCCAGGGTCAGGGTTGGCTTTGTGGCAGGATCAGGACCAGCATATTGCCTTCCTCATAGCGCTTGCCTCCGGGCGGCAGCAGCGCCACTTCCTCGCTTTCCACCACGTCCTTGACCCGCATCACCACACCCACCGAACCCTGTTTGCGGGCCTCGCTGACCCACTGCCCGACCTCGGCCATGCTTACCTTGCGCTGCGCCGAATCAGCATAAGCCAGGCCATATTTCAATTCGCCCTCGGTGTTGTACAGCGTCACCTCCGGGCGTTGCAGGCGCCAGGCCAGGGCCGAGGCGGAGCCCAGGTCATTGCTCAGCAGCGTCTTGGTCTGCCTGAGCTCCTCGATATGTTCCTTGATGAACTGGTCCGGCATCTGGTTATGCACGATGAACCCCGGCATGCCCGCCGGCAGCAGGGCCACCAGCAACCAGATGCCCAGGGCCGGGGCCGCCCAGTACTGCAGCGGACGGGCGGCCGGCAGCAGGTTGGCGATGATCCAGCCCATCAGCATGATGAACACCAGGGACAGGCTGAGCATCTCGTTGTGGCCGTAGACCGGCCGGGTGAGCTGGATGTACAGCAGGGCCACCATGGCCGCCACGCCGATCAGCAGGTTGAGCAGGCTGTTGATGCGGATGCTCCGGCCCTGGCTGGCGTTGATACGGTCGATCAGGGCGCTGCCCATGAGCACGGCCAGCGGCAGCAGGCACGGCATGATGTAGGTTGGCAGCTTGCCGCGGCTCAGGCTGAAGAACGCCAGGGGCAGCAGGAACCACAGCAGCAGGAATCCGGTCGGAGCCTGGCGCTTGTCTTTCCAGGCTTGCATGAATGTGCCCGGCAACAGGGCTGCCCAGGGCAGGCTGGAGGCCACCAGCAGCGGCAGGTAGAACCACCAGGGGCGGGTATGTTGGGCGTTGTCGGCGGCGAAGCGGCGAATGTGCTCGTGCCAGAAGAAGAAGCGCCAGAAGTCGGGCTCGTGGGCGTGAATGCTCAGTACCCAGGGCAGGCTGATGCCGATCGCTACCAGCACGGCCACCAGCCCGTAGCGCAGCAGTTCGCCCAGACGGCGTTGCCAGATCATGTAGGGCAGGGCGATGAGTACCGGCAACAGCCAGGCCAGGAAACCCTTGGTCATGAAGCCCATGCCACAGGCGACGCCCAGCCCGGCCCATGCCAGCAGGCGTTCGCGGGTGGTTCGGCCGTCCAGGGCGAACCACAGGGCTACCAGACTCAGGTTGACCCACAAGGTGAACTGCGGATCAAGGTTGGAGTATCCGGCTTGGCCGGCAATCAGGCCGAAGCTCATATAAAGCAGGGCGGCGGCGAAGCTCTTGCGCGGGTCGTTCCACATGCGGCGGGTGATCAGGTAGGCCAGCAGTACGCTCAGGCCGGTGCTCAGGGCCGAGGCAATGCGCACGCCGAACAGGTTGTCGCCAAAGACCGCCTGGCCGATGGCGATCAACCAATAGCCGGCGATGGGCTTCTCGAAGTAGCGGATGCCCATGAAGTGTGGCGCCACCCAGTCGCCACTGAGCAGCATTTCCTGGCTGATCTGGGCGTAGCGGGTCTCGTCGGGAATCCACAGGCCGTGGCTGGTCAGAGGTAGCAGGTAGAACAGGCCGAAGGCCACGAGCAACAGAGGAAGTGCCCAGCGCTGGAGAGTGCTGGTTGTACTTGCGCCGAGGGTAAAGCCGGACGGCGGGGCGCTTGTTCCATAAGCGGGGGGCGGCGAAGTGCGGTGCATTTTTATCCTCGAAGTCATTGGCCGATAGCGATTTCGTTATTTGCTGGGGGTTGCTGACAAAGCGTCAATTTTGTCGACCTGCTGGCTTTTCCAAGTTCGCGAAGTTTCAGCGGGCAGCATTCATTTGTTTGAGAATTTTTTTATAAATGCGGCTGTCCGTTTCTTATTAGTACAGAAACTTGTTAAGTCAATTAATTAGCCGGCAAGTGTGTCGCTTCCCCTAATAAAGTCTGTTGGCATGTTGTTAAAAATAGTTACAAGTTACTCAAGGGGTTGATCAAGTACGTGCTGCCAGCTGCCCGCATCCAGGGTTCCCAGTACTTGCATGTGGCCTTGCGGATCCAGGGTGATAAACAGCGAGCTGGTATATTCGCTGGCCAGGGCGTGCGGGTAGCCCAGCTGGCGTTCCAGGCTGCTGATGCAGTCGCTGTGGGTTATCAGGATCAGATTGCGCTTGAGTGACTTGTGCGCCTTGATCGTCTGCTGGAAATGCTCGTCACAGGTGGCCAGCCAGTCCTGGGTCTGCGCCGCACCGTTGAACATGAATTCCGTCGTTTGCCGGGTGCGGGTTGCGGGGCTGCTGATGACATCGGTGGCGGCCATGCCCAGGGTGCGAAAGGCTCGTCCCAGGTCGCTGGCGCTGTGGCTTCCGAGCTGGGTAATGCCATCGGCGGGCCCCAGGCAGGGGTTGGCGGAGCGGTCACAACGCTCGGCATGGCGGACCAGGACTATCACTTCGCCCCCTTGCCAGTGACGGTAGATGTTGGCCTGCTGCATCTGGTTGCCGACCCCCAGGTCGCGAGGCGTGATGGGCCACAGGACAAAGCCGCTGACCAGGATTGCCAGGGCTGCCGCACAGACGCCACCGACGATTCGCCAGGTTCGGGGGGGCTTGTTGCCAGTGCCGGATTCAGCGGTGTTGAGCACGTGGTGTACCTGAGTAGGTTTTTGCCGAGTGTTGGGTATTCGGGTTGGAACTGGTGCGTTGAAGACGAACGACATGCAGTCACTGGAACCCGCACTGCAACTGGGGCCAATTTAGGTCGGGCCAGGTGGGCGAAGAGTGAAAGCAATGTGAAAAAAACGAATGGGCGACGGCAGTTCTTTTAAAACCGGACAGCCTTTGTTCAGGTTGTTGGCCCGAACGCTGCTTTGTTATCCGGTTATGCACGTCAGATGGCTTCGGGAGGTTATTCCCGGAGTTTCGTTTTTATCGTTGAGGCAAGTGCGAGGCGAACTTTATCCGATAAAAAACAGCGGATGAAAAATCCTCGCGTTTAGTTCAGCTTATTGTCAGCTTGGGCTGGAGGGCGGGCATGAGAAGGGAGGTTTTCCTGCCCGTTGTTTCGGGCAGGAAGTGATGCCGGGGAGCGGGCGGCTCAGTGATTGACGGTGTAGGCCAGCATTGCCGACAGCTGGCACAGTGGCCGGCCGCTCTCCTGCTGCCATTGGTTGAATACTTCCTGCACCAGGGCCTGGTCGCGTTTGCTGCTGGGCACCTTGTCGATGATGTTCTGGGCATTGAGGGCCGCGACCACGTCCCAGGTGGGGATAAAGGTGTCCTTGCCCACCATGCGCAGGAAGCGCGGGGCAGACAGCCCGCCCATCTGGTTGCCATGTTTGGCCAGGTACTGCCAGAGCCCGGTGATGTCCTGCACCGGCCAGTCGGCGATGAAGGCGCCAAAGCTGCCGTGCTGCTTTTGCACATCGAGGATCATCTGCGCGTTGCGCGGCACGCTCTTGAGCTTGCCCAAGTGGCGGATGATCCGCGTGTCCTGCATCAGCCGCTCCAGGTGCTCGGCGCCCATCAGCACCACCTTGTCCGGATCGAAGCCGAAAAACACCTGCTCGAACGCCGGCCATTTGGCGTCCACCAGGCTGTGTTTGAGCCCGGCGCGGAAAACCCGCAGGGCCAGGGTCGAGAGGTAGCGGTCGGCGCTTAATGCGCGCAGGTAGTCGTCGCTGGCCGGGGTGGGCAACTGGGCTTCCAGGGCCGCAGCGGAACCGAAGCGGTTGAGACAGTATTCATTCAGCCATTTGTAATCGTGCATGCCTGCTCCGGGACGGTCGGGAGGGTCGGAAAGTCTGTTGACCAAGGTTGGGGCCTTTGGCGGCATTACAAGTTCCCCGGGAGCCGGGGAACCTGGGGTGGATTCAGGCCGGGCTGGCGCCTTCGCCCGCGAGCCGGCGATTAAGCTGGAAGCGCCAGCGCACGTAGAGCAGCGCCGAAGTGAACACGGCCAGGCTGGCGAACATCTCCAGCAGGCCGAACATGTGGCGGTTCGGGTCGTAGGCCGCCAGGGCGCCCTTGATGAAGTACAGGTTGACCACGAAGCACATCCACGAGTGGCCACGGGCACTGCCGCTGAGCATGCCGGGGGCCATCAGCAGCAGCGGCACCAGCTCGATCAGCAGGATGACCCAGGGGCGGGCACCGTGCAGATCGGCCACCAGCAGGTAATACCCGCAAAGCAGCCCCACCAGGCCGAAGAAGCAGACCAGGCTGAGGAGTCGCATCAGGCGGACCCGGGGCTCCAGCCATTCCACCGGGGGCAGGATCTTCGGCTTCTTAGCCACGGCCGTTCTCCAGTCGCAGGGCGGTTTTCGCCAGACGCAGGCCCAGGGCCCGGCACAGCGCAATCTCGTGTTCGTCCAGTGGGCTCTTGCCATCTGCTCCGGCATGGTGGCTGGCGCCATACGGGGTGCCGCCACCGCGGGTTTCCAGCAGGGCCGACTCGCTGTAGGGCAGGCCGGTGATCAGCATGCCGTGATGCAGCAACGGCAGCATCATCGATAGCAGGGTGGCTTCCTGGCCGCCATGCAGGCTGGCGGTCGAGGTGAACACGCCGGCAGGCTTGCCCACCAGGGCACCGGTCAGCCAGAGGTTGCTGGTACCGTCGAGAAAATACTTCAGCGGCGCTGCCATGTTGCCGAAGCGGGTCGGGCTGCCCAGGGCCAGCCCTGAGCAGTGCTTCAGATCGTCGAGGCTGGCGTACAGGGCGCCGCTGTCGGGGATGTCCGGGGTGACCGCCTCGCATTCCGCGGAGATCGCCGGGACAGTGCGCAGACGAGCCTCCAGGCCGGCCTGCTCGACGCCGCGGGCGATCTGCCGGGCCATCTCGTTGGTCGAGCCGTTGCGGCTGTAGTACAGGACCAGGATATAGGGCGCGCTCAAGGCAGGATCTCCAGCACGTTTTCCGGCGGCCGGCCAATGATGGCCTTGTCGCCGGCTTCGAGAATCGGCCGCTCCATGAGTTTCGGGTGCTGGGCAATGGCGGCGACCAGTTGCTCTTCGCTGAGGCTCGGGTCGGCCAGGTTGAGGGTCTTGTACTCGTCCTCGCCGGTGCGCAATAGCTGGCGCGCGCTGAGGCCGAGCTTGGCCAGAAGGCTGCGCAACTGGGCGGCATCCAGTGGGGTTTCCAGGTAGCGGACCACGGTCGGGGCCAGGCCGCGTTGTTCCAGAAGTTCCAGCGCACCGCGGGATTTCGAGCAGCGCGGGTTGTGATAAAGCGTCAGATCGGTCATGTGCGGGTCGCATCTTGCGTAAGGTGGCGGCTATTCTACCCGCGCGACGAGCACTCCTGAACCTTGGGAGTCGTTAGGTCGCAGCGACCCTGGGTCGACGGTTATTTTCAAGACATCTTTCAAGACAGGAAACAGCGCATGGCAAGGCAATTGGCGGCGGTATTGGCGATCATTACAACCCTGCTGCTGGGCGGCTGTGGCAATGACTACGGGGTCGACCAGTATGGCCAGAAAGTCGCCGCCGAGCGTATCGACAAGCAGTGGCTGGTGCTCAACTACTGGGCCGAGTGGTGCGGGCCTTGCCGTACCGAGATCCCGGAACTCAATGCCCTGAACGAGCAGCTCAAGGGGCAGTCGGCATCGGTGATGGGGGTCAACTTCGACAATGTGCAGGGTGAAGAGCTAAAGAGCGCCAGCGAGAAGCTGGGGATCAAGTTCACGGTGCTGGCACGGAACCCCGCGGAGCTCTTCGATCTGCCACGCAGCGAAGCGTTGCCGGTGACCTACATCATCGACGACAAGGGCAAGGTACGTGAGCAGATGATGGGCGAGCAGACTGCAGCCGGCGTGCTGGCGAAACTGCAGGCCTTGCGCGGGCATTGAGGGCGCGAGGATCTGTAGCCGCTGCCGCGCAGTGCGAGCGCCCTCAAGTGACGCAGGGGGCCTGAAACTCGCCAGAGATTCATCCAGGAACATCCTGGAGTCCCGTTCGCAGCCTCGCGGGCTCGGCAGCGGCTAGCGCACTATCAGCCTTCTTCCAGCCACCAGCGCAACGGCTTGCCCTCGGCAGGCCAGAACCGCACCTGTTCGATCGGCGAGATGTCCCAGCGCTCAACGGTTTCCAGCGCCTGAAGGAAGCGCCGCTCCTGCTCCATCAACGCCGGTGCACAGAGTTTGCGGGTGCTGCCGACCTTGCCGAAGCTGAGTTTTTCGCCGTCCAGGGTGTAGGGCGCGAACCAGTGGTTGCAGCCGCCATTGCCATAGGCCCGACCGTCCTCGCCGAGGGTGATGGTCAGGTGGCTGTAATCGATCAGCGGACGCTCGCCAATCCATTCCAGGACGTAACTGCGGTCCTGCTGCAGCTTCAGCGGCTCGGCGGCGCAGCCCAGCAGGCCGGCCCCCAGCGCCGCAGCCAGCATCAGGCGTTTCATTGGCCGGCCTGCTGGCATTTCGGGCAGCGGTGATGCTCACCCTCGCTACGCCAGCCGAGCTCGGCAATGCGCGCGCTGGCGGCAGGCTTCTGGGCCTTGCTGCCCAGCTTGGCATCCACTGCGAACTCGAAGTCCAGGGTGGCGTCGCAGCTGTCGCAATTGACCTGCCACTGGTGGATCGCCAGTTCGCCGAATACCGGGCCACGCGCCACGGCGACCCACTGGCCGACGGGGTTGATCAAGTGGCGCACGGTGTCCACGGTCAGGCGCATGGAGAGGTCCTTGCTGCCCTTGAGGGTGACCAGAAGCACGTCGTCGGTACGGATCGAGCCACCGTTGCCGGTGACTTGATAGCGGCCGGGCACCAGGGCACGGCATTCGATCAGGGTGTGTTGCGGGTTCATCAGGTTGTAGCGGAAATCGTGTTCGACCATGGGTCCTCCAAATCTGCCGCGTATGCTAGCACGGGCCCCTGCGGCGCAGGTTGCGGGCAGGTGACCTTCGATCAGCCCGTGGCGCGGATTTCAGCCGTGGACCCGGTTCTGCGGCTTGCCAGCTGCCCAGCTGGCGATGTTGTGCAAGGTGGTCTCGGCGATGGCCGCCAGGGCTTCGCGGGTCAGGAACGCCTGGTGCGCAGTGACTATCACGTTGGGAAAGGTCAGCAGCCGCGCCAGCACGTCATCCTGCAGGGGTAGATCGGAGCGGTCCTCGAAGAACAGTTGCGCCTCTTCTTCATAGACATCCAGCCCCAGGTAGCCCAGTTGGCCACTCTTGAGCGCCTCGATCAGCGCCGGGGTGTCCACCAGGCCGCCACGCCCGGTGTTGATCAGCATTGCTCCCGGTTGCATGTGGGCCAGGCTCTGCTGGTTGATCAGGTAACGGCTGTCCTCGGTCAACGGGCAGTGCAGGCTGATGATCTGTGATTGGGCCAGCAGCTCGGGCAGGTCCAGGTAACGGGCACCGAGGGCTTCTACGGCGGGATTGGGGAAGGGGTCGTACGCCAGCAGCTGGCAGCCGAAGCCGGCCATGATCCGGGCGAAGGTGGCGCCGATCTGGCCGGTGCCGACAATGCCCACGGTCTTGCCCACCAGGTCGAAGCCGGTCAGGCCGTGCAGGGTGAAGTCGCCTTCGCGGGTGCGGTTGTAGGCCCGGTGCAGGCGGCGGTTGAGCGCCAGGATCAGGGCCACGGCATGTTCGGCGACCGCATGGGGGGAATAGGCCGGGACCCGTACCACATCCAGCCCCAGGCGCTGGGCCGCGCTCAGGTCGACGTGGTTGTAACCGGCCGAGCGCAGAGCGATCAGGCGGGTGCCACCGGCAGCCAGTTGTTCCAGTACCGGGGCACTGAGGTCGTCGTTGATAAAGGCACAGACCACTTCATGGCGTTCAGCCAGGGCGGCGGTATCCAGGCTCAGGCGTGCGGCCTGGAATTGCAGTTCGATGCCTGCTGGCAGTTGAGCGCCGAGGAAACTCTCGCGGTCGTAGTTCTGGCTGCTGAAAAGAATCGTACGCATGGCTGCATCCTTGTTCGGGGCGCCCAGCATGGCGGCTGGGCGCCGGGCAGGTCTTGCCCTGGGTCAGGCGTTGGTCCGCGCTTCGGCAGCCAGGCGGCCGATGGCGTGGTCCAGTTCATCCAGGGCGGCAAAGGCTTTGGCATCTTCCTGCTTGAGTAGGGTCTCGCTGCGCTGGCAGGCGGCGCGCAATTGCGGCACGCCGCAGTAGCGGGTGGCACCGTGCAGGCGGTGGACCCGTTCGATCAGGGCGTTCTGGTCATTGGCGGCCCGCGCTGCCTTGATGGCTTCGCGGTCGGCGTCCAGGGACGCCAGCAACATGGCCAGCATGTCCGCCGCCAGATCGGCCTTGCCGGCGGCCAGGCGCAGGCCTTCGTCCTGATCCAGTACCTGCAGTTCCAGCCCCAGTTCCGGGCGCTCGCTGGCCCGCTCCGGGCCCTGGTTGCGCAGGGCCAGGCCGGTCCATTTCAGCACCACCTGGGCCAGTTGGCGCTCACTGATGGGCTTGGTCAGGTAGTCGTCCATGCCGCTTTGCAGCAGGGCGCGCTTCTCGTTGGCCATGGCGTGGGCGGTAAGGGCGACGATGGGCAGCGGCGTACCGTGTCGCTCGCTTTCCCACTGGCGGATCGCCTCGGTACTCTGCCGGCCGTCCATGCCGGGCATCTGCACGTCCATCATTACCAGGTCGAAGGGTTCGGTCTGGATCGCGTTCAGCGCGGCGTAACCGTTGTCCACCGCCAGCACCTTGGCGCCCATGTCCTCCAGCAGGGTCTGGATCAGCAGCAGATTGGCCGGGTTGTCATCGACACACAGCACTCGCGGCGCGCGGCTGGAAAGGGTTTCCTCCGGTTCGCTGCGAGCCCGGCGCGGGGTCACCAGGTCGGACAGGGCCCGGCGCAGCTTGCGGGTGCACGCGGGCTTGGCCTGCAGCTGGCTGTGAGGGTTAGGCACTGACAGATGGAACAGTGTCTGTTCGGTGGTCGGGCACAGTACCAGGACCTTGCAGCCCAGGTGTTCGAGGTCCCAGATATGCTGGCTCAGGCGTTCAGGCGACATGTCGTTGGTGGTGATGCCCAATACCGCCAGGTCGATGGCCTGTTCGCTCTGGTGCACGCCGGTAATGCCGTTGGTCAGGGCCTCCAGGGTATTGAACGGGGTCACCTCCAGGCCGCAGTCCTCCAACTGGTGTTGCAAGGCCTGGCGCGCCAGTTCGTGGTTTTCCAATACCGCCACGCGCCGCCCCAGCAGCGGCGGGCCGGGCAGGTCCTCGGCGTCGTCGCGGGTTTTCGGCAGGTTGAGGCTGATCCAGAACTCCGAACCTTCGCCCGGGGTGCTGTCGACACCGATCTCGCCGCCCATCTGTTCGATCAGGCGCTTGGAAATCACCAGCCCAAGCCCCGTGCCGCCGGGTTGCCGCGACAGCGAGTTGTCAGCCTGGCTGAAGGCCTGGAACAGGGCGCGCACATCCTGGTTCGACAGGCCGATACCGGTGTCCTGGATGCTGATGCGCAGTTGCACGCTGTCTTCGTGTTCTTCTTCCAGCATGGCCCGGGCGACGATAGTGCCTTCGCGGGTGAACTTGATGGCGTTGCTCACCAGGTTGGTAAGAATCTGCTTGAGCCGCAGCGGGTCGCCCACCAGCGACAGCGGCGTATCGCGATAGACCAGGCTCACCAGTTCCAGCTGCTTGGCGTGGGCGGCTGGGGCGAGGATGGTCAGGGTGTCTTGCAGCAAGTCCCGCAGGTTGAACGGGATGCTGTCGAGCACCAGTTTGCCGGCTTCGATTTTCGAGAAGTCGAGGATCTCGTTGATGATGCCCAACAGGCTGTCGGCGGATTTCTCGATGGTGCCCAGGTAGTCCAGTTGGCGTGGTGTCAGCTCGCTTTTCTGCAACAGGTGGGTGAAACCGAGAATGCCGTTGAGCGGTGTACGGATTTCATGGCTCATGTTGGCCAGAAATTCCGACTTGATCCGGCTGGCCTCCAGGGCCTCCTTGCGCGCCAGGTCCAGCTCGATGTTCTGGATCTCGATGGTTTCCAGGTTCTGGCGCACGTCTTCGGTGGCCTGGTCGATGCTGTGCTGC
>Ga0105243_10000320_pt1 | contig 52858 bp, 49 predicted proteins | sample KBSM34metaG_FD_81525 | JGI IMG/M metagenome (GOLD analysis project Ga0105243, IMG submission 81525) | Miscanthus rhizosphere microbial communities from Kellogg Biological Station, Michigan, USA - KBS M3-4 metaG | ecosystem: Host-associated > Plants > Roots > Rhizosphere > Soil | place... | reverse complement strand
TACCGGGCCACCGGTGGGCGTGTCGGCGGTAAGGGGCGGGTCGGCAGCGCCGCGAAGAGCGGCCTGCCGATCTGCCTGCTCACCACCACCGGCCGCAAGAGCGGCGAGCCCAGGGTGAGCCCACTGCTGTTCCTCGAGGACGGTGACCGGGTCGTGCTCGTCGCCTCGCAGGGCGGCCAGCCCAAGAACCCGCTGTGGTACCTGAACCTGAAGGCCGACCCCAATGTGAAGGTCCAGATCCGTTCCGACGTGCGCCATCTGGTCGCGAAGGTCGCGGACGATGCCGAGCACGCGGAGCTGTGGCCCAAGCTCGTGGCGATGTACCCCGAGTTCGACGATTACCAGTCCTGGGTCGAACGCAAGATCCCGGTCGTGGTCTGTTCGTAGCAATTGGCGGCCCGTTGACAGACAATCTGGGGGGAGCCCGCAGGATTGCCGATCCGGCAGGTGCGTGCTCCGCGCTGTTGCACCTCAACGGATAGGGAGATTTCGTCATGACGGCTGGCCCCCAAGATCAGATCCTGGACCGACGCGAACTCGCCTCGGCGCTCCTGCGGGCGCTCGAGATGCGGCACGAGGTCCTCGATGCCATCGTCGACAGTGACGACCACGCCGCCGCCGTACGCAGTGTGAGCGCGCTCCTCGAGACGACCGAGGACAACGCGAATGCGGTGCTGGGTCTTCAGCTCGGGCGCCTGACCCGGCTCGAGCGCGACCACCTCCGCGACGAGGTCACCAACCTGGACGCGACGCTGAAGTGGCTGCCGGAACAGCGCCCCTTCAGCACCGGCACGAACGTGCGGCTGCGCCCGTTCACCTACAACGACGAGGACGCGGAGCTCTACCGGCGGCGCTCGGCCGAGCAGCTCGATGCCGACGGCACGCCGTGGCAGGAGGATCGCATCGAGGAGGAGCGCCGGGCAGGCCTGAACCGGGTCGACGAGGAGACCGCGGCATGGTTCGTCGCGGAGAACACCAGCGGCGACCGGCCGGAGTGCGTCGGGCTGGTGTTCGGCGAACTACACGAAGGCGAGGTGGACCTCGCGGTGTGGGTGGCGCCCGAGGCGCGCAAGCAGGGCTACGGCACCGCCGTGATCAAGCTGTCGCGGCCGGAACTCGCCGCCTACTTCCCCGGCACGACGGTCATCGTCCGCTCCCCCGTCTAGGCGCTTCGCGCCTGTGCGCGGTTGACGAGTCCACACACTCGTCAACCGCGCACGGGCGGCGGAGCCGCTTTACGCCCCGTAGACCGGGGTGGGGGTCTCCGCCTTCTCGAGCAGGTCGGCCACGACGGGGCCGATCTCCTTCGGGTCCCAGCGATCGCCCTTGTCCTGCACGGGGCCGTGCCGCCAGCCCTCGGCGACGGTGATCTTGCCGCCCTCGACCTCGAACACCCGGCCGGTGACGTCCTTCGACTCGGCGCTGCCCAGCCAGACCACCAGCGGGGAGATGTTCTCCGGCGCCATCGCGTCGAAGCCCTCCTCGGGAGCGGCCATCGCCTCGGCCATCGCGCCGCCCGCGCCCACCGTCATCCGGGTGCGCGCCGCCGGCGCGATCGCGTTGACGGAGACGCCGTAGTTCTTCAGCTCGGCGGCGGCCTGGATGGTCATCTCCGCGATGCCCGCCTTGGCGGCCGCGTAATTGCCCTGACCGATGCTGCCCTGCAGGCCGGCACCCGAGCTGGTGTTGATGATCCGCGCGTCCACCGGACGTCCGGCCTTGGACTCGGCGCGCCAGTACGCGGCCGCGTGCCGCAGCGGGGCGAAGTGGCCCTTGAGGTGCACCCGGATGACCGAGTCCCACTCCTGCTCGCTCATGCCGACCAGCATCCGGTCGCGCAGGAAGCCCGCATTGTTGACCAGCACGTCGAGGCCACCGAAGTTGTCGATGGCGGTCTTGATCAGGTTCTGCGCGCCGTCCCAGTCCGCGACGTCGTCGCCGTTCACCACGGCCTGTCCGCCCGCGGCGATGATCTCCGCGACGACCTGCTCGCCGGGGCTCTCACCGGTCGCGGTGCCGTCGCCGCCGACGCCGATGTCGTTGACGACGACCTTCGCGCCCTCGGCCGCGAACGCCAGCGCGTGCGCCCGTCCGATACCGCGGCCCGCGCCCGTCACGATGACGACGCGACCCTCTACCAATCCACTCACTTCTGCTCCTCCATCACTGGCTTGTTGGATGTCTCTGCGTCCGACGCCGCCAGGAACGCGGGGCGCTCGCCGCCGCCGTGCACCGTCAGTGTCGAACCGCTGACGTAGGACGCCAGCGGCGATGCCAGGAAGGTCGCACAGTTCCCGATGTCCTCGGGCCGCGCCATCCGACCCAGCGGGACGGTCTTGCTCACCGCGGCGAGGCCGTCGGCCCCGCCGTAGTGCAGGTGGCTCTGCTCGGTCTCGACCAGGCCGACCACGATCGAGTTCACCCGGACCTTCGGCGCCCACTCCACCGCGAGGCTGGCCGCGAGGCTGTCGATGCCGGCCTTGGCGGCGCCGTAGGCGGCGGTGCCCGGCGACGGGCGGCTGCCGCTGACGCTGCTGATCATCACGATCGAGCCGCCGGTGTCCTGCTTCTGCATGACGGCGTTCGCGATCTGCGAGATCAGGAGCGGGGCGAGCAGGTTGAGCTCGACGATCTTCGAGTGGAAGCGGGGGCTGGCGTCCGCGGCCAGGGCGTACGGCGCCCCGCCCGCGTTGTTGACGACGGCGTCGAGGCGGCCGTGGGTGGCGACGATCGAGTCGATCATCGACTGCACCTGCTCGGCGTCGCGAAGGTCGCAGGAGATGAACTCCACGCCGCGACCATCCACCTCGATCGGCTCGTCGGCCGGCCGTCGCGCGCAGGTCACCACCGTGGCGCCCGCGCGCAGAAACGCGCGGCTGATGCCCGCGCCCACGCCGCGCACTCCGCCGGTGACCAGCACCACGCTGCCGTCAAGACCTAGATCCACCAGTACCTCCACTGTCAGGGATTCTCTGCGGGTCGGGGGTCATCCGCCGAAAAGCGAACTCCAGCCCGACCCGCAGGTGTGCTAACTTACCAAGCAATCGCTTGGTTTGGCGACCTACCTAAGGAATCACGATGGGAATCACTTCCAAATCCGATGGGGCCGGCATCACCACGGTCACCGTCGACTACCCGCCGGTGAACGCCATCCCGTCTAAGGGATGGTTCGAACTGGCCGACGCCGTCCTCGCGGCGGGCAAGGATCCGAGCACCCACGTGGTGATCCTGCGAGCCGAGGGTCGCGGCTTCAACGCCGGCGTCGACATCAAGGAGATGCAGGCCACCGAGGGTCACGGCGCACTGATCGACGCCAACCGCGGCTGCGCGGCGGCGTTCTCCGCGGTCTACGACTGCGAGGTTCCCGTCGTGGTCGCCGTCAACGGCTTCTGCGTCGGTGGCGGCGTCGGCCTGGTCGGCAACGCCGACGTCATCGTCGCGTCCGACGACGCCGTCTTCGGCCTGCCCGAGGTCGACCGCGGCGCACTCGGCGCGGCCACGCACCTCGCCCGCCTGGTCCCCCAGCACATGATGCGCACGCTGTACTACACGGCCAAGAACGTCGACGCCCAGACGCTCAAGCACTTCGGCTCCGTGTACGACGTCGTCCCGCGCGCCGAGCTCGACGCGTGTGCACTCAAGATCGCAGGCGAGATCGCCGCCAAGGACACCCGGGTCATCCGGCGCGCCAAGGAAGCGATCAACCGCATCGACGTGATGGACGTGCACACCAGCTACCGGATCGAGCAGGGTTTCACGTTCGAGCTGAACCTCGCCGGCGTCGCCGACGAGCACCGCGACGAGTTCGTCGCCACCGGCAAGCCGCGCGCGAACAAGTAGGGAGTTGAAAGACAATGCGTGACAAGAGGATGTCGCTCGACGAGGTCGTCGGCGAACTGCGCAGTGGCATGACGATCGGCCTCGGCGGCTGGGGCTCGCGCCGCAAGCCGATGGCGTTCGTGCGCGCGATTCTGCGCTCGGACATCAAGGACCTGACCGTCGTCACCTACGGCGGACCGGACCTGGGCCTGCTGTGCTCGGCGGGCAAGGTCAAGAAGGCCTACTACGGCTTCGTGTCCCTGGACTCCGCGCCGTTCTACGACCCCTGGTTCGCCAAGGCCCGCACCACCGGCGCCATCGAGGTCCGCGAGATGGACGAGGGCATGGTCAAGTGTGGCCTCGAGGCCGCCGCGGCCCGCCTGCCGTTCCTGCCGATCCGCGCGGGCCTCGGCTCGGACGTCCTGAACTTCTGGGGCGACGAGCTCAAGACCGTCACCTCGCCGTACGCCGACGAGTCCGGCAAGGCCGAGACGCTCATCGCGATGCCCGCGCTGAACCTGGACGCGTCGTTCGTGCACCTGAACCTGGGCGACAAGCACGGCAACGCCGCCTACAACGGCGTCGACCCGTACTTCGACGACCTGTACTGCATGGCCGCCGAGAAGCGCTACGTCTCCGTCGAGCGCATCGTCGAGACCGAGGAGCTGGTGAAGGCCGTTCCGCTGCAGCAGCTGATCCTCAACCGCATGATGGTCGACGGCGTCGTGGAGGCCCCGAACGGCGCCCACTTCACCCTCGCAGGCGAGAGCTACGGCCGCGACGAGAAGTTCCAGCGTCACTACGCGGAAGCCGCCAAGACCCCCGAGTCGTGGCAGGTCTTCGTTGACACCTACCTGTCCGGCAGCGAGGACGACTACCAGGCCGCCGTCAAGAAGTTCGCAGAGGAGCAGGCATGACCTCCACCGAGACCATCACCCGCGCGGAGTACTGCGCGATCGCGTGCGCCGAGATCTTCTCGGGCGCGGGCGAGATCATGGCCAGCCCGATGTCCACGCTGGCGACCATCGGCGCGCGGCTGGCGCGGCTCACCACCGAGCCCGACCTGCTCATCACCGACGGTGAGGCGCTGATCTTCGCCGACACCCCCGCGGTCGGCGCCAAGGCCCCGATCGAGGGCTGGATGCCGTTCCGCAAGGTGTTCGACGTCGTCGCCTCCGGCCGCCGCCACGTGGTCATGGGCGCCAACCAGATCGACCGGTACGGCAACCAGAACCTGTCCGCGTTCGGTCCGCTGCAGCAGCCGACCCGCCAGATGTTCGGCGTCCGCGGCGCCCCCGGCAACACCATCAACCACGCCACCAGCTACTTCGTCCCGAAGCACTCCTCGCGGGTGTTCGTGGACAAGGTGGACGTGGTCTCGGGTGTCGGCTACGACAAGGTCGATCCCTCGAACCCGGCGTTCAAGTACCTGCACTTGCACCGCGTGGTCAGCAACCTGGGCGTCTTCGACTTCGGCGGACCGGACCACACCCTGCGCGCGCTCAGCCTGCACCCGGGCGTCACCGCGGCCGAGGTCGCCGAGAACACCTCCTTCGAGGTCGTCGGGCTGGCCGAGGCGGGCGTCACCCGCGAGCCCACCGCCGAGGAGCTGCGCCTGATCCGCGAGGTCATCGACCCGCGCGGTCTGCGTGAGCGCGAGGTCCAGGCATGACCGCCGTCCTGCGCACGGCGCTGACCGAACTGGTCGGCATCGAGCACCCGATCGTGCAGACCGGCATGGGCTGGGTCTCCGGCCCGCGCCTGACCGCGGGCACGTCCAACGCGGGCGGCCTGGGCATCCTCGCCTCGGCGACGATGACCTACGACGAGCTCGAGGCAGCGGTCCTGCGGACCAAGGAGCTGACCGACAAGCCGTTCGGCGTCAACATCCGCGCCGACGCGACGGACGCTCAGCAGCGCATCGACCTGCTGATCCGCGAGAAGGTCAAGGTCGCCTCGTTCGCGCTGGCACCCAAGAAGGACCTGATCAGCAAGCTCAAGGACAACGGCGTCGTCGTGGTCCCGTCCATCGGCGCCGCCAAGCACGCCGTCAAGGTCGCCTCCTGGGGCGCCGACGCGGTGATCGTGCAGGGCGGCGAGGGCGGCGGCCACACCGGCCCGGTCGCCACGACGCTGCTGCTGCCGTCGGTGCTCGACGCGGTCGACATCCCGGTGATCGCGGCCGGCGGCTTCTTCGACGGCCGCGGCCTGGCAGCTGCGCTGTCCTACGGCGCCGCGGGCGTCGCGATGGGCACCCGCTTCCTGCTCACCAGCGACAGCGCAGTGCCGGACTCGGTCAAGCAGGAGTACCTCAAGCGCGGCCTGCAGGACACCACCGTGTCCGTGAAGGTCGATGGCATGCCGCACCGGGTGCTCAACACCGACCTGGTCAACAGCCTCGAGAAGTCCAGCTACGCACGGGGTCTCATCGCCGCGGCCAGGAACGCTCCCAAGGTCAGGGCGATGACGGGCATGAAGTGGTCGACTCTCCTCAAGGAGGGCCTCGACATGAAGAAGTCCACGGACAAGACCTGGCTGCAGGTCATCATGTACGCCAACACCCCGATGCTGCTCAAGGCCGGCCTGGTCGACGGCAACACCGAGGCGGGCGTGCTCGCGTCAGGTCAGGTGGTCGGCATGGTCGACGACCTGCCGAGCTGTCAGGAACTGATCGACCGGATCATGGCGGACGCCGTGAAGCGGATCGACGCACTGGGCGCGCTGCGCGCCTGAGCTCGGGAGCGCACTCCCCACACTGAAGGGCACCATCGGCCGGTTCATCCGGCCGGCGGTGCCCTTCAGTCGTTTGCGGCGGCCGCGGCCATCCGGGCGCGGACCTCGGGCCTGCGCAGCGGCGGCACCGTGGCCGGTGGCTGCTTGCGGGAGGGCAGCACCCCGAGCAGCCGCATCGTGGTCGCCGTGACCTCGGCGACCGCCTGCTCGAAGGGCTCTCGGGTGGCGTCGGACAGCTTCTGCACCCCGCTCACCTTCCGCACGTACTGACGGGCGGCCGCCTCGATCTCCTCCGCGGTGGCGGCCGGCTCGAGGCCGCGGAGCTCGGTGATGTTTCGGCACATATCCCGACGATAACCCCGAGCCACCGCCCGCGCGCGATGAGTTCCGTGTCACCCCGTAACTATTTTGGCTCCAGGGGTAACCCGCTCCGGTATTGTCCGGCGATGTGAATGGATCCGGAGACCACCCAGTCGAAGCAGCCGGCCCGGGCCGGCCCCGAGATCCCCAGGTCGACCGGTCGGTCCTCGATGCGACCATTGCGCTGCTCGTCGAGTCGGGCTACCAGAAGACCACCATCCAGGCCATCGCCCGACGGGCCAAGGTCAGCGCGCCCGCGATCTACCGCCGCTGGGCCACCCGCGAGATGATCATCGAAGACGCGATCTTCGGCCTCGAGTCCATGGGCGACGTGCCGCTCCCCCCGAGCACCGACGACCTGCACGCCGACCTCCTGGCCTGGACGCGCAGTTTCCTCGAGCGCGCCGCGCACCCGGCCGCCCGCTCCGCGATACCAGGGCTGATGTCCACCTGGAATCACAACGAGGGCGTCTACGAGCGGCTCGTCCAGCGGGCCGAGGTGCCCGCCCGCAAGGCGCTGCTCGACCGGATCCAACTGGCCGAGCCGGACGCGGAGCCGGCCGCCGCCGCGTCCACCGCGGACACCGTCTTCGACCTGCTGGTGTCGGCCACCATGCTCCGCGGCGTCTCGCGCGGATTCGAGGACTCGGACGCGTGGTGCGAGCGGATCGCCGACGCACTGTTCGCGCTGATCGGCACCATCGACTGACGGACACCGTCGTCCGGGTCCACCGACGAGTTCGGCCCCGTACTCCTCCGGCAGGAGGGGTACGGGGCCGAATCTGCTTGCGCGGAGAGGTTTTAACCCAGGCGCTCGATGATCGTCACGTTCGCGGTGCCGCCACCCTCGCAGATGGTCTGCAGGCCGTAGCGCCCACCGGTGCGCTCGAGCTCGTTGAGCATGGTCGCGAACAGCTTGGTGCCGGTCGCGCCGAGCGGGTGCCCGTTCGCGATCGCGCCGCCGTTGGCGTTGACCTTCGCCGGGTCCGCGCCGATCTCCTTGATCCAGGACAGCACGACGGGGGCGAAGGCCTCGTTGATCTCGATGACGTCGATGTCATCGATGGTTAGGCCGGCCTTCTCCAGCGCGTACTTGGTCGCGGGGATCGGCGCGCTGAGCATGAAGATCGGCGAGGCGCCGCGGGCGCTGATGTGGTGGATCCGGGCGCGGGGCTTGAGGCCGTGCGCCTTCACCGCGGCCTCGGAGGCGAGCAGCGTCGCGCTGGCGCCGTCGGAGATCTGGCTCGCCAGGGCCGCGGTCAGGCGTCCGCCGTCGGTCAGGGTCTTGAGCCCGGCCATCTTCTCCAGGCTGGTCTCGCGCGGGCCCTCGTCGATGCTGAACTCGCCGACCGGCACGATCTCCTTGTCGAAGCGGCCCTCGGCGATCGCCTTGCGCGCGCGCTCGTGGCTCTGCAGCGCCCAGCGCTCCATCTCCTCGCGGCTGATGTCCCACTTCTCGGCGATCAGCTCGGCGCCGTGGAACTGCGAGACCTCTTCGTCGCCGTAGCGGTGCTCCCAGCCCTTCGAGCCCTTGAACGGGGTCTCGAAACCGAACTGCTCGCCGACGACCATCGCGGAGGCGATCGGGATCATGCTCATGTTCTGCACGCCGCCGGCCACCATCAGGTCCGCGGTTCCGCTCAGGATCGCCTGCGCCGCAAAGTGAACGGCCTGCTGGCTGGATCCACACTGACGGTCGACGGTGACACCGGGGACATCCTCGGGGTAGCCGGCGGCCAGCCAGGCGGTGCGCGCGATGTTGCCGGCCTGCGGGCCGATCGCGTCGACACAGCCGAACACGACGTCGTCGATCTCGCTCGGGTCGACCTGGTTGCGCTCGAGGAGCTGCTTGATCACCCCGGCGCCGAGGTCCGCGGGGTGCACCGCGGAGAGGGCACCGCCCTTCTTGCCGACCGCGGTGCGGATGGCGTCAACAATGTATGCCTCAGGCATGGAAACTCCCTACGAATCGGACCGTGACTGTGGGCTGGAGAGCCCGTCGAGCACAATGGCGAGATACTGCTTGGCGACCGTTTCCGCGGTCATCGGGCCTCCCGGCCGGTACCAGCGCACCGGAACCCAGACGGTGTCGCGCATGAAGCGGTACACCAGCTCCACGTCGATGTCGGGGCGGAAGCTGCCGTCGGCGATGCCCGCCTCGAGGACCGAGACCCACAGGCCCCGGAACTCCTTGTTGCGCTCGGTGATGTACTCGAAGCGCTCGTTGCCGACCAGATGCTTGGCCTCGTCCTGATAGATCGCGACCGCGGCGTGCGAACCGTCGATCGCCTCGAAGGACGCGATCACCATCGCCTCGAGGGTGGCGCGCGATCCGAGACCGGCCGCGACGATGTCGCGGTAGCGGCCGAACAGCTCGTCCAGGAAGCCCTTGAGGATCTCGTCGACCATGGACTCCTTGGAGTCGAAGTGGTGGTAGAGACTGCCGGACAGGATCCCGGCCGAGTCGGCGATGTCGCGCACCGTGGTGGCGCGCAGACCGCGCTCGGCGAACAGGGCGGCCGCCAGCGCGAGGAGTTCGGCGCGGCGGCCGGACTTGCTGGCAGACTCTTCGGCAGCTCTCGGCGGAGGGGTCACACTCGACAGAGTATCAACCAAGCGCTTGTTAGGGTATCGGGGTGCAGCAAAACACTTGCGCCGTGATCACCGGCGGATCGGGCGGCATCGGGATCGAGATCACCCGGCGGCTCGCCGCCCAGGGGCTCCCTGTCGCGTTCACCTACCGTTCCGGCGCCGAGCGCGCCGCCGCCCTGGTCGAGGAGATCACCGCTGCGGGCGGGCGGGCCCGTGCCGATGCCGTCGACCTGACCGACCGGGACCGGGTCGCACGGTGGGCGCGGGAGATCACGGCCGAGCTCGGCGATCCGTCGGTGCTGGTGCACGCGGCGGGCCCGCACATCCCGATGGTCCACCTGTCCAAGGTCTCCCCCGACACCTTCTCCGAGCATCTCGGAGCCGAGGCCACCGCGTTCTTCGCGCTCGTGCACGCCCTGTTGCCCGGGCTCCGCGCGGCGCGCGGCTCGGTGGTCGCGGTGACCACGGCGGCCACCGACCGCTTTCCCGTCCGCGACGGCCTCTCGTCCGGGACCAAGGGCGCCGTCGAGGCGCTGGTCCGGGCGTTCGCCGCCGAGGAGGGCCGCTACGGCGTCCGCTTCAACTCCGTTGGCCCCGGCATGCTCACCGACGGCATGGCCGAACGCCTGATGGGCAACGCCGACCTCGATGAGCGCGCGCAGGCCGTCGCGATGAGCCGGATCCCCCTGCAGCGCTTCGGCTCCGCGGTCGACATCGCTGAAGCCGTCTGCTTCCTCGCGAGCGACAAGGCCGGCTTCATCACCGGCCAGAAGCTGAACGTCGACGGCGGCTACACCGTCTAGGCGGCTCCGCCGCCCGTGCGCGGTTGACGAGTGTCAGGACTCGCTAACCGCGCACAGGCGGGACACGGGTTTTCGTCCCGCCTATGCCACCCCTCGCGGCGCAGGACCTGCTCGACCTCCCCGGCCACCAGGCACGGGGTCACGACCACCTCCTCGTAGCCGAACACCAGCCGTGGCCGATCGGCGAGTTCGGCGGCGTTGTCGCGGCGACGGTCCCGGAAGGCGACCTCGCGCGCGGAGTGCGACCGGCGGCCGTCGAGGCGCACGATCAGCGGGACACCGTGTTCGCTGTAGTCGCAGTCCTCCCAGAGCGTGCGGCCGTCGACCACCACCGGCTCCTGCCTGCGTGCCACGGGAAGTCCGTGGGCCTGTTCGACATCGACCGCGAAGCGGTACTCGAGCATCGACTGGACGCCTTCGGCCAGCAGCCGGACGGCCGCCTCGAGCGCTTTCCGGTAGCGACGCGGGGTCCGCTCGTTCATCCGGCGCCGGACGTCGTCCAACCGGACGCGAGCGTTGGTGACGGTGCCGATCAGGCTGACGTATGCCTCGCGCGCCGACGGCTGCGCGATGGCGTGGTCTAGCGCGGTGTCCGCGCGGGTCGTGCGCGGTGGCAGGAGGTCGCCGGCACCGATGTGCCGTTGCGCGCGCGACCGGTGCACCACCACCCCGGGATGCAGGACGCTCCCCCGCGCGGGCACCACGCGATCGTTGTGCACCGCGTGTCCGACCGCGGTCGCGGGTTGACCGATCGCGGAGACACCGTAGGGAACTGTGACGTGGACGGGACCGGCCTCGCTCACTGGGACCATCCCCCACAGCTCCGCGGCCGTCCGGTGACTGAGCAGCGCCGTGGTCCCGCCGTAGAGAAGGGCGGCCTCGAGAATTGCCTCGCGAGTGAGCGCGCCCGAGGTGATCGCGTACACCCCGTGCAGCACCCGCTGCCAGCTCCCGGTCTCGAGGCGCTGTCGCGTTCGCGACGGCGGGAATCCGAGGGCGTGCAATTGCGCCGCGGTGACCAATCCGTACTGGCGGTCGACGAGGGCCTGGAGCGCTGCGGGCGAGAACGTTGCGGGCATGCCGACGACACTGGCGTCGGGTACCGACCGGATCGACGAGATCGGGCCGGGTTATCCACAGGCGCTACGCGCCTGTGCGTGGTTGACGAGTGTCAGCACTCGTCAACCACGCACAGGCGGCGGAGCCGCCTAGGCGCGCTGGCTGGAGATGGAGACGATCTCGCCGGTGAGGTAGGTCGTGTAGTCGCTGGCGAGCATCGCGATGGTCGCGGCGATCTCCCACACCTCGGCGGCGCGACCGAAGGCCTCACCCTCGGCCAGCTTGTCGAGCAGTTCCTCGCTGGTCACCTTCGCCAGGAACGCGTGGCGGGCGATGGACGGCGCGACGGCGTTGATGCGGACGCCGTACTCGGCGGCCTCGATCGCGCTGCAGCGGGTCAGCGCCATGACGCCTGCCTTGGCCGCCGCGTAGTGCGCCTGCGAGTGCTGCGCGCGCCAGCCGAGCACGGAGGCGTTGTTGACCAGGACGCCGTTGTGCTCGACCGACTTGAAGTAGCGAAGCGCCGCGCGGGTGGCGCGGAAGGTGCTCGTCAACGTGATGTCGAGGACGCGGTCCCACTGCTCGTCGGTCATGTCCACGACCGGCGTCTCGCCGCCGAGGCCCGCGTTGTTGACCAGGACGTCGATGCGGCCGAGCTTCTCGGCGGAGCCGGCGATCAGCGCGTCGACCTGCTCGGTGCTCGAGACGTCGCAGACGAACGACTCGACCTGCTGGCCACCGAACTCGGCCGACAGCTTCTCCACGGTCTCGCCGAGGCGACGCTCGTGGAAGTCCGAGACCAGCACGTCGGCGCCCTCGAGCAGCGCCCGGCGCGCGGTGGCGAAGCCGATACCGGTGCCCGCGGCCGCGGTCACGACGACCTTCTTGCCCTTGAGCAGGTTGTGGCCCTCGATCTCGGCGGGGGCGACTGCCAGGGGGGACTTGAGGGAAGTGGTCACGGTCGAGCCTCTCGGGGAAGTCCGAGCACCCGCTCGGCGATGATGTTTCGTTGGATTTCGTTCGAGCCGCCGTAGATGGTGTCGGCCCGGCTGAACAGGAACAGGCGCTGCTGGTCGCTCAGGTCGGCGTCGGCGCCGAACGGCCCGTTGCCCGCCAGCAGCGAGTCCGCACCGGCGACCTCCATCGCGAGCTCGCCGAGACCGCGGTGCCAGTTGGCCCACAGCAGCTTGGCCACCGAGGCCTCGCCGCCCTGGGCGCTGGCGTCGACCGCGGACAGGGTGCGCATGGCGTGCGCGCGCATCACCTGCAGGCCCATCCAGGCGCGGGTGAGCTTGTCCTTGATGACGGGGTCGGAGGCCGCGCCGTTGCGCTCGGCCAGCTCGACGATCTCCGACAGTTCCTTGGCGAAGCCGACCTGCTGGCCGAGCGTGGAGATGCCGCGCTCGAAGGTGAGGGTGCCCATCGCGACCGACCAGCCCTGGCCGACCTCGCCGACCACCAGGTCGGCGTCGGTGCGGGCGTCGTCGAAGAACACCTCGTTGAACTCGGAGGTGCCGGTGAGCTGCAGGATCGGCCGCACCTCGATGCCCGGCTGGTCCATCGGGACCAGCAGGTAGGACAGGCCCTTGTGGCGCTGCGAGCCGGGCTCGGTCCGCGCGACCACGAAGCACCACTGCGCGACGTGCGCGAGCGAGGTCCACACCTTCTGCCCGTTGATCCGCCACTGGTCGCCGTCGAGGCGCGCCGAGGTGGAGACCGCCGCGAGGTCGGAGCCCGCGCCGGGCTCGGAGTAGCCCTGGCACCACAGTTCGGAGACCGTGTTGATGCCGGGCAGGAAGCGCCGCTTCTGCTCCTCGGTGCCGAACGCGATCAGCGTCGGCCCGAGCAGCTCCTCACCGAGGTGGCTCACCCGCGCGGGTGCGCCCGAGCGGGCGTACTCCTCATGGAAGATCACCTGCTGGCTCAGCGTCGCGCCCTTGCCGCCGTACTCGGTCGGCCAGCCCAGGCAGGTCCACCCGGCGGCCGCCAGATGGCGGTCCCACGCGAGTCGCTCCTCGAAGGCCTCGTGCTCACGTCCGGGTCCGCCGAGCCCACGCAGACCGGCGAACTCACCGGTGAGATTGTCGGCCAACCACTCACGGACGGTCGCGGCGAACTGCTCGTCGTCTTTGGCTGTCCCCAGCCCCTGGCTTACATCCACCCCGGTAGGATAACCTACCAAGCACTTGCTTTGTAGAGGAGTCCAGTGACCAGTGATGTGAATACCACCCCCGCGGCCCTCGCGAGGGCGGCTCGCGAGTTCGGGGACGCCGAGGCCATCGCCGACGGCGAGACCCATCTCAGCTACTCCGACCTCCTCGACCGCGTGCGCACGGTGGCACGGGCACTGATCGCGCGCGGGATCGAGCCCGGCGACCGCGTCGCGCTCTGGGCCCCGAACACCTATCACTGGGTCATCGCCGCCCTCGCCACGCACTACGCCGGCGCGGTGTTGGTCCCGATCAACACGCGCTACACCGGCACCGAGGCGCTGGACCTGGTGATCCGGACGAAGGCGAGGGCCCTGTTCGTCGTCGGCCCGTTCCTCAAGACCGACCGCTGGGCCGACCTGTCCCGCGCGGCCGGGCCGGGCGACCTCGACGTGCTGGACACCGTCATCCGGATACCCTTCGACGAGGCGGCGCCGACCGAGGGCGTCATCGAGTGGCAGCAGCTGGACGACCTCGCCGCGTCGGTGCCCGCCGAGCAGGCGGATGCCCGCGCCCAGGCCGTCGATCCGGACGACATCGCCGACATCCTGTTCACCTCGGGCACCACCGGCAAGAGCAAGGGCGTGCTGAGCGCGCACCGGCAGACGGTGGGCATCGCGGACGCGTGGGCAACCTGCGCCGAGGTCACCAGCGCCGATGCCGAGTTGCTCATCAACCCCTTCTTCCACACCTTCGGCTACAAGGCCGGGATCATGGTGTGTGTCCTGCGCGGCGCCACCATCGTCCCGATGGCGCTGTTCGACGTCCCCAAGGTCGCCGCGAAGATCGCCGAGGCCCGTGTGAGCGTCCTGCCGGGCGCCCCGACCATTCACCAGTCGATCCTCGACCTGCCCACCCGCGACGAGTACGACCTGTCGAGCCTGCGGATCGCCATCACCGGTGCCGCCGCGGTTCCGGTGCGGCTGGTCGAACGAATGCAGTCCGAACTGGGCTTCGACGCCGTGCTCACCGCCTACGGGCAGACCGAGGCCGTCGTGGTGACCATGTGCCGCACCGATGACGACCCGGTCACCGTCTCGACCACCTCCGGGCGCGCCATCCCCGGCATGGAGGTCCGGATCGGCGACAACGGCGAGATCCTGGTCCGCGGCGAGAACGTCATGCTCGGCTACCTCGACGACCCGGAGGCCACCGCGGCGACCATCGACAAGGATGGCTGGCTGCACACCGGCGACGTCGGCGTCATGGACGAGCGCGGCTACATCGACATCACCGACCGGCTCAAGGACATGTACATCTCGGGCGGCTTCAACGTCTATCCCGCCGAGATCGAGAACGCCCTCGCCCGGATCGACGCGGTCGCCGAGTCGGCCGTCATCGGAGTGCCCGACGAGCGGATGGGCGAGGTCGGCCGCGCCTATGTCGTCGCGAAGCCCGGTCGCACCATCACGGCCGAGGAGGTCCTCGCATACTGCAAGGAGCACCTGGCCAACTTCAAGATCCCGCGCTCGGTCGTCGTCGTCGGATCGCTGCCGCGCAACCCGTCCGGCAAGGTCCTCAAGAACGATCTCCGGGAGGGCAAGTCGTGAGTGTTCCCGACGAGGGCGAGGTCGTCACCTACGAGGTCCGCGGCAAGGTCGCGGTCGTCACGATGAACCGACCGAAGTTCCGCAACGCGCAGAACTCCGTGATGACCTACGCCCTGGACGCCGCCTTCCAGCGCGCCGTCGAGGACCCAGAGGTGAGCGCGATCGTGTTGGCCGGCAACGGCGACCACTTCAGCGCAGGGCACGACATCGGGACCGTCGGACGCGACCACCACGTGTCCTACGACAACAAGGCCGTCATGTGGTGGGACCACGTCGACCGCGAGGGCGGCGACCAGCGGTTCGCCCGCGAGATGGAGGTCTACCTCGGCATGTGCCGGCGGTGGCGCGAGCTGCCGAAGCCGACCATCGCCATGGTGCACGGCGCCTGCATCGCCGGTGGCCTGATGCTGTCCTGGGTGTGCGACCTCATCGTGGCCTCCGACGACGCCTTCTTCGCGGACCCTGTTGTCCGGATGGGCATTCCGGGCGTCGAGTACTTCGCGCACCCGTGGGTGCTCGGGGTGCGCGGGGCCAAGGAGATCCTGTTCACCGGCGACCGCTTCTCCGCGCAGCGCGCCTACGAGTGGGGCATGGTCAGCCGGGTGGTTCCGCGTGAGGACCTCGAGGCCACCGCGATGGACCTGGCCGACCGGATCGCGACCATGCCGCAGTTCGGACTCGCGCTGACCAAGAAGGCCGTCAACCAGTGCGAGGACCTGATGGGTGTGCGGGCCGGCATGGACTCGGTCTTCGGTCTGCACCACTTCGCGCACGCACACAACGCCGAAATCGGCAAGGGGCCCCTGGGCGGTATGGACGCCACAGCAATGAAGCGCGGCGCAGCCGCGGCGATGAAGAAGGCTGGAGAAGAATAGTGGATCTCGAATTCGACGACGCCACAGTCGTATTCCGCGACGAAGTGCGCGCGTTCCTCAAGGCGAACGTCCCCGCCGAGCCGCTGCCGCACATGGACACGGCGGAGGGCTTCGAGGCGCACCGGCAGTGGGAGCGCACCCTCGCCGACGCCCGCCTGTCGGTGGTGTCCTGGCCGGCCGAGTACGGCGGCCGCGACGCCACCCTCGAGCAGTGGGTCATCTTCGAGGAGGAGTACTACCGCTCCGGCGCACCCGGCCGGGTCAGCCAGAACGGCATCTTCCTGCTGGCCCCCACGCTCTTCGAGCACGCCAAGCCCGAGCAGCTGGCACGGATCATGCCGCGCATGGCACGCGCCGACGACATCTGGGCCCAGGCCTGGTCCGAGCCCGAGTCCGGCTCCGACCTGGCCAGCCTGCGCGCCACCGCCACCAAGGTCGACGGCGGCTGGCTGCTCAACGGTCAGAAGACCTGGAGCTCCCGCGCCGCGTTCGCGGACTGGGGATTCGGCCTGTTCCGCTCCGACCCGGAGGCCCAGCGCCACAAGGGCATCACGTACTACATGTTCGACCTGCGGTCGAAGGGCGTCACCGTGCGTCCGATCGACCAGCTCGACGGCCTGCCGGGCTTCGCCGAGGTGTTCCTCGAGGACGTCTTCGTGCCCGACGACCCGGCGAACCCCGCGGAGTCCGGCGTGATCGGCGCCGTCAACGAGGGCTGGCGGGTCGCGATGAGCACCGCGAGCAACGAGCGCGGCCTGTCGCTGCGCTCCCCCGGCCGCTTCCTCGCCGCCACCGACCGGCTCGTGCAGCTGTGGAAGACGAACGGCGACCAGTCCGACACCGAGCTGCGCGACCGGGTCGTCGACGCGTGGATCGGATCGCGCGCCTACGAGCTGAGCACGTGGGGCACCGTCACCCGGCTGGCCGGCGGCGGCCAGCTCGGCGCCGAGTCCTCCATCAACAAGGTGTTCTGGTCCGAGTGGGACGTGGCAACCCACGAGACCGCGCTCGACCTGCTCGGCCCCGAGGCCGAGCTCGCCGACACCGCGTGGATGGACGGCTACCTGTTCTCCCTCTCCGGTCCGATCTACGCCGGCACCAACGAGATCCAGAAGAATGTCATCGCCGAGCGGCTGCTCGGCCTACCTAAGGCGGACCGATGAGATTCGCACTCGACTCCTCGCACACCGACTTCGCGGACAGCATCGACTCGCTGCTCGCCAAGTCCGACATGCCCGCCGTGATCCGGTCCTGGAACGCGGGTGACACCGCGCCCGGCCTCAAGGTGTGGCAGCGCCTGGCGGAGACCGGCGTCAACGGCCTGATCATCGACGAGGCGCACGACGGCCTCGGCGCCGACGCCATCGACCTGGTCGTCGCGGTCGAGCAGCTGGGCAGGCACGCCGTGCCGGGTCCGGTCGCCGAGACCATCGCCGTCGCACCGGTGCTGCTCGCAGGCGCGGCGCCGGACCGCCTGTCCGCGCTCGCCGAGGGCGCGCTGGCCACCGTCGCGGCCCCGCCGCGGGTGCCGTTCGCCGTCGACGCGAACGCCGTCGAGCTGACCCTGCTCGTGCAGGGCGACTCGGTGTCCACCGCCACAGTCGGCGACCAGCACGGCTCCGTCGACCAGGCCAGGAAGCTGTTCTCCGTCACCGCCGCCGAGACACTCGGCGACGCGGACGTCGAGCGCGCCTTCGACATGGGCGCGCTCGCCACCGCAGCCCAGCTGCTCGGCCTCGGCCGCACCATGCTCGAGGTCAGCACCGAATACGCCAAGCAGCGCAAGCAGTTCGGCAAGGCCATCGGCAGCCAGCAGTCGATCAAGCACCACCTGGCGAACGTCGCCATCGGCCTCGAGATGGCGCGACCGCTGCTGCACGGCGCGGCGCTGTCCGTCCGCGACGGCTCGGCCGACGCCCGCCGCGACATCTCGGCGGCCAAGGTCGCGTGTGGCGACGCCGCGTACCGCGCATCGCGGATCGCGCTGCAGGTGCACGGCGCCATCGGGTACACCCAGGAACACGACCTGTCCCTGTGGCTGACCAAGACCCGGGCCCTGCTGACCGCGTGGGGCACCCCGTCGGTGCACCGCGCCCGAGTGATGGAGTCGCTGTGAGCCAGGTTGCCGCGGTAGGCGCATTCGACGAGGAGCAGCTCGAGCTCCGCAAGACCGTGCGGGCGCTGCTCGCCAAGCACTCCGATCCCGGTGCGGTCCGCCGCGCCGCGGAGACCGAGCAGGGCTACGACACCGCGCTGTGGGAGATGCTCTGCCAGCAGGTCGGCGTCGCCGCGCTCGCGATCCCCGAGGAGTTCGGCGGCATCGGCGCATCCGCGATCGAGACGCACCTGGTGCTCGAGGAACTCGGCCGCACGCTCGCCCCGACACCGATGCTCGGTTCGGTGGTGCTCGGCGCGCAGGCGATCCTGGCCAGCGGCGACACCGAGGCCTGCGAGCGACTGCTGCCCGGGATCGCGGAGGGCACCGCCGTCGCGGCGCTGTGCTGGACCGGCGCCGACGGCAGCTGGGACACCGAGTCGGTCGACGTGACGGCCACGGCGGCCGGTGACGGGCACTCGCTCACCGGCGCGAGCCACTTCGTGCTGGACGGGTCGATCTCGGACGTGCTCGTCGTCGCCGCCGCGATCGACGGCGCCGTGGCGCTGTTCGAGGTCGATCCCGCGCAGGAGTCGGTCAGCCGCCGCAGGCTGCCCGCGATGGACCCGACCCGGACCCTGTCGGTCGTGGAGTTCGACGGCGCCTCGGCCCGTCTGCTCACCGCCGACGGCTCGGCGGCCCTGGAGCGGGTGCGCGAGATCGCCTGCGTCGCACTGTCCGCGGAGCAGATCGGTGCGGCCGCGCAGTCGCTGGACCTCACCGTCGAGTACAGCAAGTCCCGCGTGCAGTTCGGTCGTCCGATCGGCAGCTTCCAGGCCCTCAAGCACCGGATGGCGGACCTGTACTTCCTGGTGGAGACGGCCCGTTCGGCGTCCTACGGCGCGGTCCGCTCGCTCGTCGACGGAGCGCCCACCGCGGCGACGGACGCCGCGGTCGCGAAGGTGTACTGCTCGGAGGCCCTGCAGTCGGTCGCGGCGGACAGCATCCAGCTGCACGGCGGCATCGCGATCACCTGGGAGCACGACGCCCAGCTGTACTTCAAGCGCGCACACGGCAGCGCCCAGCTCTTCGGCCAGCCGCGGGGGTACCTGAAGTCGTTGGAGTCGGCCGCGGGCCTGCCCGCCTGATCCCGTTGCACTGAGCTCGAAGGCCGGCCCGGATTCCCCGGGCCGGCCTTCTGCATGTCGGGACGAGATCGACCGAATTCCGAACCCCGCGCGATCGACTGTGAGAAGCTCCGCGAATGGCCCCCCGATCGCTCGAAGACCTCAGCTCGCTCGAGGACCTCCGGCAGCTCAAGTACCGGTACTTCCGCGCGCTGGACCTGAAACGGTGGGACGAGTTCGCGGACACCCTCGCCGAGGACATCGTCGCGCACTACGGCACGCATGCGCTCGCCGAACCGCTCGTCTTCCAGGGCCGCGACGCCGTCGCCGGGTTCATGCGCGACGCGCTCGGCCCGGCGATCACGACCGTGCACATCGCCAACCATCCGGAGATCTCGGTCGACGGATCGGACGCGTCCGGCTCGTGGAACTTCGAGGACACGGTGATCGTGCCTGCCGCAAACAGGCTGATCCGCGGTGCCGGCTATTACACCGACCGGTACCACCGCGACGACGACGGGAGCTGGCGGATCGCGGAGACATCGTACGAGCGGATCTACGAGTCGATCATCTCCCTCGACGACGTCCCGAGCTTCCAGTTCCTCTCGCACATGTGGGCCACTCCCCCGGCGGCGACCTCCTGATCCTGGGCCGGCTCATCGACCGCCGGCTACCAGCGGACCGGCATCTTCTCGAGGCCGGTCACGAAGTTTGCCGGTCGGCGCGGTAGCGGCAGGTCGCTCGCCAGTTCCATGTTCGGGATCCGCTCGAGCAGCCGCTCGAACATCAGCCTGCCCTCGAGCCGGGCGAGCTGGTTGCCCAGGCAGAAGTGCGACCCGAAACCGAAGGCCACGTGCGGATTCGGATTCCGGGACGCGTCGAACCGTGCCGGATTCTCGAACACCGACTCGTCGAAGTTCGCGGACTCGAACAGCAGCAGCATCTTCTCGCCCGCGCGCAGCCGCGTGCCGTGGAACTCCACGTCGCGGGTCACGGTGCGGCACATGTTCTTCACCGGTGACACCCAGCGCACCATCTCCTCGAGCGCCTGCGGGATCAGGGACCGGTCGGCGACGAGCTGGTCCCGCTGCTCGGGGTGGCGCATCAGCTGCTCCATGCCGCCGCTGAGCACGTGCCGCGTGGTCTCGTCGCCGCCGACCAGGATCAGCAGGGTCTCGGCCACGATGTCCTCGTCCGTGAGCCGGCGGCCGTCGATCTCGGCATGCACCAGCACGCTGGTCAGGTCCTCGGTCGGTTCGCGGCGGCGCTGTTCGATCGTGCGCATGGTGAACTCGACGAAGGACACGTACGCCGCCATCATCTTCGACAGCATCTCCTCGGAGGCGTTGCTGCCCTGGGCCTCGACCAGGTCGTCGCTCCACTGCAGGAACATCTCCCGCTCCTGCGGCCGCACACCCAGCATGTCGCCGATCACCGCCATCGGCAGCGGCGCGGCGAGATCGCGGACGAAGTCGCACTCGACCCTGTCGATCACCGCGTCGATCAGCTCGTCGCAGATCCGTCCGATGCCGCCGATCTTGGCCTCGACCTGTCTGCGGGTGAAGCCGGCGTTGACCAGCTTGCGACGGTGCAGATGCTCCGGGTCGTCCATGTCGATCATGTGCGGCAGCGGCCCCACCTCCGGCCGGATCCCCCCGGCGTTGGAGAACAGGTCTGCGTCCCGCTCGGCGTCGATCACCGCGGCATAGCTCGCGGCGCCCGCCGTGCCGTCCCTGTCCCGGAACACCGGCTCGTGTGCACGCATCCAGGTGTAGGCGTCCCTCGGGTCGCCGCGTTCACCCGCATAGAACCGTCCATCCACCAGATCGATGTCGGGTCGCATGCCGTCAACTCCCTCGCTCAGCCGTTCTCCGAACCTGCTCGCACCGGGTGAATCGAGCCTATTCCTGCTGGCGGGATTGCATATCCAAATCGCCCCGGCGGTGGTAGAACAGGTTGCACAACGGAGGGAGTCGCGGTGGACGCGATCGGTACGGGAGCTGTGCGGGGCAAGTCGATCCTGGTGACGGGAGGCGGCAGCGGAATCGGCCTCGGCGTCGCCTCCCTGCTGGCCGGTTCCGGCGCCCACGTGACCATCTGCGGACGCACCGAGGAGAAGTTGATCAAGGCCGCCGCGTCGGTCACGCCCGCGCACGACGGGTCGATCACCCATCACGCCGCCGATGTCACCGACGAGGACGCGGTGGTCGAAGCGGTCGCGGCCGCCGCGGCGGTGACCGGACGCCTCGACGGGGTGGTGGCCTGCGCGGGCGGCAACGAGACCATCGCCCCGGTCACCCAGATCGACGTCGATGCCTGGCGCCGCACCGTGGAGCTCAACATCACGGGCACGATGCTCACGCTCAAGCACTCCGCCCGCGAGCTGGTCCGCGGCGGGGGCGGATCGTTCGTCGCGATCTCCTCCATCGCGAGCAGCAATACCCACCGATGGTTCGGCGCGTACGGCGTCTCGAAGTCCGGCGTCGACCACCTCGTCCAGCTCGGCGCCGATGAGCTGGGTGCCAGCAACGTCCGGGTCAACTGCATCCGGCCCGGGCTCACCCGCACCGATCTGGTCGCCCTGATCACCGAGGGCGGGCCGCTGCTCGAGGACTACCAGGCCTGCACTCCCCTGCCCCGCATCGGGGAGCCGGAGGACATCGCGGCGCTGGCGCGGTTCCTGCTCGGCGACGAGTCCACCTGGATCACCGGCCAGATCATCAACGTCGACGGCGGCCAGATGCTGCGGCGCGGACCCGATTTCAGCTCGATGCTCGAGCAGGTCTACGGCGTCGACGGCCTGCGCGGCGTGGTGACGCAGTGACCTCCCACGGCGCCACCTCCCACGACGTTCTCGGCAAGCGCGTCGAGATGCCGGTGCAGATCCGGCAGGCGACGGCGTTCATGGCCATGTACTCGGTCCCGACCGCCCCGGCGCAGGCGCTGATCGATCACACCGGGCTGGAGATCCTCCGGTATCGCCCCGGTCGCGGACTGTGCGTGCTGGTGTTCGTCGACTACGTGGACGGAGACCTGGGCCCCTACAACGAGTTCGGTGTCTGCTTCATGGTCCGCAACCATCGCGATACCGGCAAGTCCTCCGTCGTCTCGGATCTCCGGTCGTTGGCGACGGGCGGGGCGGGCGCGCTGATCCATCAGCTGCCCGTCGACGGCGAGTTCACGATGGCCGCCGGTCGCGGGATCTGGGGATTCCCCAAGGTGCTGGCGGATTTCGACGCCGATCACACGAGCCCGGCCAAGCGGGCGTCGGTCAGCCAGGACGGCAGGCTCATCGCAGAACTGCGCATCAAACCGGGCGTCACGGTGCCCGGTTCTGGGGCGGGCGCCGCGGTGGCGGCCTACTCGCACCTCGACGGCATCACCAGGCACACCCAGTGGGAGATGAACCCGTCCGGCGTCCGCTCCCGGCTCGGTGGTGCGGACCTGACGTTGGGCACCCATCCCATCGCCGACGAGCTGCGCTCGCTCGGCCTACCGCGCCGTGCCCTGCTCACCTTGTCGATTCCGGACCTGAAGATGACCTTCGGGGACGCGCGGGTGGTGTGAACACCCACCGACCGGCGCATCCGGACGTCGGTCAGCCCAGGACGATCAGGGCCGCGATCGCCGGGCCGAAGGCCCCGCCGAGTTGGTAGCAGAGGTTGAACAGACCGATCGTGGTGGGGCGCTGGGACTCCGGTGCGGCAGCGGTCGCATAGACCGCCAGCGTGGCCTGACCGCCGGTGGTGGCGAAGACCGCCAGGGTGGCCGCCACCAGCAGCAGCGGCGCCCACGGGGTCATGGCCGCGGTCAGCGGGGCCAACGCCCCGACGGCGATCAGGACGGCGAGAACCCCGGAACGGCCGATCCGCACCGCGGCGGCGGCCAGCACCAGAGACAGCGCGGAGCCGATCAGCAAGGCCACCAGCTGCCCGGCACCGATTGCGGCCGTTGACCATTCGGTCCGCTCCCGCAGCAGCTGCGGGATCGTGAACAGCAGCGTGAAGTACGACGTAGCGAGTGCGCACGCGAGGAGGGTCGAGGCGACGAACGCCGGGCTGCGCAGCAGCGCTGCGGGAACGAAGCCGTCGGGGCGCCTGCGGATATGGGCCGCGAGCACGACGCCCATCACGATCGCGGCGGCGACCGCAGGTGCCGGGTAGCGGGGCACGAGGACCAGGGCGGACGCCGTACACACGAGCAGGGCAGCGCCCCGGCCATCGAAGGGCACGGTGGCGGCGGGGACGACGGCCGGGCTGCGCCGGATCACCGCCGGGACGGCCAGCAGCGCGACGAGCGAGATCGCAAGCGCCGCGCGCCAGGATGCCGCCTCGGCGATCAACGAGCCGACCAGCGGCCCCACCGCGCCGAGGATGCCGAAGCCGGCGGTGATCGCCCCCATCCGACGGGCGGTGCCCGCGAGGGTCATCGCGACGGTCGCCAGACCCGCGCCACCGACTGCCTGGGCCGCACGGCCGGCCATCGCCAGCGGCAGCCAGGGCGCTACGGCGACGAGCAGGGTGCCTGCCACGATCAGGGTGCTCCCCACCGCGAGCGTCAGGCGGGTTCCACGACGGCGCAGCAGGGTCGCCATCAGCGGGGTGCCGATCGCCATCGCCCAGGCGAAGACGGTGACGAGCCAGGTCACCGTCGCCGTTCGGACCCCGAACGAATCGGCCATCGCCGGAAGGATCAGGACCGGACTGTTGGCGCTGGCCGCGATCGGGCTCGCCAGCAGGGCAAGCCAGAGCGCTGAGATCTGTTGCGGCCCAGCGGTGCGGGACTCGGTGGGCAGTACGCGGGCGAGCTGTGTCATGACCGGCTCCTGGATTCGAGGGCGGGCGCTTTCGGGTGGTCGCGACGACATCACCGTCGATATCGCTCAACCTTGATTCTCTTAACGTTGAGATAAAAACAGACAGCTCTCTCGACGTCAAGTATCTTGATGTTGAGATAAATCTTGAGGGGAGCGATATGAGCGACGCGGTGGACGCGATCCTCGAACAGTGGGCGACCGAGCGCCCCGACCTGGTCGAGGACTTCTGGCCGGTCCAACTGCTCGCACGAGCCCAGCGACTGACGCGCCTGGTGGACAAATCGGCCAAGGTCACCGCCGCCCAGCACGGCCTCGAGGCAGGCGAGTTCGACGTCCTCGTCACCCTGCAGCGATCGGGGCCCCCATACGCGCTCACGGCAGGCGCCTTCATCAAGGCGTCGATGGTGACCTCCGGCGCGATCACCAACCGCACCGACCGCATGGAGGCCAAGGGGCTGGTCGAGCGCGTGCGCGACGGCGACGACCGGCGCACCGTCAAGATCCGCCTCACCGAGCGCGGGCAGGAGCTGGGTCGCGCCGTGATCGTCGACCACTTCGCGAACTACGCGCGGCTGTTGGCCGACGTCGATCGCGGGGTCGTCGACGAGACCGCCGACGGACTTCGGCGCGTCCTCGAGGCGCTCGGCGACACCTCCATCGAGTGATCCGAATCGGCCCTCACCGCATGGCGATCTGACCCCACCCGGACAAGTCCGGCAAAGGGTATTGCCAACGGGGCCGCGGTGGTGTGTGCTGTCTTCTGGACACTTGACCAACACGGTGCCCGATTCCCCGAAAGGATCCCAGTGGTCTCGATCAGTCGACGCAGCGTGCTCGCGGGAGCCGCTGCCACTCCGGCGCTGGCCGCCCTCGGCGCGGGCCGCGCCACCGCAGCGGCGCCGCGCACCACCGAGCTCGCGCGAACCGCGCCCGCCAAGGGCGGCTTCCGCGTCGGCGTCGGCCTGTCCGACATGACCGGACCCGTCGCCGAGAACGGGATGATGGGCTACTCGAGTTTCGAGCAGCGCGCGGAGGGGCTCCACCAGCGAACCCGCGTGCGCGCCTACGTATTCGCCGGCGCGGACGACTCCAGGGTGGTCTTCGTCTGCGCCGACACCTGCATGATCTTCCAGGCCGTGCACGACGCCGTCCTCGTCCGGCTCAGCCAGAAGTACGGCAACCTCTACACCGAACGCAACGTCATGCTCACGGCCGTGCACTCGCATGCCGCCTGTGGCGGCGCCTCACAGGACTACGCGTACAGCCTGGCCACTCTCGGCTTCCAGCCGCTGGTCTTCAACGCCGAGGTCGACGGCCTCGTCGAGGCGATCAGCGCCGCCCACGACAACCTGGCGCCCGGCACCGTCGCGTTCGGTCACAGTGAACTCACCGACGCAAGCGTGAACCGCTCCCGGGTCGCGTTCGACCGGAATCCACAGAGCGACAAGGACTACTACCCCCTCGGCATCGACACCCACATGCGGGTGCTTCGCGTCAGCCAAGGCGATGACAACGTCGGCGCCATCGGCTGGTTCCCCACCCACGGCGCCTCGCTGACCGAAGAGAACAAGCTCATCTCCGGCGACAACAAGGGCGCCGCCGCATACTTCTGGGAGCACGACGTCGCCGGGGTGCGCTATCTCGACGGCAAGCCCAGCTTTGTCGCCTCGTTCCCGCAGACGAACACCGGCGACATGTCGCCGAACCTCGACCTCGAGCCCGGAAAAGGTCCGACGGACGACGAATTCGAGAACACCCGGCTGATCGGTGAGCGACAGCTGGCCGCCGCCCGCACCGCCTTCAAGTCGGCCGAAACGATCTCCTCCACCGTCGTGGACAGCCGAATCATGTACCTCGACATGGCAAACCAGCTCGTCGACGGTCGCTACACGACCAACGGTCAGCCGCAACGCACCTCCCCCGCGTGCGTCGGAGCGGCGATGGCGGCGGGCAGCACCGAGGACGGCCCGGCCATCCCGATCTTCCCGGAAGGCACCCGCAACCCCGTCATCGACGCCCTCGGCGGAATCGACACCAAGACCCCGCAGTGGTTGGCCGACGCGCAGGCCCCGAAGATGGTTCTCGTCCCCGTCGGTCTGCTGCCGCCCGACGGGTGGGTCCCGCACGTGCTCAAGATCCAGATCATCCGGATCGGCGACCTCTATGTGGTCGGTGGACCCGCGGAGTTCACCATCGTCTCAGGCCTGCGCGTCCGGCGGACCGTGGCCAAGGAGCTCGGCGTGCCGCTCGAGAAGGTGATCTTCCAGGGCTACGCCAACGCCTACTCGAGCTACTGCACCACGCCGGAGGAGTACGACTCCCAGCAGTACGAGGGCGGGTCGACACTGTTCGGTCGCAACACACTTCCCGCCTACCAGCAGGGCTACGCGCAGCTCGCGATCGCCATGCGCGACGGTGCCGAGGTCCCGCGCGGACCCGCGCCCCGCGACCTGTCCGGGTTCCAGCCGAGCTTCGGGCCGGAGGTCCCTGCGGACGCGCCGATGCCGGGCCGCCAGTTCGGTGACGTACTTGTCCAGCCGGCCGCCAAGGCCGCGACGGGAACCCAAGTGGCCGTAGAGTTCTCCACCGGGCACCCGAAGAACAACCTGCACCGCCGCGGCACCTTCTTCGAGGTCCAGCGGCTCGACGGCGGACGATGGGTGCGCCACGCGGACGACGGCGACTGGTCCACCAAGTACCACTGGCGCCGTGAGGGTTCGAACGCCTCGGTCGCGCGTATCACCTGGGACGTGCCGGAGGGCACGCCCGCCGGTCGCTACCGGATCCAGCACTTCGGCGACCAGAAGAGCCGTGAGGGCAAGATCTCCGAGTTCACCGGCACCTCGGCCGAGTTCGAGGTCTGAGCCGGTCGACGCTCGCGGGCCTGAACCCGAAAATGACTGAAGGGCACCTCCCCTCAGAGGTGCCCTTCAGTCGTCTTCGGTGTTGCTCTACAGCCAGGTGTCCTCGGTGGTCGCGGTGAGGAACGCCTCGAGGTCGTCGCGCCAGGGCGCAGGGACCGTCTTGTCCGGCTCGATGCCGGTGTACTGCCCACGGTAGAACAGCAGCGGACGCTCGGTCTTGATCTCACTCATCGAGTGCACCCGACCGAACACCACGAAGTGGTCGCCGCCGTCGTGCACGGTCTCCACCGTGCAGTCGATGTGTGCCAGCGACCTGTCGATGATCGGAGATCCGAGAGGCGACGCCTCCCAGCCGATTCCGCCGAACTTGTCCGGTTCGCGCGATCCGAACCGGGCACACACCGCCTGCTGCTCCTCCGCGAGCACATTGACGCAGAACTTGCCGCTGCGCTCGATCGCCGCCCAGGACCGCGACGCCTTGGTCGGGCAGAACAGCACCAGCGGCGGATCCAGCGACAGCGCCGCGAACGACTGGCACGCGAAGCCGACCGGCTCACCCTCGTCGATCGTCGTGATGATCGTGACGCCGGTGCAGAACTGACCGAGCACGGTACGGAACTGACGCGGATCGATCTCCGCGCCAGTCGCCGACTCCTGAGGCGCCGTCACTACTTCATTCCCACCGTGAAGTCGTGACCCCACAGGCTCACCGCGGTGCTCTCCCGAGCGATCCAGCTTTCATCCTCGACTTCGAGCCCCTCGCAACCGAATTCGATGTCAAAGCCGCCCGGCGTCTTCATGTAGAACGAGAGCATCAGGTCGTTGACGTGCCTGCCGAGGCTGGCCGACATCTTGACCTTCTTGCGCATCGCCCGATCCAGGCAGAGTCCGACATCGTCGGAGTTCTCCACCTCGACCATCAGGTGCACGATGCCGGTCGGGTTCGGCATCGGCAGGAACGCCAGGCTGTGATGGCGCGGGTTGCAGCCGAGGAAGCGGAGCCAGGCCGGCTCGCCGTCGGCGGGCCGCCCGACCATCTGCGGAGGCAGCCGCATCGAGTCGCGCAACTTGAACCCGAGCACGTCGCGGTAGAACCGCAACGAGGCCTGGTCGTCGTCCGTGGTGAGCACGACGTGTCCGAGACCCTGCTCGCCGGTGACGAACTTGTGTCCGTACGGGCTCACGATCCGGCGGTGCTCGAGGGCCGCGCCGTGGAACACCTCGAGCGTGTTGCCCGAGGTGTCCTCGAAGACGATCAGCTCGGCGACCCGACGGTCCGCGATCTGGTCGGCGGTGCCCTCCTTGAAGGGCACGCCTGCCGCGGACAGGCTGTCCCGAATCTCCTGCAGCTCGGCCGCATTGGCCGTCTCCCAGCCGGAGACCATCAGGCGGTCGCGCTCACCCGGCACGATCACCAGGCGGGCCGGGAAGTCGTCCATCCGGAGGTAGAGCGAGTTGGCGTCGGTGCCCTTGCCCTCGATCATGCCGAGGACCTTCAGGCCGTACTCGCGCCAGGCCGCCATGTCGGTGGCCTCGATGCGCATGTACGCCAGCGAACGAATACCCATCAGTTACCTCCGTCGAGAAGGAAATCGCTTGCCAGACGGTTGAACTCGTCGAACTTCTCGAGCTGCGCCCAGTGGCCGCAGCCACCGAACACGTGCAGCTGCGCGCGCGGGATCATCTTCGTCGCCACCAGGGCGCCGTCGAGCGGGTTGACCCGGTCCTCGCGGCCCCAGATCAGCAACACCCGCTGGCGCAGCTTGTGCGCGTCGCGCCAGAGCATGCCCTTCTCGAAGTCGGCGCTGGCGAAGGACTTGCCCATCGCCTTCGCGGCCGCCAACGACTCGGGGGTGCTGGCCGCGGCGAACCGCTCCTCGACCAGCTCCGGGGTGATGAGCGACTGGTCGAACACCATGATCCGCAGGAACGCCTCGAGGTTGTCCCGCGTCGGCTGGAAGCTGAACTTGCCGAGGTTCTTGACACCCTCGGTCGGGTCGGGCGAGAACAGGTTGACGCTCAGCCCGCCGGGGCCCATCAGCACCAGCCGGCCGGCACGATCCGGGAAGTCGAGCGCGAACCGCACGGCCGCGCCGCCACCGAGCGAGTTGCCGAGCAGGTGCACCCGCCCGGTGATCTCGAGGGTGTCGAGCAGATCCTTGAGCGCGGAAGAGCTGTGCACGAAGTACTGTGGGTGCTCGGTCGGCTTGTCCGAGAGCCCGTAGCCGGGCTGGTCCACCGCGAGCACGTGGAACTTCTCGGCCAGCACGGGGATGTTCTTGGAGAAGTTCGACCAGGAGGAGGCGCCGGGTCCGCCGCCGTGCAGCAGCACGATCGTCGGGCCGTTGCCGACGCCGGCCTCGTGGTAGTGCAGCTTGAGGTCCGGACGGACCTGGGCGAACTTCGAGGTCGACTCGTAGGTGATCTCGGCCTGTTCTGTCGTCGTCACGATGCCCCGCCTCAGACCATCGTGTCCGTGAGCGGCAGACCGAACTCGGCGCCACCGAACATGACGTAGGCGCGCTCGGCATCGTTGGCGGCGTGCACGCGGCCTGCGTGCGCGTCGCGCCAGAAGCGCTGGATCGGAGTGCCGTTCGCGAGAGCGGTCGCACCGGAGTTCTCGAAGAGCAGGTCGATCGAGGCGATGGCGCGGCCGGTGGCACGCACCTGGTCGCGGCGGGCCCGCAGGCGCAGCTCGATCGGCACCTCCTCGCCGGCCAGCAGCAGCGCGTACTCGTCGGCGACGTTGCCGGAGAGCTGACGCCAGGCGGCATCGATGTCACTGGAGGCCTCGGCGATCCGGACCTTGGCGAACGGGTCGTCCTTGGCCTTCTCGCCTGCGTAGGCCGCGCGGACGCGCTTGCCCTGGTGCTCGACGTGGGCGTCGTAGGCGCCGTACGCCATGCCGACGATCGGGGTCGAGATGGTGGTGGGGTGGATGGTGCCCCACGGCATCTTGTAGACCGGCGCGGTGTTCTGCGCGAGGCCCGGCGCGGTGAGATCGCTCATCGCCTTGAAGCTGAGGAAGCGGTGCCGCGGCACGAACACGTCCTTGACGACGATCGTGTTGCTGCCGGTGCCGCGCAGGCCGACCACGTTCCACACGTCGTCGATCTGGTAGTCCTCGCGGGGGATCAGGAAGCTGCCGAAGTCGACCGGGCGGCCGTCCTTGATCACCGGTCCGCCGACGACAACCCAGTTGGCGTGGTCACAGCCCGAGGACCAGGCCCACGCGCCGTTGACCTTGTAGCCGCCGTCGACGACCTCGCCCGCACCCATCGGCGCGTACGACGAGGAGATCCGCACGTCGGTGTCCTGGCCCCACACGTCCTCCTGCGCCTGCTGATCGAACAACGCGAGGTGCCAGTTGTGGACGCCGATGATGCCGGAGACCCAGCCGGTGGACCCACACGCGCTCGCGATGTTGCGGACAGCGGTGTAGAAGGTGACGGGATCAGCCTCGAAGCCGCCCCACTGCGCCGGCTGCAGGAGTCGGAAGAAGCCGGCCTCCTGGAGCCCCTTGATCGAGTCGTCGGGAATGCGACGCAGATCCTCGGTCTCCTGTGCGCGCTCGCGCAGGGTCGGCAGAAGCTCGTTCAGCTTCTCGATCACCGCGCGGCTGTCGTGCTCACCCACTGGTACTCCCTCATGTGTCGTGCGTCTCGGTGCTTCACTTTCACCTGAGACTAGAACACGTTCCCATTCGTGTCGAGCAGAATGGGTTCCACTGGGACGAAAGTCCCTGACTGCGACTACTAGCGCCAATATCTAGCAAAACTGGCACAAGTTCTATAACGTGTTCTAGTACAAGAACGAAGGGATGTGAGGGGCAAAGATGACGCAGAGTAGCGGCGCATCCGGCAAGGGCATTCGCGAGATCGACGTGGGAGCCAACCCGACGCGATTCGCCCGCGGGTGGCATTGCATCGGCCTGGAGAGCGAGTTCCTGGACGGCAAGCCGCACGCGGTCGAGGCGTTCGGCACCAAGCTCGTCGTCTTTGCCGACAGCCAGAACAAGCTGCAGGTGCTCGACGCGTACTGCCGGCACATGGGCGGCGACCTTAGCGAGGGCAGCATCAAGGGCGACTCCGTCGCCTGCCCGTTCCACGACTGGCGCTGGGGCGGCAACGGCAAATGCACGGGCATCCCTTATGCCCGTCGCGTCCCGCCGTTGGCACGCACCCGCAAGTGGATCACGCTGCAGGAGAACAAGCAGCTGTTCGTCTGGAACGACCCCGAGGGCAACCCGCCTCCGGAGGGCGTGACGATCCCGCACCTGCCCGAGGTGTTCACCGACGAGTGGACCGACTGGCGCTGGAACCGGATCCTCGTCGAGGGCTCGAACTGCCGCGAGATCGTCGACAACGTGGTGGACATGGCGCACTTCTTCTACGTGCACTTCGGGTTCCCGAAGTACTTCAAGAACGTCTTCGAGGGCCACGTCGCCACCCAGTACCTGCAGAACCACGGCCGTCCGGACGTGCAGAGCATGGGCACCCAGTACGGCGAGTCCGTGCTGGACTCGGAGGCCTCGTACTTCGGCCCGTCGTACATGATCAACTGGCTGCACAACGACTACAGCGGGTACAAGGCAGAGAGCATCCTGATCAACTGCCACTACCCGGTCACGCAGGACTCGTTCGTGCTGATGTACGGCGTGAGTGTGCAGAAGCCCAAGGGCCTCGACGACGCCACCACCGAGAAGATCTCGCGCAAGTTCACCGAGGGTGTTGCGATGGGCTTCGAGCAGGACGTCGCGATCTGGAAGAGCAAGAGCAAGATCGACAACCCGCTGCTCTGCGAGGAAGACGGCCCCGTCTACCAGCTCCGCCGCTGGTACGACCAGTTCTATGTCGACGTCGCCGATGTCGAGGAGAAGCAGACGCAGCGCTTCGAGTTCGAGATCGACACCACCAAGGCCGTCGAGGCCTGGCAGCGTGAGGTCGAGGAGAACCTGGCCCGCCAGGCGGAGGAGAAGGCAGCGGCGGAGGCCGCCGACAACAAGACGGGAGTGTGAGATGACCTCGACCTGGGCCAAGGCCCCTGACTTCGCCGACAGCCCGGCCCGGGTCGAGGCCGTCCGCGCACAGACCGCCATCGACCTGCAGACCTACCTCGAGGACGGACTGCAGGAGGTGGAGTGCCGCGCCTGCGGCACCTGCGTCCTCGTTCGAAAGAACAGCTTCAAGCACACCAGCATCCAGTGGCAGGCCGATCCGGCGCAGGCGTGCCCGGAGTTCACCAGGTCCGGTGGGCGTACCGGGTCCCAGCAGACCTGCCCGCGGCTGCTGAGCAGCATCGAACACGCGGTCATGGAGGGCATCCTCGAGGTGCGCGACACCGACGCGTAGCGAACGCCGAACATGAAGGGGCGCGCATCCATCCGGATGCGCGCCCCTTTTCCGTATCCGGGACCTCAGCCGGCGGCGGCTTCCCGCTGCAGCTCGAGCGCGATGTCGATCAGCTGGTCCTCCTGCCCGCCGACCAGCTTGCGCTTGCCCGCACGCACCAGCAGCTCGGCGGGCGAGACGCCGTACCGCTCGGCCTGACGCTCGGCGTGCTTGAGGAAGCTGGAGTAGACCCCCGCGTACCCCATCATCAGGGCCTGCCGGTCGAGCAGGCACTCGGCGGGCATCGCCGGACGGACGACGTCTTCCGCGGCGTCGGCGATCGAGAAGAAGTCGATGCCGGTCTTGATGCCGATCTTGTCGCAGACACCGACGAACGCCTCGACCGGCGCGTTGCCCGCGCCCGCACCGAAGCGGCGGGTGCTGCCATCGATCTGCTTGGCGCCCGCGCGCACCGCGGCGATCGAGTTCGCGACACCGAGGCCGAGGTTCTCGTGGCCGTGGAAGCCGACCTGGGCGTCGTTGCCGAGCTCCGACACCAGCGCCTCGATGCGCTCGGACACCTGCTCCAACACGAGTGCGCCCGCGGAGTCGACCACGTACACGCACTGGCAGCCGGCATCGGCCATGATCCGAGCCTGCTGCGCGAGATTCTCCGGGGTGCTCGAGTGCGCCATCATCAGGAAGCCGACGGTCTCGAGGCCGCGCTCGCGGGCCAGGCCGAAGTGCTGGATCGAGACGTCCGCCTCCGTGCAGTGGGTGGCGATGCGGCAGATCGAGGCCCCGTTGCCCTGCGCCTCGATGATGTCCTCCTTGATGCCCAGTCCGGGCAGCATCAGGAAGGCGATCTTGGCCCGCTTCGCGGTGTCCACCGCGATCTTGATCAGTTCCTGCTCGGGGGTCTTGGAGAAGCCGTAGTTGAACGAGGACCCGCCGAGGCCGTCGCCGTGGGTGACCTCGATGACCGGCACGCCGGACGCATCGAGTGCGCCGACGATCGCCCGCACCTCGTCACCGGTGAACTGGTGCCGCTTGTGGTGCGAGCCGTCCCGCAACGAGGTGTCGGTGACCCGAACGTCCCACGCCGAGTCGAAATGAACGGTGCTGTCGATCACGCCTTTCGATGTCACTGCCATGTCACTCACGCCCTCACGGTGAGAAGCTTCTGGGCGATCTCCTCGCCCACCTTGGTTGCCGCCGCCGTCATGATGTCGAGGTTGCCCGCGTACGGCGGCAGGAAGTCGCCTGCGCCCTCGACCTCGACGAAGGTCGTCACGGTCGCGTAGCCGCCAGACACCACGCTCGGCTCGTTGAACTGCGGCTCGTTGAGCAGACGGTATCCGGGCACGTACTGCTGGATGTCCGCCACCACGCGGTGGATTGAGTCGGTGATCGCGGCATGGTCTGCGTCCTCGGGGATGGCGCAGAAGATGGTGTCGCGCATGATCATCGGCGGATCGGCCGGGTTCAGGATTATGATGGCCTTGCCCTTGCTGGCACCGCCGATGACCTCGATGCCACGGCTGGTGGTCTTGGTGAACTCGTCGATGTTGGCGCGGGTACCCGGCCCCGCGGACAGCGACGCGACCGACGCGACGATCTCCGCGTACACGACGTCGACCACGCGGGAGACCGCGTACACGATCGGGATGGTCGCCTGGCCCCCACAGGTGATCATGTTGACGTTCGGGGCGTCGAGGTGCTCGCGCAGGTTGGCGGGCGGAACGACCGCCGGGCCGATGGCCGCGGGGGTGAGGTCGATCGCGCGGATCCCCGCCTCCAAATACCGAGGCGCGGCGTCGCGGTGCACGTAGGCCGAGGTCGCCTCGAACACCAGGTCCGGCTTCTCGGGCTGGTTCAGCAGCCAGTCGACGCCCTCCGCGGAGGTCTCGAGGCCCATCTTGCGCGCCCGCGCGAGGCCCTCGCTCTCGGGATCGATGCCGATCATCCAGCACGGTTCGAGCCACTCGGATCGCTGCAGCTTGTAGAGGAGGTCGGTGCTGATGTTGCCCGACCCGACGATCGCAACACTTGCCTTGGTCATGGCTGTCTCCTACTTGAACTGTAGAGAAACGGAACCGAGCCCGCTGAACTCGGCGTGGAACCTGTCGCCTGGGCGGACGTCGAAGGCCCGGGTGCACGACCCCGGGAGCACGATGTCGCCCGCCTTCAGTTGCACCCCGAAGCCCTCGACCTCCTGGGCGAGCCAGGCCACGCCTGCCGCCGGGTTACCGAGGACGGCATCGCTGCATCCCTCCGCGACCAACTCGTCGTTGCGCAGGAGGGTGGCCTGGATAGCGGTGAGGTCGATGTCGCCGGGCCGGACGCGCTGGGCGCCGATCGCGTGACCGGCGTACGAGGCGTTGTCCGCGATGGTGTCGCAGATACCGATCTTCCACTCCCTGATCCGGGTGTCGATCAGCTCGATGGACGGCACCACGAACTCCGTCGCGGCGATCACGTCATCGACGGTGCACCCCGCGCCTGGCAGATCCGCCCCCAGGATGAAGGAGACCTCGACCTCCACGCGCGGCAACAGGAAGCGCGAGGTGTCCACCGGCTCACCCTCGCGCAGTTCCCGGTCGTCGAACAGGTGGCCGTAATCGGGCTCGTCGACGCCCATCATCTCGCGCATCGCTGCCGCGGTCAGGCCGACCTTGTGCCCGACCACCCTGGCACCCTCCGCCACCCGGCGGCGGATGTTGATCAGCTGGATCTCGTAGGCGTCCACGACATCGAGGTCCGGGTATTGCTCCGACAACGGATCGATCGCCAGATGATCCTTCTCTGCGGCGTCGAGACGATCCGCGATCTGGCTGCGCAACTCGGTCGTGAGCATCTTCGGTTCCCTTCGTCAGTACCTGGTGCTAGGCGGAGCCACCTTGCGCAGCATGCGCACCGGCCCGGCGGCCGGAGTAGATGCAGTCTGCTAGCGAAAGCCCGCTGACGTAGGAGTTCGAGCAGATCCCCACCGCGGTGCGGCCCGCCGCGTACAGCCCCGGAATGGCTTCGCCCGCAGTCGAGGTGACCTCACCGGTCGCCTCGTCCACGACAAGGCCACCGAGGGTCAGCATCGGCAGCGGGTTGGTCAGGCTCTTCTTCAGCGACACATCGAACAGTGAGAACGGCGCCGTCCGCACCGGCCGAACGAAGTCAGCAGGCTTGCCCATCGGGTCCGCCTCGCCCGCCGCGATCGCGTCGTTGTGCGCCGCGACCGTCGCCGCCAGCCCGGCTGCGTCGATCCCGACCTTGGCCGCAACCTCTTCGAGGGTGTTCCCCGTGACGCCCTCGCCGCGAAGCAGGGTCTCGGCCTGGACGCGCTGGAACCACATGGTCTGGGTGCCCAGCTGCAAGCGCGCCTCCTTCACGAGGTCGGCGTCGGCCAGCAGCCACCCCTGCCCGGAGTTCTCGGCGATCATCGCGTACCCGAGCGCGGCCCCGTACCGGGACTCGTCGACCATCCGGTTGCCCTTCTCGTTCACGAGAACCGAGCTGAGGAAGGCGCTGGGCGGAACGATGAAACGCCAGGCCGAGATGTTGGAGAGCTTGTCGGTCGCCGCGCCGACGGCGGTACCCATCTGGATTCCGCTGCCGTCGTCGCCCGCCGTGCCGAGCGCAAGCCCGCCGCGATACTGCGGCGCGTGTTCGGCGACGAGTTCACGGTTCGCGATGAACCCGCCCGCGCTGAGCACCACGCCGGAACGGGCCTGGATGCGGATCGGCTTGGCGTACCGCGCCTCCATCTTCTCGATCTGCTTCTGCAGGATCTTGCGCATCGGCGGGTAGTAGATGCCCGGCTTGGCGGAGAGGGAGGTCAGCGCGGCATACCGCGCGCGCACCTGCTTGGGTGCGCCGCGAAGGCTCAGGCATTGGACCCCGACCACGGTCCCAGTCTCGTCCATGATCAGCTCTGTCGCACGGGATTGCTGTTCAAGCCTGACGCCGTTTGTCAGCGCGGAGGCGATCAGGGGCCCGTAGAGCATCTTGCCCGAGGTCCCCTTGCCCTTGGCCCGGTGTCCGCGGGGCGCCGGCTTCGCGATGTCGCGGAAGCCGCCCGCCGCCTCGCTACCCGAGTAGTACAGGTAGTGGCGGTTGCTCGGGTACGACGTCTTGTACGGGCACAGCGAGGCCTCGAACGGCACCCCGTGGCCGGACAGCCAGTCGATCATCGCGGGGCTCTGGTCGCAGAACTTGCGCAGCGTCTCCTCGCTGACGGCGTCCCCGACCTCGCGGCTGAGGTAGGCGAACATCGCGTCCGAGCTGTCGGCGACCCCGGCCTGTTTCTGGACCCAGGTCCCGCCGCCGGCATAGACGATGCCGCCCGAGATGGTGCTGGCCCCACCGCCGCTGTAGCGGTCGAGCGCGATCACATCCGCACCCGCCGCGACGGCCTCGAGAGCGGCGGAGACACCCGCGACGCCCACCCCGACTACAACGACATCCGCGGAGAGGTCCCAGGACACCGCGCACCACCTTCCGTCCGCCTGCAACGTGTTTTCGTTTGGTTCCGGTTGTCAAGACCCAGTTCGGCAATACTTCCTGGCAGAAAGCATGGACTGAGACCCACTTGATTCTATAACGTGTTCTACATGAGCAAGCAGGAATACGACATCGTCGTTGTCGGTAGCGGCGCGGCGGGCATGACCGCGGCCCTGACCGCCGCCCACCAGGGTTTGAGCGTCGTCATCGTCGAGAAGGCCGCCCATTACGGCGGCTCCACCGCCAGGTCCGGTGGCGGCGTCTGGATCCCCAACAACGAGGTGCTCGAGGCCGACGGTGTCACCGACACCCGCGAGGCAGCCCGCGAGTACCTGCACAGCATCATCGGCGACGTCGTAGCGCCCGAGCGCATCGACACCTACCTCGACCGTGGGCCGGAGATGCTCTCGTTCGTGCTGAAGAACAGCGCACTGAAGCTGCAGTGGGTGCCCGGCTACTCGGACTACTACCCCGAGGCCCCCGGCGGACGTCTCGGCGGACGCTCCGTGGAGCCGTCGCCCTTCGACGGCAACCAGCTCGGCGACGACCGCAAGAACCTCGAGCCGGATTACGTCAAGGCTCCCAAGAACTTCGTCATCACGCAGGCCGACTACAAGTGGCTGAACCTGTTGATGCGCAACCGCCGTGGACCCGTGCGCGCGATGAAGGTCGGCATGCGCTTCCTGGCCGCCAAGGCCACCGGCAAGGACCTGCTGGTCCGCGGTCAGGCCCTGGTCGCGGGCATGCGCATCGGCCTGCGTGACGCAGGCGTGCCGATCCTGCTGAACACGCCGCTGACCGAGCTGTACACGGAAGACGGCGCCGTCCGCGGCGTGAAGGTGCTCGTCGACGGCGAGGAGCAGGTCATCCGCGCCAAGCACGGCGTCGTGCTTGGCTCCGGCGGGTTCGAGCACAACGAGGAGATGCGCAAGAAGTACCAGCGCGCCCCGATCACCACCGAGTGGACGGTCGGCGCCAAGGCGAACACCGGCGACGGCATCCTGGCGGGCCAGAACGTCGGTGCCGCAGTGGACTTCATGGACGACGCCTGGTGGGGTCCGTCCATCCCGCTGACCGGCGGCCCCTGGTTCGCCCTGTCCGAGCGGACCCTGCCCGGCTCGATGATGGTCAACACCGCAGGAAAGCGCTTCGGCAACGAGGCCGCCCCGTACGTCGAGGCCACCCACATGATGTACGGCGGCAAGTACGGCCAGGGCGAGGGCCCGGGCGAGAACATCCCGACCTGGATGATCCTGGACCAGCGCTACCGCAACCGCTACACCTTCGCGGGCATCACGCCGCGCTCCCCGTTCCCCGGCCGGTGGCTCAAGGCCGGCGTCGTGGTCAAGGCGGGCACCATCGCCGAACTCGCCGAGAAGACCGGACTGCCCGTCGACGCCCTCACCGAGACGGTCGAGCGCTTCAACGGGTTCGCGCGCAGCGGCAAGGACGAGGACTTCGGTCGCGGTGACAGTGGGTACGACGCCTACTACGGCGACCCGCGCCTGACGAACCCCAGCCTCGGGGAGATCAGCAAGGCCCCCTTCTACGCGATCAAGATGGTGCCGGGCGACCTCGGCACCAAGGGCGGCATCTGCACCGACACCGAGGGTCGCGCCCTGCGCGAGGACGGCACCGTGATCGAGGGCCTCTACGCGGCGGGCAACGCCAGCGCCCCCGTGATGGGTCACACCTACGCCGGTCCCGGCGCGACCATCGGTCCCGCGATGACCTTCGCGTACCTCGCGGTCCTTGACATCGCCGAGAAGGCGAAGTCGGGCACCGAGTCCGCTTCCGGCGTGAGCGCCGAATCCGCCACCGCCACTTCGAACTGACAGGAAGCCACGTTGCCCATCGACCCCAATATCGCGATCGGCGCCGAGCTGCCCACCCAGGAGTTCTCCTGGACCAGCTCGGACGTGCAGCACTACCACCTCGGCATCGGAGCGGGCGCGCGCCCGCTCGACGCCAAGGAGCTGCGTTACCTCGAGGACGGCAAGCCTCAGGTGCTGCCGACCTTCGCCACCGTGGTGGCGAACTTCCATGCCACCGAGGCACCGAAGGTGTCCTTCCCCGGCGTGGAGATCGACCTCGCCAAGGTCGTGCACGGCAGCCAGGAAGTGACCGTGCACCAGCCGATTCCGGCCGAGGGAAGTGCACGCACCACCACCCGGATCTCCGAGGTGTGGGACAAGGGCAAGGCCGCGGTCATCGTCCAGGAGTCCACCACCACGGACCTGGACGGGAATCCGCTGTGGACCGCACGCTCGTCGATCTTCGCTCGCGGCGAGGGCGGCTTCGGCGGCGAGCGCGGCCCCTCGGAGTCCGTCACACTGCCCGACCGGTCCCCCGACTTCGAGGTCGAGGCGCCGATCCTGCCGCAGCAGGCGTTGCTGTACCGGATGTGCGGTGACCGGAACCCGTTGCACTCGGATCCCCAATTCGCCAGCGCAGCCGGCTTCCCTGCGCCTATCCTGCATGGGCTGTGCACGTACGGGATGGTCTGCAAGGCCGCTGTCGATGCCGCGTTGGACGCTGACACATCGAAGGTGAAGGGCTACAAGGCCCGCTTCGCCGGGGTGGTCTACCCGGGCGAGACCCTCAAGATCCGGATCTGGAAAGAAGCCGGCCAGTTGCTCATCTCGGCAAGCGTTCTCGAGCGCGACGACTCGCCGGCCCTGGCAGACGTGGTCCTCACGCTCGCCTGATCCAGCAAGAACGACTGGTCGGTCGGCCGTTCCCAGCACGGCCGACCGACCTACCCAGCACTGACGAACACAACTCCCCCTCTCTCACACACGACTGGAGTAAACGCATGCCGGAATCGAACGATAAGCGTCTCGGCTTATCAAGGCGGGGATTCCTCGCTGCAGGGGCGGGGGCCCTGGCAGCGACGGCGGCGGGCGCGTGGACGCCCGTCTACGCCATCCCGCTCGGCTCGTCGGGCTCGGCAGGCGGCTCGGGCTCGCTCGGCGGGCCGACGCTCCCCGCGCCGCCGAGCTTCCCGGACGGCATCGAACTCGCGCAGCAGGCGTACCAGAACTGGTCCAAGGAGATCATGCTGGACTCCGTCTGGACCTGTCATCCCAAGTCGCCCGACGACGTCGTCCGCCTGGCGAACTGGGCGCACGCCAACGGGTACAAGATCCGTCCGCGCGGCGCCATGCACGGCTGGACCCCGCTGACCGTCGTCAACGGCGCCCCCGTCGACAAGGTCATCCTGGTCGACACGATGAAGCACCTCAACGGCGTCTCGGTCAACGCGGGCGGCGCCCCGGCGACCGTCACCGCGGGCCCGGGCGCCACCCTGGACGCGATCACCACCGCGCTGCAGGCACAGGGCCTCGGCTTCGCGAACCTGCCCGCGCCGGGCGTGCTGTCGATCGCGGGCTCGCTTGCCGTGGATGCGCACGGCGCCGCCCTGCCCGCCAACGGACAGGCCACCACCCCGGGCCACACATACGGCTCGCTGAGCAACCTGGTGACCTCGCTGACCGCGGTGGTCTGGGACGGCTCCAAGTACGCGGAGAAGACCTACTCCCGCAACGATCCTCAGATCAAGCCCCTGCTGACCAACCTCGGCCGCACCTTCCTCACCTCGGTGACGCTGCAGGCGGGTCCGAACTTCCGGATGCGGTGCCAGAGCTACACCGACATCAAGTGGACCGAGATGTTCGGAGCCAAGGGCGCCTCGGGCCGCACCTTCGAGAGCTACGTCGCCTCCAACGGCGGCGTGGAGGCCATCTGGTACCCCTTCACCGAGAAGCCGTGGCTCAAGGTCTGGTCGGTCGCGCCCACCAAGCCCGCCGGGGCGCGCGAGGTCACCGGCCCGTACAACTACCCGTTCTCGGACAACCTGCCCGAGGCGGTCACCGACCTTCTCGGACAGATGAACTCGGGTCTGCCCGGCATCGCGCCTGCGTTCGGCAACATCATGTACACGACCACGGTCGCCGGGCTCGCCGCGACCGGCGCCAACGACATCTGGGGCTGGTCGAAGGACATCCAGTTCTACATCAAGGCCACCACCCTCCGCCTGACCGAGGGCGGCGGCGCGGTCATCACCAACCGAGCCAACATCGGTCAGGTCATCCACGACTTCACCCACTGGTTCAACGAGCGCATCGAGTTCTACAAGGCGAAGGGTCAGTACCCGCTCAACGGTCCCGTCGAGATCCGCTGCTGCGGCCTCGACCAGGCCGCGGACGTCAAGGTCCCCTCGGCAGGCGCGCCGACCATCTCCGCGATGCGTCCGCGCCCGGACCACCCCGAGTGGGACACCGCCATCTGGCTGAACGTGCTCGGCGTCCCGGGTACCCCCGGCATGTTCGAGTTCTACCGCGAGATGGAGCAGTGGATGCGCTCGCACTACACGGGCAACGACTACACCTTCCGCCCCGAGTGGTCGAAGGGCTGGGCGTTCGGCGCGGACCCGTACACCGACGGCGGGATCATCAGCGGCGCCCTGCCGCAGAGCTACCGCGACGGTGTGCCCGCGAGCGACAACTGGGACAGCGCGCGGGCGGCGTTCAACACGCTCGACCCCCACCGGATCTACAGCAACTCCTTCATGGATCAGCTGCTGCCGTAGCGCAGAGATCCCCGTTCCACCGACGCCGGTGGTGCCCGCGAACCCGCGCGGGCACCACCGGCGTCCGCGTTCGCGGGGTGAGGAACTCACCACGGCATGACGACGGCCGGCCGTGGCAGCGCCACGACCGGCCGTCGTCACTCGATCTGTTCGGCTATCCGTCGGACATGGTGGCGGACAGCCGATCACGCAGAGCGTTCTTCTGGATCTTTCCCGTCGCGGTGGTCGGCAGCGCAGCGAGGAAGCACACACTGGTCGGCGTCTTGAATCCGGCCAGGCGTTGGCGGGCAAACGCGATGACCTCCTCCTCGGTGAGGGTTTCGCCGTCCTTGGCGACCACGAACGCCACCGGGGTCTCGCCCCACTTCGCGTGTGCGGCACCGACCACGGCCACGTCGCGCACCTGGGGCATCTGCGCGATCGCCAGCTCGACCTCGCGGGTGTAGACGTTCTCCCCGCCGCTGATCAGCATGTCCTTGCGTCGGTCGACCAGGGTGATGAAGCCGTCCTCGTCGGCCCAGCCCAGGTCGCCGGAGTGGAACCAGCCGCCGCGCAACGCTTCGGCCGACTCCTCGGGGCGCATCCAGTACCCGACGAACACGTTGTCGCCCCGGACGAGGAGTTCGCCAACGGTGCCGGCGGGCACGTCCTGGTCCCGGTCGTCCACGATCCGGGTCTCGATGCCGAACAACGACCGGCCGATGGACCCGGCCTTGGTGCGAACGTGCTCGGCGTCGAGCTTCGCGACCGACGGCGCGCACTCGGTCATCCCGAAGCCCTCCTCGATCGGGATGCCGAGATCGGCGAAGAACTCGAGCACCGCCATCGGCGCGGGCGCCCCGGAGATGAGCGCGCAGTCCAGCGAGGACAGGTCGTAGCGCTCGAGATCGGGCACCGCCGTCACCGCCTGCCACATGGTCGGCACGAGCAGCAGCTGCGTCGCCCGTTCCTTGGCCACCAGCTCCAGGACGACGGTCGGGTCGAACGACGGCAGGATCACGTTGCGGGCGCCCAGGTAGATGAAGGGCAGCGTGTGCAGCCCCAGCCCACCCATGTGGAACATCGGCAGCGCGGTGATGGTGACATCGCTCTTGCGCAGCCCGAACGCCGAGGTGACGGCGACGGCGTTCGCCCGCAGGTTCTCGTGCGTGAGCATCGCCCCCTTGGGGCGGCCGGTGGTGCCCGAGGTGTACATGATCACCGCCACGTCGTGCCGGTCGACCTGCGAGGGCACCGGCACCGAGCTCCCGTCGGACAGCAGGGTGTCGTACTCGTCGCCCAGGGTCACGACGTCGCGCACCCGCACCCCCGGCTCGGTCAACGCGTCCGGCACCTGGCTGAACTGCCCGTGCGCGAACAAGAGCTCCGCGCCGAGATCGGCCAGCACGTACCCGATCTCCGGCGCGGTCAGGCGCACGTTGATCGGCGTGAAGATCGCCCCGAGCTTTGCGCTCGCGAACAGGATCTCCAGGCACTCCACCGAGGACGCGACGACGGCCGCGACCCGATCCCCGCGCCGGACCCCGAACCGACCACGAAGCTGGTTGGCCAGTCGGTCGGTGCGGTCGTTGAACTCGCCGTACGTCCAGGAACGCTCGCCGTAGACGAACGCGACCTTGCCCCCGCTCAGCTGGGCGCGCTGGACCGCCCACTCACCGATTCCCTGCATTGTCGACTCCCTTGCGTTGTATGGGTCCGGCTCGGAATGTGGTCGCTCAGCCGACCTTCGGGGTGATGCGGCCGAGGATCGCCGCGAAGTCGACACCGCCGGGCAGGGTGCCGTAGACGCTGCCCCGGTCACCGTCGAGGCGGGTCGCGATGAACGCGTCGGAGACGGCCGGGTCGCCGAACCGGACCAGCAGCGATGCCTGCAGAACCAGTGCCATCCGTTCGATGACCCGGCGGGCCAGGACCTCAGCGCCCGCGAGATCGGTGAGCTGGGCCTGGATCTCGGCAACGGCGCGCTGGATGCTGGGCTCGGGGCCCGCGAGGGCGACCTCGGCGAAGAACGCCTCGACGGACTGCGGGCTCTTGGCCATGGCACGCAGCACGTCGAGTGCCGCCACGTTGCCGCTGCCTTCCCAGATGCCGTTGAGCGGGGACTCGCGGAAGAGCCGCGGCATCTGCGACTCCTCGATGAAGCCGTTGCCGCCGAAGCACTCCAGCGACTCCGCCGCGTGCGCGGGCCACCGCTTGCACACCCAGTACTTCCCGATCGCCAGCGCCAGCCGGAGGAACCGGGACTCCGCCTCGTCACCGCGGGTGGACCGGTCGTGCGCTCCGGCCAGGCGCATCATCAGCAGCGACGCGGCCTCGGATTCGACCGTCAGATCCGAGAGCACGTTGCGCATCAGGGGCTGATCGATCAGGTAGGCGCCGAATGCCTTGCGGTAGGTCGCGTGATGCGCGGCCTGGGTGACGCCGCGGCGCATGCCCGACGCCGCGCCGATCAGGCAGTCCAGTCGCGTCATGTTGACCATCTTGATGATGGTCGGCACGCCCCGGCCTTCCTCGCCGATCCGCCAGCCGACCGCGTTCTGGTACTCGATCTCGCCGGACGGGTTCGACCGGTTGCCCAGCTTGTCCTTGAGCCGCATCAACCGCACGTCGTTGAGGGTGCCGTCGGGCAGGACGCGCGGCACCAGGAAGCAGGTGACGCCCGCGTCCGTCTGCGCGAGGGCCAGATAGAGATCGGCCATGGTGGCGGAGGTGAACCACTTGTGACCGATGATCCGATAGCTGCCGTCCGGCTGCGCGATCGCCCGCGTGGTGTTCGCACGGATGTCGGAGCCGCCCTGCTTCTCGGTCATGGACATCGTCGCGAGCAGGCCGGCCTTGCCGAGGGGAGCCTTCAGGCCCGACTCGTAGAAGCCGTTGGACAGCAGCGGCTCGTAGGTGGCCGCCAACTCCGGGTTGTCCCGCAGGGCGGGGATCGCGGCGTACGTCGCCGAGATCGGGCAGGTGTGACCGGCCTCGACGTTCGACCACACGTAGAACTTCGCGGCGCGGGCGACATGGCTGCCTGCGCGGTCGTCCGACCACGGCGCGCCGTGCAGGCCGTTGGCCACCGCGGTGGACAGGAGGTTGTGCCAGGCCGGGTGGAACTCGATGTCGTCGATCCGGTGGCCGAAGCGGTCGTATGGCCGCAGAATCGGCGGGTTCTCGTTGGCCAGCCGTCCCCAGTCCTGCACCTCGGCGGTGCCCGCCAGCTCACCGAGCGCGCTCACCTCGCCCACGGACCATTCGGCGCCCTCGCGGACGAGCCCGTCCATCAGCGTCTGGTCGTCGGCCACGTTGTGGCCCTCGAGCGGGTTGGCCTGATTGAAAACCTCATGCGTCTGCATGGCTGCCTCCTTCGACTATGCGAGGGACATTACGTTTTTCAAACAGTCGATGTCAATGAGTAATATTCAGCTCTCCGAACCGTCTCCCACCTCGGGGATCGCGACAAACTCCTCCTGATAGGCGGCCCACGCCACGTGCACACGCTCCGCGTTCCACGGGCGCGGCTGAAGCTGAGGCGGCAAGACGGGATCGGTGAGCAGGTGGCGCACGATCGCGGTGGCCACCGTGAAACGGTCGACAGCGCTGACGGCGAGATCCATCAGGTCGAGCAGCCGACCGGACTCCGCCTCCCAGGCGGAGAGGTCCCACAGCTGGGCGGCCAACTCCTCGGCGCCGCCGTCCGGCCGACCCCGCATCGTCTGCACCGGCTGGTCCGCCAGGTTCAGCGGGCGAATCAGGTTCGCCGGACGCAGCCACACCCCCTCGCGCAACTCGGCCAAGCGCAGTCGCGACAGCCGGGACCGGAGGGTGACCCGGTCGCCGGGATCTCGCCCGGTCCCGGTCACGACCACGATCTCCCACTCCCCGTCCCAGGCCCTGGTGTCCTGCTGCACCTCGTGGAGCACCCGCTGACGCCGCTCGAGCAGCGACGAACTCAGGTGGAATCCGTCGGCGGTCCGGATCAGGTCACCGCCGGTGACCATCCGGCTCAGCGCGACCCTGGCAGCGGACTCCTTGATGCCGAAGGCTCCCGCCGCACGAACCACCTGCGCCGGGGTGGGTCGAGCCGGATGGTTGCTGACGAGCAGGCTGAGGATCACGCCACGCGCCGTCAGACGTGGGAGGTGTTCCTCCAGGTCCAACGCCGAAGAATCGGTGGTGCCGTCCACGTACTGATGCTCCTTGCTGTGGGTGTGAGGCAGTCGCGCCACCCCGATTGTCACCGGGTGGCCGATCACGAACGATCCTGTCGAACTCGATCTCACTGCCGTGGGTACTTCGCCCAACCGTAGGACCAGATCGGACCCAGACCTCCCGGTGGGTGCGCGCGCCTGGTTCGCCGCAGGGTCCGCGCGGCCCGGCCGCTCAGTCCACCAGATGCCGATCACCGGCACTACCAACCCGTTTCGTCGAGGCATAGGGCGCGAGCACCAACGCATACACCGCCAGGCAGGCGATCGGCCCGACCAGCGGCAGCCAGGCGATCTCGAAGGGCAAAAGGAACACCGACACCGCCGCGCCTGCGGTCACGACCGCCACCGCGAGCACCAGTCCCACCTCGGTGACCGCGGTCCCAGGGGTGTGCGCGGCATGAGCGGCCAGCACGAACACCGTCGCCCCGACTCCGGCGAGGCCCGCCTGCACCGGCGTGGGCTCGCCGAGCGCCAACGCGAGCAGCGCGCACTGCACTGCACAGACCACGGCCACCCGGCTCCACCTCGCGGCGAGCACCCCCACGGCGGAGAGCCCGGCCGCGATCAGTGCAGGCGCCTGCGCGTGCGGAACGACGGCGGCGCTCATCGAGAAGCCGGCCCCGAGGGCCATCACGCTCGGTCCGGTGAACCCCGTCATCGCGGCACCACCACCCGCCTGCCCCGACGGCCGATCCCGGCCAGTACACGATCGAGGGACGAATCACCCTGCCAGCCAACGACATCGATCCCCAGGACGCCGAGATCCCGATACATGTTTCGGCGTTCGAGCCGCCACATCCTCGCGACGGTCGGATCGAGCTCGTCCGAGAACGGCGGACCCGCGAGCACGTCCACCACGGCCACGGTGCGGCCCCGCTTGCGGAGGTCGATGAGCGCCAGGGCGAAGTCCGTGTCCAGCAGCGTGGTGAAGGCGACCACCGCGGCGCCGGGCGGCACGGCGGGCCTCGGCACGAGCGTGCCCTCGAGCGGCACGGTGCGCTCCCCGGCCCCGAGCACGGCCTCGACGAGGCGATAGAACTGCCGACGACCGAGATCCGGTGCGAGCCATCGCGATCGGGCTCCGAGCACGACGACCGCGGTGCGGTCACCACGCCGAAGAGCCGCCTGCGCGACCTGACAACCGCCGCGCACCGACCGATCCAGGCTCTCGCTCGCGGGCCCGGGCGCCTGCGGGTGTGCGTCGATCAACACCACGACGTCCGCCGCTCGGTCCGTCCTACGTTCGGTGACGTGCAGGGCACGACGACGCGCACTCACCGGCCAGTTCACCGCTCGCAGTTGGTCGCCGGGGACGTAGGCGCGGATGTCGGCGTACTCCACCCCTGGCCCGTGCCGTGCGGTCGGATGCGCCCCGAACCGATCGGGCAGGTCCGTCGGGGGGATCCCCGGCTGGTTCGGATCCACCAGTGGGAACACATCGACCGTGGCCACCTCGGCCACCGCCACGCCCACCAACAACCCGCCCGCCGCGGTCGCGTCGACCGCCACCCGCGGCCGATATCTCCCCCACCGCCCGGCGGTGATCAGCACGCCCGTGCGTGGATCGCCCGAGCTCGCCGCTTCCTGGTCGATCTCCAGCCCTTCCTGCGGAAGGGCGCGGACACCGCATCCCGGCCACGAGCCGGCCTCCTCCACCGCGACCGCCAGCCGCACCGACTCTCCCTCGAACAGCCGGACCGTCGTGGGCTCGCCGCGCACGGTCACGCGATCGACGGGGCGCGGCAGCAGTGCGCGAGCCGCGAGCGCGCCGAGCATCGGGGCGGCGAAGGCCAGCAGCTCCGGCCTGCCGCCGACGAGCGCGACGACCAGAGCGGTGGCCGCGCACGTCGCCAGCGCCGCCGCCGCGGGCGAGGCCCGCCACTCGATCGCGCTCACGTGCTCGCCCTCGGCACCGGCAGCCGGCGCAGGATGTCGGCGACCACCTCCTCCGCGTGGATCCGGCGTACCCACATCTCCGGTCGCAGCGAGATCCGGTGCGCCATCGCGGGCGCGGCCAGCGCCTTGACGTCCTCGGGGATGACGTAGTCCCGACCGCCCAGGAGCGCCCGCGCCCGGGCGAGCTGGACGAGATCGAGCTCGGCCCGCGGGCTCGCGCCGACCTCCACCTGGGGGTGCGAGCGGGTCGCGGCCGCCAGCGAGACCACGTAGCGGAGCACGTCCGGATGCACCGAGACCTGCTCGACGCTGCCGCGCATGGCGTGCAGTTCCTCGGCCGTCACGATCGCCCGGACGGTCACGGTGTCGGCGCCCCGGTCCAGGCGGCGCTGCAGCATCTCCTGCTCGTCCGCGGCGCCGAGGTATCCCACCCGCAGCCGCAGCATGAACCTGTCGAGCTGCGCCTCGGGCAGCGGATAGGTGCCCTCGTACTCGATCGGGTTGTCGGTGGCGAGGACGATGAACGGATCCGGCAGCCTCCGGGTGACGCCGTCGATGCTCACCTGTCCCTCCGCCATCGATTCCAACAGTGCCGCTTGTGTTTTCGGCGGCGTGCGGTTGATCTCGTCGGCGAGGAGGACATTGGTGAACACCGGTCCGGCGCGGAACTCGAACCGTCCGGACTGCATGTCGTAGACGGTCGAGCCGAGCAGGTCGGCTGGCAGCAGATCGGGCGTGAACTGGACACGGGTGAACTCCAGACCGAGCGCCGCCGCGAAGGATCGCGCGATCAGCGTCTTGCCCAACCCCGGCAGGTCCTCGATCAGCACGTGCCCACCGGCGAGGACCACCAGCAGCACGGTCGTGATCGCCTCCCGCTTGCCGACCACGGCCCGTTCGACCTCGGCGAGGACCGCCCCGGCTCTGGCCGTGGTGGCCTGCGTCGCGGCGGTCACAGCTGCTCCAGTCGGGTCAGGATGCGCTCGAGTGCGCCGCGCCCGGGGCCGGGCCCATCCGGATCGCCCGCGCGCGCCCCGGCCGGGTCCACCCACCGCCACAGGTCGGCGCCGAACATCGCCGCCCCTGCCGCTTCGATCTCGGCATGACCACGGGGTGCACGCGGTCCGCTCACGTGCACGAACTCGCGGGCGAGCAGTGGTCGCAGGTGCCGGTCCCAGTCCGCGCACGAACCGTCCGCCCAGCTCACCAGCGTCTCCGTGCGCAGCCGCCAGCGACGCAACATCTCCTCCTGGGAGTTCAGTGGCGCGGCGACCTCTCCCGCCGCCGGTGCCGCGTCGACGGTTCGGCGCATCGCGAAGATCACGACGGCGGCCGACGCTCCGACCGCGATCAGCGAGGCCGCAGGCGCCCCCGCCCGCAGCGCGATCGCCTCCAGCGCCGCGACGAGGAGGATCCCGATCACGGCGACGCGACGCATCGCGTCTCCCTCAGCTCGGCCAGGACCGCGCGCAACAATTCCGCCGCGGTACTCCGGTTCTGCTCGGTCATCTCGTGCCCGCTGAACCTGGCCTCCTCGAAGAGCCCGACCAGCGCCGTGGCGCTCTCCCGGTGCAGCACGCCGTGGCGTACCGCACGTGCCAGCACCTCCGACGGGGTGTCGGACGCGAGCGGCGCGGCGTCGGGGGCCGCACCCAGACCGCGTTCCATCGCCAGGTAGCAGGCGATGATGGCCGATCGGGGGTCGGCCCCGGTGTTCGCGACCGCGACGAGGCCCAGTTCCGCTGCGCGCCGCAAGGATTCGGCGGCCGCGCGCCTAGCCGCGGGGACGGCGTCCTCCTCGCGGGCATCGCTCCGATCAGGCAACAGGAGCCGCGCGCGGGCAACGGCCCCGGCCAACAGCAGCGCGGTCAACAGCGGCAACACCAGCAGGACGTCCGGCCAGATCTCGCTGCCCCGCGGCGCCGGTGGCTGTCCGACCGCTGACACAGTCGGATCCGTCGCACCGCCATTCGGATCAGTGGGGGCCGCCCGGTCCCGGTTCGGTGCGAGGGCGAGCGCGGCGACCACCACCAGTCCCGCGAACCCGAACCATGCCGCCCCCTGCCACCACCGGCCGGGCGCCGCGCGATGGCCGATCCACGTCGGCGCCGGCCGCACGGGCCTACGCGAGGGGCCCAGTACCAGCACCGCTACGAGGGCGACCGCGGCCACCAGGACCGCGAGGGCGGCGATGACGAGCATCGCGACCAGCGCGGCCCTTCCGTCAGACCTGGGTGGCGCCGTCGGCTGCTCGATCTCGGGCAGGTAGCCGCGGAGCGCAAGGACGCTCACCACGATCAACGCGATAACCGTGGCAGTGCGACCGACCGCCGTGCCCACCACTCCATCGTCGCACGGCGCCCGCACGGGATCGATGGATGCGCGCAGGTCGATCCGCGATCAGCGAGGCGGGAACACTCCCGCGTGGGCGTCCGCGAGGAGGGTGACGAGCTCCTTGCCCTCGGACTCGTCGAGGACGTCGAATGCCTGGGAGGCGAGTTCGTCGGTGATCTCCTCGGCGCGCGCCCACCTGGCCCGGACGTCCTCGCCCGGCGCCGTGTAGGGCGCGGGCCAGCCGTAGAGGGCGGCCTGGTCCGGCCCGCTGGCCAGCGGCGACCCGGCGATCAGGACGGCGTCCCGTGGGCTGACGCCCTGGCTCTTGACTGCGACGAGGTGGAGCCCGCCGCGCAGCTCGCGCAGGACGTGGGTCAGCTGGAGGACCCGCGCCCGCGGCTCTGCGGGCAGTGGCACGGCACGCCAGCCGGCGAACAGCGGCACGCCCGCGGGATCGGCATTGCCCGCGACCGCATCCATCAGTTCGGCGAGCCGCTCGGCGGCGTCGAACGCGGCGAGCTTGCGGACACCGAACTGCTGCGCGGCGAGCGCGTACCCACGGGCGGCCTCGGCGGCGGGCATCGTCACCGACTCCCAGGCGGCCCGGACGCTGTCGGCGGGGAAGAACCCCGCGGCGGCCGTCACGACGTCGGCGTCGACCTCGCCGAGGACACCGCACCGGCCGCGCATATACGGGCCGATGAAGCCGTCCACCCCGGCGGTACGGCCGAACTCCTTGGCCTCACGGGAGAACATGAATCCCCCACCGATCTGCTGGATCTGGTCCTTGACCGCGTGTGCGACCGTCATCGATTCCACCTCTCGCCGGGTACCGTCCCAGCGAGGCTATGCCACCCGTCATAGCAGCGGAAGACCGCTTCGTCGACGCGGCGACGACGGTGCGCCCTCCGGCACGACCAATCTGGGCGATATGCCCAATTCCGGTGCGGACACCCGTATCTTTGCGCCGAGACTTCTGCCGGCGACGCGTGCACGTCGCGAGACTTCCAGGAAATGGGGACCAGCGATGAATTCCGGGCTGTCCACTGTCGCACTGCCGCTCGCGTTGGCGATCATCATGTTCGGCCTCGGCCTGTCCCTGACCGTCGGAGACTTCGCCCGCGTGGCCAGGCATCCCAAGGCCGTCGCGATCGCGCTGGCCTGCCAGTTGATCCTGCTGCCCGCGATCGCGTTCGGACTGGTGCTGCTGTTCGACCTGCCGCCACTGCTGGCGGTGGGGATGATGCTGCTTGCCGCCTCCCCCGGAGGGACAACGGCAAACCTGTTCAGCCACCTGTTCCGCGGCGATGTGGCACTGAACGTCACACTCACGGCGGTGAATTCGGTGATCGCGGTGGTGTCGCTGCCGCTGATCACCAACTTCGCGCTCGGACACTTCGCACCGTCGGACGGCACGGGTTCCCTCGGCCTGCAGTTCTCGAAGGTGCTGCAGATCTTTGCGATCGTGCTGATCCCGGTGGCCGTCGGCGTCTGGGTACGGCAGGCGTGGCCCGCCTTCGCGGACCGGATGGATCGTCCCGTCCGGATCGGCTCGGCCGTGGTCCTGGCCCTGGTCATCGTCGGCACGGTGATCGCCGAGCGGGAGAACGTCACCGGGTACCTGGCGGACGTCGGGCTGATCACGTTGATCTTCTGCATCCTGAGCCTGAGCATCGGCTACGTGCTGCCGCGGAGGCTGGGCATCGCCAGCAGGCAGTCGATCGCCAGCTCGATGGAGATCGGCATCCACAACAGCACGCTCGCGATCACGATCGCGATCAGCCTGCTCGACAGCACCCGCATCGCGGTCCCCGCCGCGGTGTACGGCGTGGTCATGTTCCCGGTCGCGACGGCCTTCGGATGGCTGATCACCCGCGGCCGCGGGGACGAGCAGGGGCCGGCGGCGGCGGGGTCGTCGACCGATCGCGACCTCGACCCCGCCGCCGGCTAGCTCATCCCAGCAGCGCCAATCTACTGCGGGTGCGTGTCAGGTCCAGCCCGCCCGCGACAGGCTCGGGTCCCGGCACCCGCCAATCCGCGCCGACCAGCGTCAGTTCGGTGTCCTGGTCGTGGAGGATGTCGACGACATTGCAGAATCGTTGCACCCCATCGGGACTCGCGTCCGCCATCCGCGGCACGCCGCTCAGCACCCAGCGCGGGTATGCCGCCGCCAGGCTCAGGTAGTCCAGCGTCGAGGTCGGCCGCTCGCACAGGTCCGCGAACTCGAACCAGACGAGATCGCCTGCCGCCGAGAGCGCCGTGATGGCCTGGGTGGTCGGGCGGAGCGTGACGCGATCGCCTGCCGCGGGCCACTGCAGGCCGGCCGCGTCGGAGAGGTACCGCCCCACACCGAATCGCCGCCCACCGGCCCCCTGCCCGCGGTAGTCGACGGCGCCCGCGACCTCGACGACCTCCATCCGCGCCTTGAGCACCTCGATGGTCGGCACGAACGTGTCGTGGAACAGCGGGTTCGGCATCAGCCCGTCCGGCGGATAGTTCGAGGTGACCACCAGCGTCACCTTGCGCTTGCCCAGCGCCCCGAGCAGCCTGGTCAACAGCGCGCCGTCGCCGACGTCGTGTACGTGGAACTCGTCGAAGAACAGGATCTTGCTGCGCCCGAGCAGCCGGTCCAACGCGCGGTCGATCCCCTCGGTGTGCGCGAGCTCGTGCAGTCGGCGGAAGAACTCGTGGAAGTGCACGCGAACGGTCGGAACGCCACTCATGCCATCGTGGAACACGTCCATCAGCCAGGTCTTACCCCTGCCGACCGGGCCCCAGAGGTAGATGCCACGACCGGTCTTGAGGTCCATCGCGGCGAGACGCTCGGCGGCCGCCCGCTGCGCGGGATCGAGCACGAATCCGGCGCCCTGCGCGGCCCGGTCGAACGCATCCACTCGGATCGATTTCATAGCGCGACTCTACAAATGTAGAGTTTCATGGGTCAACGTGATCGGAGCAACATCAATGACGGAAACGACGGACCGACGGGCGCGCATCACCGATGCCGCGCTCGACATCATCGCCACGGACGGCATCCGCGCACTCACCCATCGCGGCATCGACCGGCACCTGGGACTGCCCGCGGGATCTACGTCCTACTACTTCCGG
>Ga0105243_10000318_pt1 | contig 53066 bp, 40 predicted proteins | sample KBSM34metaG_FD_81525 | JGI IMG/M metagenome (GOLD analysis project Ga0105243, IMG submission 81525) | Miscanthus rhizosphere microbial communities from Kellogg Biological Station, Michigan, USA - KBS M3-4 metaG | ecosystem: Host-associated > Plants > Roots > Rhizosphere > Soil | place... | reverse complement strand
GCTGTTGATGATGATCGACGGATAGGTGTCATCCTGCTTTCGCTCGCGGTAAGCCTCGATGATGAAGCGGTAGTATTCGATCGTAGATTCCGGGCCGACGCCGCCGATGAGTCCGACAGTTTTCATTTCTTCCACCTAGGGCATCACTGGCAGATGCGAAGGGCAATTAGTTTTCCCCGATGTTCAGTTTGCACAAACCGGTCGCTTATGTACCGCCACGACAGGCAATCCCGGGAGTCTATTCTTCAGCAATTCCTCATTCAGTTGCGGTATGTTGATTTCGTTGACCTGACGCCATCGACCGAGATCACCTGCGAGCGCGCTACACAGCTGGAACGCGCTTTGCACGATGGAACTCGCCGGCTGCGCATCTCCGCTTTGCACCATCGTCACGTAGCGGCTCGCGTCGCGATTGATCGCGCCAAAGCCAGGCTCTGCGGTGGTGCCGTTCTGCAATTTGTCAACATCTTTATCCAGAGCGGCGGCGGCGTCGCTCACGCTTTTGGTTGGAGAAGTCTTCAGCTCATTCAAACGTGCGCGCAACTTAGCGATGTCGTTGTACGACTGAAAAGTAATGTTCATCCACTCGTCCATTTGGCGCGCTAGATCAGCCTGCGCTTCGAGATCGTTTTGCGAAAGATGGACACGCGGATCGAGCTTGACGGTCAGTGGCTGTCGATAGGTTTTGCCATCGACGGTGAGTACGACCTCGTATTGCCCGGGCACGACGAATGGTCCGGGCGGTTGATTGATCGGTGTGTTTCTGAAGACTGCGTGATCGGGCAGAGTGTATTCGATGTAGTTCAACGGCGCGCCCCGAAAACTAAACGCCAGCGCGTCGGGATGCGGCCACTGCAAATTCCAAACAAAACGATTCAATCCGCGGTTGGTTGGCAGGGCGTCGAGCGGTTCAAACCACCATTCAGGAACATTCTTCGGACGCGCGTCGCGCGGCGATGCTTTGTCGGTGAACCGGCGGACGACATTGCCTTTTGCGTCCCGAATCTCTAGTGAGATCTCGCTGGGCGCCGCATCGAGGTAGTAATAAAGGATCGCGCCGTCCGGCGGGTTATCGCCGTGCGGCGTGGCCGGCGGCAGCGGCGTGTCCGGATGATTGTCCCAGCGCGTGCGTGTCGCCGTGGCTGGCCTGAGCAGCTTTGCACTCGCAACCGAATCGATCTGTCGCAGTGGCGAAATGTCGTCCAAAATCCAGAGCGACCGGCCATAAGTCGCGGCGATTAAATCATCGCCGTGAACGTCGAAATCTCGAACCGAAACGGTCGGCAGATTAAGTTGCAGTGATTCCCACGTGTCGCCGCCGTTAAAGGAAACGTATGCTCCGTGTTCCGTGCCGCCGTACAGCAAACCCTTTCGCGTTTTGTCTTCGCGCACTACGCGCGCGATTGCGTTGTCGGGTAGTCCGTTAACAATCTTTTGCCAGTTCTTGCCGCCATCGCGCGTCCGGAAGATGTAGGGCTTGTCGTCATTTCGACCCGACGAAATTACATACGCGACGTCGGCATCGGTCGCTGATGCCTCGATCGAAATAATGTTGCTGTTGGCCGGCATTTCGCTCGGCGTGACGTTCGTCCAATTCTTGCCGTCGTTTCGCGTCAACTGCACGAGGCCAGTGCTGGTGCCAACCCAAATTTCGCCGGCATCAACCGCCGAGAGCGCAAAGGTGGTGATCACTCCCGAGGCGTCTTTGGTGGGAGTCTGCTCAGTCAAATCAGGACTGATTTCTTTCCACGTCTTCGCGCCATCTGTTGTCCTCAGCATCGATTGCATCCCGACGTAAAGCGTCCTGGCGTCGCGCGGCGAAAAGGCGAGTGGCGTTTCCCATGTGTAACGATGCTGTGCGGACGGAGTAAACACAGTCGCGAGTTGTCCCGTCGTCCGATCGAGCCGCAGCACCGTACCGTACCAGCCGATTGAGTAAACAATATTTGCATTCGACGGATCAGGCGCGATGTGACCGCTTTCGAACGCGCCAGTCGAAAACCAATCGCGATACGTGATCATCCCGAAGTCGCTGCGTGAGAGCACGGCAACTGAGCCGCTGTCCTGCTGGGCCGCATACAGCCGATAAGGAAATTGATTGTCGGTAGTGACGTGATACATCTCGCCCGTTGGTTGATTGAACCACTCTGTCCACGTGTCGCCGCCATTCAATGTGATTACGGCGCCTTGATCGGTGCCCATGAAAATCCGCTGAGAGTCAGTCGGGTCGATCCAGATCACATGATCGTCTTCGCCGCTCGGTTCGCCTTTCCATGCCGCAAAAGTTTTTCCACCATCGGCAGAGCGATAGGTTGCAGTTTGCATTACGTAAACTATGTCGGGATTGCGAGGATCCACATACGTTCGACTGAAGTATCCACTTCCCAGCACGCGCGGGTCCTTGGTGATTTGTTGCCAGGTCGCTCCCCCATCGTCCGAACGAAAAAAGCCCTGACTCAAGATGGCATACACGCGTCGGCCACGAGTTCCCGGAGCGACCGCGATGCCAACGCGCCCACGCGGATTGTCGGGCAGACCCGATTCAGCGACTTGTTGCCAGGTGCTACCTTCGTCCAGCGACCGCCAAACGTGTGCTTCGCTGCGCGTTGTCCGGCGCGTAGCCGGATCGAATTGAGGAGAATAGCTCGCGGCGTAAACAACCTGCGCGTTGTCCGGCGCGGCGCACATATCAGCAATTCCCGTTGAGGGGTCTTTGAACAGCACGCGCTTCCATGTGCGGCCGCCGTCAATTGTTTTGAACACGCCGCGCTGTTCTCCAGCAGAAACGAAGTTGTACGTTCCCACCAACACAATATTCGGATCGCGCGGATCGACAATGAGCGAAGAGATATGGTGTACATCTCGCAGGCCGGCATTCTTCCAGGTTGCGCCGGCGTCTGTTGATTTGAAGACGCCGTCGCCCTCTAACTGGTCCCCGGTTCCGACATAAATGACTCTTGAGTTCGATGGCGCGATTGCCACCGCCCCGATCGACGCCACGTGAACATCGTCGAAGATTGGTTTCCACGTGCGTCCGCCATCACTCGTTTTCCAAAGTCCACCGCCGGGCGTTCCGAAATAGTAAACGGCGGCATTCCCGGGAATGCCGGCCACCGTCGTGACGCGTCCCGCTCGATGTGGCCCAACCAGACGCCATTTCATCGCTGAGAAGGATTGCGGGTCGTACTGTTGAGCGAAAGCCGTCGTGGTTAGTGCGAGCAGGATGAACGAAAGAGAAAAGCGCTTGATTAGTGTCATAGGTTTTGTGTCGTAAAACAGAGACCTTTGTCGGGGGAGATAAATCGAACTTCCGTGCCTCTGTGTGACCTCTGTGTCTCTGTGGTGAGTTCTCCACGAAAAAATATTTCACCACAGAGACACGGAGATCGCACCGAGACACAGAGAAGGGAGAACTCTGGGGAAGCAAATTACTACTCGTTTATGTTCTCAAAACTGACGAACCGCCAGCCACTTCGCGTTAGCTTAAACGTGTAAACGAATGGTTCGTCGCCGCCGCCATTTTGCGCGAATGGACAAGTCACGTAAAACTCTTTCGTCTTCCCTTTATCAACCTGCGGCTTCGCGGTTTCGAAACACTTAACGGCGTTAACCTCGCCGGCGAAGATGTAATTGTACTTCTTCATGAATTGCGCGCGTGTGCGAAGGGGCGACTGGCCGTAACCCATACCAAGTGGAAGCTGAGTAATTCCAAACACCGCTTGCTTATCGCCTTTAGTGACTGCCGCTTTGAATTTGTCCCAAAAAGCGTTCGTCGAGGCGTCGGCGGTGGGCGGTCGAATTGACGCGCCGACCATCGATCCGATCAGCGAGCCGAATATCAATGCGACTACAAATTTCCTCATCTTCTTCTCCGAATCCCTAACGATTACTGTCCCGCTGCCTGTGCCGTGCCCTTAGATTTTTTCGATCTCTTTCAGTATATCGTCCAATATTTCCGCTCGATTTGTTTCGACGATTAGCTTATATAGATCATCTACGAGTTGAAATTCCTTGTCATTAGTTCTGATTTCGATGTTATCGACTTGTGATCCTGTTTTTCCGAGAATTATCACCTTGTATTTAAGGCCGGGCCAGAAGTCCAACACGATCGCGCCAGTAGCGAGCTTTAGAGAAAACTGATCAGAAACGCCAGTTGGTTTCCAGTCAAGAGTCTTAGCTTGTGTTTTCACAAGGAGATCGGTTAGCAGTTTAGTCACTCTCTCTCTCATAAATCCCCCTACTATATTTGAGCGCGTTTTCGAGTGAAACCAGGACGGCAGTAATGCTCTCTAAGGTCTTGTTCACGGTGGAAATCTCAATTTCCTTGCCTTGAAGGTAAACTGCTTCATACATGTTGAGAATATGAATACTAAGATCGGTTAGTAGTGATTGAAAGTCGTTTTCATCAGCGACTTTCACTAACTGGGTATTACCTTGGAATTGGATCAGCAATACACGCAAGTCCTGCATTCTAAGATGGGCCGATTCATAATGTTTATGTCCGGCGTACATCTGGACCTGTTCGATTATCTTGATGGCCTTCGAAATGTCTGAGATGGAAATGCTTTGAACCAACTCAGCTTTCGTGTCTTGAACGGCTTTTCTTGTTTCGGCCGAAATTCGCTTTAGGGAGGATATTTGAACGATCACAATAGCAAGGCCGAAAAGTGAAGCGATCGATCCTACAGAGGAAATTATGTCGTAAAGACTCTTACCCTGTTGCTGTAGTCTTACGCTTATCCCTCCGCAAACAATAATGCCAGCGATGCTTAAAATGTACGTACTTGTATTCAGCCTGCCCATTGGCAATCAAAAGAAATTCGGTTTCCAACAAGAGAGCGTGGTTACGCTATCGTCTATTGCCCCGTCACTTCGTATTCCGGTTTGGGCACACCCATCAACCAGTGATCGAACCAGCCGACGATGTGCTGCAGACGCTCGATGCGATGCCACGGCTGGCCGGAACGAGAAAGCTCGTGGGTCTCGTTCGGAAAGCGCACCATCACCGTCGGGATTTTTCGATACTTGAGCGCGCGAAACATCTCTTCACCGCCGGCATAAGTCGGTGTGCGCCAATCAGCTTCGCCGAGAATGAACATCATCGGCGTCGTCACGTTCTTGATATAAGTAATCGGGGACCGCGCCTTGAAATCCGCTTCTTCGTCGAACGGCGCACCACGGAACCATGACGGCTGAAACAAAGTGAAGTCTGCCGTGTACCACCAGTCGGCCCAGCTCGCGATGTCGCGCTGCGCAACGGCGGCCGCGAATCGGGTTGTCTGACCGACAGTCCAATTGGTCAAGAGTCCGCCGCCGCTGCCGCCCGTGACGCCGAGTTTTTTCTCGTCAATGTAGCCACGCTTGATCACTTCATCCACCGCGACCATCAAATCCTTGTAGTCGTCGCCCGGATAGTGATACTGAATGATGTTGCCGAAGTCCTGACCGTACGTCGTGCTCCCACGCGGATTCGGATAAACGACGACGTAGCCCTTCGCGGCCATCCACTGAAACTCGTGATCGAAAACCCAGCCGTATGCTGCGTGCGGCCCGCCGTGGATGTTCAGAATGAGCGGATATTTCTTGTTCGGATCGAAGTTAGGTGGTTTCTGCACCCAGGTCTGAACTTTGCGTCCATCAAAGCTCGTGTACCAGATTGATTCCGGTTCAGAAAGGTTCAGTTTCGAAAACAGATCGTCATTGATGTGGGTGAGTTGTTTCGGTGTCGTGCCCGGTTTCTCGAGCCAGAAGAGATCGCCGATGCGTGTCGGCGTTGAAATCACCAACGCGAACTTCGCAGCATCAGGAGTTGCGCGATACGCGACGACTGCCTGATCGCCTGTCGTGACGTCGGTCTCTTTGCCGGTGGTCGCATCGAACATGCCGATGTTCGCTCGACCTTCGCGGCCGTAAACTGCATAAATATTTTTTCCGTCTTTGCTCCAAATCGGCGGAGTGCCCCCGCCGCCACGCGGCGCAGTGTTGTCGCCACCCACGCCAGAACCAACGTCCCAATCAAAGTTCGCGGTTAGATTGCGCGGCTCAGAGTTGATGTTCGTCAGATCAAGCACCCACAGATCGGGTTCGGTGTATGACTGTACGGGCTGGCTAACGGAAGCGTAGAACGCGACGTACTTTCCATCCGGACTCAAGGAAAAAGTTGCAGCGCCCATGCCGAACATGGTGATGCGCGACGGCTGCCCGCCGGTGACGGGAACGTTGTAGACGTCGGTCTTGGGCAGTGAATAGTAAGGCTCGTCATCGTGATTCGACACGAAGTAGATTGACTTGCTGTCCTTCGCCCAGGTCACATTTCCATCGCTCCACTTAGTTTTTGTCAGTTGCGTCGGCGTCATTTTGTCTTCGCCGGTGTGTGGCGCTTTGACGACCCAGATATGGGACGGATGATTGAAGTCCAAGTAGCCGGCGTCGTTGTTGCGATAGACCGCCCGCGTAATCACGCGTACGTCGCTCTCGCGCTCAGGAGATGAACGTGGCGAAGCTGCAGGTGCCGGTGACGGCGCAGGTTGTACTGATGGCGCAGGCACGGGCATCGTCTCTCTCTGCTGTCGTGCGAGCTCGGCAACCGTCGCGCCGTTCGCAAATGAAATCATCATGCCGTCGGGCGACCATTGCGGATTGCCCGCGCCGCGCGCCAAGGTCGTGAATTGCCACGCTTCGCCGCCATCCATCGAAAGCATGAATAGCTGCGGCGGCTCAGGACGCCCATCTCTCTCCGGCGAGCGCACAAAGCAAATGTATTTTCCATCCGGCGACCAGCGCGGTGTCGAATCGCGTATGCCGCTGGTCAACTGTTTCGTTTCGCCTGTGGCCGTCGAAACGATCCAGATCGAAGTGTTGTAGCCGTCTTTGCGATCGTTGACGGTGACTTTGACGAACGCGATGCGCGAACCATCGGGCGCGACTTGCGGATCGGCAATCCAATTAAAGCTGAACAAGTCTCGTTCGGTGATGTTTCGCTTTTGCGCAAGCAGCGGTTGAGCAAACAGTAAGAAGGCGAAAGAAAGAAGAATGACGCGAGCACGCATGTTTGGAATCCTTTCGAAGGAAGGGGCGGTAGCCCGAACGTCAGGGAGGGCGCTTCTTTCAACGCGCACTACGCCCCCTTACAGTCGGGCTACTGCCCCAAGAAAGCGCGCGTATTCTACTGCAAGAAAGGCCGGACGAGTAGACGAGGTGAGGTACGAAAAGCAATCGCGATACGCGAACGACTCTTTGAGGAATGCGGTCGTGCGTGTGGTGTCCTACTTCACGTCGGCCCACGCTTTTCCGTCTTTGTAGTGCAGCGTCAATTCGGAAATGTCGACGAGGCTTAGGTCGTGCCACTCAATGCTGTTGCCTTTGCCGTCAACTACCTTCAGGTCCCAATGCGAGTGTTTGTCGCGATCGTCAAAGGTGATCTTCACACTGTCGCCCTCGGGTAGCGTGTCTTTTCCGAGAACGTCTTCTTCCCAATCATCGGCCGTGACCGGTGAAACGTAGACCTCATGGATCTCCACGCCGGTTTCATTGTGCAGCACGAAATCCTGTTTGCCCGCACGCGCAAACGCGGTGGCAGTAACGAACGTGACGATAACGCCGAGCGCGATAATTGCTTTTGTCTTTGAAACTAAGTTCTTCATTCAAATCTCCCTTGTCCGTCTGCCGCAAAAGGCCGTGACAACCGGCATGATGAAAATTCAACGCAACCGCAGCTTTCGAAACTAATCAACATTTTCTTCAGCGTCTTTCGCGTCTTCTGCCGCCTCTACAACATCTTTGTATTTGCTAAGCTGCGCACTCGGGCGATCCTTGTGGTTCACCTTCTTCTGCAATTTGGCGAACTCCTGCTGCAACCGTTCCAACTCTTTGTCGGAAAGTTCCTCGAGATTGACGAAACCTGTGCGCGCGCCTTTCACGCCTTTGATTAACTCATCAAGCTTCAGGTGGATCGCCTTAGCGTCGCGGTTCTGCGTATTCTGAATCAGAAACACCATCAAAAATGTGATGATCGTGGTGCCGGTGTTGATGACGAGTTGCCACGTGTCCGAATAATGAAACATCGGGCCAGTGACGCCCCACACCCCAATGATCAGCACTGCGAGAATGAAGACCCATGACGTGCCGACGATCTGCGACGTCTTATGGGCAAACTTGCGAAATAATTCGTTCATCGGTTTTTGGGGTCTCTTCCTTTTATCGAGCGTTGCTTTTCGGGAACATTACGCGATCCGGAGCGGCGTTAAGTTCCGCCAACAGTTTTTTGATCAAACGCGTCTTTACCCGGCCCGCCTCTTTCGGCGGCACAAGGTACCGCACGATTGCGTCCAGCCAGGTGTTCGAATTCACGCGAAACAGCACCGATGGATATTCGCGCACTTCGAGTTGATCCACCGGTGTCTGGGCCAGGATTTCCCGGAAGACCCGCACCTGTTTCATCATGCGCTCGCCAACTTCTTCGGCGGCGATCCGTTGCATCGTCTCGGAGATGAATTCGAGGTCGCTTTCATAAGCCACACTGAATTTGATTTCGTTCCACACATACGGGAAGACGGGCCAACTGTAGTTGTAAACAGTCGAACTCAAAACTTTGGAGTTCGGAAACTTGATGATTCGTCCGGTCGGATGATCGGTCGAAAGCAAATCACCGCCGCCGAACTCCCACAAAGTCGTGTCGAGATAACTGACATCAATCACGTCACCGGTGGCGTCGCCAATCTTTACGCGATCGCCGACGCGGTACGGCGCGCGCACCAGAATGTAAATCCAGCCGAGAAAACTCGTCATCGGTGTTTGCACCGCCAGGCCAAAGACCAGCGAGAACAATCCGATCGAAACGAGCGTCGTATACCAGTTCTGAAAAACGATCGAGGTGACCGTGAACAACAACAACAGTCCGAGCAGCAGCTTGGCGATGCGGCGCAGGTTGTATCGTGAAACGGCGCTACCGATGCTGCCAATCAAATAAACATCCGCGAGCTTCGCAATCGCGAGCAGGACCACGACCACCACGGCAGCCTTATCAAGTTTCTGAACGTATGGAACGTATCGCGCTGCAAAGCCGAATACGCGAAATTGCAGCAGGTAATAAAAAACACCGAGCGCGATCAGCACGATGCAATGCGTTCCGAGCCAAACTTTATCCTTGGTTTTGGCCTTCGGCTGATCCTTTGGCGCCGTGGCAGTCGTCTGCTTGAGCGCCTGCTTCACGTCTTCGCGCTCTTTTACCTGTTCGACTTCGGTGCGCAGTTCGTCCGCCATTCTTACAGAATCCTCGCAAGGGTCTGGATTTGTTGTCGCGAAAGTGAAGCCAGTCCTTGCGTTTGGATTTAGGCATTAGCTATGCCACGTTATGCTGTTTGAGAACGGCTTGGGGTAAGCAGCGACGGTACCCAACGAAGTTATGGCGAAACCACTCAACGATAAATTTGCGATCGCCGCAGCGCTGCAAGAGATTGGCGCGCTGCTCGAGTTGAAGGGCGGTCAGTACTTCAAAGCACGAGCGTACAAAGCAGGCGCGCGATCAGTGTCTGAACTGACGGAAGATATCGGCAAGCTGATTAAACAGAACCGTCTGACGCTCGTGAAGGGAATTGGATATGCGCTCGCGAAACAGATCGAGCAGCTTTATCAGACCGGTCAGTCTGCGATGCTGAATGAGCTGCGCGCGCAACTGCCCGCGGGCATTATCGAGCTGTCGCGCATCCCCGGTTTGTCGATGCAAAAGATCGAGAGACTGCAGCAAGAACTGAACATTAAAAGTGTCGAAGATTTGCGTGCCGCATGCGAGGCTGGGAAGCTGCGCGACATCAAGGGCTTCACCGCGAAGACAGAACAAAGAATTCTCGACGCGATTGCCGGCCACGAAAAGCGCGAACAGTTCATTCACATTCATCACGCGTGGCGGATCAGTGAACGAATCATTGAATATCTCGAGACGGCGCGCGGTCTCATCAAAGCGGAAGCTGCCGGCGCTACGCGTCGCTGGCAGGAAACTGTTTCGCGGATTGTGATCGTCGCGGCCGCGCAGAACCCACAAGCGATCATCGAACACTTCCTGCAATTTCCCCTGGTGATTCGCACCGAATCGAAGACGCGAGAGGAATGTTCCGTGGTCTTAAGTGAAGGATTCAAGGCGATCCTGATTGTCGTCAAACCCGAGGAGTTCCCACTGACATTGTGGCGCGCCACAGGATCGGAAGCCCATTTGAAAAGACTTCAGCCAATTGCCACGAAGAAGAAGCTGAACATCGTTTCCGGAAATGGCAACTTCATCCGTGGCTCTGTGACACGCGTGAAGTCTGAGGGCGACATTTATAAGCGTCTGGGTTTGCCATACGTGCCACCAGAGATGCGTGAAGACGCCGGCGAAATTGAAGCGGCATTGAAAGGCAAACTTCCTGACGACCTAATCACGACGGAAAATATTCAAGGCATGGTGCATTGCCACACGATGTATTCAGATGGCAAGCACAGCGTCGAGCAGATGGTCGCCGCGGCCGAAGCGATGGGCATGAACTACATCACCATCACCGATCATTCTCCGACGGCATTCTATGCCGGCGGCGTGAAGATCGATCGGCTGCAGGAGCAATGGGAAGAGATCGACCGCGTGCAGGAACAAACGAAGGTCAAGATTCTGAAGGGAACTGAATCAGATATCCTTCAGAATGGATTACTCGATTATCCCGACTGGGTTCTTGAACAGTTCGATGTGATTGTCGCGAGCATCCATTCCCGTTACAAGATGAACTCTGATCAAATGACCCGGAGAATCGTCACCGCCATGCAGCAGCCGGTGTTCAAGATTTGGGGGCACGCGCTGGGGCGTTTAATTCAGCGACGTCCGCCATTTGAGTGTCGCGTGGAAGAAATTCTCGATGTGATCGCCGAATCGCGCGCCGCGATTGAAATCAACGGCGATCCTTACCGCCTGGACATGGAGCCGCGCTGGATTCGCGAAGCACGCAAACGCAAGATCAAGTTCGTGATTTCCGTCGACGCGCATTCCATGAATGCCTTGCACAATGTGCAGTACGGCGTCGGCATCGCCCGCCGCGGCTGGGTTACCAAGAAAGAAGTTCTGAATGCGTTGGGAGTGAAGGCGTTTCAGAAAGCAGTGCGGCCGGTGTAAGGATTCATCCGCAGATTACCAGATTACGCAGAAATAAAGAGAAACCGCCCAAGCGTTGAGAGTCTTGGCGTTTTCTGATCACATTACGAAGAATATCAGTCGGTTGGCGCAGAGGCCTTTTCTGTAGCCCAGCCGTTTACGGCTGGGTCACGATTCATAAAAGATTCCAGCCTCCTTCAGGAGGCTTCCGTTATGGCTTCAGCCAATCATCATCCTCTGTTTCAAAAGTCTCGAGTAGAGCTGACAAACGACCACGCTGGTGGTGATCTTCCTGTCGGTCGATGTAACGCGACACTTTCGAAATCTCATCCTTCCGAAGGGTAAGAACACCGTAACCTTCCTGCCAATGCAGTTTGAACTTTGGTTGAATCTCCTTGTTAACGCGGAACGATGCCGCTCCTTTCAATTGACCAACGAAATCGGCGACAACAGTTGTCGGCGGCAGCCGACAAAGGAGGTGGGCGTGATCCGGCATGGCATTATGTCGCAATGGAAATCCGCCGCGCCTGGGAACTTCTTGATTGATGATTTCGAGAAGTTGCGGCCTCCAAGTCCGATCGATCAAGGGCTCACGGGAATGAGTGGCCCAAGCAAAATGGTAGTAGAGTTGGTGAAACACGTGGGACATGATGTTTCCTCCAAGGTGTGAAAGCCCCTGAAGGGGCTAACATTTTATTCACGGCGTATCCCCAGCCGTAAACGGCTGGGCTACAGAAAACGAACTCGAATCCCGGCGTGAACGTCTGGGCTGTAAGGAAAACGCTCTTGTCCCAGGCGTAAACGGCTGGGCTACAGAAAAGCAAACTCGCTCCCAGCGTAAAACGGCTGGGCGAGGGAAGAGCTTACCCAACCTTCCGCTTCTTCGCCGTCGCCGGTTTTGATTTCACCAGGGTGAGTGCGGCTTTCTTCTTCGCGGCGGGTTCGGCTTTGACCATCGGCTTGCGTGAAGAAGCCTGCAAGCTCTTCTTGAGCGCCGTCATGATGTCCATGCGCGGCGGCTCTTCGTACTTCTCGAATTCGGTGACTTTCTTGCCCTTGATCTTCGAATCGATCAGTTTGCGTAACGCTTCGTGATAATGATCCACAGTATCGATGTCTCCGAAAGTCGTGATCATTTGTTCGACGAGGCTCGTAGCTAGCGCCAACTCTTTCTTGTCGAGCTTCGGCGCCGCATCGATCTCGGGCACGTCTTCAATCTTGCGCACTTCGGCAGGGTAACGCAGCTTTTGCAGGACGATACCGTCGCCATGAGGGAATACCGCGACGAGGTCTTCGCGATCACGCAGCACGACTTTGGCGAGACCGATCTTTCCGGTGTCTTTCAAAACCTGACGTAACAGCGCGAAAGGTTTTTCCGCGACTGGACCATCAGGGCCGATGTAGTACGGCGCGTCATAAAACATTGGCGCAACTTCGTCGTTCTCGACAAAACCGAGAATGTCGACGGCACGCGTTGTCTTGATCTTGATTTTGGCGACCTCTTCCGGTTCGACGATAGCGTAGCGATCGGGTTCGTATTGGAAACCCTTGGTGATCTGATCGTTGCTGACAATCTGCCCGCACTTCTTGCAGCGCTTGTCGTAGCCAATTGGACCGTAGTCGTCGCGGTGAAGTTGATTGAATTGAATTCGCTCAGACGCTTCGAGGGCGTTGTAGACGCGAATCGGAATTGCGACGAGCAGAAATCTGATGTGACCTTTCCAAATCGAACGCATCGGGATCCTCCGGAGTAGCATAGACTTCAGTCGGTGTTACCAGCGCAAAAGAATCACAGACTAAAGTCTATGCTACTGATATAGACACAAACGCGGGCATCGCGCCCGCATTTTCTGGGCCGCTAGGCAGCCCAGCCTCGTTTGATCTCGCGAGGGGGCGAAATTATGAAGCCAGTTGGCTTGGCAAGTAAAGACAATTATTTTGACCCACTTTCCAGTGGTTCAATAGCGATCAGGCCGCAATATGTTGTTGTCAGCTTTGAGTATCAGGCCTTTGGCATTCACCGGGAGGCGGTTCGTTTAGCCCTCTTAATCCGTTTCTGAGGAAAGGTTGCGGTCAGGGTATATTTGGCTGTTTGGCAATCATGAAACTCACCGCCCAACTCGAGGCCATATTTTAGAACTTCCGTCTTTATCGAAGCGTCAACACCGTAAGTTTCACTGTTCTCAACCGTCAGTGTGTACTCAGAAACACGACCAGCCAACACATCAGCCGCCATTTGTTTCCACTGTAATTCATGGTCATACCATACAAGCCTTTTGGGAATGCGTGGGACATGGCGTCCGCTTAGTTTACGTGCAGTCGAGATTTTCTCTGCGGAAGAGCGGTTGTCTTCGATTTTTCCCTTGATGTTGAAAACGCCAAGTGACGCTTGGGCGTCCACTGAGCGACCGCCGGAAGAACCGACTTCGTGTTCGACTTTGATTGTCGAGGCGCCCAGTGATTCCAATAGTCGCACTGCTTCAAGGTGTTTGTGCTCCATAAGCATCTCGTGGAAATCGGAAACTGGATAATACAGGTCGTTGGCGTATGGATGTTTAATATAAACCACCTTGTTCAGCGGGTGACCCAAAGGGAACTTTACCTTCCGGCACATTGAACGTTTCACGACGTGATAAATCGATGGCAACGGCTTGCTTGCGCGGTGCGACACGTCGATCGCGACCGCGATTCCGGCTCCTATAATTGCTCCCAATGGTCCGGCCAGGAGGTTTCCCGCGAATGTCAACTCAGCGTATGGTACTGACCTGGTACGGGTGGATCGCCTTCTTTTAGCGATTGCGGACGCATAATCACTGTCGTCAAGAAAAACGATTTGGGTTCGAACTTCCGGGGAAAGATCAAGTAGTTGATTGGTTCGCGGGCTGGTGCGAGCGACAGCTGAACTCATATATCCTCCAGGTTTGATAATCGCGCCACGCTGTTTTGAAACTAGCGCGAGGTCGAGAGTGGCTGTATAGCGAGGCGCGATCCAGAGTCGCGAACAGTATTACTATTGAAATAATTAAGTCAACGGGCGAAATTCATACGTCATGTGCGCTTTTGGTAATTGACCCGACAAGTTGTGCATCCTATTCTTTCGGTTCGAGATCAGACAGTCCAGACACCTCCAAATGCGTGAATGTCCCCGCTGCGAACGTTGTTACGAAGACGAGATTCTCGTCTGTCTTGACGATCAATCAAAAACGAAGAGCACGCTGCCGGGCACGACCTTGTTGAATGGTCGTTATCGCCTCGACAAGCGTCTCGGCCGCGGCGCGATGGGCCAGGTGTACGTAGCGCGTGACGAAAATTTGGTGACGCGGCGGGTTGCGGTCAAGACAATTCGTCCGGATGTTTTGTCTGACGAAGACTTGCAGGAAGGCGAAGCGATCGCGCGTTTTGAACGTGAGGCGCGCACGGCGGCTTCCGTGCAGCATCCGAATGTGATTGGCGTGACCGACTTCGGCAAGAGCGAGGAAGGTGTCTTTTTCCTGGTGATGGAATACGTCGAAGGCGAATCGCTTTATCAATTGCTGCGACGCGAGGGAACGATACCGGTGCAGCGCGCGCTGACGCTTTTGCGCCAGACATGCGCGGGAGTTGAAGCCGCACACGACGAAGGCATCCTGCATCGCGACTTGAAGCCGGCGAACATCTTCATCGTCCAGAAAAAGAAGAAAGATGGAACGACGCTCGCGGGCGACGACATCGTCAAAGTTGGTGATTTTGGACTGGCGAAGATCATCAATCAGAGTCTGGCGGGACTCACATCCGGATCAGGACCCGCTTCGCGCGGAATACTCGGTACGCCGGAGTATATGGCGCCCGAGCAAATGCAGGCAGGGGCGACGCTCGATGCGCGCGCAGACGTTTACGCTCTGGGTGCGATTGCCTATCACATGCTGGGAGGACGACCACCGTTCACCGGCGAGATCATGCAGATCTTTGCGCAGAAGCTGACGCAGGAGACTCCCGCCTTGAATACTCTACGGTCTGATATTCCGGCGCCTGTCGAAAAATCTGTGATGCACGCGCTCGCCAAGGAGGCTGATGCGCGACCGATGAGCGTCGCCGAATGGTTTCATGAATTTAATGCAGCCGTCGGCGGAGCTTCGATACGCGAAGAGGAAGAAGGCGAAACGCGTGTCGTGGTGATGGCACCGGCGGGAGCCGAAGTCTACGTCGATGACGAGCGTCACGGCAGCATTGGCCGATCGGGGCGTTTGATTCTGACTTCAATTCCGCCCGGACAACATGTCTTGCGAATCGCCAATCCGGGTGACCACGACGACGAGCGGGTGATCGAAATTCGTTCCGACGCGGAAGAGCAAATCATCCAGGCGCAATTCAAATCCTCGGCGACCAGCGGCTTGAGTCCTTCCAAAGGCGGCAGCCTCGGCAGCGTTTCTGGTGTCGACATCAAAACGCCGGCGATTGTCGCTTGCACAAAGTGCGGATCGCGTTTCGCTGCTGGCGCAAAGTTTTGCGGCAGATGCGGAAATACCGTGTTCGAAGCCGTCACCGCGGGCGGGGCGGACATTCACACAACGCCGACACCGTCCTTGCGAATTACTCCAAGCCCCAGCCTCAATAAACCTCCGTTGTCTCCCCAGAGCGGAAGTCTTCGCTGCACGCGATGCGGCGCCGACCAACCGGTCGGCACAAAATTCTGCGGCCGTTGTGGCGCATCACTCGGCGGCTCGCAGATCGCCTGGTCAGCACCGCGTCCTGTCGAAGTTCTCTGCCCGCGATGCGGCGTGACTTATCCCTCAGGAACGAAGTTCTGCGGACGCTGTGGCCGCACGTTGTAAACTCCCTCTTCCTTTTGGGAGTCACGCGCGCCGCGTTGGATAAGTGCAGAAGCCCGCGCGTAAGCAAGGGCGCGTTCTCTGTGTGTGCGCCCTCCCTCACGGTTGGGCTTCTGACATAAGCCCTCACCTTTACCTCCTCCCAGAGGGAGAGGGAACTTCTACTTGAGCACTCTTCGCGCGTCTTGTAGACTGGCCGCGCGATTCATCGTCCTGCCAGCGGCGTTGACCCGCAGCACCAATCACGAATCGAGGCCAGAGAATGAAGCGCTGCCCGCAATGTAATCGTACGTACACTGACGATGCCCTCAGTTTTTGCTTGGACGACGGTTCGCCATTGGTGAGCGCGAGCGCGCCATCGTCTTTCGATCCGAGTGCTACCGTTCAATATCCTCAGTCGCGCGAAACAACTCCGCAGCCAACCATCGCTTATGGCCCGGGACAGATGCCGCCATCATCGACTCCGCCGCCGCAATGGTCACCCATGCCGCCGATCGCACCACAAAAGCGTAGCGTCTGGCCGTGGATTCTCGGTATCGGTGCGGTGCTGGTGTTCATGGGAATCGGAGGGTTGATCCTGATCATCGCGCTCGCCAGCATGAGCAATAACAACAACAACGCGAACGCGAACAGCAACTCGAATGCGAATGCACGTGGAGCCAATCGAAACGGCAACACAAACGCAAACGAAAACGCGAATACGCGCGCGACGTTGTCCTCTTATACGGACGACTTTTCGACGGAGAACTGGTTCAGCGGGACATCGCAGTTTGGACGAAGCTGGTACGACGGCGACGAGTTCCACATGCATTCGACCAAGACCGGCTACATCGTTTTGTACGCGCCGAATCGAAAAGATTATTACGATGAGAATTCGACCGTGCGCATCACCACGCGCAGCGTCGACGGCGAAGCCCCGAACAGTGGCTATGGATTGTTGGTGCACGGAGAGAAGACGGACACGTCGTTTCAGGACATAGGGTTTCTGATTAAGAATGGCGACAACCCGCAATATGCGATCGTGCAACACAAGGCGAGCAACGAAAGCAAACTCGTCAACTGGACCGCCTCAAGCACTATTCGCACGGGCACCACACCAAATCAGCTCGAAGTTAGGATTCACGATCGCCGGCTCGACTTCTACATCAATGGTCAGTTTGTGACTTCCATTACTGACAGCGAGAATTTGCAAAACGGCCGCGTCGGGTTGTACTCCAGCGACACGACTGAAGTCGCATTCGACGATTTGGAAATTAGTAGATGATCTGCCTCCTATGCGTGTCACATTGCGAGTCCTGGCCGGCCCTTACCATGGGCAGGAGTTCGTTTTCGATCAACACGACACGTTTTTGATCGGCCGCAGCGAGAACGCCCACCTTTATCTTCCCGAAGATCGTTTCTTTTCCCGCCATCATTGCCTGCTTGAGATTGCGCCGCCGCGCTGTTTTCTGCGCGACCTCGGTTCGACCAACGGAACCTACGTCAACGGTCAGCGGGTGCAGGAAAGTTTTTTGAAAAGCGGCGACCGCATTCAAGGTGGCCAAACAGTTCTTGAAGTTGACGTGCAAGCTGAACAGCGACAGAGCGAAGCTGAAGCGCCGACGCTGACTAAGCCGTTCGAGATCACGATCGAATGCGCAAACTGCGGGCGGCGTGAGTGCGTGCAGGGCTCGGCGACCAATGAGCCGATGACGTTCATCTGCGAGGAATGTCGCGAAGAACTCAAGCGGCAGCCGCAGCCGGTTCCGGGTTACGAAATGATTAAGCTGCTTGGTCGCGGCGGTATGGGCTGCGTCATGCTCGCGCGATCTGAAAAGACCGGCCGGGCTGTCGCCATCAAGACTCTCCTGCCCGAAGTTGCGGTTACGGATCAAGCCGTGCGCCGGTTCATGCGCGAAATCGAAGTGGCGGCGGCCCTCGACCATCCGAATATCGTGCGGTACCTCGAGAGTGGCACGCACAACGGCGCGGTCTATCTGGTTAGCGAATTTGTCGAAGGCTCGGACGCCGCGCGCCTGGCTGATTCACAAGGCGGACGCCTGCCGTACAAACAAGCAATCGATGTGATTACGCAGGCGCTCGACGCGCTCGCTTATGCGCACGGGAAGGGCTATATCCATCGCGACATCAAAGAGTCGAACATTTTGCTGAGCGGTTCCGCTCCGAACTACACGGCCAAGCTTACCGACTTTGGTCTGGCCAAGAGCTTCACGCAATCCGGCATGAGTGGCATCACCATGGCCGGGGACATGGCCGGAACTTTCGCTTACATGCCGCCGGAACAGATCAAAGATTTTCGCAATGTGAAACCCACGTCAGACATCTACGCGATCGGCATGACTGCATACAGCTTACTTGCCGGTGAGACTGCGCTGGATATCGGCTCGTCCGGTGATATGGCCGCGACCGTTCGCGCGATTTTTGAAGGGCAAATTGTTCCCCTGCGCCAGCGGGCCCCCGAAGTTCCCGAACGTGTTGCTGAAGTTATTGAACGGGCGCTGGCCAAGGACCCCGCGCACCGCTGGCAATCGGCGGCCGCCATGCGGACCGCGCTGATGCATTCTGCTTAAGAAAAAACGGTCTTTGGACTTTGGCCTTCGATTTTCCATCCGGGTCTCGCCCTTCGGTTTTGAGCTTCGTGGCATAGAGACGCAAAGACCAAAGTCCAAAGACCGTTTTTCTCAGGCGCAACCTTGCTCGCCTCTCTCGCATCCGTTAAGATGCCGATGAGCATGTCGCCTGTTCGATTGCAGGGGCTCCCCGATTTTTGATCTCGCTTCGTTAAAACAATCAGTGAGGTTTCTGTGAAGAACAAGTTTTCTCCGGCGCTGGTCGCGCTTATCCTTTTCGCGTTAATTCTTCCCGGTTTCGTTCTGGCGCAACAGCCCAGGCGTGACTCCACTAGTTCAGGCAAAACGACCACGAAAACAGATGCGCCGCCAGCGGCGTCACGACGCCCGCGCGTGCACGCGTCGGCAGTTACCACCGCCGCGGTTACGCAGGATTTTGACGAAGCGCTCGCGGTCATTCAGCAAAATTACATCGACGGCAACAAGCTCGATTACAACGACGTCTACAAGTCCTCGATTGTCGGCATGTTGCGGTCGCTGGATCCCCATTCGAACTATTTCGATCGTGAAGAATTTGAAGACATGCTGACCGATCAGCGGAGCGAGTATTTCGGCATTGGCGCTTCGATTCTCAGCTACCCGGTTGGTAACTCGATTGATACCTACGTTACCGCAACTTTCCAGAACTCGCCGGCGTGGAAAGCTGGTTTGCGCTATGGCGATCGCATCGATGCGGTCGATGGCGTGTCAATGCACGGCAAGCTGTCGGCGGAAGTCCGCGATAAGATTCGCGGCCCGCAGAACACCCATGTGACGTTGACGTTAACGCGCGCCGCCACGCTCAAGGTCGAGAACATTGAAATCATTCGCGACAAGGTGCCGCAGCCGTCGGTCCCCGACGCCTACTTTCTGAGACCGGGAGTTGGGTACATAGACATGACGCGCGGCTTCAATTCCGACACGGCAGAAGGTTTGGAGTCAGCGCTGGAATACCTACACGGACGCGGAATGACGTCGCTGGTGCTGGATCTTAGAAACAATCCGGGAGGGTTGCTCGATCAGGCGATTCTCGTTGCGCGTACGTTCCTGCCGGCAAGCCAGGTGATCATGACCCAGAAGGGTCGCAACGGCATGAATGATCGGATTTACACTTCGACGCGCACCGATCCCGATCGGGTACCGCTGGTTATTTTAGTGAATGACTTAACGGCATCGGCATCCGAGATCGTCGCCGGAGCCATTCAGGATCACGATCGGGGCCTGATCGTCGGTCAGACAAGTTTCGGCAAAGGACTCGTACAAAGCATTATTCGTCTTCCTGACAACTGTTTTCGTGGGTGCGCGGGACTAACGCTGACTTCGGCGTACTACTACACGCCTTCGGGCCGCTTGATCCAACGCGATTATTCCGACGGCAGCTTCTATAACTACATTTACCGCGGCGGCACACTGCGAGACACCAACAACACGCCGAAGCCAAATGGTCCGGCAATGCGCACTGACACCGGCCGCACGGTTTATGGCGGAGGCGGTATTACCCCCGATGAGACCGTGGCTCCGGATACGATCACAACCGCACAGAACCGGCTGCGCAGTCCTATTTTCTTTTTTGCGCGGGATCTCGCGAACGGTCGCATTTCCGGGTTTGATAGTTATCGCGCTGACAAGGCCATCAATTACGACCATGTGATCGATGAGAGGGATTTCCCGGCCACCGAGCAGTTGTTCCAGGCGTTCAGGGACTATGTTGCAAAAGATAGTAACTGGAAGCCGCTTTTATCACAGGTCGATAAAAACCACTCATTTATCGATGCGCAGTTGCGCTATAACCTGGGGATGGCGGCCTACGGCATTACCACGGCGCAACAAGTTCTGATTCGCCAGGACAATCAGGTTGCTAAAGCTGTTGATGTTCTGCCGCGCGCGCGTGAGTTGGCGATGACCGCACAGCGTGCTCGAGTGACGCAACCGTAGTCCTTAAGAGGTGGCATGGGCGTCCCGCCCGTGACGCACGCGCAAGATGCGCGTGCCACTTCAAACCTCGACAGGCAATCCTGTTCGCAACGACTCGCGAATCCGAAAGGTTGCGCGAGTCGTTGTCTTTAGGTCTTCAAGCGCGATCGGCGCGGGTGTTCCATCAAGCACCACCGACATTACGGTACGGATTTCATCGCGCTGACCCTTGTCTTGTTCGCGCAGCCTGGTCGTTTTCTCGCGGCCATTTTCATACGCCGTAGCGCTACGGAAATCATCGATCACAAAAGACTTGCCACCGCCGAAGATTTCGATGCGTTCCTTCGGTAGAGCTTTGTCGCCCTCTGACAAATAAGCAATCGAAGCGTTCGAGCCATCCGCCGTACGCAAGGTAACGAAAACTGAGTCCTCGCCGGACGCGGCTGAGTTACGAGTTGTCACCGCTTCGGCAAAAACACGCGTTGTGAGCGAGCCCGTGAGGAAGTGGACCAAGTCGATAAAGTGACAAACTTCGCCGATGATCCGTCCGCCTTCGTTCGCGTCGCGCACCCAGTGATTCGGCGCAATGCGGCCGGCGTTAACGCGATAATTTATCGAAAGAGGGAACTGGCGATTCTTGAAAAAATCGACCGCTTCGCGAGCCAGCGGCGAAAAGCGACGATTGAAACCAACCATCAACGGAGCGCTGTTCTCGGCGGCGGCTATTACTTCGTCTAGTTCCTGATCGCTGGTAGCCAAAGGCTTCTCGACAAACACATGTTTGCCGGCTTGCAACGCTTGACCTGCAAGCGCGGCGTGCGAAGCGTGCCTTGTCGCAACGACCACAAGGTTCACGTCCGCATCGCTGATGACTTCACCAGCGCCCGATGCGCAGAAACGAAAGCCGTACTGCTCGCCGACTGATCGCGCCGTGACGCCTGAAGCCGTCGCAATCGCTCGAAAGTCCGCCCCGGCCGCTTTGAAATTCGGCAGCAGCACCGACTTTGCGTAGTCCCCCGCACCAATCAGTCCGAGTCGCACATTCTTGGCAGTGGTGACCGTGAAAGCCTTCTGCGGCAGTTCGATTCGAGACTCAAGCGTTCGGCCCACGTCGTATTGCAACAACACGCCTAGATATGGCTCGTTGCCAGTGATCAACTCGTACGCGCGTTCGCCATCTTCGATTTTGAACCGGTGCGTAATGAGCGGCTCGATCTTCACGCGACCCGCAGCAATCGTGTCGAGGAACGCTTCGATGTTTCTGCCTTCGCTCCAACGCACATAGCCAAACGGATAATCCTGGCCACGCTCCTCGTAGTCACGATCGTAACGGCCCGGTCCGTATGACATCGAGATACGGAAAGTGAGTTCGCGGTCGTAGTAAGGCTTTCGCGGAAGACTCAGTCCGACTGCCCCAACAACGACGACGCGACCCTTTGGCCGCGAAATCTCGCCGGCGAGTTCCACCGGCTCGTTCGACGAAGTTGCCGCCGTGATCAAAACGGCGTCTGCGCCCCGACCACGTGACCATTCCAGCACCCGTTGTCTCGCGCCGTCATTAGAGTTACATCCAGCGTCAGCGCCAAGTTGCTTCGCGAGATCGATCTTTTTCGGGTCGAGATCAGTTCCGAACACGCGACAACCATTGGCCGCTAGCAGTTGAACGGCCAGTTGCCCAATCAATCCTAAACCAATGACGACAACCGATTCACCGAGAGTTGGCTCCGCTAACCGGACACCTTGTAGCGCGATGGCGCCGACGGTAGCGAACGCCGCATGATCGAAACTGACGTCATCCGGCACTCGCACACACAGATTCTTTGGAACTGAGAGGACTTCCGCATGCGAGGCATAACCGACGCCGGCGCACGCCACGCGATCTCCAACGCGCAGATCGGACACGCCTTCGCCGACCGCAGAGACTATGCCCGCTGCGCTATAACCGAGTGCCGTCAACGATCCGAGCTTTGAGCGTACGGCATCGAATGTGGCTACGACGCCCTCGCTTCGCGCTTTGTCGAGCACTTTCTTGACGAGCGCGGGTTGCTCAATCGCGCGACTGACCAGATTTTTCTGGCCGGCCTCAACCGTGAGTCTTTCGGTGCCCGCGCTAATCAATGAAGCCGACGTCCGCACGAGGACAAAGCCTGGTTGCGCAACCGGCGCGGGCACATCCGCAACTGCAACTCCGCCAGTCTTAGCATTTTGAAGAATTTGTTTCATCTAAACATCGGCTAAGATCAATTCGGCTGAGACTATCACTGATTGGGTTTAGCGAGTCAATTGAAGCCTGTGCCAGAAGCCTGAGCGTGAAAGAGGGCAAGTCTTGCGATCCCACAAGTTTGAGATACTCCGCGTTGCCGTCACTAACAGTCGGGCTTTTGACACACAAGTGTCGCCCAAACCAAACGCGTCAACCGTTTTGAAAGCGTTTTTGGGCAATTTAGATTGACAATGGTGCGCCTCTTTTGTTAGTTATGCTGCGCGTTTCGTCGCCTAATTCAATTGAAACCGTTTACCCGAAGCGCGAAGGGTTTGTCGGCTCTCATTAGTTTTCCAAACTTCGTAATTCACAGACCAATTCACAGGAGAGACTAAAACATGTCGCAAAACTGGACTCCGCCGCCACCGCCCGCAGGCGGTTCGGCAACTGTTCCAAACTATTTAGTGCCGGCAATCATTTCGATTTTTTGTTGCTGGCCGCTGGCAATTCCGGCGATTATTTTCGCTACTCAGGTAAACGGCAAAGTGGCCGCGGGTGACATCGCGGGCGCCCAGGATGCTTCGAAGAAAGCCAAGATGTTCAGTTTTATCGCGATTGGACTCGGACTGCTTGGCATTCTGTGCTACGTGATCATGCTAATCCTCGGCGTCGGTTTAAGCGCGATCGGCAACACCTAATCACGCAAGCACGCCGGGCATTGGTCACGCACAAGCCTCATCTTGTGATGCTAATTGCTGGTTTGTTTCAAGCGGATGTGTGGTAATTCGAACCGGAGGTCCTGCGGATGCGTGGGATTCTCCGGTTCACATTGTGAGTAAAAACCATGGCAGTTTTTTGTACTAAGTGTGGGGCGCAAAACGAGGATTTCGCGCAGAACTGTTCGCAATGCGGCGCCGCGCTCCCGCAGATTGGCGGTTATCAACCGATCCAGCCGCCGCCCGCTTACGGTGCCGTTCAGGATTGGAAACAACAAGGCGCGGACAAGAAGCTGGTGGCCGGCCTCTGCGCAATACTTGTGGGCGGTTTCGGCATTCACAAGTTCATTCTCGGCTACACCACCGAAGGTATCATCCAGATTGTGATTACGTTTATCACGTGCGGAGTCGGCCACATCATCGGCCTGATTGAAGGAATCATCTATCTGACCAAGTCAGATGAAGAGTTCGTCCGCACCTACATTCAGAACAAGAAGGGCTGGTTCTGAGTTTCGTCGGAAATTTTTCTTGCGCTAAACTGACCGCAGCGACCGGCCCACGGTTCGCTGCGGTTCTCTTATGATGAAGGGTTTTTATTTTGTTCCCGTCGCCGCTGACCGCGCACGGCAACTGATGATTACGGCCGGTGTGTGGCTAGGTCTAATCGCTCTTGGTGGGTTTCTGTTTTTCTTCAATCCCGCAAGTCCCGCAAATCAATTCTTTCCCAAGTGCCCGTTTCGTTTGTTGACCGGCATGCAGTGCCCCGGGTGCGGCTCGACGCGCGCGCTCTATCAGTTGCTGCACCTGCATCCCATTGCCGCCTTCAAGTTGAATCCGTTGTTCATCTTGACCTTGCCGTTTATTGTTTACGGCTTTCTCGGTTACACGAAGAGCGCGATCACCGGTCAGCCGCAGCGACGTCTTTTTGTGCCCTCGTTTTACCTTTGGGCGTGGCTGGTGCTGATGATTTTCTTCTGGGTATTTCGTAACACGCCCTGGTATCCGTTTGTATCGTGAAATATCGTTCCGTTTAGCGCGGGCTACCGCCCACCGAATTCTTGGGAAATAAGGGCGGGCAGTAGCCCGCCTCTAAACATTCACGGGCGCGGCTGTTGCGATTTGATCGATAGGAACTCTGGCGCGCTCGAATTCTTCTCTCTCATTCGTCGCCATAGCAGAGAGCCGCCAACGCCGACCAGGATTGCGAGAATCAATCCACCAAAGAGCAGCTTGCCCAAATCGTTGAAGCCGCACTCATCGCAATCTGAGATAAGCATTGCGGCGTAAACAGTATCTCTCAATGCGCTGAAAATCATTCCGCCGAACGACGCCACAATCACGTCAAATAGTTGGAACATGAGAAAAGACCTTCTTTCGTCCGATTTTGTCAGCTTAGACACTTGGGCAGCGCATTTGTTCCGGTTGAGTGGCACGGGCGTCCCGCCCGAAATGGCGTGCCACCCCCGTCTATTTACGATTTACGATTCACGATTTACTATCGCGACATGAATGCAGATCCCGCGATTCGCATCACGATGCTGCCGCGCGACACTAACTCGCAGGGTACGATTTTTGGCGGCGTGATTCTCAGTTACATCGACATGGCCGGTGCGATCGAGGCGCATCGCAAGACTGGCATGGATCGCTTTGTGACCGTCGCGATGCGCGAAGTGATCTTTCATCAGCCGGTGTTCGTCGGCGACCTCGTCAGTTTTTATTCCGAAACGGTGAAGGTGGGCACAACTTCAATCACGACGCGCGTGGTGGTTGAAGCCGAACGCTATGGCGAGCCGGGTCATAAGGCTCGTGTGACTGAAGCTGAAGTTGTGTACGTGGCGGTGGGTAAGGACGGCAAGAAGATACAGATAATATCAGCTTGAAACTGGAACCCCGTGCGCTTCAAGTTCGCCTCTCAACTGTGACGCGTCTTTGAAAAGAATCGTTTGAATTCCCATCTCTCGCGGACACTCGAGGTTCACTTCGCGATCGTCGATGAAGAGACATTCCGCGGCTTCGCGTTGTGTCACTTGCAGAGCTAATCGATAAATCACCTCGTCCGGTTTGCGAATTCCTAAGAAGCACGAGCTGAAGAAGGCCGAAAAAATATTTCGCAGCCCAAACGTCTTCAGGCGATAGACATTTAACTCAAATATCTCGTTGTTGATGGTTGCCATGAAGAACTTTTTGGAAGCGGCCAACTGTCTGGCGATTTCAATAGCGTCCGGATGCGGCTGGGACTGCGCAAAGATGAATGCGCGAAACTCTTCAACGCTGAAAGAACGCGGTTGGTAGAAAATTGTGCGTTTGAGATATCCGTCCAGGGACAGACGATTAGTTTCGATCGCGTGCGCCACTCTCTCGTGCCGATCCGCGTATTCCTCCCAATCGAGAGCAAATTTCTCGGCGGCCGCGCGTCGCGAGGCATGGTTCCAGCCGTCAGTCAGCAGCACACCGCCGATATCGAAAAAGATCGTGGTAATGGGCATCTTTACCAGCGATGGTACGCAGGATGTCCTGGTTTCACAGCGACAAACGTACCGCGACAGGTCGCCGTGACTTTGTCATGCGCGATTAACTCGCCTTCAACAACCGCGCGATCTTCCTTTGATTCCACCACGCGCGCGCGCAACTCGATAGGCTGGTCCGTCGGCGTCGGACGCTTGAGAGTGATCGTGTAGTCGGCAGTCACGGTGCACGGTGGATGATCGGCGCCGGCTTGTTTCATCAAGTGATACGCCGCCGTCCAGTTGCAATGACAATCGAGCAAAGTGCCGATGATCCCGCCGCTCAACATTCCAGGAAATGCCTCCTGATATGTTTCCGGATTAAAGGTCGCGACAACTTCATCGCCATCGGGGAAGCTGCGAATGTGCAGGCCCTGTTTGTTCGCCGGCCCGCAGCCAAAGCATGCCATGTTCGGCGCGTAAGTTTCCTGGATACTTTGAGTCATGACGATTGTGGCGGAAACCCGACCGTAAGGGAGGGGTGCCGCTGGTGTTCGGAACGGAATGCACCCTCCCTTACGGTCGGGTTTCCGCTCTCAGTTGCTCTCGTAATTTGTATCGTTGAACTTTTCCTGTCGCAGTGTACGGCAACTCATCGACAAAAATGTAGCGACGCGGCTGTTTGAATCGCGGCAGCGCGCTTTCGCACAGAGCGCGTAAAGACTGTTCGATGGCATCCTCACTCTCGCCTGCTTTCGCGCGTACGACAAACGCACAGACACAAGACAACCCGTCCTTGTCGAAACCTTCCACCACGGCGCCGGCTTGAATGCGATCATTTTTCAAGAGCACACCCTCCACCTCAACCGGCGAAACCCACTGGCCCGTGGGCTTGAAGCAGTCGTCGCTTCGACCCATGTGCCACCAAAAACCCTGCTCGTCACAACGGTAAAGATCGCCTGTGCGCACCCAGCCGTCCACAAATGTTTGCGCCGACGTCTCGGGCCGTTGCCAGTATCGACTCGCAGCGCTGGCACCGCGAATCCACAGATTGCCTTCGGTGTCATCTGTAATCGCGGCGCCTTCGTGGTCGACTAACTTTGCGTCGTAACCGTTCAGCAATTTTCCGCTGCTGCCATACCGTGCTTCGCCCGCGTGATTTGACATGAACATGTGCAACATCTCAGTCGAGCCAATGCCGTCCAGGACTTCGACGCAAAAAGTCTTGTGCCAGTCTTCCCCGAGTTGTGCCGGCAAAGCTTCACCGGCTGAGACGCAAAAACGCAGACCCGAAGTATCGATCGGCGAAACGTTCCGATGATGCTCAAGCAGCATGCGGTAAACGACGGGCACGCCGAAGAAGATGGTGGGTCGATGTGTGCTAAAGACAGTCGAAATAACTTCGGGGGTCGGCTTTTCGCGGCACAGAACAGTTGTTTGACCGTTGACCAGCGGGAAAGTGAATGCGTTGCCCAAGCCGTAGGCGAACGGCAGACGTGACGAAGAAAACAACCGATCGCCTTCGCGCAGTTTGAGCACTTCGCGGCAGTACGTTTCGTTCGTATAAAAGATATCGGACTGACTGTGCACGGCGCCTTTTGGCTCCCCGGTGCTGCCGGACGTGTAGAGGATGAAAGCGTCCGCGTCGGTCGCGGTCTTCGCCGGAAAATCGCCACCGATGGATTTTTGTTCCGCCAGCTCGAACGGCTGCGCATTCAGCCCTGAAGGTAGAGCCAGGCTCCAATAGTCAGCCCCCCGCTCGACTACCAGCAAATGTTTCAACTCGCCGCCTTCCGAAAATCCGGTAGACAACTCGGTTGCCGCTGGTGATTCTATGACCGCGACCGTTGCGCCGCAGTCTTTCAAGATCGTCAACTGATCGCTCCCGCGCAGCGCCATGTTGATGGGCACGGCGATCGCGCCCAGCGAAGTGATTGCGATGAACGATGCGATAAATTCGGGCGAATCGTTAAGCAGGAGGGCCACTCGCGCACCGGGTTCGACGCCCAACGCGTTTAGCTTTTCGGCGGTGCTAATAGTGAGCGAACGCAATTCGGCGTAACTGATCGCGGAGTGTTCGCAAAGAATTGCAGTACGAGCAGAACGCTCGTTTTGAAAGATCGTGTCGAACAGGTTGCGTGAAGTCATGAGAGCGGCAGAGACTCTAGTCCACACAGCCGGTTTCACCAAGTTTCAGTTTCGTTCCGCGTCGTGGAATTGAGTGTTTCCGCCCGCTGTGCTTTGATCACTTTCAATGCCGATTCAAAAGAAACGCGATCACCAAACGGAGAGCCGCCTGCTGCTTGAGGCAGAGGACTCAATCGAACTGCCGCCCGCCGAAGTATCAGACAACGCGATCATTGTACAGTTCGAAAAGTTCAAGCCGTTCATTCCTGAACTTCTGAATTCGCTGCGCGCGGGCACCACCGCCGAGCCGGTCGCGGTGATGAATGATGGTTCGAGTTTCGCCATTCACGGCGAGACGCGAACATTCTGGGTGAAAATCTGGCATGCTGCCGGAACTGAGCGTACAAGAATTGAACGCGTGCAGATCATCAGTTGCATTCCTTCGACCCGAGGTTTGCAAGTAACGTTTGATGATGACGAATAATTTTCACCCATTCGCTGTGTTATAGTTTTTTCGTTCCCTCCTGACAATCCAAGGCCGCAAGACCTGTCGCGATGAAGGCCCATGCAAACACAGCAGTGAATTCGTCTGCGATTTCGCCAGCTCAGCGCGAAGCGTCGTTGTCTATCTGGCGCTCGTTGCGTCACCGCAATTTTCAACTGTTCTTTGGTGGCCAATTGATTTCATTGACCGGCACGTGGATGCAGTCGGTGGCGCAGTCGTGGCTGGTCTATAGCTTAACGGGCTCAGCAACACTGTTAGGGGTTGTGGGATTTTGCAGCCAAATTCCCGTGTTCCTGCTCGCGCCGATTGGTGGAGCGGTTGCAGATCGACGCAATCGCCACCGCATCCTGGTGGCGACCCAAACTGCGGCGATGCTACTCGCGTTTGTGCTCGCGGCGTTGACGCTCACACATCGCGTTCAAGTGATTCACGTGTTTATCCTGGCTGCATTGCTCGGCCTCGTAAACGCTTTCGACATTCCGACGCGACAGGCATTCGTCGTTGAAATGGTGGGAAAGGAAGACCTGACGAACGCGATCGCTCTGAACTCATCGATGGTTAATGGCGCGCGTATTGTTGGACCCGCAATCGCGGGAATTCTAGTTGCGTCAATCGGTGAAGGCTGGTGCTTCTTACTCAACGGTGTCAGCTACATCGCTGTCATTGCCGGATTGCTGATGATGCGCATTTCGCCGTTGCCGCGCCTCGCCCGCAGCGCTTCTGCAGTAGCCGACATCCTGGAAGGCTTTCGATTTGTCTCCGGTTCGCCCCCAGTGCGAGCGCTCATGCTCTTGCTCGGACTCGTGAGTCTCACGGGCATGCCCTACGCCGTGCTGATGCCGGTGTTTGCCGCTCAAATTCTGCATCGCGGCTCAAGCGGTCTCGGAATTTTAATGGGAGCGTCGGGTTTCGGCGCGTTTCTTGGTGCGTTCAGTCTTGCCGTGCGGCGCGGCTGGCGCGGACTGGGAACCTGGGTCGCGTACTCTTCAGCAGGGTTTGGAATTGCACTAATCGCGTTTGCTTTTTCCCGCTGGTTCCTGGTGTCGATCTTGCTGCTGGTGCCGGTGGGTTTTTCGATGATGGTTGAGATGGCTTCATCGAACACGTTGCTGCAAATGATGGTACCCGATGAACTGCGTGGTCGCGTGATGGCGGTCTACTCGATGATGTTTATGGGTATGGCGCCCATCGGTGCTTTGCTCGCCGGAAGTTTTGCCGGACGCTGGGGCGCCCCGCGCACAGTGGCCGCGGGTGGAGCAGTCTGCGCGTTGGGCGCGCTTATCTTCCGTTGGCGGCTGCCGCGTTTGCGCAGTCAGGCCCGGCAGTTAATCCTCGCGCTCGAATCCGCGGCCGGCCATCCACCGGAAGAAGTCACCGGCGATCGCGTGACGAGCGTGGCGCCCGTTGACGGGACGCTTGCTCGCTCGCGTTAACTCGCCGCTCCCATTCTTGACATTGCCGCCCCGAGTCGTGACATTGACTCACGATGGTGGCGATTCCCGATCAGATCATTCATTTGGCCGAGGCTGTCCGCGACCGCGGCGGGCGCGCGCTGCTTGTCGGAGGCTGTGTGCGCGACGAGTTGATGGGCGTGCAGCCCAAGGATTGGGATCTCGAAGTTTACGGAATTGAACCGGGGAAGCTGCGCGACTTGCTCGACCAATTCGGATCAGTCAATGTCGTCGGCGAAGCATTCACGGTTTACAAGCTTGGCGCGGATCTTGACGTCTCGATTCCACGACGCGAACGAAAGACTGGTCGTGGCCATCGCGCGTTCTGCATTGAAGGCGATCCCACGATGCGCGTCGAAGACGCAACGCGCCGCCGCGACTTCACTATCAATGCGATTCTGCAAGATCCGCTGACGGACGAAGTCATCGATCCTTTTCAAGGACGCGCGGATATTCAAAACAAATTGTTGCGCGCCGTCTCGCCGGATACCTTTGGTGAAGACAGTTTGCGCGTGCTTCGCGCGGCGCAATTTGCTGCGCGATTTGAGTTCGACATCGATCCGGACACCGCTGAGCTTTGTCGTTCGATCGATGTTACAGATCTGCCACCGGAAAGAATCTGGGGCGAGATGGAGAAGCTCCTGCTGCGCGCGCGGCAACCGTCAATTGGTTTGCGTTGGTTGCGTGAGCTTGGCGCAATCGATCAACTCTTTCCGGAACTCAAGGCGTTGATCGATGTGCCGCAGGAACCCGAGTGGCATCCGGAAGGCGACGTCTGGATCCATACTCAACTCACAGCCGATCGGGCGCGTGAGTTGATCGACGAGTTGCCTTACGCAAAACAAGTGACAGTGATGTTGGCTGCGTTGGCGCACGATTTTGGCAAGCCCGCCACAACTGACTTTATCGACGGTCGCATACGCTCACGCGAACACGAGGAAGCCGGCGTCGCGCCGGCTGAATCGTTTCTCGATCGGCTGAACATTCATACGCTGGATGGCTATGATGTGCGCGTGCAGGTGATTGCGATTGTGCGCGATCACCTCAAGCCGGGTGAATTTTTCAAGAAGCGGCTCGAAGTTTCGGCCGGCGCGTTTCGACGACTCGCACGCAAAGTCGATTTGGATCTCTTGTATCGGGTTGCCAAGGCCGATTCACTTGGGCGCAATGGCAATCACGTCCCGCGCGAAAAGTGGTACACGGCCGAAGCGCAGGACTGGTTTATTGATCGTGTCCGTGAACTCGAATTGGAGGACGGGGCGCCGGCGCCAATTCTACTCGGTAGGCATCTGCTCGAAATGGGAATGGAACCTGGCCCACGCGTTGGCGAAATAACGAGAGCCATTTACGAAATGCAGCTGGACGGTCGGGTCACATCGTTGGAAGACGCCCGTGCGGCTGCGAGCAAGATGCTTTCCTCAGATTCCGCAGATTCAAAAACTTAACCGAGGCACAAAAGCCACAAAATAAGACTGAATGTGACGTGTCAACCTTCATTGGTTTTTGTACTTCTGTGCCTGTCTAATCTGGGGATCTGCGGATTCCAATCTTCTTCAGCTGACATGATAGAGTAACGCGCATGATTGAACTGCAACTTACCGATGACCATCAGGCGCTGGTCCAAACGGTGCGCGAATTTGCGCAGAAAGAAGTCGCGCCCTACATCAAGGAATGGGACGAGAAGCAGGAAGCTCATCCTGAGGTTTTCAAAAAGATGGCCGAGTTAGGTCTACTCGGCGTCTGCCTTCCCGAACAGTACGGGGGCGCGGGTTTCGATTACATTTCGCTCGGACTCGTATGCGAAGAGTTGGAAGCCGTTGATACTTTTTTGCGCGTGGCGATGTCGGTGCACACCGGTTTGAATTCACTAACGCTTTACAGCTGGGGCACTGAAGAGCAGAAACAGAAATATCTCGTCCCTCAAGCCAAAGGCGAGAAGCTCGCGACCTACGGCTTGACCGAGCCGGGCGCAGGTTCAGACGTCATCGGCGCGCGCGCGACGGCGCGACGTGACGGCGACCACTACATTCTGAATGGCGAAAAGATGTGGATTAGTCTTGCCGACTATGCGGACAATTTTCTGTTCTTTTGCTGGACCGACGAAGAGAAGCGCCGGAACCGCGATCACTCAGGCATGTCGTGCTTCATCGTCGAGCGATCGATGAAAGGGTTCACTTCAGGAACGATTCACGGCAAGTTGGGCATTCGCGCCGGCAATACCGGATATTTTTCACTACAGGATGTGCGGGTTCCAAAAGAGAATCTGGTGGGTGAGGAAGGCGAAGGTTTCAAGATCGCGATGTTCGCGCTCGAGCAGGGAAGGTACACAGTTGCGGCCGGCGCGACTGGCGTGATTCGCGCGTCGCGTGATGCGTCGGTTGCCTATGCGCTGGAGCGCGAGACGTTCGGTACAAAGATCGCCAACCATCAACTGGTCAAACAGAAAATTGCTGAAATGGAATCCGACTACTGGATGTCTCACTTACTCTGGGCGCGCGCCGGTTGGCTGAAGAACGAAGGCCAACCCAGCGGCCGCGCGACTTCATTGGCGAAGTGGCAAGCGACTATACGCAGTGAAAAGGCCGCATCGATGGCCATCGAAGTGCACGGCGCCAATGGCTACTCGAACGACTATCCGGTAGAACGTTATCTGCGGAACTGCAAAGCGGCCGTGATTTACGAAGGCACACGCGATATCCACACTTTGATGCAGGCTGATTGGGCACTGGGTTTGAAGAAAGAAAAACCTGCCCGCAGAACGTTGCCGCCCTGGAAGCCTCAGGAAGCACGCAGCGCGGCTTCTTAATGACAAACGCAGCCACACCCTCACATCTAATATTTGAACTGAGGCTCACGCGGGTCTATAGTTAGCTCGAACCGTCAGATCGAGGTGCACGGACCCGATATGCCGCGGATTACCCGTTCAGTCCTGGCTGTTGCTGCATTGGCTGTTGGTCTGTTCTGCGCCGCTCCTACCTTCGCCCAAACACCATCTTCCATTCAACTGTTCATGCCAAATGGCGGCGGTACTCCAAATCGCACGATTCGCATGAACCTCGTCAGCGACACGGGTTATGTAGACATCGTCTTGACGGACTCAAAGGGCAAATACCTGATGCGCACGCCGCGGCAAGTGTCCGCGTATTACACCGTCACAATTGAGGGTGATGGACAGACCTTTGGGACAACGACTGCACGCGTTCGATTTGAGGCCGCCAATCCAACTGAGAACGCAATCTTCCTGAATCCTTACGTTCCGCCAAGGTCCGCGAAGACTGGCGTGATCGATGTTTCAGAGTTCGAAGCGAACATTCCTTCTTCCGCTCGCGCTGCCTACAAACGCGGCATGGCGTTTATCTCGGAAGGGGATCTCGAGCAGGCAATCAACAGTCTGGAAGAGGCCGTCGCCGATTACCCTCAATACGTCCGTGCTCTGAATGATCTGGGCGTGACGTTGATGAAGATGGATCGGTTGGACGAAGCGGCTGACCGACTGCACAGCGCGGTCGACATTGGCAAGCGGCTGTTCCACCCGCGGATGAACCTTGGAATCGTCCTGAATCGTCAACACAAGTATCAGGAAGCGATTGATGTGCTTGATCCGCTCTACCACGAGTATCACACCGTCGTTGAAGTTAATCTTGCATACGCCGAGGCGTTGGACGGCGCCAAAAAATTTGCCGACGCGGAGAACGTCTACCGCGCGGTAATGGCCGCGCACAAGATTGAAGAGAAAATCTACAATCTGGTGGAATTCAAGGTCGGTGTACTGCTCAACCGCGCCGGTCGATTTCGCGAAGCCGCGGCAGAATTAGAAAACGTGGTAACGCGTGACCCGACGATTGTTAATGCTCACCTGCAATTGGGTGGCGCGCTGATGCAATTGCAGCGGCTGGATCGAGCAGAGTCGGAGTTGCTTCGGGCCTATGAACTCGGAGGCTCCTCTGCGGGCGCAGCGCAGTTGCTGCTCGGCCATGTGTACTATCAGCAACGGCGTTTTAAAGACGCGGAGCGGGCTTTTGAGCAATATTTGACCGACGTGCCTTCGGCGCCAAATGCGTCGCAGGTCCGAACGCTAATCGCTACCCTGCAATCTGCAAAGAGTTAGGTCTACGTTTGAGTCTCGTTTTCATCCCCGCCGAGTGCATACCCGCTAATCTCAAAGTTCAAAAAACGCGGTGACAATGTCACCTCCGTCACACTCGAAGTAAAGATCTGCTTGGAAAATTGTTTGTCTCGTCTGATACTATGTCTCGCTTTCTAACTCTTCATCCGTTTTAGCTTTTCATCGGATTCGCCTGTCACAGGAGCAAAGAGAATGTCCGAATTGAGAACTGAGCGCGAACTGTCTCTCGATTTCTTACGCGTGACTGAGGCCGCGGCCATCGCCGCCGCTCGCACGATGGGCCAGGGCGATCGCAAGTATTCCGACCAAGTTGCGGTCGAAGCGATGCGCGAAGTCATGGACACCGTGCCGATGCGCGGTCGTGTGGTGATCGGTGAAGGCGAACGCGACGAAGCGCCGATGCTTTTCATCGGCGAAGAAGTCGGCGGCGGGTTTGGCGTTGGGGAAGAAATGGCGGCCTCCTGTCCCGAAGTCGATATCGCGGTCGATCCTTTGGAAGGAACAAACCTGTGCGCGCTGGGCGCGAACAATGCGATTGCGGTGTTGGCTGCGGCTGAACGCGGTGGCTTGTTGCACGCGCCGGACATCTACATGGATAAGATCGTCGTCGGCCCCTCCTCACGGGGCGTTGTTGACATCGATGCGCCGGTTAAGGACAACCTGCGCAACATCGCGCGGCGTCTGGGACGGGACATAGAAGACTTGACCGTAATTGTGCTCGACCGGCCGCGTCACAAAAAAATCATTTCGGATGTCCGTGCGGCTGGCGCCCGGATTCGTCTGATCTCCGACGGTGACTTGTCTGCCGGAATTTCGGCGGCGGTTGCGGGCACGAATATTCACGCTTGTATCGGCATCGGCGGCGCGCCGGAGGGCGTGCTGACCGCAGCGGCAATCAAATGCCTGAACGGCGAGATTCAGACCCGCTTGGTTTTTGATCCCGAACGGCTCGGCGTCGATAAAGACAAAGTGCCACCCGCGAAGGAAGTTATCGATCGTTTGAAATCTATGGGCATCAATGATCACAACAAGGTTTATGACACAGAAGATCTGGCGCCCGGCAAGAAGATCATTTTCGCCGCCACCGGCGTCACGGATGGGGCGTTGATGCGCGGCGTGCGATTCTTCGGTTCGGGCAAGCGCACCCATTCGCTGGTAATGACGAGCGAATCGAAACACATTCGCTTCGTCGACAGCATTCACATCGAAGGCGGACCGGATACGGTAATCAGATTCTAGTTGTGGCTTTGGAAGTTTCGAGTTACGCCGCGGATGAAGTTGCTCTAACTGAGAGCAAGTCACTCGCGGCCTATTTTGTTTGGGCCAGTCTAGCTGCGTTCACATTGGTCGTGATGGCTGCGATTGTGGCGGCGCCGCTGGCTCAAGCGAGCAACCATCTGGCATTCAGTTCTGCGATTTACAAGACCTTCAGTTTTCTCTGTCACCAGATCCCCGCCCGTTCCTTTCATCTCGCCGGTCATCAGTATGCCGTTTGTTCGCGCTGCACCGGCTTGTATGCGGGATTCGCGCTCGCGACTTTGACCTATCCGCTGTTTCGTTCGTTGCGCAACACAGACACACCACGAATTATTTGGTTGTTTATTTCCGCTTTGCCGCTGGCAATCGATTTCAGTCTTACCTATTTCGGAATCTGGCAGAACAATCACTTCACGCGGTTTACGACGGGTGCGTTGTTTGGAGCGGTCGCGGCGGTTTTTGTGTTGCCGGGAGTGATCGAGCTGAGTGCCACTATCGTTCACTGGTTAGGAAAGTCGCACTCACCCACAGTGTAATCATTGTTGTACGCCTCGTCGGGCTTCTGACATATTAATGGGCGCACTGCGACATTAACGTGCGTACGGTGCAGCTTTTTGAAACCGCTAACGCAGGCGTTTCTAACTCGTGCTATCCTAATTCAAATTCCTTAAACATTCCCCCGGTTTTATGTGTGATGCTGTGGCCTTTTTCAGCAATGACCCGGATTCTTAGTCGTACGTCTGACGACGGCGGCGAGCTACCGATTCGCGAAGAATTGTTCAGCATCGAGCGGCTTGAGCATTACGCCGCGGAAATCGCCGCCGAACACAAAATCGCCGAGAAGCCGCATCGTGCGGCGCTGCTCTTGCCGCGTCTGGAGGAAAACGGCCGAAAGCTGATCGAAGCATACGATGCGCTGGCCGAATCAATTCGGAAAGAGCACGTAATTTCGCCCGCAGCCGAATGGCTGGTCGACAACTTCCACATCGTCGAAGAGCAGGTGCGCGAAATTCGCGAAGACCTGCCCCGTGGTTATTACTACGAGTTGCCAAAACTCGCCGATGGCCCTTTCAGACGCTATCCACGGATCTACGCGCTGTCGGTCGCGTTAATCGCGCACACGGACAGCTATCTCGATTCAGAAACACTTCGTCGGTTCATTAACGCGTACCAGAAAGTTTCTCCACTTTCGATCGGCGAGTTGTGGGCGGTGCCGATCTCGCTGCGCATTGCACTCGTCGAAAACTTGCGACGGCTGGCTATTCGAATTGTTTCTTCACGTGGCGAACGCGAAGAAGCAGACAGGCTCGCTGACAAGCTGCTCGATTTTGCGAAGCTCAGTCCGCAGGAAATCGTCCCGCACATTTCCGGGCGACTGGGGAAACGTAAGGTTTTGGGTCGCGCATTCATTGTGCAGCTCATGCAGCGTTTGCGCGAACAGGATCCGGCGGTGCTGCCGGCAGTTGAATGGCTCGAGAAGCAACTGCACAAGCTTAAACTTTCAATCCACGACGTCGTCAACGAGGAACATACGCGGCAAGCCGCGGCGCAGGTCACGGTCGGCAACATCATCACGAGCATGCGCCTTTTGTCGACGCTCGACTGGCGCGACTTTTTCGAGACGGTCAGCCTCATAGATCCCGAGTTGGCAAAGGATCCTGCCGGTGTTTTCTCGCAGATGGACTTCGCCACGCGCGATCGCTACCGGAAAGTCATTGAGCGAATCAGCAAGCGCGCAAAGCGGAGCGAACTCGACGTTGCGCGCGCCGCGTTACGATTGGCTGAAACAGCGCGAGAACAGGAAGCGCCTGCTCCAGCAGAACACATTGGTTACTACCTAATTGGCAAAGGACTCACGCAACTAGAATCGAATGTTGGGTATCATCCACGTCTCGGCGAACGATTTGAGCGCGCGATTGAACGGCATGCGACCGGATTTTATTTGGGCAGTCTCACGATCCTCACTGTCGCGATCGCCGCGGCGATCGCCGTCAGCGTCTATGGCGTTGCGGCGAATTGGTTTCAAGCAACTGTTGCGGCGTTGCTCACTTTAATTCCAGCCAGCGACTTTGCAATCAGCGTGATCAACTGGAGCATTACGCACACTCTTCCTCCGCGGCTTCTGCCAAAACTCAATCTGTCGCAAGGGGTTCCCACCGAAGCCCCCACAATGGTCGTCGTTCCAGTCATCGTGTCCGACGAAACAACCGCGCACGAGATGACCGAGAAGCTCGAAGTCGCTTATCTGGCGAACCAGGACGAACAGATCTACTGGGCGTTGCTGGGTGACTTTGCCGACGCTTCGCAGGAGCACATTTCCGGTGACGAGCAGATCATTGAAGTCGCTTTGCAGAGCATCGGAGAGCTTAATCAACGGTATCCGTCGAAGGCAGCAGACCGCTTCTACTATTTCCATCGGCGTCGTCAGTGGTGTGATGCGGAAGGGAAGTGGATTGGATGGGAAAGAAAGCGCGGCAAGGTGCGCGAGTTCAACCGCTTGTTGCGCGGTGCACGCGACACAAGCTTCACCGTGGCGGCAGCGAATGGAGACCTGCTGTCAAAAATACGCTTCGTCATCACGCTCGACGCTGACACACAGATACCGCGCGAAACCGCATGTCGCCTGATTGGAACCGCGCTGCATCCGCTCAATCAACCACAGTTCGGTGAGGACGATCGTGTCGTCGAGGGATATGCGATTCTGCAGCCGCGCGTAAGCATCTCTTTGGAGAGTGCTTCGCGTTCGACTTTTGCACGCATCTTCTCAGGCAACACCGGTGTCGATCCTTATACGACGGCGGCTTCCGATGTTTATCAAGACCTCTTTGGTTCGGGCATCTACACGGGCAAAGGCTTGTACGACGTGGATGCTTTTGAACGAGCGCTGGATGATCGCGTTCCCGATCAGACCCTGCTTAGTCACGATCTCTTTGAATCAATCTACGCGCGGGCCGCCCTGGTCACAGACATCGAGTTTCTCGACGATTATCCAGCCTATTACGATTCGTTTGCGCGCCGGCAACATCGCTGGACCCGGGGCGACTGGCAGATTGCCGGTTGGCTCGGTCGAAAGGTTCGCGATTTCCACGGCAAGAAGCGCCGTAATCGCATCCCGGCCATTTCGCGCTGGCAGATTCTTGACAACTTGCGGCGCAGCTTGCTGGCGCCGACGATTGTTTTGTTGCTGCTGGCGGGTTGGACGATTCTTCCGGGCTCTGCCTGGTGGTGGGCGTTGTTTGTGCTTTTAACGCTCGCCTTTCCCGTTTACGCCCACGTGACCACCGGTTTGCTAATTCATCCCCGTGGCGTTCCGTGGACCAGCCACTTCTGGAGTGTCTGGGGCGACGTGCGCACAAACACCGCACAGATTGCGCTTGAGATCGTCTTTCTGGCGCATCAGGCCGTGCTCATGACGGACGCGATCGCGCGCACGATTTATCGCAAGTTGATCTCGCACAAACACCTTCTCGAATGGGTGACCGCCGCAAATTCCGAGCGCACAAGCAAGCACGATCTGCAGGCGTTCATTCGTTACCTCTGGCCGGCAGAAGTTGTCGTGCTCGTGGGTGTTGCGTTGATCGGTTTGACTGACGCCCCGGCGCTGCCCGGCGCCGCGATTTTTTTGGTGGCGTGGGCGATCTCTCCAGTGATTGCGTTTCTGGTGAGCCGGCGTCGCGCGCCGCCGAAGCTGCAACTAACGCAGCGTGACATCTGGGCAGCGCGAATAGTAGCGCGGCGCACCTGGCGTTTCTTTGAGACGTTTGTGGGGGAAGAAGACCACTGGTTGCCGCCCGACAATTTTCAGGAAGATCCGAAGCCGATGATCGCGCATCGCACCTCACCGACGAACATTGGTTTGCTATTGCTGTCGACGATTGCAGCCTACGACTTTGGTTATATCGGTCTTATCGAAATGGTCGAGCGGCTTGAGGCCACGCTCGCCAGCCTGCAAAAGCTGCAAAAGTTTCGTGGCCACTTTTTCAATTGGCATGACACGAAGACACTCGCGCCCCTGTGGCCGCATTACGTATCAGTGGTCGATAGCGGGAACCTCGCCGGCTGTTTCATCGCCTTGCAGCAGGCGTGCATTGAAATTCCCGACTACCGACTACTCGACAAACGAATTCTCAATGGACTGAACGACACGCTGGGATCGTTGCAGCAGGATTTATCTGACCTTGCTGCTTCGCGTCAGCGTACCGACGCAATCAGCGTGAAAACCCTGACTGACGAAATCGCCGCGTGTGCGGAAATTCTAAAGTCCCCACCACCGGTGACGGCGACGGACTGGCTGACGCTGCTCGAAACTGTCAATACACATGCAGTTGCCATTGACGATATTGCCGCGGCGCTTTCACACACTCACGGCACAGCAGAGGTTGCCGAGCTTCGTTGGTGGAGCAGCGCTTTCCTGCGTCAGACACACAACTGCGTTCGCGACGTGAAGATACTCACTCCCGCGCTCGCAACGGAAGATGTGAATGCGCCGCGTGAGGACGCCGCAGAAGTTCCTTCGCTTTCCGAACTGACAGGTTCTGATGAAGGCGCCGCCAAAGCCGCAAACGGAATTTCAGCCAGGCTCGGACAGATTGCGGCTACCTCTCAGCGCTTGTTCGACGAAATGGAGTTCAAATTCCTGCTGGACGAGGAGCGCAAAGTCTTCACCATTGGTTACAACGTCTCGGAAGGGCGTAGCGACAATTCGTTTTACGACCTGTTGGCCAGTGAAGCTCGGGTGGCGAGCTTCATTGCGATTGCAAAGGGCGACGTGCCGCAGGAGCACTGGTTTCGCATGGGCCGGCAGTTAACGTCAGTCGATGGCGGGCGCGCGTTGATTTCATGGACGGGCACAATGTTCGAATACCTGATGCCGCTCCTCATCATGCGCGACTACGGCGAGACGCTACTGGGCGAAACGTACCAAGCCGTTGTTTCGCGCCAGATCGAATATGGCGGTGAACGGGGCGTGCCATGGGGGATTTCGGAGTCAGCTTACGCTGCGCGCGATCTGCAAATGAATTATCAATACGGTCCATTCGGCGTGCCGGGGCTCGGCCTCAAACGAGGATTAATTGAGGACCTCGTCGTCTCTCCATACTCAACGTTACTGGCTTCAAATCTTAAGCCGGCGGAGGCCGTCGAAAATCTGCGCGCCCTGAGGCGCGATGGCGCGTTGTCGCGTTACGGGTTTTACGAAGCGCTTGATTTCACGCCTGAGCGCGTGAAAAAAGGCGAGCGCTGCACAATTGTCCACGCGTACATGGCACATCATCAGGGAATGAGCCTGGTCTCGCTCAACAATCTGCTTAACCAAAACGTGATGCAGGATCGTTTTCACAGCGACGCGCGGGTGCAGGCGACTGAGTTGCTGTTGCAAGAGCGAGTGCCGCGTGGCGTTCCCGCGGCGCACCCGCGTGCTGAAGAAGTCCTCACCGGCCGAGTCGTGCGGATTCTCACCGGTCTCGTCACTCGCGCTTACGACACGGCCGACTTGCCCACGCCACGCACGCAACTGCTGTCCAATGGAAATTATGCGGTAATGATTACGACTGCCGGCGCCGGTTATTCGCGTTGCGGCGATATTGCCGTGACGCGTTGGCGGGAAGATGCGACGCGCGATAACTGGGGCAGCTTCATCTATGTTCGCGACGTGCGCAGCGGCGCCGTCTGGTCGACCGGTCATCAACCGATTCCTGCCAAAGCCACGAACTACGAAGTCGCCTTCTCAGAAGACAAAGCCGACTTCTGGCGGCGCGACTCCGGCATCGTGACACATATGGAAGCAATCGTTTCCGCGGAAGACAACGCTGAGTTGCGCCGTGTGACTATGGCGAACTTTTCGAATCGGCCGCGGGAAATTGAACTAACCAGCTACGCCGAAGTTGTGCTCGCGCCGCAAGCCAGCGATGTTGCGCATCCGGCTTTTAGCAATCTCTTCGTCGAGACGGAATTCCAGGGCCGCTACAACGCTTTGTTCGCACGGCGACGTCCGCGTTCATCGGAAGACCCATTGACGTGGGGAATTCACGTGCTCGCCAGTTCCAGTGAAACAGTCGGCGGCATCCAGTTCGAAACCGATCGCTCGCGTTTTCTCGGTCGCGGCCGTGCGCCTTCCAATGCGATTTCGATCGTGGCCGACCAGCCGCTCTCGAACACAGTTGGGGCGGTGCTCGACCCCATCTTTAGTTTGCGATGTCGCGTGCGTTTGCAGCCGAATGAAACGGCGCAGATTGTCTTCACTACCGGAGTCGCCGACTCACACGAGCATGCCTTGGCGCTCAGCGAGAAGTATTACGACGCCGGCATCTTCGAACGCGAGTCGCGCCTCGCCTGGACGCGCGCGCAGGTGGAAATGACGCACCTGCACATCGATCCCGAAGAGGCGCACCTGTTTCAGAGACTCGCCGGTCGCATTCTGTATTCCGATCCGTCTTTGCGTCCGACACCGCACGTCCTGGCGCTAAACAGGCTGACACAGTCGCGCCTGTGGGCACACGGCATCAGCGGTGACTTGCCGCTCGTGATTTTGCGGCTTGAGCGCGAGGAAGATGTGCCCATGGCGAAACAACTTTTGCGCGCGCATCAGTACCTGCGATCGAAAGGACTGCAATTTGATCTCTTGATTCTGAACGATCATCCGACTGGTTATGCCCAGTCGCTTCAGGATTCGTTGCAGATGGCCGCGCGCACTTCCGGGGCGCAGGCGCTGATCGATAAATCGGGCGGTGTGTTCATTCGGCGATCAGATCAGCTTCCCGAAGATGAACGCATCCTGCTTCACGCGGTCGCGCGTTTGGTGATCGTGAGCGAGCGTGGTTCGCTCGAAGATCAATTGGTGCGACGACCAGCGGAAGAACCCTTGCCTCCTGACTTTCAACCGCGCGCGGCTTCGCAGACGGATGCGGAAGCGCCACTCGAAATTCCGAAGCTCTCGTTTTTCAACGGAGTCGGCGGCTTCGCGCACGCTGGCCGCGAATATGTCGCGACGCTCGGAGAAGGCCAGTGGACGCCCGCGCCGTGGTGTAACGTTATCGCCAATCATCCGGATTTTGGTTTTCTGGTGACGGAAACGGGTGGCGGTTTTACCTGGTCGGTGAACAGTCACGAGAACCGTTTGTCGCCGTGGTCGAACGATGTGGTGAGCGATCCGCCGGGCGACGTAATTTACCTGCGCGATGAAGATTCCGGCGCGACCTGGACGCCAACCCCGCTACCGGTTCGTGAAGCTGCGCCATATTTGATTCGTCACGGCCAGGGCTACACAGTCTTCGAGCATGCCAGTCACGGCATCTCGCAGGAGTTGCTCTTGTTCTCGCCGCTCGATGCGCCGGTGAAGATTTCGCTGCTGCGCCTGCGCAATCGGAGCGAGCGAAAGCGACGGCTATCGATTACGAATTATGTTGAGCTGGTACTGGGCGTTGATCGCCCGGCATCCGCGCCGCACATCGTGACCGACATCGAAGAACAGCAAGGTGCGATCTTTGCGCGCAATTCCTACAACAATGAATTCGGCGACACAATCGCTTTTGTCGGTACCAGCGAGCGCCGCTTCACGATGACCTGCGACCGCAAAGAGTTCATCGGCAGAAACGGATCGCTAACGGCGCCGGCTGCGTTTGGGCGGACAGGTTTGGGTGGACGCGACGGCGCAGGATTGGATCCGTGCGCGGCGATTCAAACCAGTGTTGAACTCGCTCCCGGTGAATTGCACGAGATTATTTTTCTATTCGGGGAAGGTGACTCGATCGAACACGCGCGCGAAATCAATTCGCGATTTCGAAATCCGCAAGTCGTAAACGAAGCGTTTGAGCGCGTTTTGGATTTTTGGGACCAGACGCTCGGGACGATTGAGATCAAGACTCCGGATGCCTCGCTCGACACGTTTGTGAATCGCTGGCTGCTTTACCAGGTGCTCGCGTGTCGCGTGCGCGGTCGTTCGGCGTTCTATCAGTCCAGCGGCGCATTCGGCTTTCGCGATCAATTGCAGGACGTGATGGCGCTGGTTTACTCGCGGCCGGAAGTCGCGCGCGCGCAGATTGTGCTGGCGGCTTCGCGCCAATTCAAAGAAGGTGATGTGCTTCACTGGTGGCACGAGCCGACAGGCCGCGGGGTGCGGACACGATTTTCGGATGATTTGCTCTGGTTGCCTTTCGTGGTGGCCCACTATGTAAAAGTCACGGGCGATAGATCGGTGTTGGATGAAACGGTGAAGTTTCTCGAAGCTGACCCGCTGAAAGACGATCAGGTGGAAGCCTATATTCAACCGAAAGAGTCGCCGGAATCAGGAACCATTCTGGAGCACTGCGCGCGCGCACTCGATCGCAGTCTTGGATTGGGTGAGCATGGTTTGCCATTGATGGGTTCCGGTGATTGGAACGACGGGATGAATCGCGTCGGTTGGAAAGGCAAAGGTGAAAGCGTGTGGCTCGGATGGTTTCTGTGCACAGTGCTGGAGGGATTCGAACCGCTCTTGTCACAACCCGGAACGATCGCGACTGAATCAAAAGCTCAATTCGAGCAAAGGCGAAAGACTTACGCAGTTCACCTTGAGAAACTGCGCAAAGGTCTCGAGAAGGCCTGGGACGGCGATTGGTATCGCCGCGCGTATTTCGACGATGGGACGCCGCTCGGCTCAGCGCAAAATGACGAGTGCCGGATCGACTCAATCGCACAAACGTGGGCCGTCATTTCGCATGTTGCCGAATCGTATCGCGCTCAGCGGGCGATGGCCGCCGTTGAGCAATATCTGGTGCGACGAGGTGACGGACTAATCATTCTGTTCACCCCGCCGTTCGACAAAAGCAAACTCGATCCGGGGTACATCAAAGGCTACGTTCCGGGCGTGCGCGAAAACGGTGGGCAATACACACATGCCGCGCTCTGGACGGTAATCGCTTTTGCGCTGTTGGGAGACGGCGACCGCGCGGGCGAGTTGTTTGGTTTGTTGAATCCCATCAACCACGCCTCAACGCGCGCCGGTCTGCACAAGTACAAGGTCGAACCGTACGTCGCGCCCGGCGATGTCTATGCCGTGCCGCCGCACACGGGGCGTGGCGGCTGGACCTGGTACACGGGATCAGCCGGATGGATGTATCGCGCTGCAATTGAATACATCCTTGGGTTTAAGCTGGAAGGTGATCGTCTGCGTATCGATCCGTGCATTCCGCGCTTCTGGCGCGAATTCGAAATCATCTATCGCCATGGAAACACGACCTATCAAATCAAAGTTGAAAACCCGCACGGGTTTTCGTGCGGCGTGGCGGCAGTGAAGGTTGATGGACAAGAACAGGAAAATCAAATCGCGCTGACACACGACGGCCAAGCGCACGAAGTTCAAATTGTGCTTGGTGAAAAACCTGCACGCGATCTAAATGACAAAATTGCGGTCGAAGATACGCATACCGAGAAAGCCCAGCCCGTAAAGAGATAAGGCAGGGAACTAAACGCGGCGAATCTCCTCTGAAGGATAACCTAGGTACGCAAACGAGTTGCGACGTCTGGGCCTAGACCGTGTGTGGCTCGCCGCCATCGTCTCGTCGCGCCGGCAACGGCTTTGCATTTATCCTGCAAGGCGACGGATTTCTATTGACAGCCGCAGGTTAAGGCTGTATGGTCGCGACCTCTCGCATGCTCGTAACTTGCTAAGAACCTAACTACTCATTAGCGGCAAGACCGAACTCACGGCTTTTTGCGCGTTTACTCACTAGGAGACTCGCCATGCAGAAAATCACAACTACAGTCACCATCTTGCTGACGGCGTTTGCGGTCTCGTGTTCCCGTAATCCACAAGCCCCTCAGGCCACTGCGTCGCCTACGCCGGCGGTGAATTGCGCCGCCGCCGAAGCGCCGAGCAATTTCCCCCCGACGCCAAACACAATTGACAGCACTTGCGCCACAATCCCTACGGACATGAACGGCACTGGCGACACCCAGGGAGGGCCGGATTTGTATTCGTGGCTGGCCTTCGTGGCGGTGAACTGGCCTGTCGACCCGACGACCTGTACCGCCAACGGGAGCGCCAGCATTCTGACTGCGCCACCTGATCCCGTATGGCTAAGCTATCTAAGCAACGACGAAATCTTTGTCGCTTCTGGAGTGCCCACCGGTTGGTGTCACACGCCGACTGCGGCTGGCGCCCGCTTCGCAAGCGCTGACGAAGCACGCGCTGCGCAACGCACTGCCCGTCTGGCGACGCTGCCACCGAAAGTCCGCGCCCTGGCAGAGCAGCATCCTGAGGTACGTTTGTTCCTGCATCACAATTCCAAGTCCCACGACGCGCTGATGTCGATCACCACCCTGACTAACGTTTCCTCTCAACTGAAAGGAATCCTGGACGCGACAAATCAGGTGGTAACCGATCAGAACGGACGCTTTGTTCGCTTCACCGTCAACATTGGACCGATCGAATACCAGTACATAATCCAGAACAAGCTGTGGACTAAGGCGGGACAGCAAGCGACGGGTGCCTTGAACTTCACGAGCGGGTCGATGGAGTTCAAAGCTGCGTGGAAGGTTCTGGGAGCCAACGACGATCAGACGCACTTCTTCACTCAACAGGCAATTGTGTATAACGACGACGACGGCAGCCCCAGCCCGGGAAAGAATCCCGTTACAGTCGGTCTCGCCGGCTTGCACATTACACAAAAAACGCCGCGGCAGCCGCATTGGCTCTGGTCGACATTCGTGCAAGCAGATCTAAACAAAGGGTTCAACAACCCGAACTGCCCGTCGTCGCAATGTCCGCCCAATGTGCAGACGGCGCCCACCCCCTTCGTCGAACTGAATCCAGACGGCAGTCCGCGCAATAAAGGCGTGCAAGTCGTCCAGCAAAGTCCCACTACGGCGGCGACGCTGAACACTACGTTCCAGGGATTGCTCAAGGGAACGCCATGGGCCTATTACCAATTGATCAGCACGCAATGGCAGGGAGGATCTGGCCCGCCTACGAAACCGCCACAGCTCGGTAACCCGCTATTGGAAACATTCGTCTCGATTACCAGCCCGTATAGTTGTCTCGACTGTCACAATTTTGCGCAGGACTCGCCGGGAGGATCGAAGTCAGATTTCAGTTTTGCGATCAACGCGAAGCAGTGAGAATTAGTTGCCTGATTTGCACCTGTGCAAAAACAAGAGGCGGGAGACTTAACTCCCGCCTCTTTTCTTTTCGGCGATCGGCCGGCGTTATTCAGCGACAGCAGCATGCGCCTTCGCGATAAGGTCCGCCGTCACTTTTTCAACTTTCTTCTTGCGCGGGCGATTGCCGTTATCGGATGCGCTTGCTTCCGGCCTGTCCGCGGCGCGTTCTTCCTGCTCGCGCACATACGTAAGCCACGGTCCGGGCGCCGGACGTTCGCCTTTCGTAATCTCGAAGAACATCTTCTGAATCCTGGCAGTGATCTCGCCGCGCTCTCCGTTGCCGATAGTGATGCGGTCGACGGAACGAATCGGCGTAATCTCAGCGGCCGTACCGCTGAAGAAGAGCTCGTCCGCGACATACAGGGCGGCGCGCTGAATGGTCCGCTCCTTGGTAGTGATGCCAAGCTCGCCGCAAATCTGAATGACGCTGTCACGCGTGATGCCGGGCAGCACTGAAGACGAAAGCGGCGGCGTGTTCACGACGCCGTTGGCCACAACGAAAATATTTTCGCCGGAACCTTCCGATACATAACCGCGATCGTCGAGCGCGATTCCTTCGGCGAAGCCGTTGACCAGCGCTTCCATCTTGATCAACTGCGAGTTCATGTAGTTCGCGCCACTCTTGGCCATCGGCGGCAGCGAGTTCGGGCTCAGGCGATTCCAGCTCGAGACACAAACGTCCACACCTTTTTCGATCGCCTCATCGCCCAGGTATTTGCCCCAATCCCAGGCGCCGATATAGCAAGCCAGCGGATTCGGAAACGGATTCACGCCGAACGCCGGACGCTGTTCATCCAAACTGCGGAAGAGAATCGGCCGGATGTAGCACTGATCGAGACCACTGCGGCGCACCAGTTCAACCGCGGCGTCGCAAAAATCGTCGACGCTCCACTCATGATCCATACGAAAGACTTTCGCGGAATTCAGAAAGCGTTGCATGTGCTCACGCAGGCGAAAGACGGCCGGACCGCGTTTGGTCGCGTAACAACGAATCCCTTCAAAGACGCTCGAGCCGTAGTGCAACACATGTGACATCACGTGCACGCGCGCATCGTCCCATTTGATGAACTCGCCGTCATGCCAGACCACGTCACAAATACGCGGAGTGCTAACGTCCTTCTTCTTGTTGCCCATTGAATACATGAGTTGTGGTTCTCCTTTGGAGATCTAAAGAGTTCGAACTCGCGAGACGTGCTTACAAAGGGTAATTGACAAAGCACGATACTCTAAATTTGACGCGGTTTGCAAGATGGCTACCCATGAAAACATTTGTCACAAAACAATAGCAAAACACAAGACTTTGCGGCTGTGATTTAGGTCACCGGCTTGGATACAATGACCCGCGCATTTCTGGATTTGCAGCTTGATAATCACGACTATGCTTCGTACGATTCAGCCTGACCTTGCAATCAAGTAACAATGTCAACAAGCATCAATTTCCCGCGTTTTGGCGCGCGCCGAAGTCTGCGGCGCCGATTATTTTCGCGGCGGTTGCGATGATTTTTGACGCCAATTGTGGAGGACATTTGAGCAACAACCAACCAGCGAACTCTGCGACGTCTTCATCGGCGCCGGCGGATCCACTTTCAATTCATCGCCGCGCGATCATCGTCGACATGCATGCGGATACCGTCCAGCGTGTGATCGATGAAAATATCGACATCAACCAAAGACTGGGCGATGGCCACCTGGACGCCGTACGCGCGAAGGAAGGCGGACTCGACGCGCAGTTCTTCTCGATCTGGGTCGAGCCGCAGTTGTTCGGTGGCGGCGGCGCATCAGCGATGAAGCGTGCGGATATTCAGATTGATGCAATCCACAATTTAGCGATTAAGCATCCGGAAACCTGGGAGCTGGCGACCACGGCTGAAGCTGTGCGGCGCGCCTCGACGGACGGAAAGATTGCCGCGCTCATGGGCCTCGAAGGGGGTTACGCGATCGATGAAAAGATCGAGAACGTGCAGCGCTATTACGACATGGGCGTGCGTTACATGTCGCCGGCCTGGAGCGTCAGCACCAGTTGGGCGGGTTCATCGGGAGATGCAATCGGTGAAAGCCGCGGCTTGAACGACTTCGGCAAACAAGTCGTGCGTGAAATGAATCGCCTCGGAATGATGGTTGACGTTTCGCACGTTTCAGACAAGACGTTCTGGGACATCGTGAACACATCGACCAAGCCCGTAGTGGCAACGCATTCGGGTTGTCGCGCGATTACAAACGTTCCCCGCAATCTGACTGACGACATGATCGTTGCGCTGGCGAAAACTGGCGGCGTCGTCAATGTGATTTTTTATCCGGAACACATTGAGCCAGGCTGGAGCGAGAAGAAAAAGAAAGTCGACGCTGAGATCGCGCCGCTCGTCGAACGCGCGTCTGCTGAAGTGCAGGGAACTGCCGCGCAGAAAAAACTCGCGCGTGACCGCGTGCGCTCAGAGGAGTACTTGAAACGTCTTCCTCCCGTTTCTGTCTCCCGCATCGTCGATCACATCGATCACATCGTGAAACTCGTCGGCATTGATCATGTCGGCATCGGATCAGATTTCGACGGCGTGCAAGCTGTGCCTACGGACATGAAATCGGTCGCGGACCTGCCGAACCTGACGAAAGAACTTTTGAAACGCGGCTATGCGGAGAGCGATATCGACAAGATTCTTGGTGGCAATATGCTGCGAGTGATGGAAGAAGTTCAGGCACATTGATTCATTGGCTCATCGGTCCATTTGCTTTTTAGTGATCCTTAACTCCCGGAGGCACTATGTATCAAGCTGAGGAACTGAAAAAGAGAACCAAGCAATTCGCAATTCGGATCGTCAAACTCTTCCGTTCTTTACCACGCTCGGAAGAAGCGCGAATAATCGGCAGGCAAATGCTTCGGTCAGGCACGTCGGTAGCAGCCAATTACCGCGCGGTCTGTCGATCTCGTTCCAAAGCAGAGTTTATTGCAAAAATTGGAGTAGTCGTTGAAAAAGCTGATGAGACTGTGCTCTGGCTGGAACTCCTGGTTGATAACCGCAATCATGCCCGCAACGCGAATGGCAAAGCTGCTCGTTGAGGCAAATGAGTTACTGGCAATCTTTGCGGCCTCGCAACACACCGCAAGGAGCAGACGTGGTCATTGAATCAATGAGCCGATAAATCAATGAAGAAATCTCCAAAGATTGGCGCCCATCTTCCCATTAAACACGGATTACACGAGGCACTTCTACTTGGAGCCGAGTTGAGATGTGATGCCGTGCAGTTATTTTCTCGCAACCCGCGCGGCTGGAAAGCCAAGCCGCTGACTGATGATGCGATTGCGCTGTTTCGTAAAGCACGCAAACAGACAAAGATTTCACCCGTTCTCGTTCACGCGAATTACCTGATCAATTTAGCAGCGGCCGACGAAATCATTTTGCTTAAATCGATTGATTCATTTCGTGAAGAAGTCGAACGCGCGATTGCGCTCGGCGTTGACTATCTCGTCGTGCACCCGGGAAGCGCGCGTGGCTGTCCTGAGCAAGATGCGCTCGAGATTTGCGCGCTGAGTCTGCAACTGGCTTGCAAAGGTTTGCGATTCGGTAAGTTGCGCATTCTGCTCGAAAACACGGCCGGACAGGGCGAATGCATCGGCCATCGGTTCGAGCATTTGCGCGCGATCATGGAACGATGTCCGAGATTGCCGCTGGGTGTCTGCGTCGATACCGCTCATTCATTCACCGCCGGCTATGACATTCGTGAAGAAGACGGGCTCGAAGCCACGATTGCGATGATCGGGAAGACTGTCGGTCTGAAGAACGTGCGCGCCGTGCACTTCAACGATTCAAAGGCGCCATTTAACTCGCGCGTCGATCGGCATTGGCACATCGGCGAAGGCCACATCGGCGCTGATGCGCTGAGACGATTCGCCCAGCATCCCAAACTGTCACATTGCGCATTCATTCTCGAAACGCCTTACGACGATCCACGGGCTGATGTGAAGAATCTGGAGGCTCTTCGGACGTTCGTTGGAGCTAGCCTCTGAATTCGGCCAACCTTGGTCATGTCTGCGGCATCGAACGGCCGAAATGTTATCCAATAGCCAAGTTCGGAAGCTTCCACTTACGACGCCGTTGGCGGTCGGGCGGATACTCGGTCGTAGCGGCGCATCTTTCCTGTGAACTGAACGTCTCCCTGTCAAAAGTTACAGTTTCATTGTTAAGAAGTGGGGGTAAGCTTGTATGACGAGCGAATCCAATCTCAGTTGTGCTCGGGGGAATGGAAGTTGTCTTAACCCCTCGTGTGACATCAGTTGGACGTTGGAGGGACGTGGTTGACAGGTCAGAGAAATTGCTGTATAGCCTTTAATTCGAGGCAGCCTCTGGATTGCTGTTCTCGGATTGAAAGAGTTGGTGGCCCACTACGGGGCGAGTTGGAATAAATGACTAGTCTCGTTCGATTCTTTCTTATCAGATGGAATTGGCACCAACTGGACTCGCAGTCCCTTATACAATCGCAATAGGTGCGCAGTTAAGACGGAACCCTGGGGTTTTGGCAATTCTATTCTCGTCGGCTTGTGCGGGTAGCTGAAAGTCCTAGGAGGAAAAATGAACACCAACGGAAACAGAAACTGCCAAGAGTTGGCGAAATGGATCAGGAAGGGTTGGCGACGGCAAGAAGCTGACAAGTTCAGATATCGGTACCTGCCGGTGGAAAACGGCAAGTACACCCTTTCTCTGTATACGTTGGGTTTCGCTCTTCTGGGAAAAGTGGGCAGCCTAGAAGAAGGCATCGCTCAGTTGGAGGAAAAGATTCACGAATCCCCAGATCCATTTGGCGCGACGGCAGAATTCTTTAGTGTGCCTAAGAAGGTGGTCAGGCGAATTGGCGATCTTGAGGGTCCCTGTATCGGGATGCACCCGAACGAAATCGCGGACATGCTGGAACGAGACGATCCCTATTTTTATTCAGCTGTGACATTGCCGGCCGCGCGCGCGGTTGCACCTCGAGCTGTGGCACGTAAGAGGTAGTGTTTGAAGTCGTCGCCCGCAAACCATTTTGGCTGTGGAAGGTTGAGTTTTTGAAACAGCACTCGTTCGGCAGTGTTTAGAGCGCCCTCAATCCACCCTTGTTCAACTGAATACGCCTCACCGCAAATATATATATCTGGATAAGTGTCTGCGAAAGGCTGAATCATCCGTTTCGTCACCAGCCAGCTTCGCACGCTGACCTCCCAAGTGTGCCAGCCTCCACTGTATGGCTCCCAATCCCAATTCATAAAAACGCCCACTACCGGTTTCGGTATTTCTTCCGGCCGCAACTCGTGCAAGTCAGAAAGCTGACGATGAATCTTGTTGACCATGCGCCAGTGCACGCCATCCTGTCTTGCAATCTCTATGAGCCGTCGCTTGGTTGGTTCGTCAAGGTTTACGTTTCGTGGTTCCTCAAAATATGCTTCCCCTAACCGCCAATGTGTGGAAAAAAACGTGCTCCAAAACTCGGAATAGTATTCGTCGCAATACGAGGCCATGATGAAGGGCCAACTGGGCGTTTTTCTGCCGGCCGTCGAGGTATGCTTGTTAATCCATTTTGGTCCGTAGTAATAAATCTGTCTCAACGGCTGGTCGGTAATTACTTTTCCCGCGTCTCCGCCTGGGTTGGGCGTTTTTTTCCACCACGGTGTCTCATAAACCAGTAGAATCTTGAAAAGGTTATGGGGTTTTACTGAGGACAGCTGAGTCTTCCTAAGTTCTTGCCACGGTTTAACTTTTTCGACGCGCAGTCTTTCCAGTGCCGCTCGAGGTAACGCCAACACCAATTTCTTACAGAGGTACGTATTCTTTTTCCCATCCTTGAACGTTAGCTTCCACTTGTAACCTTGGGGACCATTAAGTGCCGAAACCTTAGTCAGCTGCGTCGCCGTATTTATAACGCCTCCGTTTTTTTTAATTCTCCTACAAATCTTACTGACAAAGTTCCCAAACCCGTCGAGAGGCGCGTAATACTCTGCGTCGCTGAAATCCTCGATAAACCATGGTAAAGCCACCGCGGCGTTCCAGTTTCCGATTATAGAATGATATCCAAGGCTGTCTTCGATCAAACGCATGGCCTGGTTGCTTAAAAAGTGTGCCAACAGATTCCAAAAGCCCACCGTGAACAGGTAAACGGATTTTGGCCCGAGGTTCAGATAGCCTTGCGAAGCTATAGTGAACCAATCCAGATGGATCATCGAAAGCGGATCAGGTGTCGATGAATCGATTTGTCGGCGCATTTCTGGTCGTTCATCTTCTTCAAGCGCGGGGAACTCCAATTTCTTCAGTGCTTGGTGAATGGCAAACGCGATAAGCCGATCCGGGGCTGATGCAAATGGCTTCTCCTCGTCAGGCAGCAGATAGGCTTCTGCCGCTAACTCTTCCAATGTCTTACCGCGTCTTCCCCTAAGAAAATATTTCTCCGGCGGGATGTTGATTAAGCCCATCTCTACTCCCAGATGTTCCATCAATTGGTATAACAACCGATGTCTTTTTCTTAAGCGCATTGCGCCTAATTCGAGGGGAAAATGTACTCCTGGAACATCGATCGATTTGAGCCTTCCGCCCAGATGATTAGTCGCTTCGAAAAGTGTCACCTTTGGACCGGCCTTGCCACGCGCACGACTCCGGGGATCGGTCAACCGAAAGGCAGTGTAGAGCCCTGCTATTC
>Ga0105243_10000317_pt1 | contig 53255 bp, 38 predicted proteins | sample KBSM34metaG_FD_81525 | JGI IMG/M metagenome (GOLD analysis project Ga0105243, IMG submission 81525) | Miscanthus rhizosphere microbial communities from Kellogg Biological Station, Michigan, USA - KBS M3-4 metaG | ecosystem: Host-associated > Plants > Roots > Rhizosphere > Soil | place... | reverse complement strand
CTCGCATGTTGACGCCAAGTTCCACGCATCTGGGGGAGCGATAACCATGGGATGCGCCTGCACCACTTTCTCGCCCGTGCTCGGGGACGCTCAGGCTGACCCGACGCGCCACGTCAATTTCGTCACCGGCATGGTGCTCGGGGTCGACGATTACGCGCAGGAATTCGCTTATCACGCCGAGCGCGCCAAGCGCATCGTGCGCGAGTTCCTGGGCTATGGCACCGTCTCCGGGCTCGCGATCAGCCTGGAGGACAGCGCCGACGGCCCGCGCGTGCGCGTCGCGGCGGGATCGGCGGCGGCGCCGAGCGGGCAATTGATCTGCGTCGGGCGCGATCAATGCGGCGAGATCGATGCCTGGCTCAAACGCCCCGAGGTCAAGGCTGAGCTCGACGCGCGCGCCGACGGCGCCAACACGCTCGACCTCAGCATCTACCTCACGCTCTGCTACACTGATTGCGCGGTCGACGCGGTGCCGATCCCGGGCGAGCCTTGCCGCAGCCCGGACAATCTGATGGCGCCGTCGCGGGTGGCGGACGATTATGTCCTCGCCTTCGCGTTCGACCCGCCAAGACAGACCGAGGTGGACGCTCTGGTCGTGCTCGACGCCTGGCTCGCCGCCGCCGAGGCCGCAGTCGACGCCGGGGGCGAGAACAGCCCGGCCAATTTCGGGCCGCTGCTCGCCCGCGCCAAGGCGCAGATCATTGCCGCGCTCGGCATCGCCCCCGGGCCGGTCGACCCCGGCGACCTCGCACCGGTGGTGCTCACCGCAGCGGCCTTTCCCGCCTTCGTGCTGGCGATGCGCAAGGCGTGGATCACGGTCCTGCGCCCGCTGGTGCTCGCGCAGAGCTGCGGGTCGCTCGATCTTCCCGCGAACGATTGCCTGTTGCTGGGCGAGCTTCGCTTGGAAGCGACGCGCGGGATCATCCCCGACTGGGCCGCGCCATTGATCGCCGACATCATCCTCGACGAGGACAATAGGCCGTTCATGCTCTCGACGATGGCGACGCAGAGCCCGCTTGCGCCGCGTCTCGCGCCGCCGGCCACGTCGGAGACGCTCGCTTTCTACAACGACGCCAGCCCGGACTTCAAACCGAAGTGGCCGGTTTCGGTGATCGTCGCGGCCGGCGCCGCCGACATGATTCTGGTGCTGCCGGTGGGCGATGCCAGCCAGGCCAAGGGCGATACGCTGACCTTGCAGCATGTTTCCGCCAACAAGCTGACGCTCACCAACGCCAAGACCCAGGCCGCCGATCCGTTCGTCTCGACCAAGCGCGGCAGCTATCGTCTCACCTATAACGGCAGCGATAGCTGGGCAGTCGTCGTCCTTGCCGAGGAGCAGCCCTGATGGCCGACATCCTCGCTCTTCAGCAGCCGGTCGGCGACGGCGGTATCGAGACGGTCAATTTCTTCAACGGCCGTCTGCTCACCGCCGCCGATATGTCGCGCGAGCAGGACGCGCGGCGCCAGGCTGATGCCCGGCTCGGGCTCGCGCTCGGCGATGGGGTTGCCTTCGGGCTCGAGGTCAGTGCGGGCAGCGTCGTCGACGATGCCACCGGATCGCCGATGCCGTCGGTCGGAATCGCACCGGGCCTGGCGATCAACCGCGCGGGGCAAGTGTTGCGGCTCGGTTATGACGAGCAGGTGCGGCTGTCGCGCGTCGGCGCGAGCAACCCGACCCCGGCCGGCAATTCCTTTGCCGATTGCGTGCCGGTGATCGGCGGCTCCTATGTGGCGGGGCAGGGGCTCTATATCCTGACCATCGCCCCGTCGGAAATCAGCGCGGGGCGCGCGCCGACCAACGGGTTGTCGGGGGCCGCAGCCGCGTGCAACATCGACCGCGTGATCGAGGCGGTGCAATTCCGCCTGCTCGCAGTGCCGCCGCATCTCTATGCCCAGCTCGACGCCGCCGCGCCGGGATTCCGCAACAATGTCGCTTATGCCTGTTTCGGTTCGGGCGTGACCGCGTCGTGGGCGACCGCGCTGTTCGGCCAGGTGGGGCGCGACGAGGGCCTGATCGACGACAAGCGCGGCTATGGCCTGACCGATTACGACGTCCCGCTCGCGATCCTCGCCTTTGCCGGTGCCGCGAGCATGGTCTTCCTCGACGCCTGGGCGGTGCGCCGGCCGGTCAGCGCACCCGACACGATGCTCGGGCCGCTCCCCTCGCTCGTCGCCCCGCGCCGGATCGCCACCGGCAAGGCGATGCTCCAGCAATTCCAGGCGCAACTAACCGATCTCGTCGGCACCACGGGGACGCTCGGCGCGGTGACGGCGAAGACGCATTTCCCGACCTTGCCCCCGGTCGGCCTGCTCCCGTTCTTCACGTTCGAGATGGTCAAGGCCTTCTTCGCCGGCATGGAAGTGCGCGGGCCGCAATATATCAACGCGCCGCAACTCGAGCCGCTGGTCCGCGACAGCCTTGCCGTGCCGGCCTTCGCGGCGAGCGCGCCCGAGGTGTTTTGGCTCTACGCCGTCGCCGACAATGCGATGGCGATCGAACTGCCGCCGCCGCCCGACGCGCCGCCACCACCCGCGCGCTATTACGCCTTTGCCAGCGCCAACCTCGCTTACCGCGCGGACGCGCGCTTCAACCTCCACCACTGGGATTACGCCAACCTCGCGCTGTCCGCGTGACGAAAGGTTTCGGATCATGACCCTGACTCTCTCCGAATTCCTCGATGCGGCTGGCGGTCTTCTGACCGAGGACCAGAAGAACCAGCTCATTACCTCGCTGCTCGACACGCAGGTCAAGCAGGTGAAGCCGGGCGACCTCATCACCGCCAATGTGTTTAACCAGATGCTGGCCGACATCGTCGATCTCGCGGTGCGCGTCTCGGCATTGGAGGGTAATGCCGGCGGGCCGGAGGTTCCGGTCATTTTCAGCATCTCGCCGAACCCGGTCACGGTCGGGTCGGACATGACGATCAGCGGCGACAATCTCGATGCGCGGTATCTGACCACTATCCAGGTGGGCGACAGTCGCGTCGCCACCGGCCTGCTGAAGATCGGCAGCAATGCGAAGCAACTCGTCTTTTCGACTCCAGGAGTCACCGGCGCGACCCCCGCCGGCATTCCGGTACAGGTAATTGTCGCCAACGATGCCGGCACGGCGACGAGCGCCTGCGTGGTGCGCTCGGGGGTCGCGGCCAATCTCGCCGCGACGATCGGTGCGGTGATCACCAAGGCGCCCGCCGCGGCGCTGGTCAAGAATACCGACTATGAGTTCGACCTCGATCTCACCATCGAAAGCTCGCACGCCGAAACCTTCAACGTGACGCCGTTGCTGGCCGTAACGCCGGCGGCAGGATGGACGCTGGCGGTCACCGACGGTGGCCAGGCTTCAGTACAGCCGACCGTCGGCGTTCCGGTTACGCGCAAGGTGGTCGTGAAGCTGCATACCGGCGATCAGGGCACCGGCACGTTCTCGCTGCAGTTCGCGGGCACCAGTTTCCCGTCCTATCACGGCAGCTCGATCGCCTTTCCGATCGCGATCGGGGCGACCACCGACCCGACCGATGGTCCGATCCAGATCAAATCGGTCGCGGTGGCCGGCGATCAGACTCAGAAAACCTTCAAGAACGGCGAGATCCTGATCACCTCGAACCTACTCCAGTCGGGAACGCAATCGGCTCGCACGATCCGGCTCACTGTCGAGCTCGCGATCGAGCCGACCGGAGCCAATGCCGTCTATGACATCTCGCTGGCGACCGATCCGCCGCCCGCTCAAGGCCAGCCGCAGTGGACCGTCACGCTGACCTCGCCGCCGGCGGCCACCCCGCAAATCCAGCAGCCCCCGGGCGGCGCGGCCGTGTTGCTGACCGCCACCATCTTGGCGAGCGGTGCCGACGCTCCCGACGTCAAGTTGGTCGTCGGCGTCGCCGGCCAGGGCGCCTTGCCCAAGATGACCCAGAAGCTGGGCCTGCGCGTGATCGATGGAACGACGATTCCCTGATCAAACGACGGCCCGAACGACGAACGCCTTTGAAGGAGTGAAGCCATGAAGACCACCACGCCGCTCTTCCGCCCGCGATTGCTGACCACTGCTTCGACATTGCCGCTGTTCCTGCTGCTGACCGGGTGCCCGCCGGCCCAGCCGCCGGCGCCGGGCAATGTCTTCGATCTCAATTCGCGGCTGGTGTTTCCGCATACCAATCAAGCGATCACGCTCGATGGGCAGGCAGCCGAAGCGGCGTGGGCGGACGGGTTCGACTATGAGCTCGAACAGGGTTCCACCAAGCCCGACGGCACGTTGCGCGGCGTGGCGACCGAAAGCGATTTCTACGTTTCCGCCAAGTTCAACGGGGATCCTTCCTATGACGGCTACGACAGCGTCGTGTTCCTCATCAACCCGAGCGGTGCCAACAACAATTACCACCGCATCATCATCCAGCCTTGCGGTACGAGCGGTGCCGGTTGCCCCGGCGACGTCCCCGGAACCGGCCTGACACCGGCGATCCAGTATCAGACGGGAACGTTGAGCGGCTCCACCGTCAACTGGACCGGCCCCGTGCAGAACGGCCCCCCGCCTGGCATCGAGATCAAGTCGGCCAACATTCCCGGCGGCACCAACAACAGCTGGTCGATCGAGATGAAGATCGCCAAGAGTTCGCTTGGCGGGTTCACCGACAATTGGATGGGGATGCTGGTCAACGGCATCGTCGCCGACATGAATGCCGAGACCGCCGTGGTCTATTCGTGGCCGGAGAACGCCTATATCACCGGCGAGATCGATGCCCCGGGCGGCACCGGCTATCCCGACGTGGCGAAGTGGGGCGAAGCGACGCTATCGAAGGGTTTCGGCAACGGCGTATCTGTCGCCGCGTACGAATTCGGCTCCAACCAGGCCAACCCCTCGCAGATCGCGCTGGACAAGCCCAACAGCTTCTATGCCTGGGCGATCAACAACACGTCGACTGCCGGCACCTTGGTTCCCGCGGCGGACGTCAAGGCGACTTTCACGATCGCGAACTTCGGCCTTAGCAATGCCTGGGCCAATGTCCCGGGCAATCCGGCCGGTGCGGTGACGATCCCGGCCGCCGGCGCGCATCGCTATGAAACCGCGCTATGGAATCTCTCTGCCGCGGAGGTGACGAACTATACCAATAACCCGCACCAGTGCATCCGCGTGACGCTGACCAGCACCAATCCGGGCACCGTGATCGTGCAGCCGAGCGTGCAGAAGAACATGGACTTCGTGACCGTCAACTCGCCGTTCGAATCCAAGGCGACGCTCGACGCGCGCAGCTTCGGCCAGTGGATGGCCACCGACAAACCCTATTTCCGCCTGCGCGAGGAATTCCTCAACCTCGAGCCGGAGCTGGACTGGCAGACTCGCCTGGCCGGGGCGGAGCAGCGCGGCAAGGACACATGGCTGGTCCCGGCCGGCGGCGATTCCGGTAAGCTCGGCGTTTGGGTCAATCCGTCCGACAAGCTCCAGTTGCCCAGCACCCGCGTCGCGCTGAAGCCCGGGACCGGCGGTCCGGGCACGCGGCCGATGGTGGCCAAGGTCGAACCGGGTTCGCTCGTGACGTTGCTCGTCGATGGCGACCTCAAGCTAGGCCCCACTGTCGTTAGCGGCGGCGGCATCAGCTTCGAGCAGGCGCGCGGGGCCAAGATCGACCTCGGCCGCGGCGAGCTTCCCCAGAACGCGCCGGACCGGATCGGCGCGGTGCTCGGCTCGTTCGATAATTTCGCGACGACCTTCGTGGTCGGCAACGGCGTCACGCTGCGCGTGCCCGCGGGGGCATCGGTCCTGTCGCTCAAGATCAACGATACCGAAAAAGGCTATACCATGCAGGGCGGTGACGGCTTCTCGGTCCAGGTGGTTCCGGGCAAAATGTTCCCCTGGATGACGTATGCCTTCCCGCAACTGGCGACGAACGGGCGCGGCAAGGGGCCGACGATGCTGCCGCTGGGCGCGAGCCTGCCGTCGTGGATCGCCCACGGCTATTATCCGACCAACAATTATATCGTGATCAACAAGAAGCGGCTCAAGATCGAGCGTCCGGCGGGTTCGTTCGGCTATTCGATCCGCGACGTGGGGGTAAAGCGCGGTCTGGGGACAATCGGGACGTTTAATCCCGCAACGACCGTCATACGCTGATCGGTCATGATCAGCCTGGCCTCCCTTGCTCCGAGCGGCCTTGCCGTTGGCCGCGCCCGGCTTTCCGGGCCGGGGGCAAGCCGCTCGCTGCTCGAGCAGGCGCTGGAGGAGGTCGCCATCGATCGGCTCGGGCTGGGACCGGAGGAAGTGCTGTACATCCCGCGCCTAGCCGGTCCGGCCCGGCTGCGCGCGGGGGCGACGCGGCATTTCGCGAACGGACTCGGGCTCGTCCTGGGCGAGATCGTCGGGCGGGCGGCGCGCGATCCTCCCGGTGGCGCCGCTACCGACCAGCCATGCCGCTTCAGCGGTCGCGCCGCCTTCGCCGCCTGGCTGATCGGGTCGGTGCTCGAACGAGGGGCTGTCGAGGCGGCGACATTGGTGCGCGCCGCGACCGGCCGTACCAGCGCTCAGGACTGGTGGCGCCGCGACGTGCTGGACGAAGGCCGCAATCTCGTCCCAGTGCTCGTCCGCCTGGCCGAAACGGGCATGGCGGTGCGCTGGCTCGTCAGGCTGGAGCCGGCCGAAGTCGACCTTGCGACGGCTTCGCTCGCTCGCGATTATGGGCTGGCGCTCGGGCAGGCCGCCGATCGCGAGGCGCCATCGCGCTCGCCTGGCGCCCGGCCCATTCCGTCGATCCACCGGCACGATACGATCCCCGATCGACAAGAGCACACGGCGACCGAAGACGTCCGCTCGGCATGCGCGGCAATCGCGGCACGGGGGGAGCCGCTTACCAACCTGCCGGCCGCCGCGCGTGCGTTGCTCGTCGCGGCCGTCGTCCTGGCGCGAACACCGGCAATCTCCCGAAACGCGTTGGCACAGGCGATCACTCGCCAGGTCGATGAGGTTCGCCCGGCGTCGAACCCGGCGCCGCCGGTCCGCGTCACCAGCGCCGCACTCGCATCGGCAGCGGTGCAGGACGGCGTGAACGCTCCTTCCCCGATTCCGCGCTCGCCCGACAAGGCGCCGCACCGGCCAATCGTCATGCTGCCTGCACGCGACCGCGTAGCGGCACCGGCGATCGCCGAGCGGCGCACACTAGTACTCCCGGCCGATCCCTCGACGGTGGCCGCCTCCGCCAAGGCTCATGCCCCGACCGCGACGCAACCCGCCTGGAATCCCTTCACGGATCCGATCGATGAGCCGGCCCCGGCAACATTGTCCGAGCCGCTAACGACCTTCGACACCGGGTTCGGCGGCCTCGTCTTCCTGATCAATGCCTTCCTGGCGATGGGCCTGTACCCCGATTTCACGCGCCCGCTCGACGCGGCATTGCCGTTGCCGCCACTGGCGCTCGTCGATCGGCTGGGGCTTCACTGGTTCGGCGCGCGCTATCGCCGCGATCCGCTCCATCGCTGGATCGCGCGACGCGGACCGCGAGTGCGATTGCCGAGACGCTGGCGCGTCGAGGCCGAATGGCTGGCGCCGTTTCCGGGCGGCCGCGCGTGGCACGACGGGTCGACGCTGTGGCACTCGGCCGGCTTCGCGCTCGCGAACCGCTGTGCGGCGGCACCGGCGCGACGGCTGGCGCGGACGCACGGTGTGCGGTTGGGTTCCGGCACCCCCGGTCGATCCTCGGCGCGGGCAGGGCACGATCCCGATTGGCTGACCAGCCTGGCCTTGTTCCTGGCTGCGCGCTTGCGACGGGCCGCGCCCGATGGCGCGCTGACGCCGGCGGCCTTCGCGATCCCGGGACGTGCCGTCATCGACGAAGCGCGGCTCGACGTGCACTTCGCGCTCGCTGCGCTACCGATCGCGGTCCGGCTTGCCGGGCTCGATCGCGATCCCGGCTGGCTTCCCAGTGAAGGCCGCGACCTGAGGTTCCACTTCGCATGACCCGCCCGCTCGCCTTTGCGTCGGCTCCCGACGCCGCCACGCATTTCCGTCTGACGGTGTTCGGCGCGGTGCTTCACTTGATCGAGCAGCGCCCTGAAGCATGCGCCGACCTTCCTTTCCTTGCCGCTTATCAGGCCGAGATCGCGCGATTGGTGGGGCGTGACATGGCGCCTCGGGCGGCGGAATGGACAGCCGCGCTCGACGCGATCGACAGGGATGCCGCACTCCCGTTCAGCCGCCTGGCGCGAGCCGGCTTCGCGCCGCTCGCGCGTCAATTGCTGGCGACGCTGGCGATGATCGAGGAGGACCCCGCGCTTGCCTATCTCGTCGAACCCGACGGCGGCCTGCCGACGCTCGGCGGCCTCGTCGCGCAATGGCGCACCGCGGCTGATGGCGATCGCGCCGCCGCCGTGCGCGACGCGCTGCGCGACCTGGAAGCGGCGGGGCTGGTCGAGGTCGCCGATCCCGAGGCGCTGCGCGGCGATCGCCGGCTGCGTTTGTCGGGGCCATTGCTCGATGTCCTCGCGGGGGCGCCACCGCGACTCGACGGTGCGCGGTTCGAGGCATGCGCCGCGTTGCCTCCGCCCGACGACTGGATCGCGCCCGCGCAGGACGCGATCGATCCATTGCGCCTCGGCGCATTGATAGCACGCGATCCTGCCCGCCTCATTCTCGTCCGGGGGCCAGGGCGCAATGGCCGGCGGATGCTGCTGCGTGCCGCGGCGGGGGCCGCCGGGCTCGACGTGCTGATCGTACCGCAGACGATGTTGATCGATCCCGCGCAATGGCGCTGCGCGGCGGCAACCGCGCACCTTGCGGGCGCGATGTTGATCGCTGCGGTCGAACCCGCGCCCGGCGAAACGCTGTCGATCCCGGCGCATCCGCTGTTCACTGGCCCGATCGGCATCGCGATCGGCGCGAGCGGATCGATCCGCCAGGAGGGGCTGGCGACGACGCTGGCGATCGACTTGCCGTTGCCCGACGCCGGTGCGCGCACCCGTCAATGGCGAGCCGCGGGGCTCGGTGCCATTGCCGCCGAATTGACCACCTTGTCGATGACGCTCGGCAATATCGCCTGCGCCGCACGGGGCACCGCCGCTGCCGCCGAACTGGCCGGTCGGCCCGGCGCACCGACTCGCGACGACGTGCGCGCCGCCGCGCGGTCGTTGCGCGACGCCCGGCTCGACGCGCTGGCGTCACCGGTCGACCATCGTGGCGAGCCCGAGCCGCTGTTCCTCGATCCGCGCGAGCGCGAGGAATTCGAGGCGCTGCTTCTGCGCAGCCGCCACCGCGAGCGGCTTGGAGCCGATCTCGGCAATGGCCGCGGCGTGCGCGCGCTGTTTGCCGGCGCCAGCGGCACCGGCAAGACGCTCGCCGCGCGCCACATCGCCGCGCGGCTCGGCAAGGATCTCTACCGCATCGACCTCGCCGCCACGGTCAGCAAATATATCGGCGAAACCGAGAAATGCCTCGACCGCGCGCTGTCCGCCGCCGAGGAGCTCGATGTCGTGCTCCTGCTCGATGAAGGCGATGCGCTGATGGCGCGGCGCACCGATGTCGGCAGCTCGAACGATCGTTACGCCAATCTCGAGACCAATTTCCTCCTCCAGCGGATCGAGAGTTTCGAGGGGATCATCCTCGTCACCACCAACGATGTCGAGCGCATCGACCAGGCCTTTGCGCGCCGGCTCGACGCGGTGCTGACCTTCCGCTCGCCCGACGCGGTGATGCGGCGCGATATCCTGTCGCGCCAGCTCGGCGAGCATAAAGTCAGCGCGTGGCTGATCGACGACGTCGCCTGTCGCTGCGTCCTCACCGGTGGCCAGTTGCGCAACGTCGCGCTGCACGCGCGCCTCCTCGCCATGGAGCGCGACAGCGGGCTGGACGATGCCGCGCTGCGTGCTGCGCTCGAGCGCGAATATCGCAAGACGGGCGCGTTCTGTCCGCTCAAACCCCTGCTCGCCGCCGCGGGCTAGTCGATGGCGACCGCCGCCGCCGCTACCTCGCGTGCCGTCGCCGAGGCCGATCATGGGCAGGAGAGCGGGGCGACGCACGCGGCCGCCGCGGCGAAGCGGCTGCACGCGAAGGTCAAAGGCAAGACCAAGCATCGTCGCGGCAAGCATGATCGCCACCACCGGGGACACGGCCACGCGCACGATCCGGCGCACCCGCTCGGCGGCCCGGAGCGATCGGCGCTGTTCGTGCGGACGGGAATCCAGCCGGCGCTGCTGATCTCGCAACCCGGCGACGCCGCCGAGGCGGAGGCCGACCGCGTCGCCGACCGCGTCGTCGCGATGAAGGATCCGCCGGCCGCGCCCGCCCGCGCGCGCGGTGGCGATCTGCAGCGCAGCCCGCTCGTCGTCCAGCGTGCCGCGGCGCGGGCGGCCGCGCCCCCGACGCCGCAACCCGCGGCGGAGAATGTCGCCGACGCGGCCACCGAGGCGGCGGTCAAGGCCGAACTGTCGGGCGGCGCGCCGATGGCGGCCGACGTTGCCGGTTTCTTCGGCCGCCGCTTCGGCGCCAATTTCGGCGATGTCCGCGTCCATACCGACGACAAGGCGGCCAACCTCGCGACCCGCCTCGGCGCGCGTGCCTTCACCTACGGACGCCACGTCTTCTTCAACGCCGGCCAGTACAATCCCGACAGCGAGGACGGCAGCAAGCTGATCGCGCACGAGCTGGCGCACACGATCCAGCAATCGGCGGTGATCCAGCTCAAGGAGGACGCCGCGTCACCCCCGCGCGTCACCTCGCGCTCGGCGCCTCAGGCGCAACGCGGGATCGTCTCCCGGGCGCTCAACTGGATTGCCGACAAGGCGAATTACATTCCGGGCTTCCGCCTGTTCACCATCGTCATCGGGGTCAACCCGATCAACATGTCGACGGTCGAGCGGTCGGGCGCCAACATCCTGCGCGCGCTGATCGAATTCATCCCCGGTGGCGGCCTGATCGTCGATGCCCTCAACAATCACGGCATCTTCGAAAAGGGCGGCAAGTTCATCGAGGACCAGTTCCATTCGCTGGGCATGGTCGGCTCGGCGTTCCGCGACGCGCTGATGGAATTCATCGATTCGCTGAGCTGGAGCGACGTCTTCCACCTCGGCGACGTGTGGGACCGCGCCAAGCGCATTTTCACCGCGCCGGTCGACAAGCTGATCGCGTTCGGCAAGGGCCTGGTCGTCGGCATCGCCGAGATCGTCAGGGACGCCATCCTGAAGCCGCTCGGCCGCTACGCCGCCAGCATCATCCCCAAATTCGACCTGCTCGCCGGCGTATTCGGCAAGAACCCGGTCTCGGGCGAGAGCGTGTCGCCGGCAAACGCGCTGATCGGCGGCTTCATGACGCTGATCGGGCAGGAAGAGATCTGGGCCAACATCCAGAAATCGGGCGCGGTCGGCAAGGCGTGGAACTGGTTCAAGGGCGCGCTGTCGGGCGCGCTGGCGCTGGTCAAGACGATCCCCGACCGCTTCATCTCGACGCTCAAGAGCCTGACGATCTTCGACATTGTCACCATCGTTGGTGCCTGGGTCAAATTCGGGAAATTGTTCCTCGGTTTCGTCGCCGATTTCACGGGCTGGGCGCTCAAGCAAGTGCTCAAGCTGCTCGAGATCATCCTCGAGGTCGTGGCGCCGAGCGTCATCCCCTATCTCAAGAAGGCGGGCGCCGCCTTCAACACGATCATCAAGGCACCGGGCCGCTTCATTGGCTTCCTGGTCAAAGCCGGCAAGGCCGGCTTCAACATGTTCAAGACCAACATCCTCGCGCACCTCCAGCGGGGGATTCTGGACTGGCTGCTGGGCTCGCTGGCGGGTGCCAATCTCTACATTCCCAAGAGCTTCGCGCTGCTCGAACTGCTCAAATTCGGGCTCTCGGTGGTCGGGGCGACCTGGGAGAATGTCCGCGCGAAGCTGGTCGCGGCGACCAACGAGACCACGGTCAAGGTGTTCGAGACAACCTTCGATCTCGTCAAGACATTGGTCACACAGGGACCGGCAGCCGCCTGGGAACAGCTGCTCGAGACATTGTCCAACCTCAAGTCGATGGTGATGGATGCGATCATCGATTACGTGAAAGGCAAGGTGATCGAGATCGCCATCGAGAAGGTGCTCTCGTTCCTCAATCCTGCCGGCGCGTTCATCCAGGCAGTCCTCGCGATCTATCGCACGATCACCTTCATCGTCGGCAAGCTGCAACAGATCGGCGCCGTGGTGGCGGCGCTGATCGACGGGATCGCCGCGATCGCCGCGGGCAATATCGGCCCGGCTTCGGCCAAGGTCGAAAGCGTGCTGGCGCGCGGGCTCAGCCTGGCGATCAATTTCCTCGCGAACTTCGCCGGGCTGGGGAACGTCAGCAAGAAAATAATCGAGATTATCAACAAGATCCGCAAGCCGGTCGACAACGCGCTCGACAAACTGGTGACCTGGATCGTCAACAAGGCCAAGGCGCTGGGCAAGTCGATCCTTCAGGCGGGCGTCCCCGCGGATCCCAATGCGCGGTTGAAGCTCGCCATCCGCGATGCGAGCCTGATCGCCAAAGGACTGGGAAAGAGAATCTCCCGCGACAATCTCGACCGCGCGCTGGGCGCCGTACGTACCCGCTATGGGCTGACAGCGCTGCAGGTTTCCGAGCGCAACGGCGTCTGGTCCGCGACGGCGTCGATCAATCCGACACTCACCGCTCAGATTGCCACGACTCCAGCGGGCACGCCCGGTGCGCCGCTGCCCGTCCGAACCCCTCCGTTGCCCGCATCGACTACGGTGATCAGTGTCCGGCCGAGCTTCCGCAAGGGACGCAATCTGCAGGGCGAACAGGTCGAATATGATCGCCAGGTCGGCATGCAGCAAGGAGGCATCAACGCCATGAGCGTCAGCGAGTGGCAGCGTAATCGAGCCAGCTATATCGCGCGGCGCACGGCCCCGGGATCGCGGTCGGGTCGCGATCCGGCGTCGGCTGTCGATCAGGCGCAGCTCCGTGTACAGGTTCTCGATGAGATGACGCGCCGTCTTCAGATGCCTTTGCTCACGCCGACGACTTTCCCTGCCTTGGGCATGTACGAGCACGGTGCAGTGACCACGATTTTCGGCGGAGGTTCTCCCGCCGAACGGGCCGCCGGTTTCTCGGCCGGGCGAGCCGCAGGACTCGCCGCCGCCTGGATGCGCACCCAGCATGCGCTTCATTCCCCCGATCAGGTCGCCGGCGGCTCTCGCCTGAACGCCGCCGGCGGCGTTTCGCCGGACCGGGGACTCACGGGCATGGGATTGGCCAATGTCAATATGAGCCTTGGCGCGCAATGGAAGGACCGCATCGCAAACCTCGACAGCGATCTGAACACCTTTCTCAATTCGGGTGTGCCGGGCGGGCCGGTCACCCTGGACGCGGAAAAGCAGAAAATCCGGATGAACGTCAGTCTTCTGCCGGTGGTATAGGAATCCAGGATGGACGACGAAGAAGACTTTCCCGCTAAGTTCGATGCGTTCGCTGGCAAGCCCACGCGTTATGCTGCGTTCGGTGCGGAAGATCGCGAGCGACTGAACGGACGGTTGCCCGAAGCACTGCTTCGGCTGTTCGAGCGCGACGGCTTTGCGTCCTATCGCAAGGGAGCGATCTGGACGTGCGATCCCGATCGCATGCTCGAGATCAAGCAGATCTGGCTCGAGCGCTTTCCGAGCGCCGAGATTTTCATGCGTACCGCCTTCGGTGACTTCTTCTTCTGGGACCAGCGTTACGTCTGGACGTGCACGGTGAACAACTCGCAGATCCTCTATTCGAGCCTCAATGTCACCTGGTTCCTGAGTTCGATCCTGCCCAACAGCGGCTTCTTCCGAAGCCTGGGCCTGCCCAAATTCTCCAATCTCGGCGCGAAGCGATGCGGCCCACTGGAACCCGATGAAGCCTATATCTGGGTGCCCGCCTTCGCTCTCGGCGGCAGCTCTGAAACGTCCAGCATCGAGAAGGGAAAGATGGCTGTCGCCTCCGACCTGTTGCGGCAGATGCAGGAACCTTTCATCGATCAGAGGGTCGAACTGGAGTCCTGAGGCACGTGCCGCTCCATCAAACCGTAAAAGACGCTAATCGCGACGCACCGTGACGAGCCGGGCGCCGCGGACGGTCGGAATACCCGCGACTTTGTTGAGGAGAATCTCCGCCCGTTGATCTTCCAGCCGGCCAAGGTCGATCGAGAGTTTGAGGCTGACCCGGTGCCGGGTGAGCGCGATGCCGTAAGGGATTTCGTCGAATTGCGCGACGAGGCCGAGCAGGCGCGGCAACAGATTGGGGCAGATGTCGCCGCTGACATGCAGCCGGACGAGATTTGGACGAGCAGTTTTGGGCGCACGTTGGGCGCGGGTTTGACCATGAGACACGCTGAACGACCTTCACGAAATTTGGCAGGACCGGCGGGGCGCTCGATCACGCCCGGCCGACGACGCGCCGGATCAGCCGATCCGGCTGATGCTAATTCGCGCCTGGGGGCCCCGCATTCGTGCGCGCGCAGGGTCCGGGCGAAGGCGCCCGGCCGCTACGTAGAGAATCGCACACTTGGTCATGCTGGTCGTATAGAATCGCATTTTCGCTTTGGCCAGCCGGACATCCGCAAGGGTAGGCCCGCGAAATCCGCCTGCTTTGGCGTGCTGTCGATCGCTGTAGATGCCCGCTCGCACGGAAAATGGTGCCAGAAGAGTACTCGGAAATTCCTGGAAAGTAATTGATTAAAAAAGTCAATTCATTTCCGCTTAAACCGTTGTATCCCCAAATATATCTAGGAAATTACGGTTCGAGTCTCGATCATCTTCACCTGAAGCTTTGCCAACGATCGAAGCATAGTTCAAACTTGTCTTGAAAGTCCAGCGAAATCCGCGGCTGTTCAAGCGCGTCCATTAAAGAATCTTGTGGAGGATCAAGATGAAGAACTTGCGGGGCGCGGCGCCAACGCCCTCACGAACGTGGATCGACGAGCGTGCTTTCCACTGGGCGCTCTACCGGCCTTCGGTCCATTTCGGCCCTATGGCCATCGGCTAACTATCACCCAGCCTGGCAGGGTTCGTGGTGAACGGCGCTCTACTATTCCGCTCAAACCCGCGCACAAAATCGTCGACATCAAGCGGTCCAGATTTCAGCGCCGCTCCCTGCAGCTTGAAAACTGGGTCGCCTTCCAAGAAGCCGAACGACGTGGGAAAGAATCGGACCTCCTGGCCATATGCGTGGATCTGACCGTTGGGCCAATCCTCTTTATTCACCTTGTAGAGATAGAGTTCACAGCCGGGGTGGAGGCGCGCAAATTCTAGCGCCTGAAGCTTGACCAAGTCGCAATGACCGCACTCCTCAAGCCCGACGATTACGATACTCTGCCGACTATCTGGTCTCGAAATCTGGTCGGTCGTCGTCACTCGCAGCCAGTTGTTCTTCACCGCTTCACTCCACCGTCCAAAGAGTAAGGTTGCTGCTGAGCGTCCGCGACCGTTAGGATCGAGCCAGCTCAATCAAATAGTTTGCGATTGCATTGGTAATGGCGCCATCGACCTCGGCGTCGAGCCACGCCCAGACTCCCTGGTTATTGCATTCGAGGAACCAGAGGTTCGCCGAGTTATCCACCACGATATCTAGGCTTCCGAGGTTGAATCCAATGATATTCATGAATGTTCGTATCTTGTCTTCGGTATCGCGCTCCAAAGTGCACGGGATATATCCGAGCTTATGAGACATTCTTCTCCAGTCGGTCTCCGACCGTGCATATGTCTGCGATTCGATCCTAAAGGCAAAGATCTGGCCATTCACGTAGACTACCCGGAGCTCATAAAGCTTCGGAATCTCACGTTGGAGAAATGAGGGCGAATATTCCAAATCATCATCTGCGGCCGAAACCAAATCGCTCCGGGCAATTCGGTTCGTCAATATCGCAGTGGCTGCCGGACCACCCGGATCGTTAGGATAAAGCATGCCGTTTGCTAGCGGCTTTATGATCAAATGATCGTCGGTGCGATCCGAGAACCTCACCAGGGTAGACTTCTGGTTGGAGATGATCGTTTCTGGAACCAGGAATCCGGCCAGAGCCGCGGCGCGTTGCTGATAGGGTTTGACCAGGCATCGACGCGAGCTCAGGCTATTGACTACCTTGGCGCCGTAAAGCTCTGCGAGCAGATTGAAGAGCGCCCGATATTCATCCGCCACGAAATCTGCTTCGCTCGCCTCGCCAGAAGGGTAATATTCAGTCCTCTTCAGTAATAGCACTCGATCGAATATAGCGATCGGACCCGCTATGGTCGTGCCTTCTACGACCAGAGTGAACTCACCATCGGCCGACATCTCGAAAGCGAACGTGCTGTTTTGATAATCCAGAATGGCATGCTTGCAATCATCACGTCTCTCGAGATGACTTGCGAGGAGCTTGATGTTGGCGTCCTTTTTTGATCCGAGGATGAGTATCGTCGGCTTATCCGGTTGCGCGCTGTTCATTGCAGGTGCTCCCGCGCAGCTTGATCCGACGTGCCCAAGCGCGATTTGATTTCCGTGAAGCGCGGAGTCACATCGATGAGATCACCGTGCTCGAAGGAGAGAATCCTGGAGGCGGTGAGAATTGTTTCCAAGCGGTGCGCAATAATGATCCTGGTTATGCCGAGTTTTGCGACCGCCGCGTTGACGAGTTGCTCTCGCGCGGTATCCAGATGGGACGTAGCCTCATCCATGATCAGTACTTTGGGGTGCCGATAAAGAGCGCGGGCAATCAACAGCCGCTGCTTTTGCCCTCCCGAGAGGGAGGAGCCCATGTCGCCCACGAGCGTGTCATAGCCCATTGCCATGGCGAGGATGTCGTCGTGAACTGCAGCGGCTTCGGCCGAGGCAATGACGCGCTCGAGATCGGGAGCGTCGTCGAACAGCGCGATATTGTCGGCAAGCGATCCCGCAAAGATGTGGTCGTCCTGCAGAACGGCTGCCACCTGCTCGCGATAGCTTTTGACTCCGAACTTCGCGACCGGCTTGTCGTCGATGAGCAATTCACCGTCGTCCGGTTCGATCAGGCTCAGAAGCACCTTGACCAGGGTAGATTTCCCACCGCCGGACGGGCCAGTGATCGCGACCTGCTCTCCCGGCTGCACGCAGAGGTTGACGCCGTCCAGGACGAGCGGGTCGGTCGGACTGTAGCGATAGCTCACGTTCCGAAGTTCAATCTTGCCGACAAGTGGAATGTCGGTTGATGGCCGCTCGCCCACGCCATGATCCTGCTCGGCGAGCGCAATGTCCGACAAGCGTTCAAGATGCAGCCCGAGCATCCGAAAGGCGATCAGTTGGTCGATCGACGATGAGGCGCGCTGCAGAAACTGCGTCTTGTACGTCATATAGGCAAACATCATGCCGAGGCTGAAGCCGCCATCGATCACCGAGCGGGCGGCTAGCCACACAGAGACAATCATCTCGAGGCCGAAAATCAGCGCATTCGCGGTCGATTGCCAGATGCTGATACGCGCGAGCGCGATGCTCGCGTTCGTGGCATCCGTGAGCCGGGTTTGCCAAAGCGCATGGCGGGTCGCCTCCCGATTGAACAGCCGGAGTGTCACCATGCCGCGCAGCGATTCGATGAGTACCGACTGCTCTTTGCCCGACGTGACGATCGCGTCTTCCTGCGCCGCACGTTGCGCCGAAAATGAAATCGCGCGAGCGACGCCGTACAGGCAGAAGGCAATCAGTGCGACGACGGTTAGTGCCGCGCTATAGAAGAACATCAGGGTGAGGGTGAAGACGGCGAGGGCGCCATCTATCAGGGTGCTGACAGCTCCCTGTGTCATGAACTGCTGGATCGGTGCGACCGATTAGAAGCGGGAGAGCACGTCGCCGATATTGCGCTTCTCGAACCATGATATCGGCAGACGAAACAGACGCCGTACGATGTTGCTCGCGATGCCGTAGCCCAACGTCGATCCCGCCGACAGGAGTACGAACGACCGAAGCAACAGCGCGCCGGCATTTATCAGGGTGAACAACCCAAAGCCGAATGCCAGCACGGCGAGCAGGTCGGTGTCGAGCGCTGGCAACGCGCTGTCTATCGCCACCTGCATATAATAGGGGGAACAGAGCACGAAGGCCTCTAGGACGAGGCTCAATATGATCGTCTGGGCGATGGCGCGTTTGAGACCCGTCATCCGTCGCCAGAGCTGCGGTAACCTCAGTCGCTCTCGCTGGCCGGACTGCTCGAAATCGTCAGCCGGTCGCAGTTCGAGGGCCACGCCCGTAAAATGGAGCGAGACCTCGTTCAGCGTCAGCCAGCGCGACGACCCTTCCGGATTATGGATCAGCGCCTTGGTGCCGGAGACGCGCTCCAGCACAACAAAGTGATTCATATCCCAATGCAAAATTGCCGGCAGATGCAGATCGCCCAGTTTCTCGAGCGGGACCTTCACCGCTCGCGAGTTCAGGCCCACGAAATCCGACGTAGCGATGAGCGACTTCATCGTCGCTCCTCGCTGTGAGGGCTGAAACCGGCGGCGCATCGTGCCAAGATCTGTATCCAGGCCGTGATGGTTCGCCACCATTGTCAAACAGGCCAGAGCACATTCGGCGCTCTCGGTTTGCCGGATCAGCCGTACACCTCGGCGGCGCCACAGCGTGAGATCGAGTGGCGCGCTCAACGGTTGTGAACCGCGAACAAGGGTTCGAACAGCCATCCGATCAAGCTTCGCTTCTGCGTGACGATGCGGGCGGAGAGCGTCATGCCGGGCAAGAGCGGTTGCCTCCGGCCGAACGTCACCATCCAGGGCCTGGGGATGGCTGCAACGACCAAATAGGCCGGGGCAGTGGTGTTTCGCGTCTGGTGCGCGACAGCCGCTTTCGAAACGTAGATGATGCGGGCCTTGAGCGTCCCGAATGTCTGATAGGGATATGCGTCGATCGAGAGCCGAACCTCTTGACCCATGGCCAGAAACCCGGCGGCTGCGGTGGGTACATAGAGTTCAACTCGGGGCTCGCTCCGAGCGGGTACGACCAACATTAGCTGCTGGCCAAGTGCGGCCGGTTGGCCGGGCCTTGCCGTCAACGCCGTCACCACCCCATCCATCGGCGATGTAAGTGCAAATCCGCGTGAGAGTTCAGTCTGCGCCTGCTGCTGCTGCAACCCTTCCCGAGTGCTCTGGACGTTTGCGGTTTGCGCTCGTGCCGAAGCTGCGGACTGGATGATCGCAATCTGTGCTTGGGCGATCTCTGCTTGTTTGTCGGACACGGCCTGCTGAAGCTGTGAAAGTTGCTGACGGCGCGTCAGGATCGTCGCCCGCCGCTCTTCCATGTCGCGTTTGCTGATGTAGCCGCGAGCCGCCACCACCTTGATGCTGTCATAGTCGGCTTCGGCGGAAGCTATGAGTTCCCGCTGATCGGAGATTTGCGAATTTAACGCAACGATGGCTGCCAAGTCGCCATCGATCTGTGCCTTCAGGCGTTGCCGATCGGCGATCGATGCGCCGATCAATTGCTTGGTTTGATCTGCCAGCTGCGAGTCTTGCCGGTTGAGTGCGCCTTCAATCCTGTCGGCGGCCGTGGTGCCGACAATCATGTTGTCGTCGGCGCGGATTACCGCCAGCCGTTGGCCGGCTTTTACACGATCGCCCTCGGAAACGAGGATGGTCTGGACGAGACCAGCTCGACTTGGGACGATCGCCGCCACGCCTTTATCCGGCACGATGGTGCCGGATACGGTTTCGACACGCTCGTAGGTAGCAGTGCTGAGAAAGATCGCGGCAGCGACGACGATTACAAGAAACAGGAGGCCGATCGCATGCCATGCAAGAGGCAGCGCGATATTGACGTTACCCTGAAGGCGGTCGGCCCGATGTCGAAGCGCTTCGACGCGGAACAGTGATGATGAATTCTGCACATTCACGCGGTGATTAAACTCCACGCTCCAACAAGGGCTGGCCCGGCTGCTCCTGGTTCACCCGCATGGTGAAGCGCCGAGACATGACAGTCGCGGCAAAGGGAGATGACGTCGGGTAATGAGGAGACCGGCTATGCTCGCGTCGGCCAGGACGAGAGATAGGTGTGTCGGGCGTTAGGCGCGTCCAACACACCCCTCCCCTAGATCAGCAATCCAGTCGGGTCGGCGTGCCGTCGCCGAACACGGTGATGTCCGAGCCTGCAGGGCACTTGCCCGTGTGGGTGCCGGTGCCGTCGCCGCCCGAAACCTGATCGATCTCACCCGCGCTGAGTTCCGTCAGCCGGGCAGTTTCGCGGTCGTTATGATTGATGATGAGCGATTTCATATTCAACTCTCCTTCTGTGCAGCCCGGCCTGAGCCGGGCCATATTGACGAGCGAAATAGTGTGCGCCGGCCCTCAACGCGCCCGACGCATCTGTCCTCGTCAGCTCAGCAATCCAGCCGGGTCGGTGTGCCGTCGCCGAACACCGTGATATCCGAGCCTTTCGGACACTTGGTGAAGCCAGGGGCGGTGCCGTCGCCGCCCGAGACTTGGTCGAGTTCGCCGACGCTGAGTTCCGTCAGACGGGCCGTTTCGCGGTCGTTGTGATTGATGATGAGCGACTTCATATTCAGCTCTCCGATTGCGCGGCCTGACCAGAGTCAGACCGCTATGGATGCCGCTGAGTTCAGCGACTCACCGGCGGTTGCATAGTGATTGACGGAATGGCGGGCGCACAGGCGGTGGCGAAGGTTTTTTTGATCCGTTTTGGGTGTAAGCCACTCTATTTATAATGCTTTTGTTACAGCGCACGCTGGAGAACCCATGAATCACGCGAGAGCGCTACCGGTACTTACTGCCCTGATACTGTCGTGCGTTGGCGTACGGTCGCTGGCGCAGGATGTCTTTCTTCCGTCTGCCGTCGAGGCAGCACGAAAGGACCTCGGAAAGGGCAATTACCTCAGGGCGATCGACAGCCTGAAAACCGCTGCTGGCGCGGCTGACGGCAAGGCCGGCGACCCGATTGCGGAGCAGCTGTGGGAGCAGTTCAGTCCGTTCGTTACGAACGAGCTGCCTCCCGCGGACTACGATCCTGCCGGGGCCGATGAAATGCTGGGCGCTGGCTGGTCGGACAAAATATCGCGAGCGTCGCCTCGCGACGCGATTGAAGAGATCGTGCGCCGCGCAAGGGCAACCAATATCGTCATTCTGAACGAAGCTCATAACAGTCCGCGCGATAGAGCGTTCGCGCTGCAGGTCGCCCGCGCGCTTCGGCCTCTTGGCTATTCCGTCTTGGCCGTTGAAGCGCTCAGAAACTATCCGGTCGCCGGAGACCCACTCTCCGGAGCCGATCGGCTCGAGCGTGATGGCTTCGCCCGTTTGACTACAGGCGATTATACGCGCGATCCGGTCTTTGCCGGCTTCCTGCGGGGCGCGCTGTCGTTGGGTTACGAGCCGGTTGCCTATGAAGAAACCAAAGAGCAGATGAAGCCGGGCGGTGGCACCGCCGAGCGGGAAATGGCGCAAGCCAACAATCTGTTTGGCAGCGTCTTTTCCAAGCGGCCCAAGGCCAAAACCCTGATCTACGTTGGCCTGAGTCATGTTGCCGAACAGCCATTGTCCGGAACGGAACGGATGGCCGGCATTCTGAAGAAATTGACGAAGATTGATCCGCTGACGATCGACCAGGCGACTGTCACGGACCTCACGCCTGAAGCGAGGCGGGCCTACGATTTGGCGGCCGCCAAGATTGGCAATCGATCGGGCGTCTTGTTCGATGGCAATAAGCCACTGGTGCTTGGGCTTTATGAATCCGCCGTCGATCTGCAGGTAATCCATCCGCGACGAGCATATCGCCTTGGTCGTCCGACCTGGTTGGCGGCGCTTGGTGGTCGACCCGTCTCAGTTCCAAAGGACTTGCGGCCCGCCACTGGACGCCGCCTGGTGCAGGTCTTCGCTGCCAACGCTCCAAGTGATGCAGTGCCTCTCGATCAGACCATTGTGACAGCCGATAGGCCCGTGCCAGTCCTTCTCGCGCCCGCCGTTCCCCTCCGCTTTCAAAATCAGGAATAGAAACGTATTCTTCAGAAGTAGATAGACTGCAGAAGAGCACTCGATGATTTTTCGCAAGAAATTGACAACAAAATAATTGTCATTTTCGTCGCAAAAATTATCCCACCAAAAAACGCCTATCATAAATCGCGTCAGGTGGTTCGAGTCCTCAAGCTATGTATTCTGCCATTTCAACCGACTTAGATTGCTATAGCGAATCTAGTCGTAATAATCCAACGAAATCCACCACCGTCCATCCGGATATGCTTTGATGATGAAGTGTGCGAACTGACGGCGAGCTCGAGTTCCGTGCTGCCTTGGCAGGCGCTGCGCAGTGGATGCCCTCGACACGCGCCGCGCTTTTCCGTCCTCCAACGGATAACTGCCGCGCCAACGATGCAGAAAGCTGAATCGGTCGCGCGAAGCTTTCGGCATCGGAGCGATTCAGGCGGCAGCGTCGGATAGGCACGACAATCACCACCATCGAACCTAGCATGATTAGGAAGTCACTCGAGCCCGAAGAATTCGGCGTGTTGTTCGCTCGTCAGAGTGTTGATCCTCCCGTGTTTGCCTTACCCCTCACCACTCTTCCCGACCATCGGATGGGCCTTCGAATGCAAGATATCCCCGAACGACAAATACGCGCCGCCTACGACGATCACACGATACGCATCTACCAAGCTTACAATGACGAGATCGCCGACGCAGCCTTGGCTCGAGGCACGTTCGTTTCGCCCACTTTCAGCATGACTCGCATGACGTGGATCAAGCCTTCGTTCCTTTGGATGATGTATCGTGCGGGTTGGGGCCACAAGGATCCCGGCCAGCGTCGGATATTAGCGATCGACATTAGCCGGGAGGGGTTCGATTGGGCCTTGGCGCATAGTTGCCCCAGCCATCCCGGCTCCTCAATGAGCGCGGAGGATTGGGCCAAGCTGAAGGCTGCGTCGCCCGTACGGATTCAATGGGACCCTGAGCGCGATCTTCACCTCCAGCCGCTGCAATATCGCGCGATCCAGATAGGGGTGGGTGGGCGAGCCGTGTCGCTCTACGTTGAGCAGTGGATTCAAAAGATCACGGACATCACCGATCTCGCGCACACGATCCAGAGCCTGGTCGGTAGCGGTCAACTCGATGAGGCGCAGGCCCGATTGCCCGTTGAGCGGGTTTATCCTCAGTCCGCACTGTCAGAATGAGCCATGGGGATCTTCGGCCGAAGTTGGCCAGTGGAGCGCTTTATTCGGCCCAGATCTGCGGGTGCGCTTTTTGGCGGTGATGGCCGGCGAATTGTGACGGCAGGCCGACAACCGGCCGAATTGCGACATTCCGCTTTTGTCGGCAAAGTCGCGTAAACCGGCGGTCGTCGGTAAAGTGCGTATGTCGCCCGCCAAGGCGGAAGGCTGGACGTACGTGAAGCGGAGAACGACGCGATGGCCGGCATTTTCAAAAGGTTGTTTGGCGCTAGAAATGAGCAAGCCGAACAAGCGTCGGCTTCGGGTTCAACTAATGATCGAGGCCCGATTCCCGCGGGCATGCCGGCGAGTATCGAAGAGGGAATGGAATGGCAGGCAGCCGATTTCATAAGAGCATTTTCACCCGCCGGCTCTCCGATTGACGGAAGCAAACTCGATTACAGCGAAGACTCCCTCGCGCTGGTCGATCGGGTGTTGGACGACTTTTACCGCCAGGGAGCTGCCCTCCCAGACGATCTTCACTTTTTGGCGTCAGCCTATGTCTTCGAGGTCGCGCGCCGCGCGTTTGGCGGCCGATATTTGCGTGGGGATGAGGAGAATCCCTTTGTGCTCGTTATTGGCGAAGGAGCCGCCGAAATTGGCGTCTGTGTCATGTCCAAGGTGCGTGGCCGCGCGGTGAACGGCCCGGAGGATAATATTCCATTCTTTTACGCCGGTATCGCTCCGCTTGTTTCTGCCGGAACCCCATCGACGTTGATTTGAAGTCACCAGATTCAAGGTCGTGAGCGGCTCTTTCGTGGCCCGCTTGTCGCCGCTTCGTGCAGCACGATGTGCCGCCTTGGCAGGCTGGTACACAGTGGATATCGTTGAAAGATGGCGCGCTTCCCCTTCTTCCAACGTGTGTCTGCCGCGCCAACGATGCAGAAACCTGCACCGGTCGCGCGCAGCTTCGATATCGCCGACCTTTATGACGGACCATTGGCTGCCGCCGTATCGACGGCACCCGATCAGGTGCGGCTCGACGAGAAATTGCGGCAGGCCTATTTCTGGATCGTCAACACCGCGATCATCAGCCCTCACTATGACATTGAGTATCAGGACGGGCCATCGCCGGAGTTTCGCGTCGGCGATAGCCAACGCCTACTGACGCTGCCGTCGGCGCAGAGTTATTCCAGCTATGTACTGCTGCCGCTGCTCGCCTTTGCAACGCGGTCCAAGTGCCTGTTCGTTGGCGGACCCGGTCGTGGCAAGACGGCGAGCGCAATCCTGATGAGCGTCCTCGCCGGCTATCCGGTGCGCGAGGTACGGCGCGCGATGCAGCACGGCCATCCGCAGATGACGATCGCCGACCTGCTCGGCAACCCGCTGCCGGCCGATCTGATTTCCGCGCAGAGTGTCGATGCGATCCGGATCGCGTGGCGGCCGTGGCTCGGCATGCGCGTAAAAATCGTCGACGAATATAACCGCATCCCGACGCGGACGCAGAGCGCGCTGCTGACGGTGATGGGCGACAATTACGCGGAAGTGCTGGGGCAGATCTACGAATGTCCGCCCGCCGCCTGGTTCATGACCGCCAACGACGATGCCGGAGGCGGCACCTATCAGGTGATCGAGGCCCTGCGCGACCGGATCGATGTCATCGTCCAGGCGCTATCGTTCAACCCGCGGTTTCTCGACGACCTGGTGCTTCGGATCGAGGAGAATGTCCGCCCCGAGGAAGTCGTCCCGCGCGAGATCGTGTTCGATGCGACCGAGGTCGACCAGCTGGTCGAGGCGGTGCGCGCGGTGCCGCTGCCACCCGAGATACGCAATCGCATCGAATTCTTCGCCAGCCAGTTCGAACTCATGGAGCCGGCGGGCGCGATCTTCGAGCACATGAGCAAGGACACCGCGCACCTGTCGGGGGTCGACTGGGTCCAGGTGATCGCGGCGGACGGTGGACGCGACCGGCTGAAAGATATCGGCACCCAGACGGTCAACGGCCTGTCGGTGCGCAACCTGATGACGTTGATCAGCTTCGCCAAGGCGATGGCGTTCTTTCGCGGCGCCGACGCGGTTGGCCTGGACGACGTGCGTCAGATATTGCCATTCGTACTGCGCGACAAATTGCACCCCGACCAGGATGCGCCCTTTTTCGCGCTGCCGGAGAATGCTGCCTATCGCACCGACCCGATCGCGTGGCTGCGTCATCTCTTCGATCTGTCGTGTGAGGAATATGACCGGCTCGATCTGGACCGCGATGACCCGGTACGCACGCTGGCGAACGAATTCTCGGCGGGTCTGGACGGGTTGGGCGAGCGGGAGGTGCGCGCGCGCCTGACCCGGATCGAGCGGCTGGTGGCGGAGCGGGTGCAGGGGCGAAAGCTCTACGGGCCGCTCTACGACGAACTGCTGCACCTCAAGTATCTGCACCAACGCTATACAAACTACCTCGCCTGGCTCGGCAGCGGCCGGTGACGTTGTCGCCGGTGCTCGCCCGGGAACTCGCGGCGGCCCGGCCGCGGTTTAATGCGCAGATCGCCGCAGCCCGGCGCGCCCACACCGCCTTCGATACCGAGGCCTTGAGCGATGCGGTGCGCGTGCGGATCGATCCGCTTGCAGTGGCGGTGGAAGCGGTCGCGCCCGATCGCGTAGCGATGGTGGTCGATGCAGCGTTCGCGCTGACGGTGACGCTGGTCGATCATGCGCTGGCGAGCGAGCGCCGGTCGCTGGTCGACCGCGCGTGGATCGACGTTGCGGCGCCGCTGGCGGCGGTGGTTGCCGAACGGCCCGAGACGGTGCTCGCGATGATGACCAACGCGGTGTTGACGCTCGCCGCCACGCCAGGGGCGCGACCCGATGAATGGATCGCTCGGATGGCGGCATTGGGCGCGCTGGTGAACGCCGATACGCTGGGCGCGGCGGGGCAGGTCGTGGCGTGGCGGTCGGGCATGGCGCACTACCGCGCGGGTGCGCTGGCGGCGGCGGACGCCCTGCCCGAACAGCTGGTCCTTGCGGCGATTGGCGCGACCGGCGCCTGGCCGGACGTCCGCGCGACGCTGGCGGGCGACCGGTGGTGGACGCCGGACGGCGCCAGCGCAGGCGTCCGGTTCGGCGGCTTTGCCGGATTCGGCGGCCCGTTCGAGACACCGCCCCAGGTGCGCGCCGGCGCCGAGGGGTTTCTGGTGCGCGCGGGCGGGCGGGTCGGGCTGCTGGTTGCCGACGCCTGGGGCGCGACGCTCCATCCGGCGAGCGAGGAAGAATTCCACCGCGGCGAGCCGGCCTCGAGCATGCCCGCGGCCGTGCCAGGGTTTCCACCGGAAGGATTGCAGGCGGCGACCACGGGCGACAGCATCGCCATCGCTTCGCCGTACAGCCACTATCTTCAGGTGCAGCCGTGGCATCCATAGACAACGCCGACCGCATCGCTGTCTGGCAGGCAGCATGGCCCGGCGCGCTGGCGGCGTGGAGCCGCTTCACCCGGTTGCACGATCCGCGATTGTGCGACAGCAGCGTCGCGGCGGCCAAGGAAGGGCTGGACGGCGCGTTCGCAATGATCCGGCTGGTCGACAAGAGCGTGGTCATCGACCTGGAGGCGATCGGGCGGCTCGACCTCGACGATCATGCGACGGCGATCCTGGCGCACGAGATCGGCCATCACGTGCTCGCGCCGGCGAGCGCGACCGACAGCTTCCGGCTGATCGCGCGGTTACGCCGGGCATTGCCGACACTCGAGCGGCACGCACCGATGGTCGCGAACCTCTATACCGATCTGCTCATCAACGACCGTCTGCAGCGCCAGGCGGGACTCGACATGGCTGGCGTCTATGCCCGGATGATCGCGCGCGAACCTGGGCCGCGCAGTCGGCTGTGGACATTGTACATGGGGATGTACGAGGCGCTGTGGGGGCTTGAGAAAGGAAGCTTGGGCGGGCCGCGCGAGGACGCAGTGGCGGAAGGCGATGCGTGGCTCGGCGCGCGGGTGATCCGTGTCTATGCGCGCGACTGGTTGCACGGCGCGGGACGGTTCGCCGCGCTCGTGCTGCCCTATCTGGCGGAAGACGCCGAGAAGGATGCCGCGCTGCGCCGGCTGCACGACACACGCGGCGCGGCTGCCGGCGCCGACCCGAGCGGCGCGCAGACGATCGAGACAGACGAAGCCGACGGTGCCGTCCATCCCTCGCGCGATCCGCTGGTGACTGGCGACGACGCCGCGCCTGGAGCGGCGCCAGCCGAGCCGATCCCCGGAACACCTGGCCGGCCGGGCGCGGGCCAGGCACGCGAGCCGTTCGACTATGGCGAGATCCTGCGCGCCGCCGGGCTGATCCTGTCCGACGAGGAGATTGCGATCCGCTATTATCGCGAGCGCGCGCTGCCGTTCCTGGTCCCCTTTCCGATGCAGCCGGCACCGCATTCGGAGGAGCCGCAGCTCGAAGGCGTCGAGCCTTGGGCGCTCGGCGATTCGCTCGACGATATCGATTGGCTGCAGACCGTGACGCAGTCGCCGGTGGTGATCCCCGGCCTCACCACGGTGCGCCGCGTGTACGGTCGTGATCCCGGAACAGCCGGAAAGCCCGAGCCGATCGACCTGGACCTGTACGTCGACAGCTCGGGATCGATGCCCGACCCGCGGCGCACGACGTCGTTCCTGACGCTGGCGGGGGCGGTCATCGCCTTGTCGGCACTGAAAGCTGGCGCGCGTGTCCAGGCGACGTTGTGGAGCGGGAAGCGGCAGTGGATCGGGACCGAGGGTTTTGTGCGCGACGAGCACGCGATCCTCAACATCCTGGTCGGCTATTTCGGCGGGGCGACGGCGTTTCCGATCCACCGGCTGCGCGATACCTTCGCCTCCCGCACGCCGCGCGACCGGCCCGTGCATGTCCTCATGATCTCCGACGACGGCATCACGACGATGTTCGACACTGACGAACGCGGCAACAGTGGTTGGGATATCGCGGCAGCCGCACTCGCCAAGGGCCGCGCGGGCGGGACGATGGCGCTCAATCTCGGTCCGTGGTTCAGGCCCGACAACGAGACCGGCCAGGCGCTGGAGCGCGCGCACAGCGAGCAGGGATGGGATATCCACTCAATCGCGCGGATGGAGGATTTGACCGCGTTCGCCCAGGCCTTCAGCCGGCGGCACTATGGCGAAACGCCCAGGCGTCGAGGGGTCGCGGCATGATCGTGCTGTGGCGGACAACGACGCGGTGTAATTATGCCTGCAGCTTCTGCGCCTATGATCGCCGGCTGGGCGGCACGCGCACCGAAGTGACCGAAGCGGACGCGACGCGGTTCGGCGAATTGCTCGTTGACTGGTCAACGGCGCGGCGCACGAAGGTGCTGCTGAGCTGGTTGGGCGGCGAGCCGCTCTTGTGGCGGCCGGTCTGGAAAGTATCGGCGCGCCTGGCGGACGCGGGGCTGGCGATCAGCGCGACGACCAACGGCAGCACGCTGCACCAGGAGGGGGTGCGCGCGGCGGCCATTGCGACCTTTGCCGAACTGACGGTGAGCGTCGACGCGTCGGCGCCGATCCATGACCGGTTGCGCGGCCGGGCGGGCGCGTGGGACCGCGTCCGTGACGGGGTCCGTGCGCTGGCGGTGGCGCGCGGCGGCGCGGCGTTCAAGCTGCGCGCCAATGTCGTGCTGATGCGCGAGACGATCGGCCAGTTCGCCGACCTGTGCGCGGCGCTGGCCGATTGGGGCGTCGACGAGATCACCTTCAACCAGCTCGGCGGGCGCGACCGGCCAGCTTTCTTTCCGGCGCAGCGGCTGCGTCCGGTCGAGATCGCAGCGCTGGAGGCGACGCTGCCTGGATTGCGGCGAAAACTGGCGGCGCGCGGCGTCCTGTTGTGCGGGGATGCGCGCTATCTCGACCGGTTGCGGGCGAGCGCTTCGGGGATGGCGTTGCCGGTCGAGGATTGTCAGCCCGGCCGCGGATTCCTGTTCATCGACGAGCACGGTCTGGCCTCGCCCTGTAGCTTCAGCGGAGAGGCCTATGGCGTCCCGATCGCGTCGCTGCGGACGGTGGCTGACCTCGATGCCCTGCCTGTCCGCTTTGCGGCAGCCCGGGCGAAGCGGCGCCTGGCGACCTGCGATGATTGCCCGTCGACACAGACATTCGCGAAGTTCGCGGCATGATCGCGGGACCGCCCCTCGAGCGCGTGATGCGCCGGCTCGCGGAGACGCCTGAGGATTTCCTGGCCGAACCGCGTATTGGCGAGACCGGCCAGGTTGTGACTGCCGCGTTGGTTGCTGACCTCTTCCATGCCTTGGGTCATCAGATTGCCGCCGCGGATCTCACGGGCTTTGCCGCGACAAGTAGCATGGATCGCAACCGGTTGATGCTCGTCGCGATCGCCGTGTGGCTGCTCGCCGATGATTGGGTCGCGACGGCGGCATCCGACCGGGCCGCACTGGCCGGGCTGCTTGGCGAGCGGGTCACCGATCTCGCCGGTGCCGGCAAGGCGGACGCGTTCGTCAACGATGCCGAGCGGCGCGAGGAACTGGCGCGCACCGTGCTCGCTGCACTGGGATTGGTCCCGGCCGGCGAAACCGAGGCGCAGGCAAACGACCGCCTTTCGGCGGTCAGCGCGGCCGAGCGTCGCCGGCTTCTGCGTGCCAGCAGGGATGCCGAGGAACGCGCACGCGCGATCCGTGAGGCACTGATCCGCAAGGCCGCCGAAGAATCGGCCGACAAATACACGCGCGAATGAGCGAGCCGACCGACGCCGATCGCTACCCGACGCTGACCGAGGCGGGGCGCGCGATGCTGATCCGGATGACCGAGCATCCCGCTGCGCCGGTCTATCGCAACCGCAGCGGCAACCGGTTGCTGCGCGAAGACCTGGACGGACTCGCTGCGTTCGAGAAGGCGATGCTGGCCGCGCCGATCGGCTGGCGGCCGGGCACGCCACCGGACTGGATTCTTCCGTTCCTTGCCGAAACCTATGCGCAGGTTCCCCATTTTCGCACGAGAGGAGCGGCGCCGCGACGGCTGGCCGACGTGCCGACCACATCGCGTGGCGACCTGGCGCGCGATATCGCCAGCTTCGTGCCGGACAGTGTTTCCGTCGACCGACTGATCAATTTCCGCACGACGGGCACGACCGGCCACCCGCTGCTGATCGCGTCGCACCCGGTGGTCGCGGCGCGCTACCTGACCTTCCACAAGCGGGCACTGGCGCGGTTCGGCATAACCCTGCGCGCGGGAGCGGGCGATGTCGGCGTCGTGCTGCTGGGACATCAGCGGCGTTGCTTCACCTATGTCTCGGTGACGCCGATGATGGACGAGGCCGGGCTCGCCAAGATCAACCTGCATCCCGATGACTGGCGCGACCCCGCCGACCGCGCGCCTTACCTCGACGCGATGGCACCCGAGATCGTGGCGGGCGATCCGATCTCGTTTGCGACGCTGCTCGATCTGCCGGTGACGATGCGACCGCGCGCGATCCTGTCGGTGGCGATGATGCTGACCGGCGGGATGCGCAACCGCCTGGAGGAGCGATTCGGTTGCCCGGTACTCGACCTCTATTCGATGAACGAGGTCGGCCCGATCGCGGTGACCGACAACGGCACCGGCGATCGCGTCCTGCTGCAGCCAAATCTCTACGTCGAGATCGTCGACGATGCCGGTCGCGCCTTGCCGGCCGGCGAGCGCGGCGACGTGTGCGTCACGGGTGGGTTCAATTTCTGCCTGCCGCTCGTCCGTTACCGCACCGGCGACACCGCGATGCTCGGCATGGCGGATGGAGAGCCGGTCCTGCGCGATTTCAGCGGACGGCGGGCGATCCGCTTCCGCACCGCGTCGGGGGCGTGGGTCAACAACATCGATGTCAGCCATGCGCTCACCGCGTTGTCGGCGGCGCAGTTCGCACTGCATCAGCATGCGACCGGCGCCCTCGTCCTGGCGCTGTCGCCTGACGCAATTGCGGACGCACCGTTGGCAAAGGCCGCATTGGCGAGGCTGGTGGGGGACATGCCGATCTCGGTCGTGACGATCACCAGCGACGACAAGGTGCTGCAATACACGTCCGACTTTCCAGGCAGCATGACCGGATGACGCCACTGGAGGTTGCCGCCAACGGCTTCGCCACGATCTCGATCCTGCTCGCCGGCCGCAATTCGGTGCACACCTGGTGGACCGGGATTGTCGGCTGCCTGTTGTTCGCCTGGTTGTTCTTCCTCGCGCGGCTCTATGCCGACGTTACGCTGCAGATCGCGTTTATCGCCACCAGCGCAGCGGGATGGTGGTGGTGGGCACGCGGTGCGGCGGGTGCGCCGGCACCGATCCGGCACGCGCGGCGGGCGCTGTTGTTCGGACTGGGCGCCTTGAGCCTCGGCGCGGCGATCGGTTACGGTGCCATGCTTCACGCTTTCACCGACGCCTATGCGCCGTTCATCGACTCCTTCGTGCTGGTGCTGAGCCTGTTTGCGCAATTATTGCTGGTGCGGCGCCTGATCGAGACATGGCCGATCTGGTTGGTGGTCGATACGATCGCCGTGCCGCTCTACGCCTCGCGCGGGCTGTATCTGACGTCAGCGCTGTACGCGGCCTATTGGCTCAACGCCTGTTATGGCTGGTGGCGCTGGCGGCGCGAAGTCCAGTCATGCTGACCGGGTTGGTGGTCGGCAAATTCTGTCCGCTCCACAAGGGGCATGAGGCGCTCATCGAATTCGCGCGCGCCCGTTCTGATCGTCTAATGATCCTGAGCTATACCAAGCCCGAATTCGTCGGGTTTCCGACCGAACGGCGCGCGGCGTGGCTGGCCGCGCTCTACCCCGACGCGATCCGTCTTGTGCTGGATGATGAAGGACTGGCGGCATTCGCGGCGAGAGACGGCACGGAACGACGATTTCTCCCCCACAATGACGCCCCGGAAGAAGATCACCGGGCCTTCGTTGCCTGGGTTTGCCGCGCGATGCTGGGGTTGACCGTGGATCGCGTGTTTACGAGCGAGCCGTATGGCGACGGCTTCGCCGCCTCGCTGGGTCGGCATTTCGGGCATCCGGTCGAGCATTTGATGTTCGATCCCTCGCGTACGATCGTTCCCGTTTCAGGCACCCGGATGCGCGACGACCCGTTGCTCCATAGGACATTCCTCGCCAGGCCGGTTCGTCGAGATCTGGTTCGCCGTGTTGCCCTGATCGGTGGAGAATCGACCGGCAAGACCACGCTCGCCGCCGGCCTGGCGGAGCGCCTCGGCACCGCCTGGGTTCCCGAATATGGTCGCGAACTTTGGGAGCGGCGCGGCGGAAAGCTCGAATATGCCGACCTGCTGGCGATCGGACGGGAACAGGTGGCCTGCGAAGAAGCGGCGCTGGACGATGCCGCAGGTTGGCTGGTCTGCGATACCAGTCCGCTAGTCACCATGTTCTACAGCGAGGCGATGTTCGGGCAGATTGACCCCGAACTCATCGAATTGGCGGCGCGACCGTACGACATGACGTTCCTGTGTGCCGCGGACTTTCCGTTTGTGCAGGATGGTACGCGTCGAGACCCGACGTTTCGACAGCGTCAGAACGATTGGTACGGTCGAGCATTGGCGGTGTCGGGCATTCCGTACCAGGTCATTGGCGGACCGCTGGACGAGAGGCTGCAAACGGCCTTAAGCGTGTTGGCCGCAACGTCGGCAGCCACCAGCCGACCGGGTCAGAATCCCTGAACGAATCGATCACCGTTCAGCAGGGCGATTGCCATCTCGGCAATGCGTTCGCTCCACGCAACTTTCGCCCGCCAATCCATCGGAATACCGTCGGCACCATATAGAGCACCGGCGAGCTGGCCCGTTATTGCGGCCGTCGTGTCGGCATCGTCGCCCAGGTTAGCCGCTAGCAGAACCGCGTCGCGAAAGCTCTCGGTTTCGGCCACGCACCACAGGGCCGCTTCCAGGCTGTGGGCGACATAGCCCGAAGAGGCGATTTCGTGTCGCGCTTTGCCCCGCCAGCTCCCGGCGAGAATCGCACCGATCGGCTCTGTGGCAACTACACGGGTTGCTGCACACAGGGCTTCCTCGAATCCGGAGCCTCTGATCGCCGCGTGGAGGATAAGCGCATAGCCTTCACAGGCGTCGACGCAGGCGGGTGCGCCATGCGTCGTGGCGCTCTGCTCGCGCGCCGCTGCGCGCATCGTCGCCTCGCCCCTTGCCACGCCCCAAATCGCGACCGGCGCCAGCCGCATCAGCGAGCCGTTGCCGGCGCTCTGCGGGTCGGTCGATCCGGCGATCGGATTGCCATCCCGCTCGAACTGCGCGAGCGCGGTACGCGTCGTCAGGCCGATATCGAAGCATTCGCCAGTAGGGCTGTAGGCGCCCCACCGCCACCAATTGACGAAGCGGTTCATCAATTCGCGTGCATCGAACGTTGCCTTGCCGGCTAGTGTGTCGGCGAGCGCCAGCGCCATCGATGTATCGTCGGTCCATGTTCCAGCGGCAAGCCCGAAGGGGCCGCCGCCAACCATATCGCAGAGCGGAGGAGCATTGTCGCGGGACTGGAACTCCAGCGTCGTGCCTACCGCATCTCCGACGGCGAGTCCGAGAAGCGTGCCCACGGCGCGGTCCTCGAGCGCTTGGTCCATTGGCGGGCGAACGTTCATCGCCCGGCATTTACACATCTCACCGCCGTTGCGAACGAGGGTTCAGTGGGCGATGCTTCGAAACTTGCTTTCAACTTCGCTACCGTCCGTTTGATCAGGCTCGGTCTCAAAGGGCCAAAGAGCGTCTCGTAAGATCGATCGCGTCGGCCAGGATCTCAACGAAGACCTTAATATAAGGGCGCCAATTTCCTTGAATTGTTAACTCGTCGAGCGTTCTGCCGAGTGTCTCCGCGCGACGATAAAAGGAGGGGGCGAGCGCGAGTATGGGAAATCTCCATCCTGCGAGGTTGCCTAGGGAGGCTTGCGTCATCGCACGCGCGAGGCGGCCATTTCCGTCGCCGAATGGGTGGGACATGATCACGGTTGCAAAGGTATACATTGGCATAAAGCTCGCGAATTCAGGCTGCCTTTGCGCCTCCTTCAATCGTTTGAGCCAGTCATGTGCACGGTCCAAGGACTCAAACCCGACACTGCCGTAAATAGAGCGCCCTGTGCTCTCGCCTCTTCGAAATACCTGTTCCTTCGCGGTGATGGCGGATACCATCTTCTGGGCCTTAACTTCGTCGAGATCGAGGGAAGTTACCCGATCCCAGTAAGAAATGAGTGCCGGCTCGATCGCAGGTCTCAAGAAAAGTGCTCTGCACTTCTTGTCCCAATAGTCGTTGTCGTTGAGCGAAGTTTGAGCCGGTTGACCCGATTCCAAATAATAAGCCGCCCGAATCTCAAGGCCCACACAGTCAACCGCGCGCACGCTCTCTGCGATCGATGCCGCGCGCGATACGACGCTCAGTAAACTACGGGCGTCCTCGTCACCTAACGGTTCCGGGGGAGGGCAAACCCAGCGGCATCGCCAAGAATCGCTTGCAACTTTCGGCGGATCGCTCATGTGTTAGGTGTCTAGAATCACGGGGGATTGGCCGCAATGCGCGAACTCACGCTTGACGAAATAAGCTCCGTTGCTGGGGGTCTGCAGCAAACTACAGGGGGCGACGGCGGTAATGACGGCAGCGGCGGCGGCAGCGGAGGATCCGGAACGCCGCCACCCCCACCACCGCCCCCCGTGATGAGCATGGTTTCTCCCACGGCCTATGCTCTGCAGCAGTTTTTCGACGATTTTAGTGACGCTGCGGCGACGAATAATCAATATTCCGGAAGTGATTACGATCACGATTCCGGAGCTGACTATGCTCCCTATGACATGAATCAGGGGATACCTTCTCACGATCCAGGCAACGCGTACTGGAATTCTTGGGATCAGGACATCGATCCGGAGTTTCTTGAGGCGATTACTGCCGGCACTCCAAACTATGTCATATCAGGCACGCTTTCATTGCCGGACTTGCATTTGGACAGCACCGTCGCGCTCGATGTAATCGATAGCACCCACCTCGAAACCTATGTCGACGGCCAATTTCTAGTTGGCACTTATCATGGTGTCGCCCCGCCGCCGGTTAACCCCAACGCTGCGGGAACGCTCGCCGATCCGATCGTGATCACCGGGTCTGGCGACGGATACTGGACGTTCTCGTTCACGGGCGCACCGCCGCCTCAGTCAGCGCCTCCGCCGATAAATGTCGGTGGGCAGACCGTGAACTTCGCCGCGCCAGGGAGCGGCAATGGTTATAACGGTACCACAGGGTATCCGGTTGGTTGGAACAACGCCTACGACCACGACATTGATGCCGTGGCGAGCGACTTAGCCTCCAAGATTTCCGCGAAGGTCGATAGCGAGACCAGAGAGTACGGAGCGTTCATCTGGCGTGACACCAATGGAGTGCTTCACGAAACCGATGTCTTGCAAGGTAACTATAACGACGCCGGCAGCTATTCCCCGACCGATTATGGCGTTCCACAAGGCGCTACGTTGGTTGGATTCATTCACAACCATCCGTCGTATTACACCGTGACTGACGCTGCAGGCAATATTGTCTCACGGACACCGAATGCCGCGTATTCGTACACGGACAGCGGCGACATGAACTCCATGAACTGGGTCGTTCAGCACTATAATTCTGGCCAGTATCCCAATGATCCAATTAATACGTGGAGTTACAACATCGACAACGTTGGTGGAATTAACTACTATAGGAACTACGTTGTCGCCAGTGGGAACGTTAGTGAGTACGATTTTATCCAGCACCAGGGTTACATACCTGGGAACAACTATGCTCTACCAAATGCGGTGAAGGGTAACTACAATCCGTAACACCTCTAGTATGGGACGTTAAAATGACCGGATTGTTTTGGATGGCGGCTTGGGCTGCTGCCGTAGTCCAGCCGATGGGGCAGGACAACGCGTTCATCGAACCTGAATATTATACGGTGAGTTCCGGTTCGAGTTGCCCCGCTAACGGGCTCATATCGGCCGAGTTCAAATCGACCAGAGGGCGAGTTGAGGTAGTAGATATTGCCGGCCTGGGGCACAAATTGACAATCGAGGAGCGGGGCCGCCTCAACGAACTTTTGCGCGCTTATGTCGGGCTGAAGAGTGTCCATGTCGACTGCGAGCCTGGCTCGGACGCCTTTATCGGACTGGAGGCTCTCCCTCGCGATGACTCCAAGGGCGCCCGAGAGATGATGGTCTTGGACTGGCGCCGCGATGGCTTTACGGTCCTTTCCAGGACGCCGATATCGAAATGAAATCCGGGCCCCTTTGCTAGTGGCTTCTTGCCGGAGCAGGTATTCGCTCATTCATTGGATGGTCTGGGAGACACCGGCAAAGGGCGCTTCGGTAGTTCCTGGATGCGTCCTTCATTGACCACGAAGATTCGATTTGCGCGTTCGATCGTCTGTGGGCGATGGGCTATGAGCAGTCTGGTACAAGACAGCGCGTGCACTGCTTCGCCCACAACACGTTCGCTCTCCATATCGAGATGCGACGTGGCCTCATCGAGGAACAAGGCGCTCGGTTGCCGATAGAGGGCGCGCGCCAGCATCACGCGCTGCTTCTGTCCGCCCGATAGCACCGAGCCCATGTCGCCGACCGGCGTATGGTATCGCATGGGCATTCGCTCAATCTCAGCATGTACGTTGGCGGCTCTCGCCGCCGCCTCCGTTCGACCCGCGTCGGGCTCGGGATCGAACATGGAGATGTTGTCGGCCAGCGAGCCCGCAAACAGCGTGTCGTCCTGGCCGACAGACCCGATCTGTTTTCGCCATCTGGCGGTGCCGTATGAGGCCAACGGCTGGTCATCGATGAGCACCTCACCGTAGGTAGGAGTGAGCAGTCCCATGGCGATCTTCATGAGCGTTGTCTTTCCGCCGCCGGACGGACCCACAAAAGCAACGGTCTCGCCCGGCTCGATCACGAGATCGATGCCGCGCAGGACTTCGGGTTCGTTTGGCGCGTAACGAAATCTCAGATTCCTGAGTTCGATACGAGCGGCGGCGTGGCTATCCGTCAGCGCCAAGGCGCTGCCGATGCTCGTCGAACGTTCGGCAGGGCTGAGCGCGATGTCGGCAATCCGAGTCAGATGCATATCGAGCAACCGATAATTCACACCCTGTTGGATCAACCGGCTCGTGGCGTCGAGAAACTGCTGGCGATATGCCTGCAGCGCGAAAATCATCCCGACGGAAAGTGCGCCGCTCATCGTGTACCGGATGGCGATGTAAACGAAGAGAACGCGCTCCGACGCCATGACGAACTGCTCACCGGCATTGAAGCCGGCGTTCAATCGACCCGTCTTTATCTCGGCGTTGACCGCGTCAGCTTTCCTCTGTTGCCACAAGCGCTGCCGATTGGCCTCTTCTCCAAATGCTTTGATCGTGGCGGCACCGCGGATGGACTCGATGAAAATGCTGTTTTCCCGCGCGTTCGCCGAAATCATACTTACATTGGCATGCTTGAGGGAAGCGAAGAAGCCGAACCGCAGAGCTGCCGCCAACGCCATCGCCGACGTCGCCAAGAAACCCAGGGCCGGCGAATATATGAATACCAATACCAATGTGACGATCGCCATGGCACCGTCGATAAAGGCGGCGATCAGCCCTTGGCTCAGCAGATCCATGACGGTCTTGGTCGAGCCGAACCGAGAGATGATGTCGCCAACATGTCGTCTTTCGAACCAGGGCAGCGGCAACCTGAGCAAGTGGCGAAACAAGTTGACGGTTACCTGATAGGACAGGGCGGTGCCGAGGCGCACCAGCACAAGCGCCCGAACCCATGTCGTCAGCATGGAAACCAGCGCGACGCCGCCGAAACCTAGGGCGAGAACCAGCAGTAGGTCGACATCGGCGCTCGGCAACACCTTGTCGATGGATATCTGGAGGAAAAACGGTGCGACCAGAGCTGTGATCTGGAGCATTGCCGACAGGAGCAAGACGTGCCGCAACGTGGGCCAGAATCCCTCGATCCTGCTCCACAACTGATTGACCCTAAGCTTTGACCGATCGACTTGCGGACGAAAGTTTTCCGATTTCACCAGTTCGAGGACGACACCAGTGAAATGTCGCGCGAACTCCGCTTCGCTGTAGGCCTTCGCCCCCGTGGCAGGGTCGTGGATATGAAAGCGGCGATCTTTGATACCCCGCGAAATACGGGTCAGTACGACGAAGTGGTTCAGGTCCCAGTGCAGGATTACCGGTAGGTCGACATGGGCAAGTTCGGCAATTTCCGCGCGCAGGGGCCGACCGGAGAATCCCAGTTCCTCGGCAATCTTCATTAACTGGCCGAGCGTCGCACCCTTCAACGAAATCTGAAAGCGGCGGCGTAGTGTCACCAGGTCGGTCTCGAGGCGGTGGTAGCCTGCGACCATAGCGAGACACGCGAGGCCACACTCGCTCGCTTCTGCTTGCCGGATTAGGGGCGTTGTTCGCACCCCCGCCAGATTCAATTGGTCGAGGATAGTCAATTTCGTTTCGATGCGGCTCGGACAGGATCGAGTATCCAGTCGAGGAAAGATTGACGCTCAAGGACGATGTCGCCCACTAGCGTCATGCCGGATTGTAAAGTGATCGGCTCTCCGTACGCGCGGATTTTCTGTCGATCGAGTGTCGCTGTGATCTTGTAGACGGGCTCCTCGATTTTGAACGGAGCGTCGCTTTCCTGGCCGGCGACCGCCAGTCGAGAAATTGTGTCAACATGCGCGGCGAAGGTGCCGAAGCGCTCATACGGAAAGGCATCGTAGAGGAGCCTTACTTCCTGCCCTTTCCTGATGAAGCCAATCGCACGACTGGGAACATAAAGATTAGCGCGAAGCGGCGCGTTATCGGGGATGATCACGAGGAGTGGCATCGAGCCATCAACCGTCCGTCCGGGGCTAGTCTGGATTCCGGTGACCCGACCGGCGACCGGGGCCTCCAGCGCGTAGCTCTCTTCGCCCTCCGCTTTGATCTTTTGTTGCTGCAGGTTCTCCAGCGCGGCCTTTGCGTTGGTCTGATCGTTCCGTCCTGACAGAACGGTTTGGGACCGTTCCTTTTCCGTTTTGGCGATTTCAGACTTCACAGAAGTCGTTTGCTGCTGCAGCCGGCTCAGGTCTTCTTCAGCCGACAGCAGCGCCTGGCGTCTCCGTTCATAGTCGAGCTTGCTGATAAAGCCTTTGTCGACAACCGGCTTCACCTGTTCAAGACTAGCCCCCATGGAACGGACAATTTGCTCCTGCAGTGCTGTTTGATCGATAACCTTGGCCAGTTCTTGTTGAAGTCCCTCGATCGTGCCCGTCAGTCGCGAAACCTCGCTAGACGACCGTTCGCCGGCCAGCGCGACTTGCGACTGCGCGAGAGCGCTTTGATTGTTGATCGAGCCCAACTCGGCTTTTGAGCCCAGGATCCCCGTTTTGCTCGGCAATTCCATCTGGACTATAGCCAGTCGCTGCCCAGCCTTCACCTGATCGCCGTCCTTCACCAGCAGGTCAGTGATCACGCCTGGCCGCAGCGCAAAAACTTTCGAATATCCCTGTTCAGGAACGAGTACGCCGCGCGCCGATTCGACTCGCGCATAATGGCCTAAGGTCGCCCAAAGGATCGCGCCCCCGACAATGGCGGTGATCAAGCCGGTAACGATCAGCGTGGATACCGATTGCTTAAGAATGACCTCGCCATGAAGGCGCCGCACCTGAGCTTCCACAGCCTCTTCGCGGAAGAGATTCTCCCGTTCGACAATTTGCGACATCAATGGACCACGCCGCCTCGCACGCAAATGATGATGGAACACAATATTTCGAATGCGGGGATCGGCTATAACTGAGCGCACTCGCGCTTCTGACCGGCCGTTTCGGAGCCTTCACATCCACCCGTTCCCCCGCGCTAATCGGTCCGCATCCGTGGCTCGAATCGGATGGGCTCAACTAAAACGAAGAGCTCGTATGCGCTCCTTTCGAATTGAAAATCAACGAAAACGGCGCGGCGATTGTCGCCAGTTCGGACGGAATGGCTTCTGTCGGTCGATCGGCATCACCGTCCTGCTTGTCGATTAGCGACCAGCCAGGGGTAGCTCGATGAGTCGATCACGAAGTTGATCGGCGACGAAACGACAAGCCAGCACGTCATGAGCCACGTCCTTTGCCTGGTCGATCAGATCGAGCCCTGCCCCTAGGGTCGCAAATCCAGCATCGCGCGCACGGGCGGCAAGGTTGGCGAACGGTGCCACCGCCGCGCCTCTCGCGCGCAATCCGGTTTCGGCGACGCCGGTGAGTGCTGCGGTCACCTCATCAAGCAGATTCAGTGAGCTCGCCTTGCCTCGGAGCGAGAACTGCCTCGGCTGCCGGGCAAACCGCGCTCTTATGCTATCACCGAACGAACGGGCCGGAGCCGGGGAGACCGAAAGATCGAGCGCACGAACGCCGCCTGAATCGATCAGCGTGATCGGCCGTAAAGCATAGCTCGTCTGACCCATGGAAGCGCCTGCCAGAACAAGGCCTGCGTAACCAGCGCCTGGCAGCGCAGATGAAACCCGCTCGAAATTGTCCGGTCGATCGGGATCGAGCGGGACGGTCAGGATGAGCCAGGAACCGTCCCGATCCTCGATCGGCCAGCACAGTTGCTGCAGCAAGTCATCGAACCAGGGTGCGGCCGTGCGCTTTGGTTCCAGCATTACCGGCTGTAGCGGGACGGTTTGATGCACCAGCCCGCCGACGAATCGCGCCCGCAGATCATCGCGCAGGCTCGACCAGCGATCGAATGCCCCCGCCGCCCCGTCCAGAATCGCGGACGTTCCATGCACCGTGACATCCTTCGCAGCGGATGACATCCTGCCGGCGGCCGAAACGGAAACCGACCCGACGGCAATCTGCGACGCAGAGAGGGTGGCAAGGGTCTGGCCGCCCCAGACCGCTTCATGGGCGTAGGCCCGCAACGGATCGAACAATGGATCCTGTCCGGCGCCCCGTGCGAGCGAGAGGGTCAACCAGCGGTCCGACCCGACGTCGCGGAAGTAGCCCGTGACGCCGCGCGCGCCATTGGCCGAGCGCCACGTCTCGGCACCGAAGCCCTGTAGCTGCAATGGTCCCGCCAGCGCGTATTCCTGTCGCGCGGTGCCGGCCAGCGCCGCTAGCCGTTCGGGATCGCGGGCGGCAATCAGCGCGCGAACCAGGGCATCGGCCGCGGCGATCAGCCCGAGACAAGCATCCGGATCAAAGCTGAAGCTGCGTGAACGACGCGCCCTGATCATGCCGGCGACGCCGCGCAGCATCGCGCCAAGCCGTGGCAGGGAGTCGGCGCGCGACGACACCGACAACCCGAACAGCCGCTCCTCCAGCGCAAGCGGCGCGAGCGCGAGACCGAGCCGACAGGCCTCGGCAAGCGCCGAGCGCGCTTCCTCGAGGAACGCGATATCGACCGACAGGGGTGCCAAAGCAACCGCGGGCGCGGAACCCTGCAAGCTCGCCGGCTCGATCCCGGCCGATCGCCGCACGGCGATCAGCGCCGCGGCGTGGAGCGCCTTGCGGCGTGCCGGCGGCGCCTTCGAGACCATGCCTTCGATGCCGAGGCCGCGCAGGTAGCGGACCTCGGCCTCGCCATCGAGGCGCACCACGAGCGCGGTCCCGTCTTCGACGATCTCGGACGCCGCCTCGGCCATTTCGAGCGCGGCCCGCCATCCTGCCTTTCCAGCGAACCGCGTCAGCGCTTCCTCAGCCAGAGCCGCGATCTCCTCGATCAGCGTTGCGGGCTGGTCGGATGCCGGTGCGACCGTGTCCGCAACGTCGGCCGGGGCAGCGCGGAGCAGCAGCACGGCCGCGATGCGGTGACGGCAGATTCCCGGCGAGGGGCAGGAACAACTAGAACTGGCGGGGCCTTCGGCCACCAGTCCGACCGTTTCGCCGTCCGCCGCGACCGTTGCGCCGTCCGCGCCACGCTCGACAAGCGCGACCTTGCCTTCTTCGACGTCACGGACGGCGCGACGTACGATGCCCTTGTTGGCCAGCGCTTCCAGCGCCGCCTCGTCATAGGCCGCGAGCATCGCCGCAAGGCTCATCCGATGATTCCCGCGATCCATTCGGCGAACCGGTCGGGCGTCAGCGCCGCGATCTTCATGCCGGCGTCCGCAAGCCGCTGCGCCGTCGCCCGGTCGTAATCGGGCGCGGCCTGGTCGTCGAGCGCGGCCAGCCCGATCAACGTGACCTGTGCCGATGCCATCCGCCGTACCGCCGCGATCATCGGCGCGATCGATCCGCCCTCGCAGAAGTCGCTGAGCAGCACGAAGATAGAGCGGCTCGGCTGGGTGATGAGGTGCTCGCAATAGGCGACCGCCCGGCCGATATCGGTGCCGCCGCCGAGCTGGACCGACATCAACACCGAGACAGGATCGGCAACCTCGCTGGAAAGGTCGACCACCGAGGTATCGAACACGACCAGGCGGACATCGACCGAGGGAAGGGCGGCGAGGATCGCCGCCATCACCGCGGCGTAGATGACCGAGCCGAGCATCGAGCCCGACTGGTCGACGCACAGGATGATTGTCCAGGGCAACTGGCGCCGCGAGCGCCCCGTGAAATGAAGACGCTCGGCAACGATGCGCTGCCGCTCGGGGTCATAGGTCTTGAGGTTCGCGCGGATGGTCGCGCGCCAGTCGAAGTCCTGCAGCCGCTTCATCTGGCTGCGCCGGAAGCGATTGCGGCGACCCGAAAAGGCGCGATCCATCGCCGGCTTCAGCCGTCGGACGATCTCCTCGACCACCTTGCGCGCGACATCGCGTATCTTGTCCTGGACCGCCGGGTTCGCGCGTCCCTTGAACGCGATCAGCGCCTTGAGCAGGTCGCGATTGGGCTCGAGGCTGTCCAGCGTCTTGGGGTCGCTCAACAGTTCACTGAGGCCGAGGCGATCGACCGCATGGGCCTGCAGCATCTCCAGCACCGACTGGGGGAAGAGTTCGCGCACCTCGCCGATCCAGTCGAGCGCCGACAGGCGGCTCGGATCGAGGCTGCCGAACGAGGTCTTGCGCTCCTGGCGCAGGCCACGCTGGGCCAGCTCGCGGGCATAGAGATAATCGAGTGCCCGGTCCTGGCGCCGCTCGGCGCCGTTCAGGCCGGTGTCGCCAAAGGCGGGATCGGCATAGCGGCCGAGCACCATCCGCCAGCGGCGCAACTGACTGGCCTTGTCGCTCACAGCAGACCTTCCGCGGCAAGCATGTCGCGCACCAGGCCATCGGCGCGAAGATTGGCGTCCATCTCGGCCGCCGAAAGCTCATGGCGCGCGACGAGGTCCGCGACATTCCCGTCATGCCGTCGGGCGACCGATTGGGCGAGCCGATCGATCTCGCGCGGGTCGAGCGCCGAGAACGCCATGCGCAGATGCGGCAACAGTGCGACGAAGTCCGCGTCATCGGCATCCTCAAGAACCTGATCAGCCGCATCGACCAGCTGCGGAACGCGCCACAGCAGTTCGCGCGAAATCGCGATCACGCCGCGCAGCCAGGCGATGCGGCGCGCGGCGTCCGTATAGGCGCCCTTCAACTCGCCTGAGAGGCGGCCCGCGAATCCGGCGTCGTCGAGACGACCGCCAAGCAAGGCGAGCGCGGCGACGGCGCCGGCAAGCGCCGGATCGAGCGGCGCATCGAGCAGATGCCCGATCCCCTCGTCGAACAGCGCCGTGTCGATCATCGGGACAGCATCATCAGCCAGACCCACGACCTCGTGCATCACCGCCATCGCCTCCAGCGTTGTAGCGATCCGCTCCTCGCCAGCATTGACCAGATCGGGCAGCAGATAGATGGCCCGGCGCCAGGCTGTCGCGATCAGCGCTGCGAGCGGCGTGTCATCGCTGAATCCGAGCGCGACGCGGCCCCGCCATAGCCCGACGAGGTCGCGTAACGCGCCGACCACGGAGGCGAGATCGACGTCCCGCGTGATATCGCTTTCGATCACGGGGAGGACCGAGCGCGCATGGTCCGCGATGCCCGCCTGGCAGGCCGTCGCGAACAGCGCGATGGCGATCGCCGCATTGCCGGCGAGACCCTGTGTTTCAAGGTCAGCAAGCCGCCGCGCAAGTTCGGCGGCAAGGGCCTCCTCGACGGTGTCGCCATCGGCCGCGCGCTCGATCAGCCGCGCCTCGAACAGCGGCGACCACATGATCGACCAATGCTCGATCAACCGGTCGAGATCGACCCCGGTCCGAAAGTCCGGCCCACCGGTACGCTGGCCGAGTCCGGTGTCGAGGAACACCATGGCATGCAGGAACCGGCTCGCGTCGCGGTGGCGCGGCCGGCGATAGATATCCAGCTCGCGGGTGCGCCGTTCGCCGTCGTCTAGACGCAAACCGACCGAGCGCGCCCGATCGCGCACGGCCTCAACCAGCGGCGGCGACCCGGCCGAGGCAGGTACCTCCCCGATTGCCGAACCCGTCAGGAACGCGGCAAGCTCGGCCATCACCGGGCTGGTATCGCCGCTGTCCTCGCCTTTCACGAAAGTGGAGCGGCAAGCGTCGAGCAGATCGTCACGCAGCGGACCTGGCCGACCGCGCAGCGCGGCAAGCCGGTGAGCGCCTTCCAAAGCCGTGACCAGCGCCGGCACGGACAGGCCAAGGGTGGGCAGGCCAAGGGTGGGCAGGCCGGCGCGCAGATGCGCGGCGAATTCGCCAAGCAGGTCGTGCGCGACCTGATTGAATGGAGCATCCGCGCCCCCGTCCACGACGCGCCACAACCGCTCATAGTATGCGGGCAAGGGAAGGCCGGCACCATAGCCAGTGAGGGCGTTGAGCTGCCGGTAGCCATAGCGGATCAGATAAGGCTGGCGTCCGGCCGGCGGGCGGCCTGGAACCGGCGGCTGGTCGCAAGACGCCAGCGCCGCTTCCAGCGCGGGCATATGGAAGCCTCCGACCAGCACGACGATCGGACCAGCACCGGCACGGCGAGCCGCGGCGATGTGCGCGACCATATGTTCTTCCCGCTCGATCGTGCCGTCCGCGGCCATGGTGGACGCCGCCGTGCTCTCGCGGATATGCGCGCAATACTGCCCGACATCGGCGAAGAAGCGGCGCCAGTCGCCGCCACCGATCCGGCTCTCGAACAGGTGATCCCAGACTTCGTTTCCGTCGCGGCAGCCCATGCGGTCGGCCAGTGCGCGGACATAGTCACCGCTGTCGAAATGCTGCTCGTCGAGCGCCAGCAAGCTGCCAGCGTCGGGCTGGTCCTCGCCATCGCGCAGCATCGCCTTGTCGGTCGCGGGCAGGTCGATGAACCGCGCCGGGATGCCGCGCGCCGCAGCCTCGGTCAGCGCGACATATTCGGGACTGTGCGCGCAGAAGGGGAAATAAGTCGCGCCGCGCGACTTCCCTTCGAGGATCGAGACGACCGCCACCGGCGTGCGCGTCTCGGGATCGACGATCAGCGGGATGAGCGGATCATAATCGTCCGGTCCTTCGATGAGCAGCAGCGCCGGGGATACCTCGTCAAGCAAGGCGCGCAGATGCCAGGCGCAGGCCGGGCTGTGATGCCGGATCGGCACGACATGGACATCGGCAGCGGAGATCGCGCTTGTCCGCGCCATGACGAAATCAGGTCAGCCGCAGCGCGCGCGCCGCCTGATAGAAATCGCGCCATGGTCCGCTGCGGCCCGAGCGTTCCTTCACGATGTGATCGAGATAGGCCTTGAAGCGCTTGCCGTCCTCGGGCTCGTCCTTGAGGATCACGCCCTGGATCTGGCGTGCGATATGCGCGCCGGACAATTTGCCATTGTCCAGAAATGCCGCTTCGAGCGCCGCGGCATGCAGCACGTTGACCGCCTCGGCCGTCGACATCACCGCCTCGGGCCGGGTGAGGCTGGTTCCCTCGCGCGTCCGGCCGGTGCGAAGATCCTGGAAGGTCTGGACGAGGATGTCGGCGACGTCGCCACCGATATCGACCTTGACCTCCAGCGGGCCCAGACGGTCGGCGAGCTGGCTGAGCACGAGTTCGCGTTCATGCGCCGCATCGGCGATCGGACGAACGGTCTCGAAGTTGAAGCGACGCTTGAGCGCGCTCGACATCTCGTGGACGCCGCGATCGCGCAGGTTGGCGGTGCCGATCACGTTGAATCCGGGGGCAGCCCTGACCGCCTGGTCCGAGCCAAGTTCGGGCACGGCCAGCGACTTTTCCGAAAGGAGGGAGATCAGCGCGTCCTGCACCTCGGGCGGGCAGCGGGTGATTTCCTCGAACCGGACGATCTTGCCGGCGCGCATCGCAGTCAGCACCGGCGACGGCACCAGCGCCTTCTCGCTCGGCCCTTCGGCGAGCAGCAGTGCATAGTTCCAACCGTAGCGCAGATGATCCTCGGTCGTGCCGGCCGACCCCTGCACGACAAGCACCGAATCGCGCGAGATCGCCGCGGCCAGCAGCTCGGACAGCATCGACTTGGCGGTGCCCGGCTCGCCGACCAGCATCAGGCCCTGATTGCTCATCAGGCTGACGATCGCACGGTCGACCAGCGAGTCGTCGCCATAGAATTTGCGGACGACCCCGTGCTTGGGATCGCCAATGATGAAGCGGCGGACGGCGCGTGCCGACATCCGCCAGCCGGGCGGGCGTGGCGCGTCGTCGCTCGCATCGAGGCGCGCCAGCTCGTCGGCGTAGCGCTCTTCCGCGGGCATCCGCAGATACGTGTCGGTCACCATCCGGCCTTCTTCTCCCAGGCGGGATCGAACCCCGTCCCGGCCGCGGCGATACGATGCAGCGTCTTCCAGCTTTCCGCCAGCAGTACCGGCGGGACATTCTTGAGCGCGATGTCGGCGCCGTGCCAGCCGCCGCCGCGCCGCAGCTTCGAGAAATGCAGCCCCTGCAGCGCCGTCGGGATATTCTCCTCGGGCAATGGGCTGCCGGTGAACTCGATCCGCGCGACGAGCATCGCGCTGTCGTAGCGCCGCTCATAGGCGGTGAACACGCCGCCATCCTCGGCCGCGCTGCGCACGAAGCCGAGCTTGGTCGCGGTGCCGCGCAGCTTGAAATTCTCGATCATCCAGCCGGTGCGATCCTCGATCGACGTGTCGTTGCCCTGACCCTCCGACAGCGTCGGCAGGTCCGGATCGAACTGCGCGAACAGCGGCGCCACCTCATAATCGGCGAGATGCGTCCGCCACGCTTCGGCCTCGGCCTGCGTCACGAGGCTCGCATGCGCCAATTGCACCTGCGTTAGGCCAGCAACGTCGACGTCGCCATCCTCGATATCGCTGAGGCTGCCATCGTCGAGCGGCCGGAACAGCACCAGCCGTTCGCCGGCCGCATCGATCCCGATCCACACCAGCCGCCGCAGCAGGCGACCGACGATCGGATGGCGCAACAGGTGACGCTCCCATTCATCGGCGATCCAGCGGCGCTCGAGGCACATCGCCTCGTACAGGCGCTCGGCCTGCGCGGCATTGGCTTGCTTCAGCTCCTTGCGTGCCGTCGCGACCAGCTTCTTGGCCTCGGCGATCAATGGCTTCTCCTCGTCGCCGCGCGGCGCGGGGAGGGCCTTGGCCGGCTGGCCAGCAGGGTTGAACAGGACGAGATTGTCCTGGGCGTCGAGCACGAGACGGAAGGTCCGGCCTTCACCGCAATCGAGCTCGAGCTCGCCGCGCTCGTCGAGGCCGGCGGTCGGAATGGTGCGGTCGGCCAGTTCCTCGGGCGTCCAGCCACGTCGCTCCGCGATCCGCTCGATCAGGCCAGCGGCATGTTCCTGCACCGTCCGGGCCTTGAAGCGGTTGGCCGTCGACAGGACGACCTGGATCGCGGCGGAGGCCGGGTTGGCGGCCAGCACGTCGAGCAACGCCTTGTCCTGCGAGACGCGTGAGCCATGGTCCTTCAGGAAGGAGCGCACGGCCGCCGCGGCGTCCGCGCCCTCGGCTGCGGTCGCCAGCGCGAGGATGCCCTTGCTGTCGTTGGCGCTGCCGAAATACTGGCTGGTCTTCGAACGCTTCAGCTCCGCGAACACGGCATCGCGATCGAGATACAGCGGATAGGAGTTCACGAGTCCCGGATAGCGCTGGACCGATTGCTTGCGCTGCGCCAGCACCGCATCGACATTGGCCTGGGCATAGGCATTGCCCTCGTCGTCACTCGGCCTGTGCGTATCGTGCTCGATCCAGCTCTTGAGCACGAACAGGCCAAGCCGCTTGGCATCGTCGGGCGCGAGCCGCGCGAGCCAGAGATCGAGCAGCGCGTTACTACCGGGTTGCTTCAGCTTGTTGGCGAGGACGACCCACCATCGGACGATGCGGGGGTCGACCGGCTTGCCGGTTTGCCACGTCAGGCGCGGCAACAGGTCGAACGGGAACCATTCCAGTCCCTTGGTCGACGTCTTCGCCAGGCCGGCCTCGGCATCGGCGAGCATGCTTTTGGGTTCGAAACAGTCCGACACATCGTCGCCGAGCCGCTCGAGCGCGGTGATGATCGCGGCGCGCGCGATCTCGCTCTTCTCCTTCCTGAGCGCCTTGCGAAGCGCGGGGATCGCGTCACGTGTGCCGCGCGCGGTCAGCCAGTCGGCCGCGCCCGCCCGCACTTCCTGCTTGCCGTCGCCGAGCAGATCGATGATCGCCTTGTCGATGTCGGGCGCGCCGGCGAGCAACGCGCGCGCCTGCAGCCGCAGTGATTTCTGCGTGCCTGTCGCGAAGTTCAGCAGCGCCAGCATGTAGCGATGCGGCACCTTGGGGAGCGTCGCGAGGAGATCGAGGGCATTGCTTGCATGGAGCGCCGGCTGGTGCACCTGCGGCCGAAGGCCCAGCGCTTCGTCGATCTCGTCGAACGAAGTGGCGACGAGCGGCCACACCATCTCCCGATCGAGATGCGCGACCGATGCCTGCCAGGCCTGCTGCAGATACTCAAGGATAGGATGCTTGCCGCCCATTTCGATCCAGAGGTCGGACGCGACCTGCAGATCGGCGGGGGTCTTCAATCGCCGCCGCAACTCCTGGGCCGCCGCGTGCGCGAATGAATCTCCCAGCAGAGCGAAGAACGACCAGTGGGCGCTGTAGCGGATGACGGCGATGAGATGCCGCACGCTCACATCGGGCCGCGCGAAGAAGTCGCTGATGCCCGAGCGATCCCATTTCGCGAAGGAATTGCCCCACATCAACTGACCGAGCCCGGCGCGCGCATGCTGCGCGACGACCGGCCCCGTCGCCTCGACCGCTTTGCGAAACGTCGCCAGATCGGACGACGAAACGAGCGGCAGGCCCCGGCTCCAGTGGTGGCGCTCATGGGCATGCTCGGCGCGCAACTTGGTTACATAGGCGTTGTGGCTCTCGATCGACGGGCGCAGCAGCGCATAGGCCGCCTCCAGCAAGCTCGACGGCTCCGGCAGCGGGGCAGGCGCCGGCAGCGTCACGGTGGTCCCGTCGAGCGCGACATAGCCGCGCTCCGAGACCCCGACGGCTGCCTTGGGACCTTCGGCCAGCGCAACGTTCGAGAGGGCGCGCTCAATCGCCTCTCGCGGCTTCTTGTCCTGTTCGGCGCCGTGCCAGGTTTGGAGGAGTGGCCCGGCCTTGGCGCCCAGCGTTCCTAGCGCGAGCGACACGAGTTCGGTCCGCGCGCCGGTGTTGGCCGATGCGAAACGATCGGCGAGGATTGCCGAGAGCTGTTCGGAGGGCGCCCCGGTCAATGCCTTGATGGCAGCCGACCGCACCGTCTTGGCGTTCGACAGGCCAAACTCGACCAGCACCGGCAGATAGCCATCGACCAGACCGAACCGCCCGATCGCATGTGCCAGCTCGACCCTACCGGGCGCGTCGAGCTTTGCGCTCTGCTCCGACACCATCGCGACGTTGTCGCGCAGCCAGATGTCGGCGCCCGAGAATTTTTCCAGACTGTTCTGCGTCCCGTAATGGACGCCCGGGCCAGGGTGAAACAGGATGTCCAGTACCGCCAGCGGCAAGGCCTCGCCGCGCTCGGCGACGGCGGCGATCCGATCGACCGAACACAGCGGTTCCGGGGTACGCTTTACACGCTCGGTCGAGAAGGCATGCCGGATCCAGTCGGGCGATGCCTTCGTGCCGAAACTTCCCCAGTGGCTGTTGGCCGGCAGTGGCTCGAGCGCTGCCATTGCTTCGCCGAACCGGATCAGCTTGTCGTCGGCGGTAGCGCTGGGCAGCATTTTTACGGTCGGCGTCCTGCGCGGATAGACGCGGCCCTGACTGCGCCAGGCGGCGATGACGCTTGCCGTCCCGAGTGTCGAAAGAACCGACCGACCCTGACCGTCCGCGACGAACTGTGCGACCTTTCGCGCGAGCCCGGCCTCAGACTTGTCCAGGCCTTTGAAGTGCTGCTCGACATCGGGGTCCGGACCGACCTGAGAGGGTACGGCTAACTTGCCGAAGATCGAACCGAACAAGCCCCGCATGCGTCATCCTCCCGCGATCGACCGGCAAGCTTGTGAAACAGGACGGCAAGACGATGCAACAGCGGTCTAGATCGCTCGCGATTCAAAATCCTTGTTGCGGAAGGTGCCAGCGAGCGGATCCCGCCGTTTCCACCCGCCACGTCGGAATCGTAAGAACGCGCGCTGGATACAGGTAGAGCGCTTTTGTTAGCTCCTTCGTCACGTTGTCCGCAGGTATCTGCATTGACAAAATGGGTACATCCTAATAGGCGGCGGCTCGCTTGCAAGGTGCGAGCAAATAGAGGTGGAACATGACGGACGATAGCCAGCACCGGGAGTGCCGCTGACGTTGCCGTAGAGGCGCGTGGGCGCGCCTCCCTCGAAAAGTCCGATGCCTTAGTGTCGGTATTTCCAAATCATGAGCTTGTGAAAGCGGCGGAAGGCTAGCGCTAAACCTGCGCGTGCCCGCGATGTTCCTGCATTCGACTTGCGAATGCGGGCCGATCGCTTGTGCCCGTTCCACGCAACTCATGGTCACGCCCACGAATATCGCGAGAAAAACCATGACCAGAAGACTTCGCAACATCGGCATCATGGCGCATGTCGATGCCGGTAAGACCACGCTGACCGAACGCATCCTGCTGAACACCGGCCGCATCCGCAAGGCGGGCGACGTCCACAGCGGGACCGCGACGACCGACAGCCACGCGCTCGAGAAGCTGCACGGGATCACCATCTCGGCGGCGGCGACCTCTTGCGCGTGGCGAGACACCGCGATCACGATCATCGACACGCCTGGCCATGTCGACTTCACCATCGAAGTCGAACGCTCGCTGCGCGTGCTCGACGGTGCGGTCGCGGTTTTCTCGGCTGTCACCGGGGTCGAAGCGCAATCGGAAACCGTGTGGCGCCAGGCCGCGCGGTTTGACGTGCCGCGGCTGTGCTTCGTCAACAAGATGGACCAGCCGGGTGCCGATCCTCAGCGGGCGGTGGCGACGATCGCCGAACGGCTCGGGGCCAATCCGTTGCCGCTGCAACTGCCGGTCGGCGCCGGCGCGCAATTCTCCGGCGTCGTCGACCTGGTCGCTATGGAAACTTTACTGTGGGACGGGAGTAATCCCGATCCGCAGCGGACCGTCATTCCGCAGGCGCTCCGCGCGGCCGCGGAACGGGCGCGTATGCTGATGCTCGAGACACTAGCGGAGTGCGACGATGGGGTGCTGGCGGCGTGGCTCGACGATCCGACCGCGCTGTCGGCCGGAGCGATCCGCGCGGGCATACGCCGTGCATGTCTGACGGGACGATGCGCGCCGGTCCTGTACGGATCGGCCTATCGCAACATCGGCGTTCAGCCGTTGCTCGATGCGATCGTCGACTTCGCTCCGGGGCCGGCGGACCGGCCCCCGGTGAAGGGCGTGGATCCGTTGGGTGCCACGGTGCTCCGAGCTCCGAGCGCGGATGAACCGCTGGCCGCGTTGATCTCGAAGGTGCAGGTGGGCCGGTTCGGCACGCTGGCGTTCCTGCGCGTCTATTCGGGACGGCTCGCGCCGGGCATGTCGGTTCTCAATACGGTGACCGGCAAGCCCGAGCGGATCGGACGGTTGATCCGCATGCACGCTGACGCGCAGGAGGAGATCGCCGAAGCGGAGGCCGGAGACGTCGTCGCCGCGGTCGGGCTCAAGTCGGTACGTGCGGGTGACACGCTGAGCGATCCCGGGCAACCGGTGGTTCTCAGCGGCTTCGCGGTCCCCGATCCGGTGATCGAGGCCGTCATCGAGCCACGTACCGCCGAGGATCGCAACCGGCTCGGCCCGGCGCTGGCGTTGATGGTACGGGGCGATCCGTCGCTACGCGTGTCGGTCGACGACGAAACCGGGCAGATGCTGGTGCGCGGGATGGGCGAGCTGCATCTGAAGATCGTGGTCGAAACGCTGAAGGAAGACTTCGGCGTCGAAACGGCGATCGGAGCGCCGCAAGTTGCCTATCGCGCGGCGGCGACCCGCCGGGCCGAAGTCGATCATCTGCTGCGCAAGCAGAATGGCGGCCAGGGTCAGATGGCGCGCGTCCGCATCGCCTTCGAGCCTCTGGCCGAAGGTGAGAGCGGTCTTGTGTTCGAGAACCGGAGCGTCGGCGGAGCTGTTCCCAGGGAATATGTCCCGGCGATCGCAAAGGCGATCGAGGCGGCATTGGCGGATGGTGGTCCGGCCGGACACCCGGTGCTGGGCATCCGGGCGATCCTGCTCGACGGAGCCTTCCACGAGAAGGATTCGTCGGCGCCGGCCTTCGAGGCTGTCGCGCGCGAGGCTTTCCGAATTGGCTTCGCGCGGACCGAACCGGTGCTGCTCGAGCCGGTGATGCGCGTCGTCGTGACGACGCCCGGAGATTATCTGGGCGGTGTGATCGGCGACCTGCAGAGCCGACGCGGTCAGCTTCGATCAACCGATCTGGTCGGCTACGCACATGAGGTGATCGCTGAGGTCCCGCTCGGCGAGATGTTCAACTACGTGGGCGCGCTCCGGTCCCTGTCCCAGGGTCGAGCGAGCTTCACGATGACGTTCGAGCGATATGCGCCCATGCCCGCAAGGCTCGCGCTCGATGCCGTCGGTTGAATGGGTGGGGCGCGCGGCGGTGTCGGGCGTCCCATTCCCAAATTCGGAAGGCTGTGTCGTTGCGCGTCTGCTTTGCGCCCTTATTCTGTTGAAAAACTCCCTTGCGGGTGGGGAGGCGTGCTGATTCAGTGATCCCGGCTGTCGGGAGATGCGCTGATGATGGGCGACCGGACGGTGATGCAGGAGGCGCTGGTTTACAGCTTCCGTATCGAGGATCATGTGCCGGCGGATCACCTGCTGCGGTCGATCGACCGGTTCGTGGACCTGACTGGCATCCGCGAGCATTTGAAGCCGTTCT
>Ga0105243_10000307_pt1 | contig 54238 bp, 43 predicted proteins | sample KBSM34metaG_FD_81525 | JGI IMG/M metagenome (GOLD analysis project Ga0105243, IMG submission 81525) | Miscanthus rhizosphere microbial communities from Kellogg Biological Station, Michigan, USA - KBS M3-4 metaG | ecosystem: Host-associated > Plants > Roots > Rhizosphere > Soil | place... | reverse complement strand
TTTCATCGTTCTTGTTCTGAATGTAGTTTTTATCATTTGGGGCAGATTTTTCAATCCGCCTATTACCATTACCCAGATAGGAGGGATTTTTGAGTACGGAAAGTTACACAGAGATTATATTTCCTATGATGAAATGGGAAATAATGTGAAAAAAGCCGTAATAGCTTCCGAAGATCAGAAATTCTTTGATCATAACGGATTCGATTATACCGCGATTGAAAAAGCAATGAAGCATAATGAACAGGGCAAAAAAATAAGAGGAGGGAGCACCATTTCCCAGCAGACTGCAAAAAATGTTTTTCTTTGGCAGGGCAGAAGCTGGGTGAGAAAAGGATTGGAAGCCGTGTATACTTTTATCATTGAAAAAGTATGGAGCAAAGATATTATCCTTGAAAGATACCTGAACTCTATTGAAATGGGACAGGGAGTATTTGGGGTAGAAGCTGCCGCTCAGTATTATTTTGGAAAACCATCCAAAGATTTAAGCGCTTCAGATGCAGCCTGGATTGCTGCGGTATTGCCGAATCCCAAAAAATATGATCCTAAAAACCCATCCCCTTATTTAAGAAAGAAACATAATTGGATCATGAGACAGATGAGGAATGTGAGTTTGAAATAGTATCAGTATCTTTGTACTAATGAAATTCTTTAATTCCAGCACAAATTTTGAGTCAGTTCTTAAAAAATACTTTTCTTTTAAGAATGAAACCCTTTCTTTAGAACCGTTTGCAGAGTTTTTAGAGAGTATTAAAAAGGCGGACTTTACTGATGTGCTCAACTTTCTCAGAAGCAATCCCCATTTTGCTGAAAATTTTAAAAATTATATACACAATATTTTTAAAGGCAGGCCTTTCAATTTGTCCCTGACGGAAGCCAATATTCTTTCCGAAAACGCTTTCTTTCCGGAGCTTAAAAAAAGGATCCTGAATAAGGTTTTACCTCCCGTAGAAAATGAAAAAACGGTGTGGTATATGATTGATAATGTCAGTCTGAGGCCTAAAACTGATCTGAGATACATGCACAACCTTCCTGAAAATGAGATGGATGAGTTTTTGGTAATGTTAGGTGCATCTGATTTTATAATCAAGCCCAACATTAAAAAAGAACTTATTTTCTCTATGAATATCCTTTCCTGGAGGGTTACAGGGATGGCTATGGAAGTGGAAGTGGTAAGAATGGCCCCACAGTACAGAAATCTGGATAATCCGTTTCTTGCCCTTCAGAATGAGCTGGAGGCGTTAGCGGAAGACCTTACAACAGATCCTGATTTACAGCTGCACTCCAAGGACAGCCGCTATAAACAGATCAAGATCTATACAGAACAATGCCTGGAATTTGTAAACATAGCCTTTAAAAATTCGGCTAAATATGGTATTTCAGGAAAGATCAATCAATCATTGCTGAAGATTCGCCAGCAGACGGAAAGGATTTATGAAATTGTACAATTGCTTGTTATCGACACAGACGAAGATGTGATGATCAAATCCAAGCAGCTGATCTTTAATATCCTGAACTATAAATCCCATAAAAATAATATAGCAGACCTGATCAACGACAGTACCAGGCTGATTTCCCATCTTATTACCAACCACACAGCGGAAGCTGGAACCCATTATATTACCTCTACCCGTAAAGAATATATGACTATGTTCTATAAAGCGAGTGGTGGTGGAATCATTGTAGGAGCACTTTGCGTATTGAAAATGCTATACGGGTATATCCCGGGAAGTGACTTTTCACACGCTTTCCTGTATTCTATGAACTACGCGATGGGGTTTGTAATGATTTACCTGATGGGATTTACGTTGGCTACCAAACAGCCTGCAATGACGGCAGCTACCATGACGAAAGTACTGTCTGAAGAAGGAAACAGTAAAAGACACAATGCGGAATTTGCCCATCTGGTATCAAAATTATTCAGAAGCCAGTTTATTGCCTTCGTAGGAAATGTACTGTTGGCTTTTCCAATTGCCCTTGCCATTATTTATGGGTTGGATGTCTTTTTCTCCCAAAATCTTGCTGTTGACAGATCTGATAAGCTGTTAAAAGACCTCGATCCTTTCAAATCGAAAGCAATTCTGCATGCAAGTATTGCCGGTTTCTATCTTTTTATTTCAGGAATCATCTCAGGGAATATAGGAAACAACTCTGTATTTTATCAGATCCCCGAAAGAATTGCCAAGAATTTGTCTATCAGAAGTTTTTTTGGAAAGAAATTCGCGAAAGGACTATCAAAATATTATGCTAAAAACTGGCCCGGAATTGTCTCCAATTTCTGGTTTGGTGTATTCCTTGGGGCAACCGCTCCGGTAGGAATGTTCTTCGGACTGGATCTTGATATCAGACACATTACCTTTGCTGCCGGAAACTTTGCGTTAGGACTTTACGGGAAAGATTTTTCAGTAGATTCTTATACTTTCTGGATGTCTTTCTTTACCGTATTCCTGATCGGATTCTTCAACTTCCTGGTGAGTTTTAGTTTATCGATGTTCCTGGCTTTCAGGTCAAGAAAAATGAACTTCGGGCAGGTCAGTGAGATCTATAAAGAAATATTCAGGTATTTTGCTAAACATCCGCTGAAATTCTTCCTGCCATTAAGCTCAGGGTTAGATAAAAAAGCAGATGATCTTATGAGTAATACAATCTCTAATAAATCTGAAGAACACTAAACTGTTTCAGGATATAGAACTCATAAAAAAATGCTACCTCAGGTAGCATTTTTTATGAGTTTATCTTCTCTTCTTAAAAAGAATTATAGGATCTGAAGGTCATTGAACTTATCTGCTCCGAATTTGTCCTGAAATTTTTTCAGATAAAAGCTTTTACGCATTTTAAAATCGTTTTTCAATAAGGGAGAGTCAATTTTAATAATGATGCATCCTTTTTCAATATTCACACTTCTGATTTCATTGAAGAGGCTGGCATCAAGATAATCTTCCAGAAAATCTTTGATTTCAAAGGCCACCAGTTTGTCCTCAAAACCATAGATTCTGGCAAATGATTTTACAAGTTCAGACGATTGATATTCACGTTTTTTCTTATTTTTCATAGTCGGGATGCGGGTTTCGTGTTTCGAGCTTTTTGGTTTAGATTAATAGCCGTGTTTAAAGTTGTTTCCCTCATTTATTTTCATTCCAGTTGTCTTTGACCCCATTTTTTATATACATTAATTTTTCCACCTAGTATATTATATTCATTTTTTAATTTTTCGAACTCTGAGGAAATAAAAATAAATCCATTGCAATTTTGTAAATGTCCAGGTTCCTGTAGCTCATATCATTTGTGTCATTTGCCTAATAAGTTAAGACAAAAAAATATACCGAATACTTCATATCTCATTTTTTAACCCTGCAATTCACCCTGGCACCCATATCTCGCATCTCGTATCCCACTATATCTCAAAAATTATACTTTCTTCGTTAATTTTCTTTACTACACTTTCCGTACGTTCCCTGTGGGTATCGGTAATAAAGATCTGTCCGAAACTTTCCTTATTGACAAGTTCAATCAACTGGGAAACCCTGGTGTCATCAAGCTTATCAAAAATATCATCCAAAAGAAGGATGGGTGTTTTATGGGTGAGCTCTTTTACCAGACTCATCTGCGCTAGTTTTAAAGAGATCAGAAATGACTTCTGCTGACCCTGGGAACCAATTTTTTTGATTAAGACATGGTCCATTTCAAAAAGAAGATCATCTTTATGAATACCTTTTGAAGTGTAGGTAAGCATCCGGTCTCTTTCGATACTCTCTTTTAGCAGTTCTTCAAAAGACTTTTCTAATAAATGAGATTCATAGATCACCGATACAGTTTCTTTTCCTCCTGAAATAATCTGATAAAAATTCTGTACAATAGGATTCAACTGTTCTACAAACTCTTTTCTTTTCTTAAAAATCTTGGTTCCGAACTGGGTAATAGGGGCATCATAAATTTCGAGTGAATCCTTGTCCCATACTCTGTTTTTAGCAAAATATTTTAGCAATGCATTTCTTTGCTGGATGGTTTTCTGATATTGGATCAGATCAAAAAGGTATTCAGAATCCGTTTGAGAGATCATAGAATCCAGAAACTTCCGTCTGCTTTCCCCTGAATCCGAGATAAGGTTGGAGTCATAAGGAGAGATCATTACACTCGGAAGATACCCAATATGATCGGCCATTCTGTCGTAGCTTTTATCATTTTTTTTGATCACCTTTTTAGATTCTTTAGGCTGGGTGATTCTAATGATATCTTCGCTGTCTTCATTCAGTACTTCAGCGTCAATGGTGAAAAAATCTTCTTCTCTTTTAATATTATTGAGGTCGGTGTTTCCCAAAAAACTTTTGCCTACCGATAAATAGTGCAGGGCATCCAGAATATTAGTCTTTCCTGCACCGTTATTTCCAACGAAACAGTTAATCTGTGGAGAAAATTCAAACTTCTTTTCTGAATGGTTTTTGAAATTGTAAAGAGAGAGTTTCTTGATAATCATTCGTCAAAAATACTCCATTATTAGTAAAAATAAAAAAGGAAGTGCAGAGCAGGTTTCCACTCCAAATGAAAAATAAGCGTCATCTCTTTTATTATCAGCGAAATAGATGAAGATATAAGTAAAGATGCCGGATAAGAAAAATGCAGCAGCGTATAGAGGCTTAAGATAAAAAACTCCAAGAAGGGTGCTGATAAATACCAGAGCGTAAGCAATATATTTTGTATTCTGGACCCCTATCAGCATTGGAAATGTTTTTACCGTGTCACTGTTCATATCCCGGATATCGAAAGGAAGAACCAATGCCGTGATAAAGAAAAAACTGATCAGGAAAATAGGAATATCAAATTCAGGAAGGGTAAGCCAGCAGTTGACCAATGCCCAGACTAATCCTACATAAAAAACTTTCAGTAACGGAATTTTCCGGATATATACATCCAGAAAAAAGCTGTTGTAGAGCAATCCAAGTACGACGATAATAAACCATTTCAGAAGTCTTACTTCATTGTGATTATGAATGATTAAAAAAGCACAGACTACCCCGGCTACAGCATTTAAAACCAGTATTTTGAGAAAATGCTTAGTATATTGATATTTAGTGTACAGATATCCACTGAAATACGTGATGAAAATTAACAGAATTGTAGGTAAACGGAATGTGTTTTGCTCTTTCATGAAAAATACTGCAAAAAGAGTTCCCATTAAAGAGACATAAATTTGACTGTCTATGACGGTTTTTTTCAGTATTTTTAAAATGTTCATTTATCAAAATTAATATTTATGAAAAGATTTTCCAAGATATTTATGCTTTTGCTTCTAATGCTGTGCTTTTCACCGGCTTTTGCGCAAAAATATTATGATGCCCAGTGGAAAAAAATTGTTGAAAACAGCAAGAAGGGAGCTTACAAATCTAATCTTCCCATTATTTTAGACATACAAAACCAGGCAATGAAAGAAAATAATGCACTCCAGCTGATCCGTTCTTTAAAGGCGGAATTCAGTATTGTAAACCAAACGGTAGATGACGATCAGAATGATGCCGCTTCAAAATTCTTTGGAAAACTTCAGAAAACAGAGGAAAAACTGAAGGGTGAAGAGAAGTTGGTGTACAAAGTTCTGTTAAATAGTTTTTTTCTGGATTATTATAATCAAAACTCCTGGAAAATAGACGGAAGAACCAATATCAATTCCCAGGATCTTTTACAAATTGAGACCTGGAGTAAACTGGATTTTAAAAATTATTTAACCAAAGCTTATCAGGAACTCGATCAGCAGAAGGCAGAAATGAAAAAGATCTCTTTAGTAAAGTACAAAGAGGTTTTTTCAGGGGTTAAAAATATAGCTTATTTTCCTACGCTATTTGATTGGTATGCGTTGAAGAAGATCTCTTTTCTGTCTGAAAACAATATATTCACAAAGAATGAACTTGCAGAAAACCGTACATCAATCAATGCAGTCTTTGATGAACTGATTGCACAGAATGAAGGGAACTCAAAGTTATACTTTATGAAAGAAAAATTGGTTGAAAACTGTAATTTCAATCAATGCAAAGATAAACTGGAACAGCTTCAGGGACTTATGAAATCCAATGTAGAAGGAGATTATAAAGTGATTATCATGGAAGATATCATGAGTGAACTGATCGCCAAGAAAAAATCGAAAGAAGCCATAGCCGTTGCTGCACAGGCTAAAGGCGAATATCCAAAATCTCCGTTTCTGGAGAATATTAAGAATAAGGAAAATCAAATTGTCAACCCATTGCTGAACATTAAATATGAGCAGCAGACCCAAAACAACCTGCCGATTCACTTTGTGGCAGAGTATAAAAATGTAGATGAGTTTTCTTTGAACATTTATGAAGTAAAAGATAACTTCACTTCACTGCTTCAGTATATTCAGAACTCATACGGCAATGCATTTGAGAAGGTTAAAAAGAATCTGGTAAGAAAAGAAACATATCAGCTTCCGGATCCTAAAGATTATCAGCTTCACAAAACTTCACTGGAGATTAAGCCTCTTCCATCAGGGGTGTATGTCGTGGAGTATTCCGTAGCTGGAGCAGACTTAAAAAATATAGATGCTAAACAGAATTTTTACTTCCTGGTGTCCGGGAACAAAATTATCTATCAGAATAAAACAGACCGAAATCCGCTTTCCAACGAATTGAAATTGGTGAATAGTGGAAACGGACAGCCTGCTGCTAATGAAAATCTTGTGTTTTATGAATTTATAGCGAATAAAACATTAAATAAAGTAGAGGGGAAAACCAATGAAAAAGGGGTTTTTAAATTTCCTTCTACTGCAAGCAATGAATATTACAGAACCTTCCTGATCCAACAGCCTAAGACTAATGATTTCCAGATCATGCAGGTATATGGAAACAGAGGAAATGTGGAAGACTATAATCCAAACAAACAATCCCGTACTACGGCGCAGATCTTTACGGACAGAGCGATATACAGACCCGGTCAGACGGTATATTTCAAAGTAGTCAATACGAAGCTGGAAAAAGAAGTGGAATCTGTACTTTCAGGATTGAAACAGAAAATAACGCTGGTGGATACCAATAGCCAGGATGTTTCCTCACAAGACTTTACCACCAACGAATTTGGATCTTATCATGGAAGCTTTATTCTTCCAAAAGGTAAACTGAACGGTACTTTTTACCTGAGAACAGACGGAGAAACCCAGGGATATAAAGATATTAGGGTTGAAGAGTATAAAAGACCTAAGTTTGAAGTTACCTTCGATCCTGTAAAAGATGAGTACAAATACGGACAGATCATAGACCTGAAAGGAAAAGCACTGATGTTTTCGGGAGTTGCTTTAAGCAATACCACGGTGCATTACGAAATCAAAAAACATAATATCAGATGGAGGTATTTCTCATGGTACCCACAGAATGATACCAATGAAAATTCTATCCTTGGAGAGGCTAAAACGAATGAAAAAGGAGAATTTGTCATTCGTTTGGATCTTAAAAAAGATGAAAAACTGGAAGGCATACAGATTGATAATTACGAGATCAATGCTTCAGTGACAGACATCAATGGGGAAACGCAGTCTGCCAATACCCAGCTGAAAGTAGCTTCAGTTTCTCATTACATTAAAGCCGATAATATTCAAAATACATTCACTGGTGAAAATGTAAGCCTGAAAGTAGAAACAAAGAATTATAACGAACAGAATCTTAAAAAATCATACCAGGTTAAGTTAGCTAAACTTAGCACACCGGACAGGATTTTCAGGGACAATTTTAAAGCTGAAATACAGAATCTTCCGAAATATTCAAAAGAAGAATTTATCAGCAAATTTCCCCATGATCTGTTTGATAAAAACGATGAAATTAAAAACTGGAAAACCGAAAAAGTACTGATTGAAAAACAACAGCCTGCATCAACTGATAATGCTCAGCTTTCAACTCAGTTAGATTTAGGAAAGCTTGAGGCAGGAGATTATCAGTTGGAACTCTTCAATATCGAAGGAAAAGACACCATAAAATCTTCTCAATATTTCAGTGTTTGGGACAAAACTTCCTTGAAGCCGGTACAAAAAACATTTCTGACCGTTATAGCTCCGAAAGATGAAGTATCAAGAGGTGAGAAAGTGAAGATATATGTATATTCTGCAGTTCCTGATGCATGGGTCAATGTCTTTGTTCAGGATGGATCAGGAAAAACGGTTTCAGAAACTCACCAACTTAAAAAAGGAGTATTAGAATATACTGCTGATATACCAAAAGATAAAGGAGTTTCACAGTTGAATATCCAGTTCCAGGTGGTTGCATTCAATGATGTAAATACCCAGGCTGTAGCTTTGAAAATAAAAGATTCCGAACAGCCTTTAAAAATTGAAACCGTAACTTTCAGAGATAAGCTGGAACCTAATGCAAAAGAAAAATGGACGGTAAAAGTAACCGGAAATGATAAAGAGAAAGTAAATGCTGAGGTCTTAGCCAATATGTATGATATGTCCCTGGATCAGTTTGCGGCTAATGCTTTTAGCTGGAATAGACTGTATGTACCTTTTAGCGTTCTTACGTCTTATGATGTCAAAAACTACCTGCAACAGAAAAGTTATCAGAATAGGCTGAGATATTTCAATGGAAAATATGTGGAAGTTCCACAGTTTAATTGGTTTGATCAGGAAGCATATTATAACAGTATGGTTGAAATGGAAGCTTCAGATGCTGTGGGAGGCGCTTATTCACCACCGCCACCACCAAGAGCTGCCGGTGCCAAAAATAGTGTCGTGATGAGAAAGGCAAGTGCGGAAGAACGATTAGAAGTTATTCAAAATGTGGTTCCGGAACCGGTAAAAGCTCCGAAAGTAGATGCTTCTCCACCCGACTTGGCTAAAGAAGAAAGCTTGGATAAAGTTCCTGTTCGTCAGAACCTGAACGAAACCGCATTTTTCTATCCTGATCTTAAAACTGATGCCGAAGGAAATGTAAACTTTGAGTTTACTTCTCCGGAAGCCCTTACGAAATGGAAACTGATGTTCCTGGCACATACCAAAGATGCCAGAACTGCTACCCTGGAAAAAGAAGTAGTCACACAGAAAGAATTTTCTGTTACTCCAAATTATCCTAGATTTTTAAGAGAAGGGGATGAGTTGAATTTACAGTCAAAATTATCTAACCTAACGGATAAAAAACTGAATGGTTCCGCGGAGCTGCAGATTTTAGATGCGTTTACCAATGAAAATATCTCTTCAAAATTTGGAGTGGTATCAGGAACACAGAATTTTGATCTGGCTGAAAACGGAAATGGGGCATTGACATGGAAATTAAAAGTTCCGGATAATGTATCTTCTGTTATTTTGAAGGTCGTGGCAAAAGCAGGAGCGTATTCTGACGGAGAACAGCAGGCTATAGCAATATTGCCAAACAGAATGCTGGTGACAGATGCTGTTCCGGTTTTTGTAAAAGAAGGCGAAACAAAAACATTTGTACTGGATAACCTTAAAAATAATACGTCCGCAACGGCGTCTAATGTTTCCAATACACTGGAACTGACTACCAATCCGATCTGGGAAATTATGTTTGCTCTTCCAAGCCTGAAAAATGACTCAAACAGCTCTGCAGATGTAATCTTCAATAAGTGGTTTGCAGATGTAGTGGCTTCTGAAATCTTCAAGGCCAATCCGAAAATGAAAACTATTTTTGAAGAATATCAGAACAAAGGATTATTAAACTCCAATCTTGAAAAAAATCAGGAGCTGAAACAATTGTTATTGGAAGAAACACCTTGGGTATTGGAAAGTAAAAATGAAGGGGAGCAAATGCAGAAGCTGGCATTATTGTTTGATGCCAATACCATGAAAAACTCTATTAACCAAGACTGGGATGATTTCAAAAAGCTACAGAATCCAGATGGTGGATTCTCATGGTACGCAGGATATCCAAGTTCGTACGGAACTTCATTATACATTCTTAAAAACTTAGGAAAAATCAATGCATGGGTAAAAGATAATGTGAAAGATTATCAAACTTCAGAACAGAAGGATCTGGTGGCTAACCTGATTCAGTATGTTGATAATGAGATCAGCAAGTATTATGATCTCAAGAACGGAGATATCTGGAATAACTGGGCTCTGGATTATCTTGATACCCGAAACTACTGGGAAAAACAATATCCTTTGAAAGGTAAAGGAGCTGCATTGAAATCACTGGTAAAACAGAAAGCAAAAACAGCAAAAATTACAGACTTTACATTCTTCGGACTTCACCGTGCAGCATTATTGATGAACGATTACGGTTTGAAAGATGTATCGGATAAATTAATGACTTACCTTAAAGAAACCTCTACAGATACAAAAACACAAGGGGTGTACTGGAAACAAAATCTAAACGACTGGGGCTGGTTCAGTTCAAAAGTAGTGAACCATGCAGGAGCATTGGAGGCTTTTAATAAGCTAAAACCTAATGACCAGAAATTGATTGAAGAAATGAAGATCTGGCTGGTGACCCAAAAAGAAGTGAATTCATGGGGAAGTTCAAGAGGAACCTCAGAAGTGATCTTTACCCTGTTAAATTCAGGGAAATCATGGACCGGTGCAGAAAGCGATAAAGCAACCATCATTTGGGGTGGAAAAGAACTGATTCCGCAAACTCAGGCAACAGGCTACGTGAAATCAACGGTAAAAACAGATGCAATAGATAAAAACCTGGCTAGTGTGACGGTTACCAAACCTGGTCCTGGAATTGTTCAGGGAGGGTTATTCTGGCAGTATTATGAAGATCTTGATAAAATTAAATCTTCAGAAAACTATATTTCCGTAACCAAAGAGCTGTATAAAAAAGTAAAAACAGTAAACGGAGAAGAGCTTCAGAAAATTTCATCTGAAACTCCTTTAAAAGTAGGAGATAAAGTGACGGTAAGAATGATTCTGAATACGGACAGAGCTATGGAATTTATTCATATTAAAGATATGCGTGCTGCAGGCTTTGAGCCTATCGATGCGCTGTCAGGGTATCAGTGGAAAAATAATCTGGGCTATTACCAGTCAGCAAAAGATGCCTCTACCAATTTTTATATCCAGTACATGCCGAAAGGGAAGTATGTTTTTGAATATGACGTAGTGGCTAATGCATCCGGAAAATTCTCTAACGGGATTACTACCATGCAGAATTACTATGCTCCACAGATGAATGCCCATACAAAAGGAACGGCTGTTCAGATTTTGGAATGATTTTTGGCTATAGGGAAGTAATTAGAATTTTAAAACCAAATAAAATGAAATTTTCAAAAACTTTAATTACAGGATTGATATTGATGGCTGGGGTAAATGCTTTCGCACAAAAGAAAGCTGAAAAGTTTGAAAAACTACAGATTGAAATGTTCCCAAAAGCTAAAGAAGGATATAAACAAGTATATATTCAGTTGCCGGTAGCAAAAAATGAAAGCGACTTAAAAGTTGAGGTTTTTGTGGGGGCTGAAAAAATGTTGGACTGTAATAAGTACTTCATGATGGGAGAAATGAAAGACCAGGATCTTCAGGGATGGGGATACAACTATTATGAAGTAGAATCCAAAGGAGAGACCGGAGGGACATTAATGGCTTGTCCGGGGCAGAAGCTTACCAAGAAGTTTGTAACGCTTAAGCCGGAAACAATGAGATACAACAGTAAATTACCAATTGTATTCTATGTTCCTAATGATTTTGAAGTGCGTTACCGAGTTTTACGTCCGGATGCTGCGATGAAAAAAGCAGTTCAGAACTAAATCAGCTAGCTTATTATAAATAAAAACTCCTCACAGTAATGTGGGGAGTTTTTTTGTTGTAAGATGTCTGGAATGCTGCCAATTTTATAAAGGCAATAACCTCATACAATTAGTTGGATTGACTGCTGAGGTACTCTTGAGGGGTCATTTGAAATTTAGACTTAAAAACCCTGTTAAAAGTTGATCTGTTGTAGAAACCAATAGTCAGGTATGCATCTTCTAATGAAAATTCTTCATTTTTATTATTAATAAGGGTGATAAAGGCATTCAGTCTGAAGTCATTCAAATAAGATTTGAAGTTATTTCTGGAGCAGCTGTTGATTGCTGAAGAAACATATTGGGTATTGGAATTTACATCCTTAGCGAGTTGTTTCAGGTTATACTCAGGGTTTCTCCAGGGTTTTTGAGATTTCATATAGTCTTCAATTTTTGAAAATAAATCTTCATAAAACGGAATAGGAAAATCGATGTCTTCCAAAAAACTTTCCTGAACAAACCTGATTTTTTCGTTCCTTTCCAGCCCGGGGAACGGATCGATCGTGACAGAATTTTCTTCCAAAAAAACTAAAACGGCTTTTAGTTTTTGAATCTGTATAAGATAGTAGAAGCAAACACAAAACAAGATAAATGCACAGGCCACTGTGTAAGTATTTGAAAAATTATAGTACAAAGAATCACTTTTCTGCACACTATTGAGAAAGTAATAGTTATACAACAGACTGCATGGGATAGTCAGAAAGAAAAGTGTTGAAATGTAAATAGACTTGCGAATGCTATAGTAAAATGTCAGAGCTACTGGGAACATAAAAATATACGAAATGACGCTTGGGAAGTCTTTATAATATAATATACTGAAAACAATATTTAAAAGCATTAAATACCCCACTGCGAACTTACCTACTTTTTGAAAATTATAATTTTCCGAAACCAATGTAAATACATAGCAAGGAGTAACCGTTAATATTAAAACTACATCATAAAATAAGTAGCGGGTGCCCACAAAATAAAGATCAGAAAATACAATGATAATCTGTTTCAGTAAGAGTAAAAATATAAGCTTTTTGGCAAATGAATATTCTAACTCATGTAATTTTTCTTTAATGTTTTCCATAATACAATATCATTAGAGTAAGAAATCACTTTTTATAAACTCATATGCGATTATGGATATTGTTTTCGTGTATGAAAACATAAAATTTAAATTTAATTCATTCATTTTCAGTGTTTTGTATTTTTTTTTGTTATGCGTTCATCTTTTTTTGTTTTGTTTACCATTTCAGATGCTGCACCATTAAGTTTGCAATGTAAAATTATAAAAAAAGATGATAGTTGAATAACTTATTGATATGAAAAATGAATTTTTTACATGATTTCAGGTGTTTTTTTTCAACATAGCTTATTCAATAAACAAATTACATGTAAAGTGATTTTTTGATTTAAATGATTCCTTTTTATGAAATAAAATGTTCTTAAAAGTAGAAACTTAGAATAAGAAAGGAAGCCACAACTATTATTTGAATCATAACAGTTATAAATGAAACATTATTTTTTTATTTGATTTGATGCTTTGTAGGGTGAGTAATTATTCAAAATTATTTTGTAGCAATTTTCTCACTCTTTTTAAACTGCAATCTTCTAAAAGAAATTTTTACATCAATGAATGTACACAGATTAATAATGTGTGCTAAATGTATATACAGAAAAAGAGGGGTGATAAAGAAAAAATGAAAAATACAATTCTAAAAACACAACGATGAGCCCCTCTTATTTTTATTAAAATTATTAGACAAACACATAACGGAAAAAAGAATTTTTAAAACACAATTATCAAATGAAAGGGAAGGAAATACTAGCAATGATTGGAATCTGTGGCCTAAGCCTTATGAATGCACAAGTGGGAATAAATACCAGTACACCGGATCCTTCTGCCATATTGCACCTGGAGTCACCTAATAAAGGGTTTTTACCTACCAGGCTTACGCTTACATCGGCTACAGACGGAGTAACCATTCCTAATCCTGCAACCGGATTAGTAGTCTATCATAAAGGAAGTGCATCTATGGGGGCTGGAATTTATGTAAATATAGGAACTCCTTCAGCCCCTCAGTGGACAAAATCGGCTGGAGGACAAGATAATAATGAGACTCACGGAAGTAATGTCTATAAATCTAAATATCGTGGAAGAAATGCTGCTAACTCAGCAGGGGTTTATTCGAAACCGAATCTTCTTGTTCCTGAGTTGAACCTGATGATCCGATTTGCAATTGTGGATAACATGGCTACAGATCCGGATATTGGCACCAATGCCAGAAAGGGGAATAACCGACTTCAGGTGAGACTGATTAATAAACCGGATAATAATGTGACTATAACAAGTTACTCGCATTGGCATGGTCCGGTTACTCACAATAGTACGGGGGTAAATCTATCATTTACTCCAGCTAATTTTGATCAGTGGCAGAATACAGATGCTGCAGCCTGGAATAATCAATGGGGATACTATTATCTGCTTTATTCAAGTGAAATAAGAGCAGATAAAAGCCCTAAAAACTTTGCAATGAACTTATATGGGATCTGCGGATACGGAAACTCTATTGCGGCCGGTCCTCTAAAGGACGGAAGTGATGAAATGTATTCATTAGCCGCTGAGGTATTCTAGTATCAAACAGAAAATGGGGTAGTAGACTAATTTTGTTTACTTTTTTTATAATCAAGGAAGGAAGTGCTTCGATATTGCATCGGAGCATTTCCATTATAGAAGGAGCTAGGTTTTTTACCAGTCTGTTATTTTAATAATAATTAAATTATAATTTTTTAAAATAAAACATAATTCAAATTCAAATTAAACGATTTTTACAGGTCTTTGATAAATAAATGATTGAGGTTAAACTTATTTTAAACTGAGTTTAAATTTGTTATTTTCTTTAACTTATTTGTGAGACTCTTAACATTTTTTGCATTATATTTGTTATAAACATAAACCATGAAAAACAATTTATTGATTTTTACGTTTGGTTTTTTTGCTTTTCCTGCTTTTGGCTGGGCACAGTCTGCGCCGGATTTTAAAGAACTTTTAGACAGTGCAATGGTTCGGGACTCGAACCTGAAAATGCAGATTACCCAAAATAAACTTACCGATCTTGACGAGCATAAGCTGAAAGATATCTTTCTTCCTACTTTGGAACTAAGCGGAAAGGTGGGCTATCTGAATGGAACAGCAAGACTGACGTCCCCTGAGATTAATTTGGCCCCCTTTATCAGTATTCCTGAGGGAAGCTTCAACAATAATTTTAATGTATCCGGATTTTCGGGAGTAGCTAAAGCGGAAGCTAAAATGCTATTGTATTCCGGAGGGAAAGTGAAGTACCTGAAGAAAGCGGTAGAAGAAAAGAAAAAGTCTGAAGATATTCTCCTGGAGAAAACAAAAGATGAAGTGGCAGCCAGTATTTCGAGAGCCTATGACCAGCTGGCATTGATCCATCAGTCTAAAAAAGTACTGGATGAAAGCAAAAAAAGGCTTGATATCAATAAAAAAACAGCAGATAAAGCGTTAGGATATGGACTGATCACTCCTTATGATCATAAGAAAATAGAACTTGCCCAGGCCACTCTGAATGCAAAAATGGTAGAGTATGAAGGAAAAAAGGAATTACTTCTTACTCAGCTTTATATTTTCACAGGAATCAATAGAGAAAGACTAAGAATGATTGAACCCGTCCTGACTCCCGTAGATTTGCTTTCTCCGGAAAAGGGGATAGACCAAAGAGCGGAAATTCGTGCTTTGGAACATGGAATTACGGCGGCAGACTATAAGATAAAATCTGAAAGAACCTGGATGATTCCTAAAGTACAGCTAATGGCTTCTGCTTATTATATCGGACTGTATGGAAACCGGATTAAATCTTCTGAAAATGTAGTGCCTGCTGTCCCATTATTAGGATATGAAGGACGAAAACTGGACTGGAGCCCGAATAATATCAATGTATTTCCTTTAATTACGGCTGGAGTAGGCTTTAAATGGGAAATTTTTGATGGGAAAGAAGGAAAGCATGCTGAAGAAACAGCTAAAGTGGGAAAAGAAGTACTGCAGAATCAAAAAGAAGATGCACTGAAAAAATTAACGCTCAACCTTGCCAATAACCAAACCAACTATGATATTGCTACCGCACAGATTACTTTGAAGGCGAAAGAAAAAGAATTGGCAAAAAATGCTTTGGTACAGGCTGAAAAAGAATTCCGCTATGGGATGAGTAAATCTTCACAACTTATTGAAGCTGAAAATGATCTGGAATCTGTGGAGCTTGAATATCAGAATGCAATTTTCAACCAGAGAAGAGCGGGGATAGAGCTGATGAGGTCTACCCAGGAGCTGGATATTACCAAATTTTATTTAATCCCGTAAAAATTAAAATGATGCATAAAAATATAGCTGTACTTTTTGTTGCCCTCTTTCTGTTAGGAAGCTGCGGTAAAAAAAATGAAATAAAAGATCCGGAAGGAAAAACTAAAAAGGATGTCATCTCTTTTGCTCCGAAAGTGACCGGAAGAATTGTAAAAATATATGTTTCCGAAGGACAGACTGTGAAAAAGGGAGATACCCTTGCGCAGCTTGATGTTCCGGAAGTTTCTGCAAAAATAGCTCAGGCTCAGGGAGCGGTAAGCGCCGCAACAGCCCAGGAGCAGATGGCCAAAAATGGAGCTACAGCAGACCAGCTGAGACAGCTTCAGGCAAAATACAAAGGACTTAAAGAGCAGTATGATTTTGCTCAAAAGTCTTACCGAAGAGCCAATAATATGTTCCGTGACAGTCTGATGTCTCCACAGGCTCATGATGAAGTATATGCAAAACTTCAGGGAGCAAAAGCCCAGTATGATGCCGTGGTAGCAGAACTGGACGATGTGACAAGAGGAACCCGTTTTGAAAAAGTAGAAATGGCCGCAGGGCAGGCTTCCCAGGCTAAAGGAGCATTGCAGGAAGCTAATGTAGCCTATTCGGAAAGATACATCATCGCGACCAATAATATGGAGATTGAAACCATAAGCCTGAATACAGGAGAATTGGCGACAGCCGGTTTTGCATTATTCAACGGATATATTCCGGAAAGTACTTTTTTCAGGTTTACGATTCCGGAAAGTGCCATTTCAAAATATAAAAAAGGGCAGGATGTTAATATGCAGGTAGTTTATAACAAAGAAAAACTGCAGGGGAGTATTGTATACATCAAACAGCTGACAAAGTATGCCGATATTACCACCGCTTATCCTGACTACCAGCTGCAGGACGCCATTTACGAGATCAAAGTAAAACCTAAAGATATGAATAAGGCTAAAAGTATCTTAGTCAATGCAAATGTTATCCTGAAATAAATAATATGAAACGGAGCATGATGGATAAATCTCCTGGAGCGTTACCATCTGGTCATTTAAAATATAAATAGATGAAAGAATTTTTCCGTCTTTTAAAACGTGAGTTCAAACTTTTTATCGGCAATTCTACCTTAAGGACAGTGTTCTTTTTGGCACCTGTCTTTTATGCAACCTTGCTGGGGTTTGTTTACAAAAGCGGAAAAGTTGAAAATACTCCCGTTCTGGTGGTGGATAGGGATAATACTCCTTTGTCTAACCAATTGACGGAAATGCTAGATGATAATAAGAGCATTAAAATTATCAAATACCTTCAGGAACCGCTGAGTATTAAAGATGAGGTAATCAGACATGAAGCAGCAGCGGTAGTCATTATTCCGTCAAGATTTGAAGGCGATATGCTTCAGAAAAAATACCCGGAACTGAATGTTTATATCAATACGGGAAACGTGCTTACCGCTAATTTTGCCTCCAAGGCTCTTCAGCTGACCATAGGAACTTTCTCTGCGGGAGCATCCATCAAGGCATTACAGAAAGCGGGAATGCCTGCGGCAAAGGCCGCCACGCAATATGAGCCTTTCAAAGCAAATTATATTACACTCTTCAATACTACCGGGAACTATCTTATCTTCATGTGGCCGGCTATGCTGGCGGTGGTACTGCAACAGGTCATACTGCTGGCAATGGCGGTAAGTTTTGCTGCAGAATTTGAAAGAGGGTCTTTTGTAAAAGAATATCTCAGAATGAAAAAATGGGCATTCCCAACAATGCTTATCAAAGTGATTCCAATATGGGTGTCATCCATTCTTATTGTGGGAATCTATTACTTTATGCATATGATTTTTAGAGTTCCTATGCCGGAGGGAATACTCAATTTTATCCTCCTTACTGCGGTATTTGTGGGTTCTGCATCATTTTTGGGCGTATTTATCAGTATATTGATTCCTAATGCTTTAAAAGCGACACAGATTCTGATGGTCATTGCTTCACCTGCCTTTATCATTAGTGGATTTACATGGCCTTTAAGTGCAATGCCTACCTTTGTACAGATGATTGCTAATATCATTCCGCTAACCCCCTTCTTACAGGCATTTAAAATCTTATTGATTCAAAAAGGATCAGTAGAACTTACTTTCCCCTATCTGGAACATTTGAGCATTCTTGTAGTGGTATATGCGGTTATAGGATGGATTGCTTTAAAGATTAAACTTTGGTTTATTTTTAAAAAAGCAGCACCTCAGGAAATAGCAGGAGAAAGTATTGCTGAGGAAGAAAATGAATAATAGGGGCAAAAAGTAAAAGCGATCTGTGAGGGAAAGGGTGATGTACAATGTATAATGTATTAATGATAATCAACCTGCTGTCGTTGGTACAACGGATATAAAAATTCAATAGGAACGGGCTTTAGCCCGTTTTGGTTTATATAAAAAATTCCATTGGCTTTAGCCAAAACTTCATCAATAGAGGAGATGTACACAGTATAATGGAATTAGAGATAAGGCTTAGTTTGTATCCACATGTATACCGTAAAATTTCCTGACCCTCCAATTTTCATACTCATCAACACGCACGTTGTATCCACTCCTCGCAACTTGAAACCTGTACTCTGTATCTCACAACAAAAAATTCTCCCATCATAAAAATCAAACAAAAAAACTGATATATTTGTCTTTAGTTAATTAGAGAAAATATGGAAAACGTGTTTGACGCAAAAGATGCTCAGAACTATATTGATAGAATTCATAAGCTTGTTGAAGATACCCACGGATTATGGGGGAAAATGACAGTTGACCAGATGCTGGCTCACTGTAGCGTAACTTATGAGATGGTGTATGAGCCCGAAAAACATAAAAAACCGGGCGCTATTGCAAAATTTATTCTGAAAACTTTTTTAAAACCTAAGATTGTTGGAGAGAAAGCTTATCCAAGAGACTCCCCAACCGCTCCTCAATTTTTGATTACAGGAAGAAAAAACTTCGAAGAAGAAAAAACCAGATTAATCGGTTTTATTCAAAAAACACAACAGTTGGGAGCAGCTGCTTTTGACGGTAAAGAATCTTTTTCTTTTGGAAAACTCAATGCGCAGGAGTGGAATAATATGTTTGCAAAACATTTGAATCACCACTTAGCACAGTTTGGTGTTTAAAAATATGCTATGAAAAAACTTTTATTAATCTTCATTCTCGCTGCCAATTTTGTGTTGGGGCAGATGCCTGATATTTCGAATGTCTGGTTAAACAACAGTAAACCTTACATTGGAGTTATAGGAAGTAAAGCAAAAGAGCTGAAACTGAAAATTAATATTTCTGAACAGAATAAAAAGAATGATCAGGAATATTTTGTATCCGGGTATTCTCTTGTGGATACCAACTATGCGAAATTTGAAGGGAAAATTACCATAACAAAATACAAAGATGCCAAGAGAAAAGGAACGGTATTCGGGGAATATGAATGGGTAGAAGAAAATAAAGGAAAACATTCGGGGCTGTTTAAAGGTAAATTTATTTATACTTTCAAATGGAATAAGAAAACAGAAAAGGTAGAAGGGCAGTATATTGAATTTGTGGGGGATTGGAAAAGCTATGACGGTAGTCTTGATTTTAAAACCAATCTGAAAAATCAATGAGTATCCTGAGACAAATACTGGCTGTTGTCGTAGGACTTATCGTGGGCTCTATCGGCATTGCCATTGTTGAGAATATAGGACATCAGCTATATCCACCTCCTGTAGGTACAGATCCCAATGATATGGAAGCTTTAAAGGAATATGTAGGGGAAGCACCCTTCATGGCTCTGTTCTTTATTATTATGGCATATGCTTTAGCTGCCTTTGTTTCAGGATTTACAGCCACAAAAATTTCTAACAACGGAAAACATACTGCAGCAATAATCTGCGGGATTATTTTTTTACTGATCACCCTTTATATGATGGCATCTTTACCTACTCCAATCTGGTTCTGGGTTTTAGGAATACTTGTCTGGATACTGGTAATGGCAGGGAGTCAATTAGCTTTAAAAACAAAAAAAATATGAAATTAGGAGCGTTCTCAATCAGCTTAAGTGTAAAAGACCTTCAAAAGTCTAAAGATTTTTATGAAAAACTGGGTTTTACAACAATGGCGGGAGGTACAGAACAGAATTACCTGATTCTGAAAAACGGATCTACACTGATAGGTCTTTTTCAGGCTATGTTTGACGGTAATATGCTTACCTTTAATCCGGGATGGGACCAAAATGCTCAAAATCTCGATTCTTTTGATGATGTACGAACCATACAGAAACATTTAAAAGAAAACGGAATAGAGATTGAAAGACCAGCGGATGAAACCACTTCAGGTCCGGAACATATCTACCTTAAAGATCCCGATGGAAATATGATCCTGATAGATCAGCACAGGTAATTTTTGTGACTGAAAATGTGAAAGCCTGAATCAAAAACTCATTAAAACTTAACTTATAAAAAACAATCATGGCAACAGTAAACGTTTATTTAACATTCAATGGGAACTGCAGAGAAGCATTTGATTTCTATAAATCAGTTTTCGGAGGGGAATATCCTTATATCGGAACTTTTGGAGAGATGCCTCCGATGGAGGGAAAAGAAACCTCTGAGGAAGATAAAGATAAAATCATGCATGTGGCACTTCCTATTTCTAAAGAAACTGTATTGATGGGAAGTGATACCGGTGGAGACTGGGCGTCGAACTTTAAGGCAGGAAACAATTTTTCCATTTCTATCAATGCTGAATCTAAAGAAGAAGCTGATAAGCTATTCGCCGGTCTTTCTACAGGCGGGCAGGTAACAATGGCAATGGCTGATACTTTCTGGGGCGCTTATTTTGGAATGTTTAGTGATCAGTTCGGGATCAACTGGATGGTCAACTATGACGATCCTGCTAAAATGCAGCAGCATCCATAAACATGATATTCTGTATTTGAATACAACAATATACCGGCAGTCACACTGCCGGTTTTTTATGGGATAATAATTGGCATTCCAAAAATTTTTAAATTTGAGCAGACAGAGACTTACGATCTGTTCGTTAAAAATTAAATAGATGAAATTCAGACTTGAAGACATTAAAACAGAGCATCAAAAGGTAAAGAGCGGTGCCGATTTCCCTCCCTATATCCAGGCCATAAAAAGGTTAGGTGTTTCCCATTATATCACTTACGTATCCGATGGGAATACCGAATATTTCGATACAGACCACCAGTCGATACAAACCGGAAGCCAATATCAGAACATCACCGTTTCAGAAAATATAAACCTTGAAAATTTTAAAAGGAGATTACAACTTCATCAGCAGGGAGGAACTGATTATATGACGTTTTGTAATGACTGTGCAGCGTATGGAGTGGAAGGCTGGAAAATGGACCTGAACGCCATGACCTGTACTTATTTCAGTGAAAATAATGATGAAGTCCTGGTAGAACGAATTCCGGGCTAAATCTACCACTTATTTGAAAGTGTCAGATTTAAAGGGGTTTAATATAAATCGGATGTAAATATTGTTTGCTATTATTGATTTAAATTATTAATTTTGTTAAAACGATAGATAATAGTAATTAATAAATATGAGAAAGGTTTTTACGAAGTTGGCATTCACTATATTAGGATTAGGATCGGTATTTACATTTGCACAGAAAAGTGACCTTGGAGCCTGGTATATGTATTTCGGAAATAATAAGATCAGCAAAAAACTGAACTTCCATAATGAGATCCAATACAGAAACTTTGATGGAATAGGAGATCTGGAGCAGCTTTTAATCCGTACGGGAATTGGATATGACCTTACTGAGAATAACAATAATGTTTTATTGGGATATGGTTTTATCCTAAGCCAGCCTTACGTAAACGGAGAGAAAAAAGAAAATATAGAACACAGGATTTTTCAGCAGTTCATTACGAAACAGAAGTTTGGACGTTTTAATCTTCAGCACCGTTACCGTTTGGAAGAACGTTTTCTGGAAGAAGACTTTAGAATGAGATTTCGTTATATGCTGGGAGTAACAATACCGATTACTCAAAAAGAAATGCTGCCGAAAACCCTTTATGCCTCAGTATATAATGAAATATTCCTCCACTTCAACAGTCCTGTCTTCGATAGAAACAGAGTCTACGGAGCCTTAGGATATGTCATCAATAAGAATATGAGGATAGAAGCAGGGTATATGAACCAGCTTCAGGAAAACAGAAACCGTGGACAGATTCAGATCGGATTTTATAATAATATCCCGTTTACGAAAAATTAGCAATGACCTAATGATGCTGAATGCCCGATGAAAAAAAGTCATTATTGTAAGTAGATTAATTAACACAAAAAAAAGCATATATGCATTCAGGAAAAAGATTTGGAACACTTGAGTTCATTATTTGGACAAGGCGCAGTATTTACGTTTTAACCCTATTATCAGCCATTCCCACCTTATTGTATTTTTTGGGATGGAAATTTCTGTATGTTCCATGGCAACCTATTGCCATCATGGGAACGGCAGTTGCTTTTATTGTAGGATTCAAAAATAATGCAAGTTATAGCAGGCTTTGGGAAGCCAGACAGATTTATGGAGCTATCATTAATGACAGCCGCAGTTTTGGATATATTCTAAGAGATGCACTCTCTTCAAAAAATCCTCATAAAGTAAAAGAGATGTTTCTTCGTCATTATGCCTGGCTTACCGCTTTAAGGTTTCAGCTTCGTGAACCGAGAGCCTGGGAAAATATGAATACCGTACAGTTTGATGAATATTCAAGGAAATATGATGTCCCTGAAAAACTTTCCAAACTGGAGGATGAACTGAAAAACTATCTTTCGGAAACGGAACTTCAATACATTCTAAGCAAAAAGAATAGGGCAACACAATTGATGGCCAGCCAAAGCAGAGAACTTTCTGAAGCTTATGAAAAAGGAGAACTCAATGACTTTCAATGGACGCAGATCAACCAACAGCTGGTGAAATTTACAGATAGCCAGGGAAAAGCAGAAAGAATTAAAAACTTTCCTTATCCACGGAATTTTTCATCCATTACCACCTATCTTTTGCTGTTGTTCATTGTTTTTGTTCCTTTCGGATTGCTGAAAGAGTTTGATAAATTGGGAGAAGGAACAACACTGGAAGGATGGACAGTCTGGTTTAATATTCCATTTTCATTATTGGTGACCTGGTGTTTCCATACTTTGGACAGTGTAGGGGAAGCCTCTGTAAACCCTTTTGAAGGAAGTCCGAATGATGTACCCATTACTCAGATCAGCCGTACCATTGAAATTGATATGAGAGATATGCTGGATGAATCTGACCTTCCACCCGCAATTCTTCCGAAGAATAATATTGTACTCTAGCGAATCTCCGGATTAAATATATCCCGGTAGATGTTTAAAAGAGTAAAAGGTTTTCCACTTTTTATGGAGTAAAGAACTCCGAGAGATGGGTAGAAAACTTTCCACTTAATAAAAAAATAACACTTAAAAAAACTAAATCAAAATGATTCACAGTTATGTTATTATATCTATTGCAGTACTGTTATCTGTAATGATATTAGTAATGATTGGGCAAAAGCTGAAAGTGGCTTATCCGATTTTTCTTGTGATTGCAGGGCTTCTAATAAGCCTTGTCCCAGGAATGCCGCGTATCGAAATAGAGCCCGATCTTGTTTTTCTTATATTTCTGCCTCCTATTTTATTTGAAGCTGCATGGTTTACCTCATGGCAGGATTTTCATAAATGGAGGAAACAGATCTTTTCTATGGCTTTCGGGCTTGTATTTTTAACATCCATAGTGGTTGCTTATCTTTCATCCTCTATTATCCCGGGGCTTACAGTCGCTATGGGATTCCTGTTGGGAGGAGTAAATTCACCACCCGATGCAGTGGCGGCTACTTCCGTATTGAAGCACATGAAAATCCCCAAAAAGATAACCAGTATCCTGGAAGGGGAGAGTCTTATCAATGATGCCTCCAGTTTAATTGTATTTAAATTTGCCTTAGCAGCAGTTATTTCAGGGCAGTTTATCTGGAGAGATGCCGTGCAGGATTTCTTTACCATGGCTATCGGCGGGATTGCTATGGGAGTTGCTATAGGTTTTCTGTTTGGAGCTTTACTGAGGATCATACCTACCAATTCTAATATAGACACCGTTATTACTCTGATTGTTCCTTACATTATGTATGTAGGAGCGGAGCATTTCCATTTTTCAGGAGTCCTTTCGGTGGTTGCCGGAGGTCTGTTAATGTCCTATAATTCACATTGCTACCTGAGCCATACCTCCCGGATCCAGTCCGGAAATGTCTGGAGTGTCCTGATATTTTTAATGAATACGATCATCTTCATCCTGATTGGCCTCGAGCTGCCGATTGTTGTGGAAGGGTTGACAGATTATACATTCTCAGAAGGAATTTTCTATAGCGTTGTCATTGGTGGAGCAATTATCGGAACAAGAATACTTTACAGCTATGCCCTGATGTATTTCCCAAGGCTTTGTTCAAAAGAATTGAGATTAAAAGCTCCTAAGCCGGACTGGCGGGAACCTTTTATCATCAGTTTTGCCGCTATGAGAGGGGTGGTTTCATTGGCTGCAGCACTTTCTATTCCGGCCTTTCTTCCCAATGGAGAGGCATTCCCACACCGGAATATTATTTTATTCGTAACTTTCGTTATTATATTAATTACGTTGGTGGGACAGGGATTATTATTATCACCTATTCTGAAACTGCTGAATATAAAAGATGCAGGAAGTGAACTGCCTGAAGAAAAGCAGGAAGTGATTTTGATGCGAAAACTAAAGGAAACCGCACTGCATACCCTGGATAATGATTTTTCTGATCTTGCAGAGAGAAACAGTTTGGTAAGACACCAAAAACATAAGCTTGAAAATGAAATGATGCTGATGGCTGATAAAGCTCAGTGCATGGCTTCTACAGGTGATTATGTGACGGCAATCAACGAAAATAAAGATGTATTGCGCCAGGTGATCCAGGCGCAGAGAAATGAACTTCACAGAATGAAGAAGGAAAAAATATTTGATGACCATGTGATGAGAGCTATTGAAATGCAGCTGGATTTTGATGAAGCAAAGATTACCGGATTTTCACACTAATCATTGTATAACCTTTGAAGCTGACATAAATCTTAACTTTAACCTTATCTACTATGAGTACACCCATCGTTGTCCAATACAAAATAAATGCTCCGGCAGAAAAGGTCTGGCGTGCATTGACCGATCAAGACGAAATGAAATCCTGGTATTTCAATATCTCAGATTTTGAGCCGGAAGCAGGAAAGGTTTTTAATTTTTACGAACCCGGTGAAGCTAGAAAATATCACCATCAGTGTGAGGTCTTAGAGATTATTCCTTCTCAAATATTGAAATATACCTGGGCGTATCCTGATTTTTCGCCACTGAAAACCGTGGTGACATGGGAATTGTTTTCTGAACAGAACGGAACTGTGGTTACATTGGTTCATGATGGTATTGACAATTTCAAAGATTTGGGAGAAGGTTTTTCAAGAGAAAGTTTTACGGAAGGCTGGAATGTGATTATTGGAGAAAGTTTAAAAGGATTTTTAGAAAATTAAAACGATGATTGACTTGTTTCCATTTACCATTGAAGATGCTTCAGAATTAATTTCAAAAGTAAAAGATGAAAGAATGCTTCTTCAGTTTGCCGGTCCTGCCTACCATTTTCCTTTAACTGAAAAACAGTTGGAAGCTGATCTTTTGGATGAAAACAGAACCTTATTTAAAATAATGGATGGGGATCATCATACCATCGGTCATGCACAGATCTGTCTAAAAGAAAATACTTTTCTGTTGGGAAGAATTTTAATTTGGGATGAAAATAACAGAGGAAAAGGCTATGGCAAAAAAGTAGTACAAAAACTGCTGGAATACGGGTTCAGTCATTTTGATAAAGAAACTGCTGAACTTAATGTATATGACTGGAATAATGGAGCTATTGAATGTTACAGGAAAGTAGGTTTCGGGATTGATCCGGAAACCCAAAGTGAAGTGAATATAGATGGTGAAACATGGCTGTCTATTAATATGAAAATCAATAAGACAAATTTTGAATTACAGGAATCATGACAGAATTTACAGCACTGCGTCCGATCCTTTGGACAGAAAATATGGATGATACCATCGGGTTTTATATGAATATTCTGGGTTTTACATTAATGGGCAGAAATGATGAATGGCAATGGGCTTCTCTTCGTAAAGATGAGGTGTATATTATGATTTCCCAACCGAATAAGCATGAGAAAAACCATGGAATAGGCTTTACAGGCTCATTTTATTTTAATGTAAATAATGTGGATGAACTTTGGGAAGAACTTAATGTAACTGCAGAAATCTGCTACGAAATAGAAACTTTTGGTTGGGGAATGAGAGAATTTGCAATCTATGACAATAACGGTTATATATTACAATTTGGCGAACCTGTGGATAATGTTGGCAATACGGAATAAAATTTGCTATTTTTGGAGAAATATTTAGAATATCAATGAAAAAAAATATAATAGCAGGTTTCGCAGCGATTTTATTATTGGCATCTTGTAATAAGGATAAGGAGATCCTTAATACACTAAGCAACTATAATAATTCAATGGAAGCAAAGGGATATCATTTCGGTGATAAACTTGAACTTCCAAAAGAGGTGACGGAGAATGCAGAAAGTGTTACTATAAGCTTTGGAGATAAAGAAACCACAAATCTTGTTGTGGATCCGAAATTTTTCACATTGGGAGATAATGCAGTTACTTTCAATATTAAAACAAAAGGAGGAGAAGTACTCAATCAGGATGCTACCATCAATGTATTTGCAAAAACTCCTGAAAAAAATATTTCCTACCAGATTATCGCGGAATACCCTCACGATCCCAAGAATTTTGTTCAGGGCTTTCAGATCGAAGGAAATACAATTTATGAAAGTGACGGGCAGAACGGATCTTCACAGATTCTAAAATATACCCTGGGAACCACTACACCGCTTGCTTCTACAAAACAGGCTCCGGAAGATTTCTCTGAAGGAAGTACTATTGTGGGAGATAAAGTATATCAGCTGACATGGCAGAGCAAAAAAGGATATATCTATGATAAGAGTTCTTTAAAACTGCTTTCAGAATTTGCGTACCCTAATTTGTTCGGGGAAGGATGGGGATTAACCTATGACGGGAAAAACCTGATCGCATCAGACGGAAGCAAGCTTTTATATTTCCTTGATCCGGCTAATCCTTCAAAATTAATTAAGTATATTGCTGTAGCGGGAAGCTCTCAGGCATATGATCAGCTTAATGAGCTGGAATATCACAATGGATTTATCTATGCCAATGTATGGCAAAAACCAATCATTCTAAAGATCAACCCGGCTACCGGAGAAGTGGTAGGAACATTTGATTTTACAGATATTGCAAAACAGAATACCAAAGGAAGTGATGACGTATTGAACGGAATTGCTTTTAAAGGAGATAATATGCTGGTAACCGGTAAAAACTGGCCAAAAATTTATGAAGTTCAGGTGAAATAATTTCACAGATAAAGTATAAAAAATAGCGTTCCCATGGAGCGCTATTTTTATGTAAGGACTAAAATTTAGTATTTTTGAAAAATGATAAGACGAAATATATTAACCGGCCTGGCAGCAGTTCTTTTGCTGGTATCTTGTAATAATAATGAAAAAATGCTTGATTCCCTGGCTGATTATAATAATGCAAAGGAGGCAAAAGGCTATCATTTTGGCGATAAGCTGGATCTTCCAAAGGAAGTGACAGATCATGCAGAAAGCATCAGCATCAGCTTTGGAGATAAAGAAACAGCTAACCTTGTAGTAGACCCTCAGTTTTTCGGATTAGGAGATAATGAAGTGGTTTTTGTGATTAAGACTAAAAATGGCGAAACCCTGAACCAGGATGCAACCATTAATGTTTTTGCCAAAAGTCCCGAACAAAATCTTTCGTATACAATACTCGCAGACTATCCGCATGATCCTACTTTCTTTGTGGAAGGATTTCTTGCAGAAGGTAACACTATTTATGAAAGTGACGGATTAAAGGGAGCTTCCCAGCTGATAAAATATACACTGGGCTCCACAACACCGGCAATGGTGAAAAAGCAACCCGCCGATATTTTCTCTGAAGGCTGTGCAATTGTGGGTGATAAAATTTATCAGTTGACCTATCAGAATAAAATTGGTTTTGTTTACCATAAAAATACATTAGAGAAACTCTCAGAATTTCCTTTACCCAATGTGATCGGAGAAGGCTGGGGATTAACTTATGATGGGAAAAACCTTATCGCTACCGATGGTTCAAAGAATCTTTACTTTTTAGATACCGATAATCCTTCCAAAGTGGTGAAGACAGTTTCTGTAGCAGGAAATACGGAGACGTATGACAAATTAAATGAACTGGAATATCATCATGGTTTTATCTATGCCAACGTCTGGTTTAAACCTGTTATTCTTAAAATAAATCCGGAAACCGGAGAAGTTGTCGGAAAGTTTGATTTCACCCAAATCACCAAAGAAAATAATCAGGGTAATGAAGAAAATGTTTTAAATGGGATTGCTTTTAAAGGTGAAAATATGCTGGTGACAGGGAAAAACTGGCCTAAAATCTATGAGGTTGCCATAAAATAAATGACCATTGAAAACTTAATTTCAGGTTACAGAAAAAGTATGTAAATTGCCGATATTCCGACAAGGAAGATTATCTTTAATGCCATAAAATTTGAAGCCAGTATATTTATTATTGATTTTCGTTTTCTGCTCATCCGCAGCGCAGAAAGTTCTTCCTTTGGATACCCTGAAACTGAAGGAAGCTAAAGATATGCTTGCTGATGATTACGGAAACCTGTACATCTACAAAAGCAAGGATTTCAGCTTTACCAAATATGATTCATTAGGGAAGCAACTTGGAAAAATGATGCTTACCGTTCCCTATAAAGTACAAAACGTTCAAAATCCACTGAATGTTCCTCTGTTTTCAGAAAATGCTCAGGAAATGAAATTTGTCGATCAGAATATGAATGAGATCCAGCGGATAGATTTTAAACAGAAATTCGGATTTATAAGAATGGCCTACGCTGAAGATTTACAGCAGCTATGGCTTCTGGATGACAGCACAAAACGGCTGATACAATATAATTTCAGAAATGATACGACCATCAATTCTTATCCTTTTGATATCAGTTTTGAGGATCTTACGGATATGCTGGTCTATGAAAATAAAATCTATATTTTAACCAGGAATCACATTAGAATTTATACGCCAAAATTTGAGAAAATTTTTGAAGCTCCTCTGGTGAACGGGAAAAGATTCAGGAGAGAGAATGATACTATTTTGGTGATCACCAATAATTCTATTTTAAAATATAATCCCGAAAAAGGGATGACGACTGTTTTTGAAGATCCGGAAGCACAAATTGTGGATAAAAACATCCTCTCTTATTTTGAAATCAATGGGAACAAACTTTATCTTTACAGCCTTGAAAAAGTAAAGAAACCCAAACAGGAAAAACAACCGGAATCTCAGCCGGAAATTATTCAGGAATCTACAGGGAAACCAACAGGAAATTCTGAAAAAAAACCAGATGAGACCCAGCCGGAAGGGAAATCGGACCATACTTTAGAGCAATTGGTAGAAGATGTCCGGGAGATTCAGACTGAAGGGGTAGAAAGACTTACCAATTAATCAGCAAATACAAAAGGAAAAAATATGCATATTGCAGTTACAGGAAACATTGGAGCAGGAAAAACAACCCTCACTACAATGCTTTCCAAGCATTACGGATGGGATGCACAATTTGAAGACGTAGATCATAACCCTTATCTGGAAGATTTTTATTCGGATATGAGCAAATGGAGTTTTGCCCTTCAGGTATACTTCCTGGGAAGCAGATTCCGCCAGGTAAAGGAGATCAGAGAAAGTGGAAAGAATATTATTCAGGACCGTACCATCTATGAAGATGCTCACATTTTTGCGGAAAACCTGAATGATATGAAACTTCTTTCTGATAGGGATTTCAATAACTATTCGTCGGTTTTTGATTTAATGAAGAGTTTTGTATCTGCACCGGACCTGTTAATTTATTTAAAATCTGATGTACCCAATCTTGTCAAGAAAATCTATAAAAGAGGGCGTGAATATGAAGCATCCATCAGCATAGAATATCTTTCAAAGCTTAATCAGAAGTATGAAAAATGGATCTCCAATTATACAGAGGGTAAACTGTTGATCATCGAAGTTGATGACCTTGATTTTGTAGAGAAACCGGAAGATTTTGGACTTATTCTTGAGAAAATTGAAGCCGAATTGCACGGGCTGTTTTAACAAATATTTACCAGACCATTAAGAGAAGATCCGTCAGATTCTTACTAAATTTGTAAGAAAGCAAGTTTAATTTTAAATAAAATAGAAGATGTTAGTTAAGGTTTTACATAACGGGAACTGTTCGAAATCAAATGCTGTATTAGAGTATCTTGATGAAAATGGAGTAGCTTTTGAAATTATCAATATTGTTGAAGATCCGCTGAGTGTTCTGGAAATAAAAACAGTATTGAAAAAACTTAATCAAAGTGTTTTTCATATTATCCGTAAAACAGAAAAACTGTATATCGAAAATTATGCAGATAAAAACCTTTCTGAAGAAGAATGGATCAAAATTTTATCTGAAAACCCATCTCTGATACAGAGACCTATTCTTGTGAAAGGGTCTGTAGCCATGCTGGGGAGACCTATTGACAACGTGAAATTTTTTATTGAAAAATAATAAATAAAGACCCAATAAAAAGAGGCTGTTTCCATATGAAACAGCCTCTTTTTTTATGTTCCCTGACGTTTAAGGGTTGCTCTTCAAATAATAAGTAATAGGCAATTTTAAATGCTCTGTTTAGTATTCTGTAAAGGATCCTAGACTTTATTTTTAAGATGATGTATTGAGATCCGTATGGATGAAGTTTTGTCAGATAGAGTAAAATATTCCGGGATAATTTGCTTACTGAAAAGTAGCTGTGAATGGCGTATAAAAAACCCGGCTGGCCTATGAATAGGCCAGCCGGGTTTATAACCACAAATGTATTTTGTGACTAAAGTTTTTTATAGCAGGATAACCCCTTCTATTTTGGCTACTTCCTGATAAATAGTCACCACCTGATTTGCATCCAAAACAAATGCACTGATATTACAGGCTGTGTATTTTCCATTTTTACTTTCACGGTTTCCCAGAGTAAATTTAATACCATCAAAAACCTTGTATATTTCAGTAAGCTTTGCCTGGTCTGTAGGGATAATAAATTTAAATAAATAATCCTCCGGAAAATCATGATGATCCTCCAGTTTTTCCTTTAAAGATTTGTAAAAATCCTCAGGATTTGCGTGTTGATTTCCTTGTAATATATCCATCTGCAAGTATTAATATAATATAAATATAACGAAATTTCCCTTATTTCCCAAATGGTCCCAGCAGGGCTTTGGAGTTCTGGTTCTCGTAGTCTTCGATAATGTTGAATATTCCATTGACAAGCTGCTCAGAAGCAAGCTGGCTCAGTCCCCCTGCATTAACTGTGTTGTTGTTACCTCCTAAAAGATTCCCCAGAAAGTTACTGCCCGATAGAGCCGTATTGATGGTTTTAACGATTCCGTATTCGTTCAGTTTTTCATCTACTTTTGGAGCAATAGCAGCAATAAGCTGCTGAGATGTTTTTTCCTTCAGGATTTGTGTAGCGGTTGTTCCCTGAATGATTCTGGTTACATCCTGTGCATTCAAACTATTGACAGCACCCTGTAAGATCGGTTTGGAGGTGTTCACCGTATAAGCGGCAGCCTGGGCAATGAAATCTCTTTCTTTAGCCACCAATGACGGTGCTACCTTTTCAAGCATAGAATTGATGTCCCTCAGCTCCTTGGGAAGAGCTTTATCCACCATATTATTCTGTAGGAAAGCTTCTTTATTGGCATAAACGCCCATTCCTTTGTCTATTCCGTTGAGAAGCATTCTTTTGATAATAGAAAGTCCCATATCAGAGGTCGCCAGCGTTGTACAGGATTGTACGGTAGTGCTAATAACTGCTCCGGTTCCAATAATGAGAGCGGCAGCAACAATATATTTTTTCATTGATCCTTTTTGTTGGTTTTTCAAAAACTGCACCAAAGGTAGATACTATTATCATATTAACAAAATATTAAATTCAGGACTGCATTTGGTGAATTATATCTTAAAAACCATGTTTTTGCAATTAATAATATGATGATGTATTGACAAATATTCTGATCTTAAATTCATAAAATTAAACCGTTTATCTGTTTTTGTGTAAAATTATGTAATTTTTTTTCAATTTTTAAGATAAATTAACATTGTTCGTTTTTTTTTATATTTTTGGCTAATGTCTTTTTTTGAGAAATTGAATTGCTGTCAAATAGGGACATTCACAAAATTTGATTGTACGAATAAAATTGAAACTATATGAAACAAGGTAATTTAAAGTATTCATGCCTTATCGCAGTTCTGTACTTTGGTATGAACGTGGATGCGCAGGTTACAAAGGATTCTGCTAAAGTCCAGAAAATTGATGAGGTCGTAATGATTGGATATGGTAGCCGTAAAAAGGTAGATAATACAACATCCATCAGTTCCATCAGTGCCGAAGAAGTAACAAAGACTAAAGTTTTAAATGCCTCCCAAGCTATTCAGGGTAAAGCTGCGGGGGTACAGATTACAGCTTCCGATATGCCGGGATCTACACCTTCTGTATTGATCAGAGGTCTGGGAACGGTAACCGGAGGAAGATCACCGCTTTATGTAGTTGATGGAATGTTTTTAGAGAATATCAATAATATCAACTCTAATGATATCCTTACCTATGATATCCTGAAAGATGCGGCAGCCTTAGCCATCTATGGTAACAGAGCCGCTAATGGGGTAATCATTATTACCACAAAAACCGGAAAAGGAAAACTAAGTGTTTCTTATGATGGGTTAATAGGAATAAGAACTCCATTGAAAACTGTGAAAATGGCTAATTCTTCAGAGTTTGCCACTTATAATAACGCAGCGTTGGGAATCAACAGATTTTCTACAGACCAACCGGTAAATACAGATTGGTTTAAAGAAATTACAAGAACAGGGGTTTATAATCAGCATAATCTTTCTGTTTCAGGTTCCTCAGAAGCCGTAAAATATTTCTTCAGTTTAAGTAATTATGACGAACAGTCTATTCTGAGAGGTACAGATTATAACCGTGCCACCATCAGATCCAATAACGAGTTTAAAATTGCTAAAGGGATTACGTTACAGCAAAATTTCAGTGTAGCTTTTACAAAAACAACTCCGAAACCGTTTAATGCTTTTACAACAGCCTATAAACAATCTCCAATGGTTCCTGTTTACTATCCGTCAGGACAGTTTGGAATGCCTTACGTAAACACTTCCACAGGTCTTGTAGATTATACAGGGAATAAATTTAATGATGTTGCCAATCCGGTAAGCCAGCTATTGCTGAATAATGAGCAAAACAAAAATACATTATTACAGGGAGGATTGAAATTGGATATTGATATCCTTAAAGGACTGAAGTTTACCTCTCAGTTTAATGGCGAATATTCTAATTATAAAGCCTATAATTTCAGAGATGAAGTGGCGATATGGCTTGCCGAAGACCCTACAAGAACAGCAGCAGGGTTCTCCAATACCAATCCTTACAATACCCTGGAGAATACAAGAGAAGATTATTACAACTGGTCTTTAACGAACTATTTAACTTATAATAAAAAATTCGGGGTTCATGATCTTGAAGCAACCATTGGTACGGAAACAACCGTAAGAAACGGTATCGATCAGCTGATTGTAAAAAGAAAGAACTTGCTTTTAAATGATCAGAATTACTGGAACATTAAGGATACGAATTATGTAAATAATGTTCAGACCCTTAATGCTGTAAAATACGATAGAAATACTACCGTTTCTTATTTTGCCAGAGCACAGTATAAACTTATGAATCGTTATTTATTGAGTGCTACGGTAAGACGTGACGGATCTTCACAGTTTGCAGCCGGACAAAAATGGGGAACTTTCCCGTCATTCGGAGCAGGTTGGATCATTTCTGAAGAAGATTTCATGAAAGACAGCTTCTTTGATCTTTTAAAACTAAGAGGAGGCTGGGGTAAATTAGGTAACCAGAGAGTTCCTCTGAACTATCTGCCGCTAAACTCAGGTACTCCTTATAACTATGGATATGGAAATGCAAATCCTGTAAGTAACGGTATCACCGTAAACAAAGGTTTTGACCCTGTTTTAGGATGGGAGGTTACCGAAGAATCTTCTGCAGGATTGGATTTTGGATTATTCAACAAAAGATTAACGGGTAGCATTGATGCTTATAACAGAGAAACCAATAACCTTATTTTAGGAATTACCAATTACACGACTTCCGGTCAGTCAGAAACCTATTATTCTCACGTAGGGGCTGTAAGAAACAGAGGGATGGAATTCTCACTGAACTGGGCTGATAAAGTAGGAGATGACTGGTCATACTCTTTAGGAGCCAATTACTCTTTCAATCAGAACGAGCTTACCAGAGTGGATACGCAAAAGAATATTGCTCAGTTGAGTGGTGGAGATCTGGGGAACGGACAATGGGTAAAACTATTCAACGGTTCTACAGTAGGACATGCATTGGGAAGCTTCTATTTATGGGAGTATGATGGAGTAGATGCGAGTGGAAATATGAAATACAAAGACCTTAACGGAAATGGTGTTACAGGAAGTGCTGATGCCGGAGACAGAAAGTATTTCGATTCTTATATTCCGAAATCTACACTGGGGATCAATGTATCCTTAAGCTATAAAAACTGGGATTTTGCAGCCAATGGATATGGAGCGTTTGGATTTAAAGTATATAATGGTAAGAAAGCACAGCGAGGAAACAGTATTAATATTGAATCTTCAGTAGCACAGGATTACTGGAGCCCATCTAACTCTAATTCATACAATCCTAAACCTTATACAGATAATCCTATTGCTTCTACTTATTTCTTAGAAGACGGAGATTATTTCAGAATTAATAATATATCAATCGGATATACCGTAAAAGATATTGTAGACTATGTAAGATCTGTGAAGTTTTATGTAAGTGCTATCAACCCGGTAGTATGGCAGAAATACACGGGATATTCCACAGAATTGTCTGGATATAACCCTACTGATGCGAAAACAGAAGGAGATCCTTATAAAATGGCAGGGGTAGAATTGAATGCATACCCTACGTTAAGATCTTTTGTATTTGGTGTAAACATAAACTTTTAGAAAAAATGAAAAGAAATAAAATCATATTAGTCTCTTTAATGTTATTGGGTTCAGTAGCTGCTGTACAAAGCTGTAGCGATGAATTTATCGATGTGAAACCATCAGAGTCAATGACAATTGATGATCTTGAAAAATTTAATAATGACAATGGGGCCACTTATTTTGTAAATTCTATCTATGCCAAATTCTTAGATTGGAATATGAGTACGTTTGCCTGGATCGGAGTAACGTCCATTATCTCTGATGATGCTGATAAAGGATCATCGGAAGGAGATACAGGATCAGATAAAAATCTTCTGGATGCCATCAATATTACCGCAACCACCCCTTCTTTTAAAGAGCTTTTTGCTTCTAATTATCAGGGAATAAACAGATGTAACCAAGCCTTACAGTATATTCCAAAACTGGATAAGGCTAATCCTGAATTACGTAAAAGATTAATGGGAGAAGCTAAGTTCCTGAGAGCTTTTATGTACTTTACCCTGGTAAAATCTTTTGGAGGAGTTCCTTTAGTAGACCGTGTTCCGGTTCTTGGAAATGAAGAAGATAAAAAAATGCAACTTACAAGAGTAAGTAAAGAAGAGATCTATGCATTTATTGAAAAAGACTTAAAAGATGCTGTAGAAGCGCTTCCTAATAAGTCTGCATATGGAGCTACTGATGTTGGAAGAGCTTCAGTAGGGGCAGCTCACGCATTATTGGCTAAAGTATATCTTTACCAGAAGAAATGGCAGCTGGCAGCAGAACAGTGCGATTTGGTGACCGGATATTCATTGACTCCTAATTTTATTGATATTTATAAAGTTTCAGGAGAGAATAATGCAGAATCTATCTTTGAAATCCAGGGGTCAGGAAGTGATGCCGGAAGAGCCATCCAGCAGTACAGTAAAGTACAGGGAGTTCGTGGTTCCGGAGGCTGGGGCTGGGGATTCGCAACCCCTACACAAGGCTTGTATGATGCTTACACAGCAGAAGGAGATACGGAAAGAAGAGATGCAACGATCATTCACAGAGATATGACGTTATATGACGGCAGATACATTCCTAATACCGTAGAAAATAAATTCTATAATTATAAGGCATACTCATCAGCATTCTATGACAAAGATGCTACAGATACCAATATCCGTTATCTTAGATATGCAGAAGTTTTGTTGATCAAGGCAGAAGCACTTAATGAATTGGGGCAAACCAGTGTGGCAATTCCATTATTGAATCAGGTGAGAAAAAGAGCTAAAATTGCTGAAACAACGGCTACCACTCAGGAAGACGTAAGAATGGCTATCTGGAAGGAAAGAAGACTGGAATTGGCTTTCGAACATGACAGATGGTTTGACCTTGTAAGAACAGGGCAGGCACAGGCAGCCATGGCAGCAGACGGCAATAAGAAATTCGTTGTTGGAAAACATGAATTATTCCCACTTCCTTATGAGTTTCTCATGGAAGCCGGAGGATTATCTCAGCAAAACCCGAATTACTAAAATACATACATAAACAAGAGGAGAGTGAAAATTCTCCTCTCATTTTATAAACCAGTAAACCATTTACCAATGAAAAGGATCGTAGTATCAGTGGCAGTAACCTCCCTATTTTTTGCATATTCATGCAAAAATATTCAGGTTTCCAAACAGGAAGCTTCTCAGGATAAAATAGTGAAAAGCACTATTACAGATGAACAGTTGATGGATAAAGTACAGAAAGATGCTCTTACCTACTTCTGGGATTATGCAGAACCCAATTCAATGTTGGGCAGAGAGCGTTATCACGAAGATAATATCTATCCGGATAATGATAAACATGTCATTACCACCGGTGGCTCAGGATTTGGATTGGCTACCATTCTGGTTGGAGTAGAAAGAGGATTTGTTTCCAGAAAAGAAGCCGTAAAAAGACTTTCCCATATGATGGATTTTCTGGCAAAGGCAGACCGTCATAAAGGTGCATGGTCACATTGGATCAATGGTGAAACAGGGAAGACCGTGCCTTTTGGTAAAAAAGATAATGGAGGCGATCTGGTAGAAACAGCATTTCTTACCTCAGGGATACTGATGACCCGTGAATATTTTAAAAATGGAAATGCCGAGGAAAAAGCTTTAGCAGCAAAATGCGACGAGCTTTGGAAAGGAATTCAGTGGAACTGGTATACCAAAGGAGGCGAAAAAGTATTGTACTGGCATTGGTCTCCTGAATATCAGTGGGACATGAATTTCCCTCTGGAAGGGTATAATGAATGCCTAATTACCTATATCCTGGCAGCCTCTTCACCTACCTACGCCATTGATGCAGAGACCTACTATAAAGGCTGGACCAGAAACGGAACCTACCTTACCGACAAAACAAAATACGGATTACCACTCTACGTAAAACATAATTACGCAGAAGAATATGGCGGACCGCTTTTTTGGTCGCAATATTCCTATATCGGACTTGATCCAACCGGATTATCTGATAAACTGATCAAAAACTATTTTGATTTAAATAAAAACCAAACCCTTATTGATTACAAATATTGTGTGGAAAATCCGAAGCAATGGAAAGGGTATGGTCCCAATTATTGGGGGCTGACAGCTGGTTATACCAGAAATGAAGATGGAAGTGCAGGCTACACTGCGCATATGCCTACCAATGATAACGGAGTGATCACCCCTACAGCCGCTTTAAGCAGTTTCCCATACACCCCGAAAGAATCCATGAATTTTCTAAGGTTTATATACACTCAAAAACCAGAATTTATTGGAAGTGCCGGGCCTTATGATGCTACTTCTATTCATTATAACAATTGGTCTACCCCAAGGTACCTGGCAATTGATCAGGGTACTATAGCTCCAATGATAGAAAACTACAGATCAGGATTCCTTTGGAAACTGTTCATGAATGCTCCGGAAATTCAGCAGGGATTAAAAAAATTAAGTTTCCAGTCCCCGAAATACGGAATAAAATAGATACCTTTCAATCAGCCACAAATGCAGGATCATTGTGCACTCGTGGCTGATTAAAATTGATAGAAATGGGCTTTAGCCCGTGTATATAAATAAAAAGCCAATCCAATGGCTTAAGCCAAAAACCTAAATAACAATATGAAATTAAAATTGAAACACCTTCCCCTTTTACTTCTTCCCCTTTCATTACAGCTGAAAGCTCAGGAAGTAAAAGCGGAACTTAACAAAGAAATTAAAAGACCTGAAAAAATATCCTACATACTGGATTACCCTCAAAAATCAAAAGGAAATGTTCCTTTAATTGTATTTCTTCACGGGTCGGGAGAAAGAGGTAATAATCTTGAAATGGTAAAAGCACACAGCCCTTTCACCTATAAAGAACTGATCAAGGAACCGGTTGCTATTCTGGCACCGCAATGTCCTGCAGATTCATGGTGGGATACAGTTACCGTATATCATTTAATAAAAGAAATTCAGAAGAAATATAAAATAGATGCTTCCAGAATTTACCTTACCGGACTTTCCATGGGAGGATGGGGAACTTTAAAATTAGCGATGGAGCATCCTGAAATGTTTGCCGCAGTAGTTTCGGTATGTGCGCCTACCGATCAGGTGATGACCGCCAATATCGAGCAATATAAAAATTTGAATATGAAAATATATCATGGCGGAATGGATGATATTGTACTGCCGGAAAATGCTTTTAAATTCTATCAGAAACTACATCCGGTCAATCCTGCCGCGGAATTGGTGATTTTCCCGAATGATAATCATAACTCCTGGGATTCAGCATATTCAAACCCTCAGCTGTATGAATGGATGCTGTCAAAGAAAAAAGAGAAATAAGCAAAAACTCAGAGAAAATACGATGCTCAGCCATGGTAAAACCTTGAGTTTATTGAAGTAATATTGAATTATTTTCATATTTTTGAATATTGTCTTTTTTAGAGACAATGAAAATAGGTCAATCAGATACAATCAGTCAAAAAATAACGTTTCACGTTAATTATAATAGAACAATAAGAAGTTAGATTTATGAAAAAACTAATCGTACTCGCTGCATTAGCCCTTTCGCCGGTATTCTCGGCACAGGAGATGGTGGATAAACCCGTACAGTCTTATCAGACAGCCCAATATCAGGCAAAAAAGAAAGCCTTTGTAGATAATCTGTTATCTAAAATGACATTGGACGAAAAAATCGGTCAGCTCAATCTGCCGACTTCCGGAGATTTTACTACAGGAATGGCTCAAAGTTCCGATATCGGAAAAAAAGTAGAGCAGGGATTGGTAGGTGGATTGTTCAACATAAAAGGGGCTGATAAAATCAAAGCCGTTCAAAAAGTAGCTGTTGAAAAAAGCCGTCTGAAAATTCCAATGATTTTTGGAATGGATGTTATCCATGGCTATGAAACGACTTTCCCAATTCCATTAGGCCTTGCGGCTTCATGGGATATGAATTTAGTACAGCAGTCTGCAAGAGTGGCTGCAAGAGAGGCTGCTTCAGACGGAATCAACTGGACTTTTTCGCCCATGGTTGATATTTCCCGTGAACCAAGATGGGGAAGAGTGTCTGAAGGTTCAGGTGAAGATCCTTATTTAGGAAGTGAAATTTCAAAGAACATGGTGTATGGATACCAGGGGAAAGATTTAGCCAATGGTACGAACATACTTGCCTGTGTAAAGCACTTTGCACTCTATGGAGCAGGTGAATCGGGTAGAGATTACAATACCGTTGATATGAGCCATGTAAGAATGTTCAATGAATATTTTCCTCCTTACAAAGCAGCTGTTGATGCTGGTGTTGCCTCTGTAATGGCCTCTTTCAATGAGGTGGACGGAGTTCCGGCAACAGGAAACAGATGGCTTCAGACCGAAGTACTGAGAAACCAATGGAAATTCAAAGGTTTCGTAGTAACCGATTATACCGGTATCAATGAAATGGTTGATCACGGAATGGGAGATATCCAGCAGGTTTCAGCTTTGGCTTTAAAAGCCGGGATAGATATGGATATGGTAGGAGAAGGCTTTTTAACAACCTTAAAAAAATCTTTATCAGAAGGAAAAGTAACGCAGGCTGAAATTGATATGGCTGCCAAAAGAATTCTTGAAGCGAAATATGATTTAGGCTTATTTGATAATCCATACAAACATGGAGACGCAAAACTGGCGGCAAAAGAGGTTTACAATATGGAAAACCGTAATGTGGCAAGAGCTGCTGCTGCTCAATCAATGGTTTTACTGAAAAATGAAAACCAGGTCTTACCGTTGAAAAAATCAGGTACAGTTGCTGTAATCGGACCATTGGTTAATAACTCGATGAATATGGCAGGAACCTGGAGTGTAGCCACAAAACATAATTTGTCTGTTAATTTGATGCAAGGGCTTCAGGCTAACTATGGCAAGGAGGTTAAATTCCTTTCTGCTAAAGGAACTAATATTGATTATGATGCTAAATTAGAAGAAATCTACGCTGCTCACGGGAAGAAAACCGACAGAGATAACCGTTCCAAGGAAGAATTATTAAAAGAAGCCGTGGATATTGCCAATAAAGCAGATGTTATTGTCCTGGCAATCGGAGAATCTGCAGAAATGAGTGGGGAATCTTCTTCAAGAAGTGAAATTACAATCCCTCAGTCTCAGGTTGATCTGTTGAACGAGCTGAAAAAGACCGGAAAGCCTATTGCAATGGTACTTTTCACAGGCCGTCCATTAGCTTTAACGAATGTAAAAGATACACCTGATGCTATTGTCAATGCATGGTTCCCGGGTTCGGAAGCAGGAAATGCACTTGCTGATGTTTTATTCGGAAAAGTAAACCCTTCAGGAAAACTTCCGATGACTTTCCCAAGAAGTCTTGGTCAGGTGCCTATTTATTACAATGCTAAAAATACGGGCCGTCCTTTAGACCAGAAGTCTGTTGATAAATGTGAATACCAAAGATTCCGTTCCAACTATATGGATGAGTGTAATACCCCATTATATTCTTTCGGATATGGATTGAGCTATACAAAATTCAGTTATTCGGATATGACTGTTTCTAACGCTAATCCAAAAGGTAACCAAACTATTCAGGCGTCAGTGAATGTATCCAACACCGGAAACTATGATGGAGCAGAGGTGGTTCAGCTTTATATCAGAGACCTGGTGGGAAGTATTACAAGACCGGTAAAAGAACTGAAAGGTTTCCAGAAAATATTTCTGAAAAAAGGAGAATCCAAAAAAGTGACATTTGAGATCAGCCCGGAGAATCTGAAATTCTATAACGGAGATCTGAAATACGACTGGGAATCAGGAGAATTTGATGTGATGATCGGAACCAATTCTGATGAGGTGAAGCATTCAAAAATTACCTGGACTAAGTAAGGAGTAGTAGAAAATTTTTCACAGCAAAGTGTTTTGTTTGTATTTTGGCATGATTTTTAATAATACCCACGATAATTATCATAATAATACAACAACAAAACATGAAAAAAACAATTTTACTTAGCACAATGTTCCTTGGTTCTTTAGTATTCGCACAAGAAATGACGATAAAAGGAGGGGATAGAGATGCTCACGGATGTATCGGTTCTGCAGGATATACGTATTCTCAGATCAAAAAGGACTGTGTAAGAACTTTTGAACAAAAAATCAAATTAAATGAAGTTGCTTCAGACGGAGGGTATATTGCTGCAGTGATTTTCAGCAAAGACAAGAAAAAAGCAGAGGTTTTCGTTAAAGATGTTGAAGGAGGAAGCTTAATTCTTACCAGACCTGGAAAAGCAAAAGCTTGGAAAAAAGATGGTTATGTACTGGTTCCTTTCAAAAAAAGCGGTTATCAGCTTAAAAAGGATAATGTCGTAATTTATCAATAAATAATAAAACAGGAAATCGATTCGATTTCCTGTTTTTATTTTAAGGAAGAATGATCAGACCTCATGAAATGGAAATCTGGCTGGGAATCAGGAGAATTCAATGTAATGATCGGAACCCATTCTGATGAGGTGAAGCATTCAAAAAATCATTTGGACTAAGTAAAGAACGGGAGGAATTTTTCACAGCAAAGTGTTTTGTTTGTATTTTGGCATGATTTTTAATAATACCCACGATAGGTATCATAATAATACAACAACAAAACATGAAAAAAACAATTTTACTTAGCACAATGTTCCTTGGTTCTTTAGTATTCGCACAAAAAACACCTGTATTAGGAGGCGATAAAGATGCTCACGGATGTATCGGTTCTGCAGGATATACCTATTCTCAGATCAAAAAAGACTGTATAAGAACTTTTGAAGAAAAAATTAAATTAAAAGAAGTTGCTTCAGACGGAGGGTATATTGCCGCAGTGATTTTCAGCAAAGACAAGAAAAAAGCAGAGGTTTTCGTTAAAGATGTTGAAGGAGGAAGCTTAATTCTTATCAGACCTGGAAAAGCAAAAGCTTGGAAAAAAGATGGTTATGTATTGGTTCCTTTCAAAAAAAGCGGTTATCAGCTTAAAAAGGATAATGTAGTAATCTATCAATAAAAAAATAAAACAGGAAATCGATTCGATTTCCTGTTTTTATTTTAACGAAGAATGATCAGACTGTCATTCTCCAGTTTTGTTAAGTCTTAGAGGATAGCTACTGCCTCTTCGGTATAAACAACACCTTCATAACAAGCATTGTATATTGCTTTTAATTCATCTAATGAAGGAACGCGTGGATTGAATCCCGTACAAGGATCTGCCAAAGCATTGGCTGTGATATAATCAAGGTTTTTGTCCCAATCCTCTTTTGAAATTCCAAATGCTTTAAGAGAAGCATTATTATTCACCTCAGAACGTAATGTCTCGATAGCCTGAGCAAGGTCTTCAGCTGTTTCCTTACCGATTACTTTAGCCAGATCAGGATAACGGTCTGTTGCCAAAGCATTATAACGGATCACATTCGGAAGGAAGATGGCATTGGAAGCACCGTGAGGAATTCCATATAAAGCTCCTACCTGGTGAGATAAAGAGTGAACGATTCCCAACCATGCATTATTGAATGCCAGACCGGCCATGAAAGAGGCATCATGCATATTTTGACGGGCCTTAATATTATCAGGATGGTTTACGGCTTCTTTAAGATTGTTAAAAACAATTTCCAACCCTCCCTTTGAAAGGACATCAGCATAATTGTTCTCAATATTTGAAACATAAGCCTCTACACAGTGTGTCAAAGCATCCAGTCCTGTATTGGAGGTGATATGAGCCGGCATAGATGCACAGATTTCACCATCCACAATGGCAATATCCGGAGTCAGTTCATAAGAAACAATAGGATATTTCACTCCTTTTTCACGGTCTGTGATGACCGCTAAACCGGTAGTTTCAGTTCCTGTTCCGCTGGTGGAAGGAATAGCAATAAATTTAGCTTTCTTTCTTAAAACCGGTACTGTAAAAGGTTTGATCATGGCTTCGAAATCTGCATCAGGATACTCATAAAATACCCACATGATTTTGGCAGCATCAATGGCAGAACAGCCTCCCAGTCCGATTACCCAATCCGGTTCAAAAGTTTTCATGACTTCAGCACCTTTCATACATGTTCCGGAAGATGGATCTTCTTCAACCCCCTCGAAAACCTGAGTTTCGATGCCCGCTTCGGTAAGGTAAGCAACTGCTTTATCCAGGGCTCCGCTCTTTCTCATTGAGCTTCCTCCCGTTACAATAACTGCTTTTTTACCGGTAATATTCTTTAATTCTTCAAGGCTTCCTGCTCCATGAAAAACTTCTCCTGCGATAAATAATTTACTCATTTTTCTTAGTTAATTTTTGATGAAACAAAATTAGATAAGACGAAACAGGTAATGTTATACAAACAGGACTATGCGTTATACATTTGCGCCAGCTCCTGCTGAAGTTCGGTAGGTGTTTCCTTAAGTTTAGCTTTTACAAATTTGTTGAGGGCCGAAGGAGAATTAAAACCAAGATCAAAAGCTATTTCCTTATGCGAAAGATCGGAAAACATCAGCTGACGCTTGATTTCTATTAAAATCCGGTTGTGAATCGCCTGAATCGCCGTTTCGCTACAATGTTTTTTGGTGATGGAATTTAATTTTTTTGTACTGACAGCTAATTCTTCAGCATAATACTGAACTGTTCGGTGTTGTTTGTAATGCTCATTCAGTAGCTTTTTAAATCGGACATATATGGGTTTGTCTGCCGTGTCTTTATGAAGAATAGGGTGAAGCCCATGCACGGATTCAATGAGTCCCAACAGGAAAATTTTAATATGAAATCTTGCCTGTTCTTTTTTGATAAGACTTGGATGTTGATAAATTTTCTGAATGATTGAAATAGTATGCAGACTTTGTTCAAAATCTTCAGGAGAAAGAATAGTACAGTTCAATTGGGTAGAAAGATTGACATTATAAGTACTTAATTCGTTTTTAAGAATGTCTGAACAGAATAATATTTCTTCAAATAAAATTATTTTTCCTGTAACGTTATCGCTTACAGCAGAAACGAAGTTAGCCTGTTCAGGAAATATAACAGAAATTTTTCCGGCCTTTAACGGGTGTACTTTTTCTTCAATATGAATCTGAAGGGTTCCGCTTTCCATCACAATAATACAGAAATGGTCTTTCTTATGAGGTTGGGTATATTCTTTCAGATTTTCTATGGTTAAATCAAAAACCCGGAAAGACAGATTTTTATCTTCGGCCTTTTGACTCTTCTTTTTGATCTCTAATTTTTTCAGGACACCCATTGTTACCAGTGTTTTAAAACGCGGCAGCAAAGGTATGGCAAAACATGCCCAATATCCAAAGGTTTGGATGGGAAGAGGAATGAATTACAGACGCTTTTTTATAGAATTAAAAGAATTGATCTTATGAATTATTATAATGCGACAGACTTTGTCGCTTTACTGAAATACCTTTGTTTGCTACAGAAATTAATAGTGAAAAATAAAAATACCAAGTTGTAATAAAATCCATAATCAATACAATAAAATAAATCTTTTCGCAGTGGCATAAAAAGGATATTTTTGCAATCGAATTAAAATAATGATAATTACACAATCCATGAAAAAACTCTACATGGGTGCATGTACCTTATGCACCATCCTGAGTCTCTCTGCCCAGGAAGTGATCTGGCAGAAAGACATCAAATCTTCCACTCAGGATTTTCTCAATCAGGTAATCACAACCATTGACCAGCAATATCTTATCACAGGAAGCAGCATTCAGGCTAAAAGCCAGTCTTTAGCTGCCAATAACCAAAAGCTCAATAACGGTTACGATTTTCATTTGGTAAAACTCAACCAGCAGGGCGAGCAGGTTTGGGAGAAATATTTTGCCGGACAAAACCACGATTATTTATCAGGAACTGTGACTACCCAGGATGGAGGATTTCTGGTTTCAGGAACCTCTTATTCCGGAAAAGGACTGGATAAAAAAGATGATTCTAAAGGCGGATCAGATATCTGGCTGATCAGGCTGAATGAATTTGGGGATGAACTGTGGCAGAAAACCCTGGGAACTTCCTCAGATGAAGAAGCCAAAGCCGTGATTCAAACCACCAACTTAGGCTTTTTTGTGGCCGGAAATATTCAAAACTCATCCAAAGGTTACGGTTCAAAAGATGTCTGGATCACCAGACTGGATAAAGACGGAAAAGAATTGTCTCAGCTTATTCTCGGCGGAAGAGGCTTGGATGAAGTAGAAAAAATGATACCCACGAAAGACGGCGGAGCATTGTTAGGAATCTATTCAAGGAGCTCCGAGGTTCTGGGTTCCGGGGTTGGAAATCCTGAGACTAAACCTTCGACTGAAAGACCAGCTGCCTCGATAGCCATTAGCCAAATGCCAAAAGCCAGCAGCAATTTTGGCGAAGGTGACTACTGGATCGTAAAGCTGGATAAAAACGGAAAAGTAGAATGGGAAAAGAACTTTGGCGGGAAAGGCGATGATCATATCAGAACCCTGGCTTTAACTTCAAACGGTTTTATCATCGGTGGAGAGTCCAGATCCGAGAGATCCGGAAACAAATCAGTAGGTATTGAAGAAGGCACAGACCTTTGGTTGATCTCACTGAATGAAAGAGGAGATGAACAATGGCAGAAATCTTACAATTTCAAGAACAGGGATATTTTGATGGGGATGAATGTGATTCAGAGCCAAGAGCCGAGAGTCAAGAGCCAAGATTCAGGAACCAAGAGCCAAGATGCCACCAAAGGAATATTGTTGGGAGGGTATACCCAGGCGGAAGGAAGAATAGAGAAGGATGATGAGACTTTCTGGATGTTGTATCTGGATGGCAATGGTAATGAGCAATGGAGAAAACATGTGAGTGGAGACTCGAGAAAAAGAGAGGAGAGACTTTCAGATTTGAGACTTAACAGGGATGGCTCTATTATTCTGGCAGGAACCAGTGCTGAGGAATTAGGAAAAGAAAACTGGAAGATTGTAAAGCTGGGAGACAAACAGGTGGATCAGTTAATAGAAAAACATGATATCAAGATCTATCCAAACCCTGTTTCAGATTATGCTTATGTGGAAATCGGCTTTAATTTCAAAGAAGCAGATATTATGCTGTATGATATGAGCGGAAGACAGCTTCAAAATATAAAAACTAAAAACAATGTTACCAAGTTGAGTACACAGGCTCTTGTACAGGGTGCTTACCTGGTGACCATCAAAACGGATACGAATAAAACGGCGAATGCCAAATTGATTAAAAAATAAACACGATGAAAAAAGTAATTGCAGCTTCTCTGATCATCTGTGGATGCGCTCTGGGCTATGCACAATCAGTAGATGCGAAAGACAGTAAATATAACCTCACTATAAAATCTCCGGATGCAAGCCAGCTATCCAAACATATTGATATCCCTACTTCTACCCATACCGGAGCGGTAGGCATTGATATTCCTCTGTATACCATCAAAGTAGGTGATTTTAGTTTACCTATTTCTTTAAAGTATCACGCTTCAGGAGTGAAAGTAAAAGAAACCGCTTCAAAAGTTGGCCTTGGCTGGGTATTATCCGTTGGAGGGATTTCTCTTTCCAAACAGATTTTTGGAAGGGAAGATAAGGGAAAAATACAATATATTAATCCTGATAATTTTAACCCTGTCCAAGGGAACTCAAATGATTATACTCTTGCCATGACCCTCAAAAATGGACTGGGAGCACCGGATACCCAGCCGGATATCTATTCTTATGCTATTGGTGGCAGCTCAGGAGAGTTTTATTATGACAGTGCCGGTAGAATCATTCAAATCCCCTATAGTACGGTAAAGATTGAAGACTCATTTGTTTTTACAGATAATCAGGGAATAAAATATTATTTCAAACCGGGAAATCAGACCCAAAATGTTGGAGGTGGTAATGCACCTGATCCTCAGGATTTCAATACCACAGATTTTGTCATTACCAGAATTCTTTTACCAACAGGAAAGGAAATAAAATTTAACTATCTGACCAGCAATTACAATTATCTGAGTAGTTTTTATAAAGGATTAAAAGTAGGAAGGGCCTGTACTGTTGAAAATGGGACTACTTATGAAGAGTTTGTTACAAGAACAAGAGTTCTTTCAGAAAATGTACTTCAAAGTATTGAATTTGAAGGAAGTGAGATTAAATTCCTGTATAATGGCCGTGAAGATATCAATAATGGACTTTCTTTAAGTAAAGTAGAGGTGAGAAATCCACAGAAATCGTTGGTATCAGATTATAGCCTGGTTAAAGAGTACTTTGTGAGTACAGATTCACCGGCAGTTCCGGGTTTTGAAGCTGACTTTCCCTATCTGACTAAAAGGTTGAAGCTTAAGGAGGTGGTGAACCTGAAAGATAACTCAAAATACAAACTACAGTATTATGAAAATTATCCTTTACCAAACAGGCTTTCTGACCAGACTGATTATGTGGGATTCTATAACGGGAAGACCTTTAACCAGGGAATCCCCTATCTAACATATGATGATAAGACCTATGGCTACGGGGATGATAAGAAACCTGATATTAATTATGCCGTATCAGGGAGCTTAAAAGAGATTCAATATCCGACTGGGGGAACCATGAACCTGGAATACGGATTGGATGATTTCTATTTTAGTGGAGTAGAAACACAAATGGGGAAAAAGGAATTTCTTATTTCAAACCTGGAACCTTTAGGCGGTGTTTTCAATGTGAGCAGAGACGGAAATAAGGTGGATTTTAAGATTACTTTTCAAAGTACTACCAGCCCTGCAGAAGGTTCAGAAGGGAGCTTGCCGGAGGGACCTCATTTTGTAGGGGAGTTACTGGACAATAACAATACAGTCCTTCAAACATTCCTGATCAACAAACAATACGAAATGATTGTGGACAAGAAACCTTCCTATAAAATAAGGATCAGAAAAGTAGGAAACGTAAACAGCAGTCAGTATGCTACCCTGAATGTGGAATGGGTTGACAGTATATCTGAAACTAAAGAGTACAATAAATCTGTAGGGGGAATCCGGGTAGAAAAAATAAAGAACAGCGATGGCAATACGTTGGCTTACGAAACTGAGTTTATTTATAAAGATGCAAATGGCAAATCCACCGGAAAATATATGGGGGATGATATAGACTATTCTTATATCCAGGAAGTGGCAGAGGATAAGGTGGCAGGATACAGCTGTGAACAGATGGTGATCAGCAATACCGGAAACTTCAATATTGCCACCATCAATGGAAAGCCTACAGTGTATGATAAAGTGACAACCAGGGTAAAAAATATCAGTAATGCAGCAGAAAGTTACGAAACTACAGATGAATACATGAATCTTAGTCACACCAATGCTAAAAATGCCAGAAGCCCCATATTCACTTATGCCAACAATCAGTTTGCCCGTGGAATTTTAATCGGACGAAATTATTATGATTCTCAGAAGAAGATGCTGAAAAAAGATACTATCACTTATGATTTTGATAATCATTTCAACAGTCTATCCAATGATTATAGTGCAGGATTTCCAACTCTGCCGATAAGGCCTTATGTGATTGGAATTAAAGCAATCGCTGCCAATTTTACAACGTTTACGGTTAACCGATATGAAATATCATCTGCCTGGGTAAAGAAGAAAATGATGAAAACCACTAATTATTTAACCAATAGTAGCAACGGTATTGATGAGATTACCAATTATACTTATGATACCAATTATAAGCATACCAATCCGATGATGATAGATGTTGAAACTTCTGGTTCCAGCCAACAGACTTTGTATCAGTATGCTCATGAAAAAGGTAACCAGAAGCTGATCAATGCCAATATGATTGGTATTCCTTTGCAAACGGCTGTTACAAAGAAGCAGAATGCAAGTGATCCTACCGGGAAAATGATTTCAAAAACAGAAATCAGATATGATAATCCTGCAACGTTGTTTCCTACTTCGGTAGTTTCCTATGGAATTGATACAGGAGTTCAATCTACGGAAGTTACCTATGATCAGTATGATGCCACAGGTAATCTGCAGCAGTACACTATAAACGGTATGCCTCCGACAGCAGTGATTTGGGGTTATAACAATACCAAACCTATTGCAAAAATAGAAGGCGTGACTTATGCCCAGGTATCACCCGCAATCAGTGCTATCGTCAATGCTTCCGATACGGACAATGCAGCAGGCTCCAATAATGATGAAACCGCTTTATTAAATGCATTAAAAACATTCAGGACTCAGTTTCCTAATTCCCCGGTCACTACCTATACCTATGACCCGCTGGTGGGAGTCAGAAGCATTACTCCGCCAACAGGGATCACAGAGTTTTATACTTATGATTCGGTAGGAAGGCTGATAAAAGTAGCTGATGCGAATGGAAAGGTAGTAAAGGAAATGAAGTACAACTATAAAAACTAAGAACGATGAAAAAGATAATAATCCCCATAGGAGTACTGCTAACAGGGAGTTTACAGGCACAGCTTGCCCCGTTACCTAATACCGAAAACTATATCCAGGCTAAAACCTATCTCGATTACAATGGAGCTACGGCTACAAAATCTGCTGAAACGGTACAGTATTTTGACGGATTAGGAAGGCCTAAACAGGTCGTTAATGTGAAAGCTTCACCACAAGGAAAGGATGTAGTAACCTATTTTGAATATGACGGCTTTGGAAGACAGGTAAAAGAGTATTTACCCGTTCCCCAGTCCCAAACCCTGAATGGTGCTATTGTTCCTAATCCTTTATCAAATTCGAGCAATACACCTTATGGTTCAGAAAAGATATTTTCGGAGAAAGTACTGGAGAATTCTCCTTTGAACAGAATCCAGCAGCAGATCCAGGTGGGTAATGACTGGGCTGATAAGCCTGTAAAGTTTGATTATGAAGCCAATACAGCAGCTGATGCTGTAAAAATGTTTATGCCTTCTACTACATGGGAAAATGCAGCTACCAAAAGTGAACTTCCGCCGACAACAGGAATCTATTCCGAATCTAAGCTCTATAAAAATACGGTGACTGATGAAGACGGAAACAAAACCATAGAATTTAAAAACGGGAAAGGACAGGTAATCCTGGTAAGAAAAGTAATCAATGCTACAGAAAACGCAGATACTTACTATGTATACAATGAATATGACCAATTAGCTTTTGTGATTCCTCCCACAGCCTCTATTCTTGCCGATGTGAATCCCGCACTCAATGAGCTGTGCTATCAATACCGTTATGACGAGAAAAACCGTCTGGTAGAAAAGAAGCTTCCCGGAAAAGGTTGGGAATATATGGTGTATGATAAAGCAGATAGGTTAATCATGACACAGGATGCTAATATGCATGAGAAAGGTAAATGGATGATTACTAAATATGATCCATTCGGGAGAGTAGCCTATACAGGGATCATTACAGCAGGAAGCAGAGCCAGTATGCAATCTCAGGCAGGAAATCTTGTAATAACAGAGGCTAGAAGCAGTACGGGATTTACCAAAAGTGGGATGCAGGTTCTGTACAATAATGGATATTTTATTGATATTGAAACCATTTTAAGTGTCAATTATTATGACACTTATCCTGCAGGATCTCCACCCGTTACCAATGCATTTTCTCAGCCTCTTCTCACGGATAATGCTACTCAGGAACGCTCCACAATGGGACTTCCTTTAGCTACCTACGTCAAGAATATAGAGGATGACCAATGGACTAAAATCTTTACCTGGTATGATACCAAAGGAAGAGTCATAGGAACAAGAAGCAATAACCATCTTGGGGGTTACACGGTGCTAAACCATAAACTTGATTTTACAGGAACAATCCTTCAAACCAACACCTACCATAGAAGACTAGCTGCTGATCCAGAGCGAGTGTTACGGGAGGTATTTACATATGATCTTCAAAATAGAGTGTTAACAGTGACGCACCAGGTCAATGGCAATCCTATTGAGATCCTGGCTCAGAATACCTACAACGAACTCTCTCAGCTCAGCAATAAAAAAGTAGGAAATAACCTTCAAAGTATTGATTACGATTATAATATCAGGGGCTGGATGACCGATATTAATAAAAGTCAAATGCCTGTTGCTGATTTAGGCGAAAAATTATTTGCTTATAAAATTAAATACAACCAGAGAGAAGGTATTGAAAACCCTGATGCTGTACAATTCCCCGGGAAAAATGTAAAACCAAGATACAACGGAAATATTGCAGAAGTAGACTGGAGGTCTGTACGGAGTATTGGAGCTAACCCACCCATTACCCCCAAAAGGTATGGATATGCCTATGATGGTTTGAACAGGCTAAGTGCTGGCTATTATCAGAACCCCAATAATCCGAACAGTAAAGAAAATATAGAATCTTTAGCTTATGATTTAAACGGGAATATTACCAATCTTTACAGAACTTCAGTAGTTAAAGCAGGAATAAATATGGCAACGGTTATTGATAATCTTACCTATACCTATTCAGGAAACAGGGTTACCCATATTAAGGATAGCACCAATAATCAGGCAGGATATGAAGGCGGAGGAAATACCATCAGCTATGACCTCAATGGCAATATGAAAGATATGCAGGATAAACAGATTGCAGGAATTGGTTATAACCATTTGAATTTACCCAATTCAATAACCCGTGGTTCTAATTACAATATGAATTACCTGTACCGGGCTGACGGAGTAAAATTGCATAAAAGAATCATTGAATCGAATGATGGTATTAACGGAACGGTAACAGTTACTACCGATACTGATTATTTAGATGGATTTCAGTACAGTCGTATGGAAACAACAGGAGGCGGTTCGCCTGGCGGAGGGGGTACCGGAGAGGAAGAATCTGCCGCTTTTGCCATGTCTCCCATGAGAAAAGCAATGGAAATAGAGGCGTTTTCCGTAGAAGCAAAGGGCTCTCTACTACCCGCAGTTAAAACCGTAGACTTACGATTCTTTCCCACTGCAGAAGGATTTTATGATTACGAAAAAGATCAGTATATTTACCAATATAAAGATCATCTAGGAAATGTAAGGGTTTCTTACGGAAGAAACAGCGCAGGAGCTCTTGAAATTACAGATTCCAATGATTATTATCCATTTGGAATGAGTCATTTAAATACCGGAGCAGCTTTCTTTGGACCGAGTACATATAAAAATTATAAGTACAACGGGAAGGAACTACAAGAGACGGGGATGTATGATTATGGTGCGAGATTTTATATGGCTGATTTGGGACGTTGGGGTGTTGTAGATCCTAGGAGTCAATACACCCATGAGGCTTACAGTTATGTTTGGAATAATCCAATTTCTTTTGCTGATCCTACAGGAATGGAAGGAGAATTAGCAACGTGTCCTACTTGTCCAAATACACCGCAATTTCAATCATACATTAATGATCCAAAAAATGTGTATGTGTATGAGCCTGAAACGAACACCGCTGTAAAAGAAATACAAATCCAAGAAGTTACTTTTACCGGAAAAGCTAAAAGCAGTGATTCTGGTCCCGGTAGTTTGGCTATGGCAGCTTTATTAGTTTCACAGGCTGATTCGCCTGTTCCCGGTCCTGCGGATGTTGTCGCAGCAGCGATGTTAATAGGTGCAGGAGTTTGGTGGACGGTTAATAAGTTTACACCTCCAAGTACAGGATATACAACAATTGCAGATCCTGGTGCAGGTTACAGGAATTTGAAAACTGAGGATAATGCAGGAGAAGATACCGATGTAAATGGTGTAAAAGTGCCTCAAGAGGGAAATGAAAGAACAGCAGACAATCCTCTTCGTAGAGATAAAGACGGTAACGCTATACCTGATGATGAAGCAGCAGGAACAGAACATACTCAACTTGGAACTAAACAAGGAAGAAAGGGTTCATATAAGCAAGGACGTGAATTTGATAAAAATGGAAATCCAGTAAGAGATGTTGACCATACGGATCACGGTAGACCAGGACTTCATACCAATCCCCATCAACATAAATGGAAACCCAATAAAACAGGAGGAACTCGTCAAAGAGGTAATGCTGAACCCTTATAAATATTATATAATGAGATTATTAAGAATTCAAAGTCATAATATGGAAGAGATTCCAGAGCTTGTAAATATTCTAGACAGTATCGTTGAGTTTAATCCTACGATTAAAGAATATAATTATTCAATATCTTTCTTAGATGGCAGTTCAAAGGAAAACTTTAAAGGGTCATTTGTTGATTTTCTAAAATCAATAAATAAGAATGAAAAAGGTTTGATACTTAATTTTAATCAGTTGCAAGAAAGTCTTTCAGGATTGTTTCAGATATATGATTTGTTATTACTAATAGATAACAATACTGACAAATTTGAAAAATCTAAAATAAAAGAAGATTCAATTATGTATAATAATCTTTTTCTTACAATTACTTATTTTGATGGAGGTTTTTGGGAAGTATCTTCTCTGGATAAAAATCTGCTCAATTTTATAAAAACAAAGCAATCAAATTGCGAGTTTATTCAACTGTAAAAACAAAAACTCCGCTCATTGAGCGGAGTTTTACTTTTACAATGCAGCAAT
>Ga0105243_10000306_pt1 | contig 54352 bp, 59 predicted proteins | sample KBSM34metaG_FD_81525 | JGI IMG/M metagenome (GOLD analysis project Ga0105243, IMG submission 81525) | Miscanthus rhizosphere microbial communities from Kellogg Biological Station, Michigan, USA - KBS M3-4 metaG | ecosystem: Host-associated > Plants > Roots > Rhizosphere > Soil | place... | reverse complement strand
CTAAAATCGGACACATTCTTAGGAGTTCTCCATGGGTTCTTTTTCCATCTGGCACTGGCTGATCGTGCTGCTCGTCGTGGTCATGATCTTCGGCACCAAGAAGCTGCGGAACATGGGTTCGGATCTCGGTGGCGCCGTCAAGGGCTTCAAGGACGGCATGAAGGACGGCTCGGCCTCCCCTGACGCCTCCGCTGCACCGGCCCCCACGCAGCAAGTGACCGGCCAGCCGGCCAACAGCGACAAGTCGACGATCGACGTCGAAGCGCGCCAGAAGTCCTGAGCACCGCAGGCACACATCCGTGATCGACCTCGGCATTGAGAAGCTGGCGCTCATCGGCGTCGTGGCGCTGATCGTGATCGGGCCGGAGAAGCTGCCGCGCGTTGCACGCACGGTGGGCGCCCTGCTCGGCAAGGCGCAGCGCTACGTGAACGACGTCAAGGCCGAAGTCAACCGTTCGATGGAGCTCGACGAGCTCCGCAAGATGAAGACCACGGTCGAGGACGCGGCGCGCGACGTGGAGCACAGCATCCACACCGGCGCCAGCGAGTTCGAGAAGCAGTTTTCCGGCGCGTCCGGCGACACCTTGTCGGCGCTGGCCGAGCCCGAGCAGGCGGTGCCCGAATACAGGCACCCCCGCAAGAACTGGCGCCTGAAGCAGGGCGCCACGCCGAACTGGTACAAGGCGCGCAACGGCGTGCGTACCAAGGCGCTGTCGGGCGCGGCGCGGGTCGCCCGCTTCCGCCCCCACAAGATCAACTGACGCACGCGCACGCCCCGCGGCGTTCCCGGGCGCCCCGTGCGCCTGTGTCTTCTCCCACGCTTTCTCCTCTCCCATGGCCGATTCCGACAACAAGAACAAAGAAGAAGACGAGCTGGCGGGCACCGAGCAGCCGTTCGTGCAGCACCTGGTCGAGCTTCGGGACCGGCTGCTGTACTGCGTCTACGGCCTCGCGGTCGCGGGCATCCTGCTGGCGATCTGGCCCGGCCCGGGCGGGCTCATGGACATCATCGCCATGCCGATCCGCGCGCACATGCCGCCGGACGCCAAGCTGATCGCCATCGGCGTGTTCTCGCCGTTCTTCGTGCCGCTCAAGGTGCTGATGATGGCGGCCGTGCTGCTGGCGCTGCCCTGGCTCATGTACCAGGCCTGGATGTTCGTCGCGCCGGGCCTGTACAGCCACGAAAAGCGCTTTGCGCTGCCGCTGATCTTCTTCGGCAGCGCGCTGGCCTACGGCGGCATCGCCTTCGTGCAGCTGTTCGTGCTGGACAAGATGTTCGGCTTCATCCAGAAGTTCACGCCCGCGGCGGTGGCGGCCACGCCCGACATCTCGTCCTACGTCGAGGCCATCCTGTCGCTGTACATCGCCTTCGGCGTGGCCTTCCAGGTGCCGATCGTGGTGATGCTGCTGGTGCGCTTCGAGATGGTCACCATCGAGAAGCTGCGCTCGTTCCGCGGCTACTTCATCGTGATCGCCTTCGTGGTGGCCGCGGTGCTCACGCCGCCCGACGTGGTCTCGCAGCTCGCGCTGGCGGTGCCGATGTGCCTGCTGTACGAGGTGGGGATCATCGGGGCGCGCTATTTCGCAGGAACGGGCAAGGCGCCCGAGGGTGAGGAAGAGAGCGCGGGTTCGGGGTCTTCCGGCAGTTCCTGATCCCCGAATCGATCGGCTCCTGCCCCCCAAACAAAAGCGGCCCGAGGGCCGCTTTTTTGTTGCTGTCCGATCTGCGGCCGGAGCCGCTGTCGTTTCTCGCCTACTCGTTGTTGGGCAACTGCTGCCGGATCGGGCTCTTCGGCCGCAGCCCCGGCGTCACGTCCAGTTCCATCTTGTCGGTGCCGCGCTGCAGCGCGAAGCGTGCCGTGTCGCCCGGCTTGAGGCCGGCCACGGCGGTCAGCAGGGCCTGCACGCTGTCGGTCTTCTTCTCGCCCACCGAGGTGATCACGTCGCCCGGGCGGATGCCGGCCTTGGCGGCGGGGCCGTTCTGCAGCACGCCGGTGATGATCACGCCGGCGTCGGCCTTCACGCCGAAGGTCTCGGCCAGTTCGGGCGACAGGTCGCTCGGCTCGACGCCGATCCAGCCGCGGCGCACCTGACCTTCCTTCACGATGCCCTCGAGCACGATCTTGGCCATCGACACCGGAATGGCGAAGCCGATGCCCATGCTGCCGCCCGAGCGCGAGTAGATGGCGGTGTTGATGCCCTGCAGGTTGCCGTTGACGTCGATCAGCGCGCCGCCCGAGTTGCCGGGGTTGATGGCCGCGTCGGTCTGGATGAAGTTCTCGAACTGGTTGATGCCCAGCTGGTTGCGGCCCAGCGCCGAGACGATGCCGCTGGTCACGGTCTGGCCGACGCCGAACGGGTTGCCGATGGCCAGCACCTGGTCGCCCACCAGCAGCTCGTCGGAGTTGCCCAGCACGATCACCGGCAGCTTGTCGAGCTCGATCTTGAGCACGGCCAGGTCGGTGTCAGGGTCGGTGCCGATCACCTTGCCGCGCGCGTGGCGGCTGTCGTTCAGGGTGACCTCGATTTCGTCGGCGCCCTCGACCACATGGTTGTTGGTGAGGATGTAGCCGTCGGTGCTCACGATCACGCCGCTGCCCAGGCCCACCTGGGGCTGGTCGGCCTGGTCACCGAAGAAGAAGCGGAACCAGGGGTCGTTGCTGCGCGGGTGGCGCTGCGCGGCCTTGCTGGTGTTGATGCTCACGACCGCCGGGGAGGCCTTCTTGGCCGCCGCGCTCAGGCTGCCCGCGGCGGGCACGGCCGGCGCGCCGCTGGGCGCTTCCACGATGGACACCACGCCGCCCAGCGAGGTCGAGCGCTTGTGGATCCACTCGGGCTTGAGCGTCGCGACGACGAAATAGGCCGCCAGCAGGACGGTCACGGCTTGGGCAAAGAGCAGCCAGGTGCGTTTCATGAAAGCTTGAAGAAAGAGCGTTGGAAAAGCGCTGAAAGACGGCGCCGGTTGCAATTGTCCCTCAACCGGCCTGGCGCCATAGACCGCGCGGCAGGGTCGAGATTGCGCGGCCTGCGGGGCGTGAATACGGGCTAACCCTTAGTATCGGCAGGCGATCCGACCCGGATCGCCCCCTCAGGCCTTCCGCGTCGCCCACCCGGCGGACGCGGCCAGGCGATTCCTTCGTCGGCGTGCCACGCTCTGCCCCTATCCGGTTCAAGGCAGGCGAGCGGCCACGATACCCCTGCTGCCATGACCTCAGAAGCTACCTACACGGACGGCGCCACGCCCGCTCCGGCGCGCACGCTCGATGCGCGCGACTACAAGACCCTGGCCCTGTCCGCCCTCGGCGGCACGCTTGAGTTCTACGACTTCGTCATCTACGTCTTCTTCGCGACCGTGCTGGGCGCGCTGTTCTTCCCCGCCGACATGCCCGACTGGCTGCGCCAGCTGCAGACCTTCGGCATCTTCGCGGCGGGCTACCTCGCGCGGCCCGTGGGCGGTATCGTCATCGCGCACTTCGGCGACCTGCTGGGGCGCAAGCGCATGTTCACGCTGTCGATCTTCCTGATGGCGGCGCCCACGCTGGTGATCGGCCTCTTGCCCACCTACGCCAGCATCGGCGTCGCGGCGCCCCTGCTGCTGCTGGCCATGCGCATGCTGCAGGGCGCGGCCATCGGCGGCGAGATGCCCGGCGCCTGGGTGTTCGTGGGCGAGCACGTGCCGGCCAAGCGCTACGGCTTCGGCATCGGCACGCTGACCTCGGGCATCACCGGCGGCATCCTGTTGGGGTCGCTGGTGGCCGTGGCCATCAACCGCCACTACTCGCCGGAGCAGGTGAACGACTTCGCCTGGCGCATTCCCTTCATCCTGGGCGGCGTGTTCGGGCTGTTCTCGGTCTACCTGCGCCGCTTCCTGCACGAGACGCCGGTCTTCAAGGAACTGGCCGGCCGCAAGACGGTCGCCCGCGAGTTGCCGCTGCGCACCGTGCTGCGCGAGCACCGCCTGGCGAGCGTGTACGTGGGGCTGCAGACCTGGGTGCTGTCGGCCGCGATCGTGGTGGTGGTGCTGTACACGCCCACCTACCTGCAGAAAGTGCACCACATTCCGGCGGCGCTGGCGCTCGAGGCCAACGCGCTCGCCACGCTGACCCTGACCATCGGCTGCGTGATCGTCGGCTGGGCCAGCGACCGCATCGGCACGCGCGCCGTGATGCTCATCGGCTGGGGCGGCCTCTTTGCCACCGCCTACCTGTTCTACACCGGGCTGCCCGGCACGCCGGCCACGCTGTTCTGGCACTACGGGCTGGTGGGGCTGTTCGTGGGCACCATCGCCACGGTGCCGATCGCGGGCGTGCGCGCCTTTCCGGCGCCGGTGCGCTTCACGGGGCTTTCGTTCGCCTACAACATGTCCTATGCCGTCTTCGGCGGCCTGACGCCGGTGATCCTCACGCTCTGGCTGCAGCACGACACCATGGCGCCGGCGCACTACGTCGCCGCGCTGGCGGCGCTGGGCTTCTTGCTGGCCCTGTGGCCCCTGGCCGCACGCGGCCACCCGATGCGCGATGGCGCGCCGGCCGCGGGGAGCGCGACAATGTCGCGATGAGCACCACACGCCACGAACTGCTTCACGCATTCGACCTGCTGCTGGCCCCCGGGCGCTTCAAGGACTACGGACCCAACGGCCTGCAGGTCGAAGGGCGCACCGTGGTCCGCAAGATCGTCTCGGGCGTGACCGCCAGCCGCGCGCTGATCGAGGCCGCGATCCACGCCGAGGCCGATGCCATCTTCGTCCACCACGGCCTGTTCTGGCGCGGCCAGGACGGCTGCGTCACCGGCTGGATGAAGCAGCGCCTGGGCTTGCTGCTGGGCGACGACGTCAACCTCTTCGCCTACCACCTGCCGCTCGACGCGCACCCCGAGCTGGGCAACAACGCGCAGCTCGGCCTGCAGCTGGGGCTCGTGGCGCATCCGGGGTCGGCCGGCCGCTTCGGCGAGCAGGAGCTGGGCTTCCTGGGCGCGCGCGAGAACGGCGAGAACTTTGCCAGCGTCAAGGCTCTGGCGACCCATGTCGAGAAGGTGCTGAAGCGGCCCGTCACGCTGGTCGACACGGCCCACCGCCCGATCAAGAACATCGCGTGGTGCACGGGCGGCGCCCAGGGCTACTTCGAGGCCGCCATTGCGGCCGGCGCCGACGCCTTCATCACCGGCGAAATCTCCGAGCCGCAGGCGCACTACGCCCGCGAACTGGGCGTGGCCTTCCTGGCCTGCGGCCACCACGCCACCGAGCGCTACGGCGCGCAGGCCGTGGCCGCCCATGTGGCGGCGCAGCTCGGGCTGAAGCACGAGTTCATCGACATCGACAACCCCGCATGAAGGCGCCGATCGCGATCACGCTCGGCGACCCGGCGGGCATCGGCCCCGAGATCATTGCCAAGGCCTTCCGCGACGCGCCCGACGCTGTGCGCGGTGCGTTCGTGGCCGGCGACGTCGGCACGCTGCGAAAAGCCTCGCAGGCGCTCGCGGCGCCGGGGCGGCTGGCGTGGCCTGTCGTGGAGATCGCCAGCGTCGCTGAAGCGGTTGCCGTGCCGCCGGGGTGCATCCCGGTGCTGCAGGTGATCGCGCCGCCGAAGCGCATCGTGCAGGGACGCATCAGCGCCGAGGCCGGGCGCGCCGCCGGCGACTGCGTGGTGTGGGCCGCGCGCGCCGCGTTGCGCGGCGAGATCTCGGCCCTCGTCACCGCGCCGCTGCACAAGGAAGCGCTGGCCGCGGCCGGCTTTCCGTACCCCGGCCACACCGAGCTGCTGCAGGCCGAGGCTGCCGCCCATCTGGGCCGCACCGTGGCCGACGTGCCCGTGCGCATGATGCTGGCCAACGACGAGCTGCGCACCGTGCTCGTGAGCATCCACATGTCGCTGCGCGACGCCATCGAGGCCGTGCGCTTCGACGGCGTGCTGGACACGCTGCGCATCACCCATCGCGCGCTGACCTACGCGCTCGGGCGCCCGCCGCGCATCGGCGTGGCCGGGCTCAACCCGCACGCGGGCGAGGGCGGCCTGTTCGGCTCGGAAGAGCGCACCGTCATCGCGCCGGCCATCGAGGCCGCACGCGCCGAGGGCATCGACGCCCAGGGGCCCCATGCGCCCGACACCGTCTTTATGCGCGCGCGCGCCAAGGCCGGCGTGCCGTCCAGCGGCGAGTTCGACGTGGTGATCGCGATGTACCACGACCAGGGCCTGATCCCGGTCAAGTACCTTGGGGTGGAGAAGGGCGTGAACGTGACGCTCGGGCTGCCGCTGGTGCGCACCAGCCCGGATCACGGCACGGCGTTCGACATTGCGGGCCAGGGTGTGGCCGATGCCTCGAGCCTCGTCGAGGCGCTGCGCATGGCGCGAACGCTGGCCGGCGCCTGAGGGGCGCGCGGCCAAGAAGGCTCAGGGGCGCTTCAGGCTGTCGCGGATTTCGCGCAGCAGCGTGATGTCTTCCGGCGTGGCGGCCGGCGCTGCGGGGGCGGCTTCTTCGGTCTTGCGCAGCTTGTTGATCTGCTTGACCATGATGAAGATGATGAAGGCGAGGATCACGAAATTGACAGCAATCGTGATGAAGTTGCCATACGCCAGCACCGGCACGCCGGCCTTCTTCAGCTCCGCCAGCGTGTTCGTCACGCCCGGCGGCACCGTGCCCAGGATCACGTAGAGGTTCGAGAAGTCGAGCTTCCCGAACACCATGCCCACGAGCGGCATGATGATGTCGGCCACGAGCGAGTCGACGATCTTGCCGAACGCCGCCCCGATGATCACGCCGACGGCGAGGTCGATGACGTTGCCCTTGACGGCAAACTCCTTGAATTCACTGAGGATGCTCATGATTCAGAAAGGGTGCTGAAGACCTGCTGTTGAAAGGGGTGCCAGTATGCCTGCGGAAGCGGGAGGGCAAGACGGCGGCGCGGCGGGTGATGCTGGACTGCAACTGAGGCATGACCGCTGGCGACTCTTGCCTGGAACGGACGGAGAGTACCCAGTCTCCGTAGCTAAACCTTGCCGACTACGCTTTGGAACGTCTTGTTTCCAATTTCGCGGGATGGGTAGAACCGGTCGGATACGTCGTGTTTTACTCTCGAAAAGAAGGCAAAACGGCGCGGTGCGGGCATTCCGGAAGCATCCTGGAACGCAGGCAAAGCCCCATTGACAGTGCACTGCACTGGTACGATGAGAGGGGAGCAGTGGGGAGCGGCTGCGCGAAATCGACCTTCAAGACTTCTGTCTGTCAGAGCGCATTCACCCTGGGTGCGCCAGATTCTTGCGTGACCCCGCGATGAATTCTGCACCTTTGTTGCCTGAATTTGCCAGTTTTAGCGCGACTATAGCTGTTCAAATTTTTACATAAATGGTGCCGCGTAGTGGCGGCGATCACAAGTGTTTGAAAAAGAAGCGCGATACAAGAGAGCGGATGTGCGAGCCTCGCATGCCTTCGGGAATTGCCGTTCTTTCGCCGCTTCGTTGTTGATACGACTGACTGACTGACTTTCAAGGGACCTGAATTGAGAAGAGATGCGAAAGCCCTCGCGTGGGTAGCGCTTGCCGGCGCGGTGTTGCTCCAGGGCTGTGCCGTGGTGCCCGGCATGGGGTCGGTGGAGCCTTACGAAGCAGGCGGTGAGTTGCCGTCGCAGTTCCGCTACCTTCCCGATGAAGCGCCTGAAGGCGAAATCACTCCGATCTCGCTGGCGCTGGTGCGCACGCTGGCGGAGGTGTCGCCGAAGGGGGTGCCGCCTGAGGTGCAGGCGCTGTTTGGCAAGGGGGCGCGCTACACCATCGGGTCGGGTGATGTGGTTGGAGTAATCGTGTACGACCACCCTGAGCTGTTGCCCAATGCGGGTGCTGTGATTTCACAATCTGCTGACCCGACCGGCGTGCAGGTGGCGCCAGGCTTCATCGTCGATGCCGATGGTGAGATTGCTTTTCCCTACATCGGTCGCGTGCGCGTGGCGGGGCTGAGCGAAGGCGACGCGTCCGATCTGATCGGTAAGCTGCTACGGCCACACGTTCGTGACCCGCAGGTGACGGTGCGTATCCAGTCCTTCCGAAGCCGCCGCGCTTATGTGGAAGGCGAAGTGCGCACCCCGGGGGCGCAGATCTTCACTGACGTGCCCATGACGCTGAACGAAGCGATCAACCGCGCTGGAGGCATGACCTCGAACGCCAATCGCTCGGCGGTCACGCTCATTCGCGATGGCCGTTCTGTCCCGATCGACATGACACGGCTGCGCGAGGCGGGCTACGACGGGAACAACATTCCCCTGAAGAACGGTGACACCGTCCGCGTGGCGCACCGGGAAGACTCCAAGGTTTTCGTGATGGGCGAAATCATGGCGCCTGTTGCCTTGTCCATGCGCAGCAATGGCCGTTTGAGCTTGAGCGAGGCCCTGGGCGAGGCGGGTGGTCCGATGACGACCACCTCCAATGCAGGCCAGATCTACGTGATTCGCCAAGGCGCGACCGGAGCGCCGGCCATCTTCCATCTGAACGCCAAGAACCCAGCGACGATGGCGCTGGCAAGCCAGTTCCGGCTGCAGTCCCACGACGTCGTGTATGTCGACCCGGTGCCGCTGGTCAAGTGGAACCGCGTGGTCAGCTTGATCCTGCCATCCGCTACGGTGGTCAACAACGCGAGCGAGGTCTACAGCAGGCATCGCTAGTCGAGTCTGGACTCAAGCCGAGTTTCCGAAGCTCACGGCGCGGTCCAGATTGCTCTGAAATCAGCGGCCGCGAATGCGGTGCGGCGACATGACTCTTCTCAGAGTCTGTCGCCAATTTTTCGTCTCCAGTGCTTTCAATATGCAAGTCATTCAATCAACTCAACCTATCGCGATCATTGGCCTCGGCTACGTGGGCCTTCCCCTCGCTGTGGAATTTGGCAAGAAGCGTCGGGTGGTCGGCTTCGATATCAATGCCAAACGCATCACGGAGCTGCAGGGTGGACTCGATCACACGCTCGAAACCACCAGCGAAGAGTTGAAAGCCGCGACACAGCTGGCATTCACGTCGCATGCCGATGATTTGCGTGACTGTGCTGTCTTTATCGTGACCGTGCCGACGCCTATCGACAATGCGAACCGTCCCGATCTGACGCCGCTGGTCAAGGCCAGCGAAACCGTCGGCAAGGTCATGTCGAAGGGGGCGATCGTCATCTTCGAATCAACGGTCTATCCCGGTGCGACAGAAGAAGTGTGTGTGCCCGTGTTGGAAAAATTCAGCGGCAAGAAATTCAATGTCGATTTCTTCTGTGGCTACAGCCCGGAGCGGATCAACCCCGGCGATAAGGAGCATCGCCTGCCCAATATCAAGAAAGTGACCAGCGGTAGCACGCCGGAAATCGCTGAGGTTGTGGACCAGATGTATCGGGAGATCATCGTCGCGGGTACCCACAAGGCCAGCAGCATCAAAGTGGCTGAAGCCGCGAAGGTGATAGAAAACACGCAGCGCGATGTGAACATCGCCCTGATGAACGAGCTCAGCCTAATTTTCCATCGACTCGGCATTGACACGCTTGAAGTGCTGCAGGCAGCTGGGACGAAATGGAATTTTTTGCCCTTTCGTCCGGGGCTGGTGGGAGGGCATTGCATTGGCGTTGACCCGTATTACCTCACCCACAAAGCGGTAGAGGTTGGCTATCACCCCGAAGTGATTCTGGCCGGCCGCCGCATCAATGACAACATGGCTAATCACGTCGCAGATGAAGTCATCAAGCTGATGCTGCGCAAGAACGTGCCGGTGCTAGGCAGCAAGGTGCTGGTGCTCGGCTTGACCTTCAAAGAAAACTGCCCTGACGTGCGCAACACCAAAGTGGTGGACATTGTCCGCGCCCTACGGGGCTATAACACGCAAGTCGACATATTCGACCCGTGGATCGACTTGGCTGCGGCAGAGCATGAGTACGGTTTGCGGTGCCTAGCTGAAATGCCTGCAGCCGGGCAGTACGCTGCGATCGTTTTGGCTGTGGGCCATCACCAATTCGTGGCCTTGGGTGAAGCCGGTATCAAGGCCTTTTGTCAGCCGAATGCTGTGCTCTTCGATGTGAAGAGCCTGCTGCCTTTGGGCGCCGCGGACGGTCGGCTGTAAACGGGGAAAGCCATGAGTCAATCCAATACCAGCCCGTCCGGCTACGAAAAACTTCGCGCCAGCTTGGTCACAGAGCGCCATGTTTGGCTCGTCACCGGCGTGGCCGGCTTCATCGGCAGCAACCTGCTCGAGGCACTCCTTAAGCTCGATCAAAAAGTCGTTGGGCTTGATAATTTTGCGACCGGTCACCAGCGAAACCTAGACGAAGTGCGCTCTTTCGTCGGCGAAGAAAGATGGAGGAATTTTAATTTCATCTATGGTGATATTTGCAACTTAGAGATTTGTCGGCAAGCCTGTGACGGGGTGGAGTACGTGTTGCATCAGGCTGCCTTGGGCAGCGTACCAAGAAGCCTGATAGACCCAATTGCGACTAACCGAACCAACGTGGAGGGTTTTCTCAATATGCTTGTTGCTGCAAAAGATGCAAAAGTCACAAGCTTTACGTATGCGGCCAGCAGTAGCACCTACGGAGATCATCCTGGCTTGCCTAAGGTTGAGGAAAAGATTGGCAAGCCCCTGAGTCCATACGCCGTAACAAAATACGTTAATGAGCTATATGCCGATGTATTTGCAAAAAGCTATAGATTTAACACTATCGGATTGCGCTATTTCAATGTGTTTGGTCCTCGGCAAGATCCAAATGGCGCGTACGCTGCTGTTATTCCTAAATGGATTGCGAGCCTTATAAAAGGTGAAGAGATTTACATAAACGGCGATGGCGAGACGAGTCGTGATTTTTGCTTCATAGAGAACGTAATTCAGGCCAATTTTTTGGCTGCTTGCTGCCAAAATAAGGCGGTGAAAAATCAAGTATTTAATGTTGCGGTGGGTGACCGAACAACATTAAATGAGCTGCACTCTTTGCTTTTCTCTGAATTGCGTAGCCTTAAGTCGAATTTAAAAGAGCGGCCGCCAATTTTTAGAGATTTTAGGGAGGGAGATGTTAGGCATAGCCTCGCAAGTGTCAAGAAAATAGAAACTCTTCTTGGATATGCCGCGACCCATCGTCTCGACGCAGGAATAAAGATGGCTATGCCATGGTATTTGAAGTACTTGAATTGATAAGTTTGGTTTATTAAAAGTTAAAAACCTCGTGAGATAAGTTGCGCGGGAAATCGGACCAATTCGTGCTGATTCGACACAGTTTTTTCTACCTCCTCGCTCGCGGGCTGCCAGGTCTAGTAAATTTTTTTGCGATTGCTCTTTACACTAGGCTGCTAAGTACTGAGGAATTCGGCCGCTACACCATGGTCGTTGCGGGCGTGGGCCTTGTCCATGTCATCATTTTCCTTTGGCTTTTATTGGTGGCGGGACGGCTATTGCCAGCGGCCAAGGCTGCGCCGGAAAAGATACTAAACCCGCTGCTCGCGCTATTTTTTGTTTTAGCAATCCTGACTTTGTTGGTCGCCGCGGCGGCCTCTCTTTTTTTAAGATCTACTTCATGGCGCCTCTTGATCGTAATCGCTGCAGTTTTAGCGATTACGCAAGCTTGGCATGAGTTGAATCTCAGACTCGCAACTGCGGAACTGGCCCCTGCACGCTATGGAAAATTAAGCGGAGCCAAAGCTCTTTTGGCAGTCGCGATAGGTGGGATTTTTGTCACTCTTGGGTTTGGAGCCCTTGGTCCGTTGTTGGGGTTAGCAATAGGCTCATTAGTCGCGAGCTGGCTTTTTTGCGGAGTTGTTTGGAGAAATGTTCGGCCAACCTTCCCCGATCGCAATGCACTGCAGGAATTTTGCAGCTATGGTTTGCCGTTAACAATAACATTTGCGCTCGTTTGGATCACTTCAAGTTCAGACCGCTTGATTATCGGTTGGCTACTCGGAGAACATGCTGCCGGCGTCTATGCGGTGGGTTACGACTTGGCTCAACAGAGTTTGGGGTTATTGCTCACAATCGTCAATACCGCAGCATTACCATTAGCTATCAATAAGCTCGAAAGGAATGGCTCGCAGGCAGCAGGTCAACAGCTTAAGATTAATGGACAGCTTATATTCTTTTTGGCATTTGCGGGTGCGGCTTGGTTGATTGCATCAGGGCCGTCAATATTAAGTACTTTCGTGGGCCCGAATTTTCGCGCCTCAGCCCTCGAAGTATTTCCATGGATTGCAATTATGGCGGCAGGTGTTGGAGTTAAATCCTACCATTTTGATCTTGCTTTTCATTTGAGTAAGAGCTCAAAATGGCTAATTTTAACGAGCGGCGCAGCAGCGATCGTAAATATTGCGATGAATTTTGTACTTCTTCCACGATTTGGAATTATTGGCGCAGCATGGGCAGGATTGAGTGCAATTTCTATCGCCATTGTTTGTAGTGCTATATTGGGGCGACGGCAGTTTCCCATGCCCGCAATATTGCCCTTAGTTGTCCCTGCACTCCTTGTCGTACCTTTTGTTTTTTTTGCCACCCGAGTCGCGATTGGAATAGTTGCGCCGCAGTGGGTTCAGTTGACTTTCTCCTTGTCGTTTGCTGGAGGAGTGGCAATACTAGGCGCGCTCATTTTTAATATTGCTGGCGTCCGAGAAATAACGCAACAGAAAATTGCCCCATATCTTGCAAAATATTTTGGATAATGAGTACTAGAACTGACGTTGCGATCTATCTTCCCTCTTTAGGCGGCGGAGGGGCAGAGCGAGTAACAGTGCTTTTGGCGAATGAATTCGCCGCGCGTGGCCTGACGGTAGATCTTGTGGTCTCCTCCGAAGAGGGACCGTATCGCGAGCAGATATCAAAGGAAGTCCGTTTAATAAATTTGCAAGCTGGTCGGGTCTTAGCCAGTTTGCCGGCGCTTATTCGATATCTGAAGAATAAAAAGCCCCGCGCGATATTATCTGCGTTAAATCACGCAAATATCACGGTGTTATTGGCATGCATGCTCGCACGGGTAACAAGTCGAGTGGTTGTGGCGGAGCACAGTACCCCTTCTTCCGCAGCAGTTCAGCACCGCGCGTTAACCGCTGCTGTTCTTCGCATTCTGATGCGCCTGACGTATCCCAAGGCAGACCAGATCGTGGCTGTGTCTGGCGGAGTTAGCGCTGATTTGATTAGATTTTTAAATCTTCCAGAGAAAAAGGTAAAAATTATTTACAACCCAGTAATCTTTCCCGCGATATTTGAAATGTCGCGTCAAGCTGTGTTGGATCCATGGTTAGAGAAAGAGGATTCACCAGTGATACTGGCTGTCGGGCGGTTAACTCGTGCTAAAGATTTTCCAAATCTGGTTGAGGCTTTTGCTTTGGTGCGAAAAGAATTTCCCTGCCGCCTAGCAATACTGGGAGAGGGAGAGTTGCGCTTTGAATTAGAGGAGTTGATACGAAATCTCGGTTTAAAGGAAAGCGCCCATATGCCGGGATTTGTCAAAAATCCGTATGCTTGGATGCGAAGAGCTTCGATTTTTGTGCTGTCGTCAGCGTGGGAAGGACTTCCTACCGTATTAATTGAGGCAATGGCTTGTGGAACACCGGTAGTTAGTACGGATTGTCCAAGCGGGCCTCGAGAAATTTTAGCCGACGGTATGTTTGGAACACTAGTTCCCGTTGCCAGCCCCGTGCAGCTTTCCCATGCGATTTTAAGCACGTTGAAACAGCAGCAAATGGAAAATAGCTTCGAGCATTTGTCGAAATTCCATGTGAAACACGCATCTGAAAGATATCTCGAACTTCTGCTCGAAAGCCATTGAGGATCAAGATGTTCGAACTGACTGTGATTTTTGCGGGCTTGATTTTTTTTTCTTGCACCACATTGTCTTGGAAGTACAGCGCTGAAAAAGGGAGCATGACCCTTTTAAGCTGGGCGGTTGTTGGAATTGGTTTGATTTACGGGCTTGGCTGGATATTGGTGCTCTTGGCAACCCGTGACGGTCAAAATGAAAGGTGGGAGAGATGGATACTTCCCTTTGAGAATCTTTTCTTAGTTCAAAATCTCAGCGTCATTTTTTTGATAGCCGGAATTTGGGCAGGATGGCAAACAACTCGGCGCGTCCGGGTATGGTCATCGAGATTCTCTTCAAAGAGGCTGGATTTTAGTGATGAAAAGGCCTTGATGTATGCTTGGGCGCTATTCGCGCTCGCGGTTTTTTTTCAATGGATCTATGTGAGTGCATATGGCGGCCTGATTGAATATCTTGATTACTCTGCTTTAATTAGATCTTCTATATTTGAAGTTGAGAATAAATTTGGATTCTTGCGCCCATTTGCAGGCTTGGCATTTTTTTCTTCATATTTGTTTTGGGGGCTCTGGAGAGGGCGAAAAACACGTTTGATCATTTGGATCGGATTGGCCGTCTCATTTTCTTTTTCCCTTTATGTTCTCTATTCGTGGCTTGGACGCGTGGGGTTCGTCGCCTATTTAAGTGCTTTTTTTCTTGCTCAAGCGCTTTGGATGGGAATCGCTCCCGCGCGCTTGATGCTTGGAAGCATATTGGGTGGAGTGATTTTGCTGTTCGTGCTATATGGGATCACAAATTTCTTAGAGATTGCCGAGGTCGGTGGATTTTATTCTTTTGTTGCTAAAGAATTATCATTTCCTTTTGGAAGTTTCTTTGCTCAGCTGAGCCTGGGCGAGCATCTTTTTCGAGGGTTCAAGGATTTTTTATATGCGCCTGTTTATTTTTTCCCATCCTCTTGGTGGGTCGATTGGATAGAAAGCGTTAGCGATGTTAATACCATCGTAATCGAAGGCGCGAAAAAAGGAGAGCAGGGGGTAACCGGAGGAATTCCTGTTGACTTAGTTACTTTTGGGCTAATGCAAGCTTCGGTATTTGGAGTGCCCGTGGTTGGATTTCTCTTCGGATTAATGCTTTCCTTTTTGCAAGGAATTGTCGAAGGGTTTAGAAATCCTCGGGTGCGACTGATTCTGCTTTCATATGTCTCTATTAAAATTGCCATCGTCGCGATTTTTTACGCTCATCCCGCACACGTCATTGTTCAGAATTTCGATTTAATAGCTTTTTTCTTGCTTTTAATTGTGTTTTCGTTTTTTGGTCGATTGAGGCTTAAGTGATATGAAGCGACTAATTGTTCACGTTATCTCTGGATTGGGGGACGGAGGGGCGGAGGCGGTTTTATATCGTTTGTGTGTTAACGAAAATACAATGGCACATCGAGTAATTTCTTTGACGAATGATGGAAAATATGGGGATCTCCTTCGCGATCACGGAATTGAAGTCGTCGCCCTCGAAATGCCACGAGGTCGAATAACTATTTCAGGGATATTTCGTCTGTGGTGGCTCCTAATTCGTGCACGGCCCTCCGCTGTACAAACGTGGATGTATCATGCCGACCTCGTTGGTGGTGTACTTGCGAGAATGGCGAGGGTGCCTGAGGTGTATTGGGGAATTCGTCACACCGGCCTGGAAATAAATGACGTCAAGCGCTCCACTATTTATGTGGCAAAAATATGTGCTCGGCTAAGTTGTTGGATTCCTTCGGTGATCGTCTGTTGCGCAGAGAAGGCAAAAGAGGTTCATAGAAAGTTTGGCTATTGCTCAGAGAAGTTACGGGTAATTCCGAACGGTTACGATGCCGCGACTTTCCTGCCGAATGGCGCAGGTCGTGACTTGCTTAGGAAAACTTGGAGTGTTGGAAATTTTCCACTAATAGGAATGGTTGGTCGTTTCGATCCATTGAAAGATCATCGCAATCTATTTGAGGCACTATCCATCCTCAAGAAAAAGGAAATTAATTTCCGTTGCATTTTGGTTGGACGAGATGTCAATTATGAGAATGACAAAATCTCTGGCTGGATTAAAGAATTTGGACTGTCTAACGATATCGTTTTGCTTGGACAGCGAAGCGATATTCCTGAGGTAATGGCAGCGCTAGACATTCATATCTTGTCCAGTAGCAGCGAGGCTTTTCCAAATGTTGTTGCAGAAGCAATGATTTCAGGCACTCCTTGTGTCACTACAGACGTGGGGGATGCGGCCTTAATCGTGGGGGAGACGGGCTGGGTGGTTCCTCCTTCTGACACGAATGCACTCGCTAGCGGTATCGCCGATGCACTCGAAGCCTTCAAGAACAAAAAAGAATGGGAGCAGCGGTGTCAGTTGGCTCAGAGAAGGATTCGAGATAACTTCAGTCTGGAGAAAATGATTTCCCGATATCGCAATCTATGGAATCGGGAATGGAGCGCATCATGACATCAATTTTGGTCACCGGAGGGGCGGGATATATCGGCTCACATGCTGTACTTGCTCTTTTGCAAGCCGGTCACGATGTTTGCGTGATAGATAACCTCTCAAATGGATCTGTAGTAGCCTTAGAGAGAGTACAGAAGCTCACAGGAAAGAAAGCGGCTTTCTTTCAAGGAGACATACGAGATCCTAGAATTCTACGCAAAGTGCTTTCCGAATGCCGTGTTGATTCTGTTCTTCATTTTGCCGGGTTAAAAGCTGTTGCGGAGAGTGTTAGGGATCCACTCTCTTATTACGAAAATAATGTGAATGGAACGCTGCAGTTATGCCAAGCAATGGCAGATGTCGGCGTCTTTCGCTTAGTTTTTAGCTCTTCCGCAACGGTATATGGTGACCCAGTAAGTGTGCCGTTGTCTGAAACATCTCCTATGAGTCTGCCAACTAATCCGTACGGCCGCTCGAAGCTGATTGTGGAAAATCTATTGCAAGACCTTGCGAGAGCCGATAAGCGTTGGCGTGTTGCGATACTTCGCTATTTCAATCCGATTGGGGCACATGTTAGTGGTCAGATTGGAGAGGACCCCAACGGTATCCCCAATAACTTGTTGCCATACGTGACCCAGGTCGCTATTGGGCGACTGAAATTCCTTCAGGTTTTTGGAGACGATTATCCGACGCCAGACGGAACTGGTTTACGTGACTATATTCACGTGACAGATTTGGTCGCCGGGCATATTTGTGCCTTAAAGGTGTTGGATTCTCAAGAGGGATTGAATGTTTGGAATCTTGGCACCGGGAAAGGGCATTCGGTGCTCGATATTATTCGTACCTTTGAGCGTGTGAGTGGCCGCTCGATAGCGTTCACTGTGGCCCCGAGGCGTGATGGCGATGTTGCGAAATGCTGGGCAGATCCAAGCAAGGCGTGGCGAGATTTGGGATGGAAGGCCGATCGTGATTTGGAGCAAATGCTGAGTGATGCATGGCGATGGCAGTTAAATAATCCGAGCGGGTACAGTTTTTCATCCCATGGTGTTCCCGGATGAGAGTTTTGTACGTAATTACGCGCTCCGACGTCATCGGGGGAGCCAGTGTTCACTTGCTCGATTTAGCAGAGGGTATTGCTGCTATTGGTCATAACGTTCAGATTTTGGTCGGAGGCGGTGGTATTTTTGTTGAATTGGCAAAAAAAAGAGGACTGGATGTTAAATCTCTGAATTATCTTGTTAGAGAGATTTCTCTTCTAAGGGACGTGAGGGCAATCCAAGAAATCTGCCGGAAAATAGCGGAATTTTCGCCTGACATCATGCATCTTCACTCTTCGAAAGCGGGAGTGGTGGGCCGTGTAGCTGCTCGCTTGCACAATGTCCCTGCAATCTTTACGGCTCATGGCTGGGCCTTTACGGATGGCGTGTCAAGGAATAAACAAAAATTCTATTGCTTGATAGAGCGGTTTTTGGCGCGGATGACTCGAAAAATAATTACCGTCTCCGAGTACGATCGAAAATTGGCGTTGGAAAAAAAAGTAGGTACTCCGGATTCAATATTGACTGTTCACAACGGAGTGCGAGATATCAATTTTCCTTGTTCGACTCCGCAGGATGAGCGATTTGTCAAATTCATCATGGTAGCTCGGTTCGACGAACAGAAAGACCATGAATTGCTGCTTCGTTCGCTCTCGCGCCTGAAGAAGCGATGCTGGTCGATGGAACTTGTGGGAGATGGGCCGTTACAAGAAGCATCGCGAAGGCTCGCCGCGCAACTTGGTTTGGAAGATCGCATCCTGTTTTCGGGGTATTGCAGTGATGTAGAGCAGCGGATTGGCGCTTCTAATGTGTTGGTGCTTGCATCTAAGTGGGAAGGACTTCCGCTGACCGTTATAGAAGCAATGCGCGGAGGGCTACCGGTGGTTGCGTCTAATGTCGGTGGTGTTTCGGAGTTGGTGATTGAAGGCGTAACGGGTTTTCTAACAGAACGCGGCAGTGAATCTGATATGACGGACTCTCTAACGACTATTCTGGAAAACTTCGAGTGTCGGGCTTCGATGGGGAAGGCTGCTCGGAAGCGTTACGAACAGCTTTTTTCTTTTGAAATGATGCGAAATCGTACCGTCGCGGTTTATAAATCGGTGCTTAACGAGGCCAAAGCATGAAGGTATTGGTGACCGGGGGGAGTGGCTTTATCGGGCAGGCCTTAGTTCGGAATTTGTGTTCCCGCGGCCTAGATGTGCTGTGTGCCGTGCGGGGATGTCATAACTCTAAAATCCCTACGCCTTCTATTCAAATCGGTGATATAGATGCTGATACCAATTGGCAGGAAGCGTTGCGCGGCATTGATGTAGTTATACATCTTGCGGGAAGAGCGCATGTTTTGCAGGAAGATAGTTCTTCTCCAATTGAGGAATTTCGCAAAACCAACGTTGCAGGTACTTTAAATTTGGCTCGGCAAGTTTTAGCTGCACGTGTTCGCCGTATGGTTTTTATAAGCACGATAGGCGTCCTCGGCAATGAAAACAAGCGCCCATTTCGTGAGAGTGACTGTCCGGCTCCCATCGAACCCTACGCCCTCTCGAAATGGGAGGCCGAACAGGGCCTGTCGCGGTTGCTTGGACGTTCTGGTACTGAACTCGTAATTATTCGTCCTCCTTTGGTCTACGGCCCGAATGCGCCTGGCAATTTTGGCCGGCTGGTGTCCGCTGTGAAAAAAGGCTATTGGCTTCCGCTGGGACGCGTAAAAAATAGCCGCACTCTCGTGGCGCTGGATAATTTGGTGGATTTAATTCACCGATGCTCTTTTCATCCTGCCGCCGCGCATCAAATATTCCTCGCTGGCGACGCCGAGGATGTGTCAACTACTCAATTATTAAAAAAAATAGGGTGCGTGGTTGATAGGCCGGCGCGATTAATTTCAGTTCCGATATGGATGTTGGAGTTGATGGCGAAATTAATTGGGAGGGAAGCTGTCGTCGGTAAGCTTTGTGGTGACTTGCGCGTTGATATTGGAAAGGCCAGGCAATTGATCGAATGGGAGCCGCCGCTCTCGTTAGACGCGGGGCTGCAAAAGCTGGTGGAGAATTCACAATGAAGCGCGGTTTTGATTTTCTTCTGGCGCTGTGTGCGTTGTTGATTTTATTTTTTCCACTGCTCGCTATTTTTGTGATCGTAAGGATTACTTCTCCTGGCCCCGCTCTTTATTGGTCTGACCGCGTGGGGAAAAATAACAAAATTTTCAAGATGCCGAAATTTCGAAGTATGAAATTGGGTACCCCCGCCGTAGCAACGCATCTGCTAACTGATCCTCAGCTCTATCTCACTCCAATTGGTTCTTTTCTCCGAAAAAGCAGTCTTGATGAATTGCCTCAAATTTGGAGTATCTTGTGTGGGGAGATGAGTTTTGTTGGTCCTCGCCCGGCCCTTTTCAATCAAAATGATTTGATTGAGCTGCGTACTCGGAATGAAATTCATCGGCTAGCTCCAGGGTTAACTGGCTGGGCGCAGATAAATGGGCGTGATGAGTTGTCGATTTCTGATAAGGTTCGGCTCGATGCTGAATATTTTAGGCGTCAGTCTATTTGGTTTGATATTTCTATATTGTGGCTCACTTTTCTGAAGGTTGTGAAAAGAGAGGGGGTTGATCACTAGTTGTGATTGTTGAAATTATGAAGAAGCGTTTGCTAATTATTGGCGCCGGCGGCCATGGACGCGCGATTGCTGAAGCAGTATTGTTAGAAAACAAATACTCATTAACGGCGTTTCTTGATGACGCGGTATGCCCCAGCGCGAATTTTCTAGGCTATCCGATCTGGGGTGCGACGGAGATTCTTGAAAGCTGCCGAGGCCGAATTGACTTCGTGTTCGTTGCGATCGGGAAAAACGATTTGCGCATGACTTTGCACGAGCGTATTTGCGCAGAGGGAATGGTGCTAGCGACTATTATTCATCCCTCCGCCATTATTTCGCCTACTGCGACTGTGGGGCAGGGCTGCGCCATCATGGCAAGGGCAGTGGTCGGGGCCGGGGCTCTCCTCGGAGAGGGAGTGATCGTCAATTGCGGCGCCGTGATAGACCACGATTGCATCGTGCAGTCGTTTGGTCACCTAAGTGTCAATGCTGCCATGGCTGGGGGAAGTGTGCTCGGACACCGCGCATGGATGCGCGTGAACTCGGCGCTTGATTACGGCGTCAAGTTACCGGCTGGTCATGTGCTGCGGGCGGGAGAAACGCTCCATGGTTGACCGTCTCAATGCCCCACAGCAGGAGCCATTGGCTTGGAAGGGGATTTAATGTCGCGATGGGCGTTCTGGGTTTCTGCGATCGGCATTCTTGTGCTGTCACTCGCCCCTCCTTCGATCACTTTGCCGACCACCGGTTGGGACAAAAGTAACCATCTGTTGGGCTTTGCAGTGCTGGCGTCCTTGGCGCACAGCGCTTGGCCCGCCCGCACAATGATGGTGCTTGTAAGTCTCTTGGCTTACGGTGCACTTATCGAGCTATCGCAGTCGTTTACGCCTGACCGGTATCCCGAGTGGAACGACCTTTGGGCAGATTGCACTGGTTTGCTCATTGGGCAAATATTGATGCGACTGAAGCAACGGCTCCGCCATAGCACAATTCGCTAATCTATCGACGGATTTGTTCATGCCGTAAATTGATGAATAACAATCCCCGTTGAGGATTCTTAGACGTTTTGCAGAAGCGCGATTGAAAATGGTTCCTGCTTTTTGAATTGAGAAATGACCCATGTTTTATGGCATTCATTATATGCGGGGCTTTGCGGCGCTGCTTGTGCTCCTCGCTCATATAAATTTCAAGATGACGAAATTGCACGGATGGGGAGATAGTCAGTTTGGTGCAATTGGCGTGGATATATTTTTTATTATCTCCGGATTTGTAATCGGTGCGAGCTATGAGTTAAAAAACAAATCTTCGCGGGAATTTCTTAGAGATAGATTTATTAGGGTGGTTCCACTTTATTGGTCTTTAACAATAGTGGCACTAGCGGTTTTTTTGATTCGGCCAGAAATTGTGAATAGTAGTGGGGGAGTAACTTCAATTTTTTCTTCGTTCACCTTGATACCAAATGGAGAGAAAATCCTCATCCAAAACGGATGGACATTGAGTTATGAGATGTATTTTTACCTGTTGTTTGCAATCTCCATCTCGCTTGTCGAGAAATTTCGCATCGCGACACCGATAGTTCTGACTACACTTTTGCTGATTGGTGGGCTGGGGGTTGGGTTTGTTTTTTCGAATAACAGTTGGCTTGCATTTAATTCCATTGTCATCGAATTTGTTTTTGGAATGATGCTTTATAAAGGGAGAAGGATTTTTGTCCCCAATGGTTGGATCGTTGTTTATATGCTTTCAATTTCTCTTGGCGCATATTTTTTTCTCAGACATCATCTAATCGATCCTCCTCGCTTTCTCTCGTGTGGCGTGCCAGCTTTTTTTCTTTTGCTGGGGATAATAAATGCTGAGCCTCTTTTTAAGAGGATCTCCGGCGGTCCTTTGGGGCGGGTTGGAAGGGTCTTAGGAGATTTTTCCTATTCTTTGTATTTAGTCCATCCCTTTGGGATTGCCGCAGTTGGGATTGTGGCTAGGAAAATTGGTCTTGGCGATATCCTTACTGTTTTTTCGATGATTTTTGCATCTTTGGTTTTGGGTTTATTTACATGGAAATTTGTCGAATTGCCCGTTACTCAATTTACGAAATATCGCTTGAATCGTCGTGCTGCCGCCTCTCAAACTACCACATAGAGGTGATCGGCCTCATGATCTTTAAGGGTGTTAATGATGGCCTGGCTCGATGCCGACCTTCAATTGCACGCTTCTGTCGGTGGTCGCTCAGGCCGACCCGCTGTGTTCCAGTTTTCAGTTCTGCCTGACCTTGAAGCGCATGCTTGGGCTGAGCCTCCAGGCTGCGGGCTTGCCGGGAGCCTGACCAAGCTGGCCCCCTTGGACCGAGCCTTACAGCACTTGTCGCGGTGCTAGAAGATGTTGAGTGTGGCTATTGCCACGCGCCGCAGCAGCGCGGGGCTGCACATGCTGATCGACAGCACCGGCGTGAAGATGGTAAGCACGCAGCGAACAAATCTTGAAGGGGGCCGCGCATTTGGCGGCGAGTGCGAGCAGGTGGTCTGCTGTGCTGCCAGCGATGCGGCAGCAGTTCGTCGATACGGCTATGCGGCTGTGTCGGAAGGCGCAGGAACACGTCCTTCAGATAGGCATACGGATCGTCCCCATTGAGCTTGGCTGACTGGAGCAAGCTCATGACGGCTGCGGCGCGTTGCCCGGCGCACAGGCCCCCCGGCGAACAACCAGTTGCCTCTTCCCACTGCAATCAGCCGGATCTGGTTCTCCCCCCAACTGTTGTCCGCAGGCAAGTTTCCATCGTCTAGGTAACGCGTCAGCGCAGCCCTGTCCAGCGCTTCAGGCTGTAGTTCAATGCTTTGGCTGTTCCTGAGCCTTCCGGGACCTTGAGCCGCTGCGCGATCATCCAGGCATGCAGTGCCTCGGCGATCGGCCAACCCTGCGCTTGGCGGGTGCGATGTCGCTCGTCTGCGTCGAGATCCTTCGCCTCGCGCTCGATCTCGTAGAGCCGGGCGAAGTACTGGATGCCTGCCTCTGCGACGTAACTCTTACTGGCTGTGTGCAGATCGACGAACTTTCGCTGGGCGTGGGCCAGGCATCCAGCCTCGACGACGCCCTTGGCCAGCCGAGCCTTGAAGCCCGAGTAGTCGTCGCAGACAGCGCGCTGCGCCATTCGCCCAGGAAGTCCTGCAAATGCTGACCCACCGGGCTGTCGGCGAAGTCGTAGACTACGGCGCTTATGCCTTCGAAGGCGCCTGGGGTGTAGGCCCACAGGTAAGCGCGGTGCGTCTTGCCGGTGCCAGGTTTGAGCATCGCCACGGGCGTTTCGTCGGCATGCAGAACATGTGATCGAGGATCGCTTCCTTGAGCGCGTCGATAAACGGCCGCAGGCGTACGCCACCAAAGGCGCCAACCCACGCACCGAGCGCCGAGCCCGGGATGGCCAGGCTGGCACGCCCGAAGATGGTTTCCTGGCGGTACAGCGGAAGCTAGTCGGCGTACTTGGCCACCATCACCTGAGCCAGGAGTTCAGCCGTAGGGATCCCCTTGTCGACACTCATGCTGCTGTGGGAGGAGCACGTCGCGGCCCACCCCGGGCAACCGACCTGCCACTACAGCCAGTTCTGCGAGCGGTATCGGCGCTATGCACTGCGCCTGAAGAGCTCGCTTGGCGTTCACCCGCGGCGCACCAGCTTGAGCCCGCTGTCGGTTCACCAATGCACAGGCACGCCGGTAGCCATAGGTCGGCAGCTCGGTGATTTGGGCCTTGATCTCGTCGAGCAAGGTCGCGTCGCTTGCCATCGTCGTGCGTTGTGTCCGGGATCCGCGTCGGAACTAACGACTGCCATTTAGGCTATTGTTCGTAACTTTGCTGTTTCGCTCTGCGAAGCCTGCTGCCCCGCTGCCGGAAACTTCAGCAACGCCCTTGATTGATAGATCTTTGATATTCGAGTTGTTTGAGTAAACACTTCTCAAGACATTTTTTCGCCCCGGACCGCTTTCGATACTTCCGCCTTCTACAGAAAATCGAGTAAGGGATTTGGCGACGATGATAAAGATCCCGCCATTTGCATTGTAATCTCTTATTCTGGGGTTTTTGATCGCGACAGACTCCGTGGACTTGAGATAGGCAACCCCGTCGGTGGTTTTGGAGGTGTCGGAGAATTCGAAATGACCTATAACATCAGCGCTCTCTGATGCGATATTTTTGGTGTTTCGAATACTCACCGAAGACGATGAAATTAGAGGCCCGAAAATTTGTTGGAAGGAGCAATCTTTATCTTGGTAGTCAGTAACCCCTCTAACGGAAATTAGCGGAGCGGTGCTATTCGGAGCGTTGACAACGGCTTGAACCCCGGAAAGCTCAACGGAGCATTTGTAATTGCGCGGCTCATTCAAGAGACCCCAGGCGCCCTGAAATAAAATCAGACTAACAGACGCCTGAGAGGAGCTGATGGAGACACTGCCTTTCCCGAGATAGAGGCGCTGAGGAAAAGATGGCGCCATATTCGCTTGTTTTTGTTCTAAGAATGCAGTGCAGTTCGAGACCGTGACAGTATATCTCTCAAGAAAAATGTTTTTTGTGTTGTGATAGCAGTCAATTACTTGTTTTTGGCATGAGCCAGACATCGAAAAATCGCTGGCTCGGAGCGTCCCCACATCCGCTGTCTTAATAAATCGCTCTGGCCCAACTACTGAAAAGGAACTGTTCGAGAAATCAACTAGATCATACTGTCGCACGTCCAATACGTTGGAAACATCGTTGCCTGCGGCTCCCGAGTAATTGCCGATAAATTTTGCAGCGATCTGAGCTTTCTTGCATCGCGAGCCGCTCTTCCCATCTCCGCGAAGCACAAGCAGACAGTTGCCGACGGTCCCATCAAATTCAACCGTTAAAACGGATTTGCCCCGAACACATATCGATGGTGTCGCTACTGCAGTGAGGGAGCTGTTGAAGCTGACCCCCGAGCCGACTCGAAAGTACTCGACATCATTAAGTACTAATAATTGGCTGATTGTCTGAGTGATTGTTTTTCTGCCAATTAATGCTACACGTCCGCCTTCTATCGCAATTGTCTCGCCTATAGATATATTGACATCGATGTCTACGGGAATTCCGCTCGAAACCCCGTAAAGCAATGCTCGCTTTAAAGGGGAGTTTTCTCCATAGTTTCCCCCATCAATTGCACCAAAAAGAGTCAGGCTGACAGCCCCGCTGGGGGTATGTTTCCATCGGCGATCCAATTTATCAACGACGATCGTTCCGCCGTTGTCGGCACTGACATGATCCGAGACGTCAATGCTGAAGTCTCTACGGATGCCGTTGATAAGTACGAACACTTGAAACGAGTTTCCCGAATATGCCCGAAGACTCGCGTGGTTCGGCAATACTTCTGAGAGGGCTTCCTTCTCCTTGTTAACCCCTTCAATGCTGGGACGATCCTTGTCGATTTTCCGGAGCGGCGCGCTGGATCCTAGCTTCGAAATCATCATCAGACTCGCGATCAGCAATCTTCGGCGCATCTTTGTGATGGAATTCATTGATCCGCTGGAAATTCTTGGGCAGAGGCGTTGAAGAAAAATATTCGAACGAAGGAGCGGGAATTTAAAAATTGAATAGAGATGCCGTACTTAACTTCTATTCTTAAACGGATTGTGGACCTGTTTTTCTAAGTGGCAGAGCGTTGGCAAGCGGATGAGCGAGCGCGGGCTTGCCCGTCCTACTTGGCAGTGGTAAAGCCGGTCGCGCCAGAAGCAACAATTGCGTAGGCATTGCTGGCCTTCTTAACTGGGGGTCGACTCGGCCTCTTTGTACTTGTATTCGGTATAGCGGTAACCGCCATACTTATAGCCATAGCTACCGTAGTGCCTCCGCGAGAGATCCATACCGTTAAAAACCACGCCGTTGACTTGTTGACCGGCATGCGCAAGACGCTTGACGCTCTCGTTCAACTCGCCCAGCTGGGTCAGGTTATCGCGAGCGACCAGCAGCACGGCGCCAGCATGCGCCGCGACTGCAGCAGCATCAGCCGCCACCAACACGGGCGGGCTATCGATTACCACAAGGTCGTAACGTTGCGAAAAGTCGTTTAGCAGTTCACCAAGCGCGGAGGACAGCATCATGTTTGCGGGGTTGAACGGATAGGCGCCCGTCGTCAGGACATCGAGGTTCGGGATCACTTGAATATGAATCGCCTGCTCTGGCGTCATGTCGCCAGCCAAAACATCTGCCAAGCCGCCTTTACGAGGCAGTCCAAACGCCTTTTGAAGATGTCCTTTGCGCAAGTCGGCATCGATCAGTAACACCCGTTTTCCGGCTTGCGCCATGATGACAGCGAAATTGCTGGAGACGAAGCTCTTGCCCACGCCAGGCGTTGCGCCGGTGATGAGCACGCGGTTGTTGCCGGTCTCCATCAAGGTCAATTGCAGAGATACGCGTAGATTGCGCAGGCTCTCGATAGCAAGACTTTCGGGAGAAGTCACTGCCAGCAATTGCACGCCCTTCGCGCCGCCGGCGATGTGCTCCAGAATGGTTTCCTGCTCGAGTGCCAATGGCACGACGGAATAGACGTTGAGGCCGAGGCGGTCCTCGATTTCCTGCGGGTTACGGATGCCGCTCGAGAGCTTGCTACGGACAATGGCAAATGCGACGCCAGCCAAGAGTCCCAACACAAGAGACAATGCAATGACCAGCGACTTTTGCGGCTTGACCGCCTTTCTGGGTTCGACAGCTACATCGAGGAGTCGCACGTTGCCGATCTTGCCTTCCTTCACGAGTCGCAGTTGCAGCGAGCTGTCTAGCATTGATTTGTAGAGTTCGCCGTTGACGCGGACATCTCGTTCTAGCCGCAGTGCGTCGCGCTGAACAGCGGGCATGGCGCTGACTCGGGTTTCAAGGCCGTTGATTTCATGACGAATGGCGGCGATTTGCCCGTCAATCATTTGAACCTTCGGGTTGCCCTCGGTGAAGCGAGAAAGCAATTCGCGCCGCAGTTGTTGGGATTCCAAGAGCTTGGTTTGCAGTTGCACCGACAGTGCCAGAGCTGCTTTAGCCTCTTCGTCGAAAGCGACGGTGCCATTCTGATTGCGGAAGCGAGCGTAGGCGTCCTCTGAATTTTCCAGTTGCTGCTTAAATTCGGGCAGCTGTCGGTCAAGGAATTCGATCGTCTTCTCTGCCTCGGCCGCCTTGCGCTCGATATTTTGGCGCACGTACTGAGCGCCAATTTCGTTGAGCGTGCGGCGCAGACGATCACGATCGCTGTCTTCAAGAGAAACGCTGATCACATTCGACTGCTTACCTTGTTCGCCAAGCTGCACACGTTTCTGCAAGTCTTCAATTGTTGCCAGCAATGATGCACGCGAGACGAGAAATTGGGCGCCAGGCTTGCCGTCGAGCCGCGAAACCACCAAGGTGATGGTCCCGTCCGGCACTTGCTGGTTCAGGACCTTCCCGACAGTCCCGGTCAATGGTTCGGCAAGATCGGGGTGGCTAAGTGTGTATTGGCCGTCCGCCATCGCGGTGATGGTGAAAGGCTTTTGATCTTCGAACGTGGAAGGCACGTCAAACTTGGCAATGTTGACCGCTTCTGTGCCAGAAACGTACCCTCCCATGCCAAGAAAGCCCGGGCTTGACAGTTCCTTGGCGCGCCTTGAGAGCCATTCGCCGATGAACGGAAGGTAGCGAGGCTGAGCATCAATGTACAGCTGCTTTGCCTCGATGGCTCCTCCGATAACCATTCGCGAGCGGATGATCTGGATTTCGCCTGTGGCTGGTGTTTTTACATCGAAGAGGTTGGCGGTGTCGCCAAGAAAGTTCTTCGCGTCCGGAGCGGAGTCTTCAACCTGAATCAAAAGGTTGGATTGATAGATCGGTGTAGCCAGGAGCGCGTAGGCCGTACCGATGACGAGAGCGACGGCAGTAACGCCGGCCACCAGCCACTTTCGGTCGAGCAAGATATCGAAGTACTCGGACAGATGAATTGCATCGTCGTCGTCGTCGCGCGCGAATGCTGTGGCGGGAGCCGAAGTGGAAGCAGAAGGAGTCATGAGAGTTTGCGGATGCGTTCGGCCCAAGCTTGGGCACCGTCAGCGATGAGTTGCAGGGCGTGCTCGAAGGCCGGACGGCCCATGCGATACGGATCGGGAATGTCAACGCGTGCGACTTCGCCTAAGCGAAACAGCTTGCCTCGGGTCAACGGATGGCGCTGCCCGATGTGAATCCGTTGGACTTCATCCATCGCAAGAATGAGATCGGCCTGCTGGCACATCTGCCCTGTAAGTTGGCGTGCCCGGTGGGCCTCGATGTCGATGCCACGTTCGGCCATGAGTTTGCGTGCAATCGGATCTGCTTGATGCCCGACCAAGGCCCCAGTTCCCGCTGACGCGACTTGAACCTGCGGCAACGCTGCAGCAATCAGTGCTTCCCCCATCGGGCTACGGCAGATGTTGCCAATGCATACCACCAGAACAGATTTCATGAGACTTGGGCTCCCTGCGAAGGCTTGTGCCTCTATTGTCAGATTCAGCGTATTGCGTGCCATGTGCTTCATATCCAGCATGAATCAGATGTCATGCCGAAATGTCCTCACCATTTGTTCTTCGTCGAGCGATTGGATCGCGCCATCTAAACAAGGGAGCCGAAGAATGACCAAGCACGCCCTCGGCATTGTAGTCAGGGCGTTGACGCCTACTGCCTCGCGGATGTGGGCAGGCAGCAAGCACTCTGGGCTTGAATCGGCCATTGCTGCCAACGGGGCAACTGATCGAATGGGCTGATCAGCCGCCCTATGACCAAAGTCATGTCGATGCAGAAGATACAAAAAATGACATTGTGAGTGTCGCGAATCCCCTGAATTGGGGGGGAGGGGTGGGTACCCTTCACGGACAATTGTTGCAGCGCGGCGCACTCCAAGCGCCGCAGGAGTTTTCAGTGTGATCAATCGTCTGGCTGCGCCCTTGCTCGCTTTGCCGCGCCCCATGAAGCGCATGCTGGCTCTAGGGGTCGATGCAATGCTCTGCGTCCTGTGTGTCTGGTTGGCATTCAGTTTTCGCTTCGAGCAGTGGATGACGCCGCGTGGCGTTCAGTGGTCAGCCGTCGCTGTTGCTGTTGCCTTTGCGCTTCCTCTCTTTGTGGTTTTCGGGCTCTACCGAGCCATCTTTCGCTATGCAGGCACGGCTGCAGTCATGGCCATCGTGCGCGCGTGCGTGTTGTTTGGCCTCGGCTATGCGCTGATCTTCTCGGTGGTCGGCGTGCGAGGGGTGCCGCGCACGGTCGGTTTGCTGGTGCCGCTGCTCTTGTTCTTGGCGATCGCTGGCTCGCGCATGTTTGCGCGCTACTGGTTGGGCGGTCTCTACATGAGCGCGCTGCAGCGCAAACAACTGCCCCAGGTGGTGATCTACGGTGCGGGAAGTGCGGGTTTGCAGCTTGCTGCTGCGCTGGCGCAGAGCCGGGACATGGTGGTTCGGGCTTTTGTCGATGATGCTCCGCACCTTCAGGGCAACACGATCAACGGTCTGCGCATTCAGTCTTCCGATTGGCTCAGCAACAACGCTGCGAGCTGGGGCATTACAGACGTGCTCTTAGCGATGCCTTCGGCTAGCCGCGGGCGCCGCGTGGAAATTCTGAACCAGTTGCTGCCATTGCATCTGCACGTACGGATGCTCCCGGGGCTGCTCGATCTGGCCAACGGCAAGGTGCAGGTCAATGATCTGGTTGAAGTCGACATCGAGGATTTGCTGGGGCGGGATCCGGTCGAGCCGGTCGCCGACTTGTTGCACAAGCACATCCGTGGTCAGGTGGTGTTGGTCACCGGAGCTGGTGGCTCCATTGGTAGTGAGTTGTGTCGGCAGATCGTTCAACTGTCGCCTTCCACGCTGCTGCTCGTAGAGCTGAGCGAATACGCGCTCTATGGCATCCACCAGGAGTTGGAGCAGTTGGCGCCGAATGTACGTGTCGTCCCACTGCTCGCCTCGGTATGTGATGCGGCGCGGCTGCGTGAAGTGATGCGCGCCTGGCGTCCTGACACGGTCTATCACGCGGCGGCGTACAAGCATGTGCCGCTCGTCGAGCACAACCCGGCAGAGGGTGTGCGAAACAACGCGATGGGCACGCTCAACACGGCGCGGATCGCCATGGAGTGCAAGGTCCCCAACTTTGTCCTCATCAGTACCGATAAAGCGGTGCGGCCGACGAACATCATGGGAGCCAGCAAGCGCGTCGCGGAAATGGCGTTGCAGGGGCTGGCACAGCAGAGTTCGGACACCTGCTTCTCGATGGTCCGTTTCGGTAACGTGCTCGGCTCCAGTGGCTCAGTGGTGCCGTTGTTTCGAAAGCAGATCGAGGCGGGCGGCCCGATCACGCTGACGCATGCGGACATCACGCGCTATTTCATGACCATTCCTGAAGCCGCCCAGCTGGTGATTCAGGCGGGTGCGATGGCGCAGGGCGGTGATGTCTTCGTGCTCGACATGGGCGAACCGGTGAGGATCATCGACCTCGCCCGCCGGCTGGTGGAGCTTTCGGGGCGCACGGTCCGTGACGAGCATTCGCCAGATGGCGATATCGAGCTACAGGTGACTGGGCTGAGACCCGGCGAGAAGCTCTACGAAGAGCTCCTGATTGGTGACAGTGCGATGCCTACGGCGCATCCTCGTGTCATGAAGGCGCACGATCCCTGCCTGCCATGGAATGAACTCTGGCGCCAGTTCGAGACGCTGAATGCGGCACTCGAAAGCAGCGATGTACCCATGCTGAAGCAGACGCTGACGCAGATGCTGCCCGGCTATCGGCCCCATGCAGAGGTGGTGGATTGGGTGCATATGGAGCGTCACCGTGTGCGTGACCGTGCTCAGCCGCTCGCAGTGGCGATCAGCGTTGCGCAGGTGAGCGAGGCCAACCAGCCATCTGCGCCGAATCAAATTACCGTGGCAATCTGATTCGATAGAGCTGCTTCATTTTTTCCCGCCCCGACTCACTGGGGTGATGCTGAGACCAAGAGCCCCGGATCGGGGCTCTTTTGTTTTCAAGCCTGTGGCGCCTATTGTGCCCGCTTGAAGTCGAGGATGTTGTCCCCCGCCTTGGGTGCTTTGTCGTCGGGCGGCGAGAAGCTGAAAGCCTTCGGATCCCGTATCGACGTCATCTCGAACAGCGGATTGATCCGTCCCAGCTTGGCGCCACCATCTCGTATCAGCGGAGCCCAGGCAAAGTTCGCCGTGAACTTGCTCGAGCGCGGCAGCAATGCATCGAAGGGGATGGAAACGTAGATGCCCTTGTCGAAGCTGCCTTCGCCGAACTGGGCGGCCGACACATTGGTCTTGGTGGCCCACGCGCCGATCGTCACGCCGTTGTCGAAGCGGCGGCTGATGTCGAGGGTGACGCCCCGATCGCCCGCAAGGTACTGACCTGCGCTGATTCTGGCCTGCACGCCGTTCCAGCCCGTATCCCAATAGAGCGTGGCGTGGCCGGTGTTGACCTTGTAGTCGCGCAGGCCGAAGTCCTGTGCGAAGTCACGCTGGCGCACGTGGTTGATGTCGATGCCGAAGGCAAACTTGCTGCGCCACGGGCGGTAGAGCCATTCGGCGCCCACGCCGGCAAACATCGACTCGAGCGCGCCGCCGTAGACGCTGTAGTACTGGTCTTCGTTCAGCCGGCCTACGTGGGTCAGCTGAAACACCGGCATGGTGAACCGCTTGGTCGTTGCGTACTCGCGCTGGTAGGTTCGCACGCGAGGCAGGTTGCTGGGCGCCGTATAGGTGAACTTGTCGAAGTTGTCGATCAGGCGCCAGTTTAGCGCGGCGTTCACCCAGGTGCTGGGTGTGAAGCGGTACTCCGCGGTGGCCGAGACGCCGAGCTGGTAGAGCAGGAAGGCATCGGGGCCGCCGAGGATCTGCGAGAAGCTCGGGGTCAGGCCGAAGGTGAGTTTTTCGGTGCGCCGCTCCCAAGGAGCCATGGCCGGCGTTTCGCCGGGCGATGCGGAGGCGGTGGCTGTCGGGTCGGCGGGTGCGCGCTGCGACGATGCCGGCACGTAGAGCCCGTCCTCGGTCCGGCCGCGCGGCGGGGCGTAGTCACGCTGGTCCGTCGCGCGCAGTTCTGCGGGCGTCTGTGCCTGGTAGTGCGCCGTCACCCACTCGCTGCGATCGACGACCTGGGTATGCAGTGCCAGTCCGCGCTCGTTGTAATGAAGGATGAAGTGCTTGATCGACGCCGGTGCATCGCGATGCATGACGGCAATGACCTGCTGCACGCGGGCCTCGCGGTACACGGTGTGGCTTTCGGTGATCCAGACGTGCGCGCTGTCGCCCTGCGGTGCGATGCGCTGCACGGCCCATTCGGTGCGTGCCTGGATCTCCGCAGCAGTGGCGGCCCAGCCGGGTGGGTTGGCCGGCGCCTCCGGCGTGAAGCGGGGCGGCGGCGGATCTGCGGGCTTGCTGGCCCGCATGCTCGCCATGTTGGTAGACAGGGTCAGGCCCACCATAACTTTGTTGCCGCGCTCCAGGCCGGCGGTGAAGGCGACCCCAGGTGAGTAGCGATATTCCAGTCCGATGTTGAAAGGTGAGCGCTGAACCTGGTTGTTCTGCTGGGGCTCGTTCTTGTAGTTGTTGCCTTCGTACTCGAGCTTGACCGTCAAGGGATCCCAGGGGGTACGCCATTCGACGCCACCGAAGAGGGCAGCAGGGCCTCGGAAGAAGGAGTTGAAGTTTGCTTCGCCACCCGTTGACGAACTGGCGGAGCGGGTCCTGAAGCGGTTGCTCAGTGCGAGCAATGGGTTTCGGATGTTCCCGCTGCTGCCCATGTACCCCCAGCCGATGCCGAGGCTGAAGTCGAGATCACCGTAGCGCTTGTTGGCAACCAAGTACTCGGACGAGAAAAGGCCTGTGCCCCCGAGGTCGCGAAAGCCCAGCGCCAATTCAGGCACATAGGCCGATTCACGCAACAGCCGGACCTTCACGTCGATGCTCTTGTCCTTGTAGCTTTGGCCTGGGGTGTTGGCGAAATAGGTGCGGTTGCTGACTGAGGTGTAGCGAAAGCCGGCCTCCAGCCAATCCAGCGGCTGGAACATCACGTTCAGTCGCGTATAGGGCGACACGTGGCTGATCGACGTGCGGAAGTCACCGGCCTCGCCCATGCGTGCTGTCGGCGTTTGGAGCAGGCCGGTTTCGCCCCAGTCGTTGCTGCTTGTGCGAGGCGCCTTGTATTGCGGGGCCGAGGCGTCGGGGCGCACCGAGATGACGCTTTCCGGCGGAACTGACGGCGGGATGGACGTATTGATTGCTGCGGACGGATTGGCTGCTGCAAGTGTGGTGGTGGTCGTGCCCAGCGTCGCTGTCTGCGGGGAGGGGCCCTGGGTCGCCAGAAACTTGATGATGCCTTCTGACGCGTCGACCAGTTCAGTCATGCCGCGCGGCGCAGCCCAGATCCATGCGCCGGGCGCTGGCTCATCGGAGGGGTGGCCGTTCCAGGGGGCGATGCCCACGCGCGATGTTCGGCCGTCGGGTTGTGCAACCCATGCCCAGTCGTGGGTGCTGTCGGGCGCGCAGGCGATGACGTAGTCCAAGGCGGTCCGGCCGGCTTCGTGCGCCACGTGGCACAACTCGCCATTGGGGCGGACAACCGCGATGGTTTTCAATTGCGGGGAGGGCGCAACCAGTTGCTGGCCGGCCGACAGTACCGGGTCTTGATCCGGGTGTGCCTGCAGCCAGCGGGGGTCCACGATTCCCAGTGCCACGCGGCCGGTGACCGGCAGGTTCTGCAGCCACGTGATGAGCTTCAGCCGATCGAGTTGCTCGGAGCGCGGGGCGCGCCTGCTGGCCGCCTCGAGGCGCACGAGCAGGGTGTTTTTCAGGAACTGCTGGGCCAGCCGTTCCTGCGGTACGCGCCATGCCAGCCCGGGCGCTGCAGTGCCTTCTGGTTGACGCAGCAGCCAGGTGCTCAGTCGTTCGCCGGGTCGCACTTCGGCATCGCTTGCGGGTTCAACGGTCGCCGCGTTCTGCGACGGCTCCGCCGCGACGCCAAGACTTGCCATCAACGCGCAGGCAAGGGCCGTTCGACGGGGCCAATGCGGGGGGCTGATGGCTCGCAGGAAGAGGGGGCTCATGTACCAGCGCGCGCCGCGGTGCCGGCTGCTGGTGCGGGGGGTGTCCACTGTTCGAAGCTCATGCAGAGGTCGCGGGAAATACATTGCTCCGAATACACGACCTGAGGGGCGCCAGAAGCAAATGAAACGCCGAAGCGGGCGGGAGGAACGGAGGCTGTCGCAGGGCGAGACACGCTGCGTTCTTCATACCAGCGCAAGGCGCTTGCGGGCACGCCGGCGAGAGCGCTGTCGGTGGGCGGCGCGATCGATGTGCGCGCGATGTCGTCGCGAATGCCGAAGCGATAGCCGGGCATCAGGTCGCGTTCGCGCGCGTAGGTCTGCGTGGTGTTGGCAGTGTGAGCTTGCCAGACGGGTGGGTTGGCAAGTCGAACGTCGCGCCAGTCGGTGGACAGCCCGGTCGTGCCGACCAGTTGACCATTCAGAAGTCGGACGACTTCGCCCGTGCCGCTGTACCAAACCTCGACGGGCCCTTCGGCGCGCTGATCGATATAGCCGAGCACCATGTACAGGACGCGCCCATCGACGGTGGCCCGCAGGTACCGATAGCTGGGATTGAAATTGGGCTGGGTTGCTGCAGACTCACCGCGATACAGCAGTCGAGCTGAATCCAGCATGGCTGAAGTTCCGGAGGAGCAACCGCCAACGCCCAAGAAAAACGTTGCCAAAAGGCAACGTTCTAAGAGTCGCGTGGCGGAAGCAACGCGCGGACTTTTCAGCGAATGCCCTCCTTTCAGGAGGGCAACCAGCATTAACGCGTGCCGGTGGTGCCCGTGCCGGTGGTGCCGGTGCCAGGGACGAAGAAGCCGCCGCCGCCGTTGCCGTTGTTGCTGCTGCCGAGGGTCAGCATCAGCGCGCCGGTGCCTGCAACAGCGCCCCATTGAACGGGGGTCAGGCCGCCAAGGCCAGCAGCGGTTGCGCTCGGAGCGCCAGCGGGGCCCGGTGTAAATGCGCGATTGTTGCTTGCGGGCGCAGGGGTAACCTGCGTTTGGGCAAAAGCCGACGAGATTGCCAGGGTGGCAAGGGCGACGGTAGCAACCAGTTTGTTCGTCTTCACAGTGATCCTCTCAAAGGGTTTTTATGCTCTTGACTTGAGGTTAGCAGCATCAGAAGTGTGCCGCAACTAATTTGGCCGGAGGATGAGGCGTTTGCCACGGCATCCTTGTAACCGTGTATTGCCTCGATTTTCGCGGATGAGTGTGACGGGTGCATGTGTATCTCAATGCTACGTAACGTTCCGCCTGCGACGACCGTAACGACGGCGACTGGCGCGTACCTCTATCCGCGGGGCAGCCGGCGTTGCCTCCGCATTTCTTCAATGAAATCAACGCACTGACCGAGCCATCGTTGCAATGGGCCGCATGGCCGACTCCCAGGCATCGTTCCTGCAGCACCCCGAAACGAAAGTTGACATTCAAGGTGGGCCGCAGGGCACAACAAGGGGATATGCGTGGTTCGATTGTCTGAAGGTGGGGTAGCGGAGGGTGTGCGAGTGTGCAGGCTCGTGGCCGACGGCGTGATCGGAGGCGTCTGCTCATGATGAATCACCCGTCCGCCTGCAGCGCACATTCGGCGCCGACACTCGCCGGGCGCTACGCCGCCCTGGGCTGTGCCTTCTTCGGCGCGTTGATCGTCGAGGGCGACCTGGCCCTGGCTGATCGCATGCGACGCCTTCTTTGCGACCTGGCCCCGGGTCGCCGCGTCGTGATCGCCTCCACGCATGCAGAGGCGATCCGTCTGCTGGCCGCGTTGCCCTACGACCTGGTGCTGGTCGACATGCACCTCACTGATGGCGGCGGAGTCGCGCTCCTGTCGCACCTGCGGCGTGCCTACCCGCAGATCGACGCCATCGCCATGTCAAAGGACGACGACCGCCTGCTGGTCGAGGCCGCGATCTCGTCAGGAGCCTCCGGCTATCTGCTGACGAGCACCGACGATGCCGAACTCTCTTTCTTGCTGCGTTCGATCGAGCGCGGCGGTTCGCCGATGGACGCACGCGTCGCGCGTCGCGTCCTCGGCCTGATTGCGGCGTCCGCGAAGCCGGAGGGTGTCGAGTCCGCGCTGCGCGACGGCGACACGGTCTCGCCCCCGATGCCTGCTCCCGGGCTGCTGTCACCTCGGGAGCTCAATGTGCTGCGCCTGATTGCGCAAGGCTGGAGCAATCGGCAGATTGCCGAAGCGATCTGCCTCTCGATCAACACGGTCGAGTTCCACGCCAAGCGGATCTACCGCAAGCTGGCCGTCAAGTCGCGCACCCAGGCCGTTCGGCAGGCAACCCAGTACGGGCTGCTGAGCTGAGCGCCGAGGGTCGTCGCGTGCTGTCGCGCACGTGCTGCGGCGCCGTGCGCACGCGCGGCAATCATTGAAAAACCCTTTTGCGCCCCGCTACAATCTCGGGTTGACCTTGCTGTGGCAAAGGTCAGCCCCTGCTCCAGCGAAGAAGACTTAGAGGATCCCCATGAGTGACATGACCTCCGGCTCGCCCCGGATCGACACAAGCAAGCGGACGTGGTTGATCGCATCCAGCTGTGCCGGCGTAGCGGGCGGCGTGGCCACCGCAATCCCTTTTGTGAGCACATTCCAGCCGTCCGAAAAGGCCAAGGCCGCGGGCGCCGCGGTCGAAGTGGACATCTCGGCCCTCAAGGTCGGCGAGAAGATCACCGTCGAATGGCGCGGCAAGCCGGTCTGGATCCTCAAGCGCAGCCCTGACCAGGTCGCCGAACTCGCCAAGCTGGACGGCCAGCTTGCCGATCCGCTCTCCAAGCGTCACCCCGACGAATTCACGCCCAAGTACGCACAGAACGGCCACCGTTCGATCAAGCCCGATGTGCTGGTCGTGGTCGGCATCTGCACCCACCTTGGCTGCTCGCCGGTCGACCGCCTGCAGGCCGGCCCGCAACCCTCGCTGCCGAACGACTGGGAGGGCGGCTTCCTCTGCCCTTGCCACGGTTCCACGTTCGACCTCGCCGGTCGCGTCTTCAAGAACAAGCCCGCTCCTGACAACCTCCCTGTGCCTCCGCACATGTACCTGTCCGACACGCGCCTGCTCATCGGCGACGACAGCAAGAAGGCCTGAGGGAGACCACGAACATGGCTGAATTTCACGAAGTTTCCCCCAACGCCCCCGCAGGCGAGAAGCTGCTCAACTGGGTCGACAACCGCTTCCCGCTGACCAAGCTCTGGAACGACCAGTGGGGCAAGTACTACGCGCCGAAGAACTTCAACTTCTGGTACATCTTCGGCTCGCTCGCGATGCTGGTCCTCGTGATCCAGATCGTGACCGGCATCTTCCTCGTCATGCACTACAAGCCCGACGCGAACCAGGCGTTCGCATCGGTCGAGTACATCATGCGCGACGTGCCCTGGGGCTGGTTGATCCGCTACATCCACTCGACGGGCGCCTCGGCGTTCTTCATCGTGGTGTACCTGCACATGTTCCGCGGCCTCATGTACGGCAGCTACCGCAAGCCGCGCGAACTGATCTGGGTCTTCGGCTGCGCGATCTTCCTGTGCCTGATGGCCGAAGCCTTCATGGGCTACCTGCTGCCTTGGGGGCAGATGTCCTATTGGGGCGCCCAGGTGATCGTGAACCTGTTCGCCGCCATCCCGTTCATCGGTCCTGACCTTGCCCTGCTGATCCGCGGCGACTACGTCGTGAGCGACGCCACGCTGAACCGCTTCTTCAGCTTCCACGTCATCGCCGTGCCGCTGGTGCTGCTCGGCCTCGTGGTGGCCCACCTGATCGCGCTGCACGAAGTGGGGTCGAACAACCCCGACGGCATCGAGATCAAGGCCAAGCGCGGTCCCGACGGTCATCCGCTCGACGGCATCCCGTCGCACCCGTACTACACGGTGCACGACATCTTCGGCGTGGTGGTGTTCCTCACGATCTTCTCGGCCGTGATCTTCTTCGCGCCTGAAGCCGGTGGGTACTTCCTGGAGTACAACAACTTCATCCCTGCCGACTCGCTGAAGACGCCGAACCACATCGCTCCGGTCTGGTACTTCACGCCGTTCTATTCGATGCTGCGCGCGACCACCGACGACATGGTCAACGTGTTCGCGCTGATCATCGCCGCGGCCGCCGTCTGGAACTTCATCAAGGGTAAGTCGGGCATGGGCCTGAAGGTTGCCGCCGTGGTCGTGGCCGCCGTCGTGATCTTCCTGCTCAAGACCTTCGACGCCAAGTTCTGGGGCGTGGTCATCATGGGCGGCTCGGTCATCATCCTGTTCTTCCTGCCGTGGCTCGACCACAGCGAAGTCAAGTCGATCCGCTACCGTCCGAGCTGGCACAAGTATGTCTACGGCGTGTTCGTGTTCTTCTTCCTGATCCTGGGCTACCTGGGCATCCAGGCGCCCGGCGTCTGGGGCAACCTGGTCATCGGCTCGTTCGCCCTGGACATCGCCCAGACCATCTCGCAGATCGGCACGCTCTTCTACTTCGGCTTCTTCCTGCTGATGCCGTGGTGGAGTCGCAAGGGCGAATTCAAGACCGTGCCCGAGCGCGTGGTCTTCGCCGCCCATTGATGCGCGCACAAGTGCAAGAGAGCTTGAGAGAAACACGATGAAGAAAAGAATTTCCGGCTGGCTCGCTGTCATGGGTCTGGCACTGGGCCTGACCTTCTCCGCGGCCGCATCCGCCGAATCGGGCGGTCTGGCGTGGGACAAGTCGCCCAACAAGACCACCGACGTGGCGGCCCTGCAGAACGGCGCCAAGCTGTTCGTCAACTACTGCCTGAACTGCCACTCGGCCGCCTTCATGCGCTACAACCGCCTGCAGGACATCGGCATCAGCGAGCAGCAGATCAAGGACAACCTTCTGTTCACGACCGACAAGGTCGGCGAGACCATGAAGGCCAACATCGATGCGCGCCAGGCCAAGGAATGGTTCGGCACCACGCCGCCCGACCTGACGCTGGTCGCACGTTCGCGCGCCGGCCACGGCGGCACGGGCCCCGACTACCTGTACACCTTCCTGCGCAGCTTCTACCGCGACGACACCAAGGCCACGGGCTGGAACAACCTGCTGTTCCCGAGCGTCGCCATGCCGAACCCGCTGTGGGAGCTGCAGGGCGAGCGCCTGCCGGTGCACGCCAAGGTCGAGCAGCACGGTCATGCCACCGACGTGTTCACGGGCAAGTGGGAGCAAGTGACCCCCGGCACGCTGACCCCGGTGCAGTTCGACAGCGCGGTGGGCGACCTCGTCGGCTACCTGCAGTGGATGGCCGAGCCGGCACAGAACACCCGCGTGCGCATCGGCGTCTGGGTGCTGCTGTTCCTGGCCATGTCGGTGGTTTTCGTATGGCGACTGAACGCCTCGTACTGGAAAGACGTCAAGTAATTCCGTTCACGCCGACCGGGCGCCTCGTGCGTCCGGTCCCACAGAGTGGGTTGCCCAGGCGACCCACTCTTTTTGATTTTTAGGAGTCTCTCGCCATGATGGTCTTGTATTCAGGAACGACCTGCCCCTTCTCCCACCGTTGCCGCTTCGTGTTGTTCGAAAAGGGCATGGACTTCGAGATCCGCGACGTCGATCTCTACAACAAGCCCGAAGACATCAGCGTGATGAATCCGTATGGCCAGGTGCCGATCCTGGTCGAGCGCGACCTGATCCTGTACGAGTCGAACATCATCAACGAGTACATCGACGAGCGCTTCCCGCATCCGCAGCTGATGCCCGGCGACCCGGTCGACCGCGCCCGCGTGCGCCTGTTCCTGCTCAACTTCGAGAAGGAACTTTTCGTGCACGTCGCTACGCTCGAGAACCGCACCGCCAAGGGCAACGAGAAGGCGCTCGAAAAGGCCCGCTCGCACATCCGCGACCGCCTCACGCAGCTCGCACCCGTGTTCCTTAAGAACAAGTACATGCTGGGCGACAACTTCTCGATGCTCGACGTGGCCATCGCACCGCTGCTGTGGCGCCTCGACTACTACGGCATAGACCTGAGCAAGAACGCGGCACCGCTGCTGAAGTACGCCGAGCGCATCTTCTCGCGCCCGGCCTACATCGAAGCACTGACGCCGTCCGAAAAGGTCATGCGAAAGTAAGTAAGCTGCGTGCTTGCTTCCTTCGTTTTTCACCGTCCTTCATGATCAACGCGCTCGAGTCCTCTTCCACCCGCCCGTACCTCATCCGGGCGCTGTACGAGTGGTGCACCGACAACGGGTTCACGCCCTATGTCGCGGTGCTGGTCGACGACACCGTTCAGGTGCCGCGCGAGTACGTGAAGAACGGCGAGATCGTGCTGAACATCAGCTTCGATGCGACCAGCTCGCTGAAGCTGGGCAACGATTTCATCGAGTTCAAGGCCCGCTTCGCCGGCACGGCGCGCGAGATCAGCGTGCCGGTCGGCCGCGTGATCGCGATCTACGCTCGTGAGAACGGCCAGGGTATGGCGTTCCCGGCACCCGTGCCAGCCGCCACGTCGGACGATGGTGGGGATGGCGCAGCCACGGCAGCTGCTTCACCGGCCGGGGCGGCGCGCATGCCATTACGCGATGCCTCGCGCGGCACCGAAGGCGACGCCAGCAAGGTGTTCCACCTGGTGACGGGCGAAGAGGGCGACGAGACGGTCGACGCCGGCTCGGAGCCTTCCGACCCGACCGACGAGCCACCACGCCCGCCGGCTGGTGGCGGCACCCGGCCGTCGCTCAAGCGCATCAAGTGACGACGCGGCTGGCCCCAAAGCCGGCCGTTTAGAATCGCCGCCAGTACCGTTTTTCTTTCAGCCGCTTTAGCTCAATTGGTAGAGCACCCGCCTTGTAAGCGGAAGGTCGTCAGTTCGATTCCGACAAGCGGCACCAGACGAAAAGCCCGACAACGTCCTCGTTGTCGGGCTTTTTCTTTTCCCCTTGGGGAAAATTCCTCTCGCTCATGTTGGATGCTGGCTCACGATTGGACTGGCGCTAACAATTCAAGAGCTTGCTATTCGTTCAGTGAGTAGCCGAGCAGGTTGGCCTGAAGTTCAGCCTCTTCCAAGTGTGTGACTCGTAAGGCCGATTCCCATTGGAAATCGTAATCCATGTCGCAGGTATCAAGATCAAAATCCATCGTTGTTCCTTCCAAAAGAAACCTTAGCTTAGCGCTCAGAGGATAGGCTGTGTGAACCCCAGCTCAAGCGGTGATGCCAAGAATGAGTTGACGCTTGAATGACATGACACGGTTGGGGCGCATTGCGTTCAGCAAGCATGCCAAAAGTTTGGGCTTCTTTAGCTTTGGCGTGAGCGTAGTTGCCCGGATTCCGGGGGCGGAAAGCGAGAGGTGTTTAGCCAATGTGCTATTCCCGGGGCCCGGAAACCCAAGCGTCGCGGTGACTCCAGAAATTTTCAGCCCCATATGACTACACCGGATAGACAGTAGCAAAGTCCATCCGCACCCAACAAAGCCCAGCCCGGCCTCCGCCGCGCTGGGCTTTTTGCTGTCCAGCTCTGCCAGGTTTGTGTTCTGGCCTTTCCCGGCATGCCCTGCGCATTTCAAGTCCCCATGGATCACGGCTTCACATGCTGGCGCCGCGTTTGGCGAGGCCGTCGACGACGCGATCTTGCGCAACCGCCACTGCCTTGCTTGCGACCAGACCTTCTCGGCCTCGCGCCGCTGACCACTTTTCTTTCTTCACCTCCGACGACCCAAAAAAGGAAATCTCTTCATGGCACATCTCATCGAAACAATGGCCTACGCAGGCGACACACCCTGGCATCGCCTGGGCCATTGCCTCCAACCCAAACAGCCTCTGGAAGTCTGGGCCCAGCAAGCGGGCATGGACTGGAGCATCCAGGAAACTCCGGTGCGCTTCATGACCCAACCTGAAGGCGATTCCCTGCAGGCGCTGGAATCCTTCGCCGAGCAGAAGGTGCTCTACCGCAGCGATACCCGGGCCGCACTGTCGGTCGTCAGCAGCCGCTACCAGGTCGTGCAGCCCGCGAAGTCCTGGAGTTCTACCGTGACCTCACCGAGGTCGGCGGCTACGAGATGGAAACGGCAGGGGTCCTCAAGGGTGGGCGCAAGGTCTGGGCGCTGGCACGTACCGGCAAGCAGGCCGTGCTCAAGGGCAGCGACACCGTCAACGGGTATTTGTTGTTCGCAACCTCCTGCGACGGCTCGCTGGCCACTACCGTCACGCCGACGACGGTGCGGGTCGTGTGCAACAACACCCTGGCCATCGCACTGGACAGCACCAGCAACGTCATCCGCGTGCCCCACAGCACCTGCTTCGATGCCGACGCTGTCAAACGACAGCTGGGCATTGCCATCGGCCAATGGGACGACTTCATGTACCGCATGAAGGTCCTGTCCGAGCGCAAGGTCAAGAGCAAGGAGGTCGAGGCCTACATCCAGCGTGCGCTCTACGGGCCGATCGAATCGAATGGGCTTGCCACAGCTCCCGCCGGTACCCAGTCCATGCCACGCGCCTGGGCGGCCCGCAAGGTCCTGGCGCTGTACGAGGGCAAGGGCCGGGGCGCCGAGCTCGCTGCAGCCCGTGGGACGACCTGGGGCCTGCTCAGCGCGATGACCGAATTCGTCGACCACGAGCGCCGGGCTCGCAACCGCGAGTACCGCCTGGACAGCGCTTGGTTCGGCCAGGGCGCTGCCCTCAAGCAACGAGCGCTGGCACATGCACTGGAGCTCGCTGCTTGACGCTGTTGGATCTTCGATCTCCCCCGCACCACTCATCCTCACCACTTCCACTCAGCTCCTCCACCGAAGCCCCGCCTCTTCATCGAGAGGGCGGGGCTTTTTGCTGGATGGGCGGTTTGAACCTTCAGAAAGATATCCATGAACTCAACGCCCCGGAACACACAGCGTTCCCCGAGCACTCGTGTCCGGTCGCGCGCCCCTGCATTGCGCCTGGTGCCATCCACCTGTTCGCAGGATCCGACATCTGAACGCTGGCCGAGCGCGGTCGAAGCCGGCCTCTTCAGTCTCGACGCCGCGGCGGCCGTAGGCCGCGATCCCTTCAAGTCCCCCGTGCGGCTGTGGATGGAGAAGACCGAGCGCCACGACCTGCTGCAGCCTGTCGATCCTTCCCTCGTTCAGTCCGCAGAAACCGCAGCCTATTGGGACCGCCTGCTCGAGCCCATCGTGGCGGCGCACTATGCGCTGCGCACGGGGCACCAGGTGCGGCGCACTCGCGCCTTGCTGCGGCACCCGCAGCACCCCTGGATGCTGGCGCTTCCCGGTCGCGAAGTCGTCGGCGCTCCCGATGTCCAGCTGCTGGAATGCCGATGCGTCGGCATGCACGCGGCAGAGCTCTGGAGCGCGGGCCTTCCCGCCTACGTGCGGATCCAGATGCTGCATCGGTTGGCTGTGACAGGCGCCCGGGCCATCGACGTCGTGGCGTTGATCTGTGGCCAGGACCTGCGGATCCACCGGGTCGAACGCGACGAGGTCGAGATCTCCCGACTCGTCGATGCCGAGCGCGAGTTCTGGCACTGCGTGGCAACCGACTGCGCGCCGCTGGCGGGCGATCGGGCGGAGGTCTGAGATGGGCAGCATCGTCTACCGGGCGACCAAGGACCAAGCCGTCCATGACGAACTGCACAGCGTCGCAGCCTTTGCTGCGGTGCTGGCACATCGCGCGATCGGCAACCGCCTGTGGTTCCTGGCGCAGAACCGCTCGGGCGAGCACGCCGGGCGAATCTGGATCGGCCTGGCCCTCATCGATTGCAGGAATGGCGAAGTGGCCGTCAAGAGCATGGACGAAAGCTGCGGGCCGTACTACTTCGACTGTCCCTTGGCCTTCCTGGATCGCGCAAGCCCTCCGACTGGCCCTTACGCAGGCCCATGGCGCGAGAAGGTGCGGGAGTTCCATGCAAACCGGGCCGCCAAACGAGCAGCCATCCGCCCGGGCCTGCGCATCTCCTACGGCGAATCGACCTACGTGCTGCGCCGAAGTCTCGGCCGCCGTGGCTGGGACGTCGCGCGAGAGAGCGACGGCCTGATCTGTCGCCTGAAATCCCGACAACTCGGCAATGCGACGGTGTTGCCGTCCCAAGAAAAGCCTCCCCAAGAGAAACACCCACAAGAGAAACTTCCATGAAAACCAGATTCCGGCGGCACGCCACAGTGCCGCCCCATACACGCGACCCCTTCGCCCAAGACGCATTCAAGTGGTCTGGCGACTTCGAAGTTCCCGCGATTGGCGACGACGTGATCATCCGCATCAACGGCATCGGCCGCGCCAAGGTGGTGGGCTACGCCTCGCAAGGCGGCTACCTGGGCGTGATGACCGTGCCGCACAGCCCGCCCGATTGGTGGATCCGCCAGAACGGGCCTCCCAGCTCCGACAACGCGGCGTTGGCATTCGGTGCGGAGATCTCGCGCATCGACATCGAGGAGGGCGCATGAGCGGCACCGCGTTCACCTCGGCCATGCCCCGCACGGTGGTGGTCTTCAGCATCGAGCTTGCCGTCTTCGATGAGGATGCATTGCGTCGCTCTGCGCAATGCCGAGCACGCGAGGACGGCCTGGACGATGAGGAGTGGGCGTCGATGCGCTCGGGCATCTCGGATGACCTGGTCATGCTGCTGGATCCAGGCCTCATTGCCGATGCGGGCTTCGAGATCCTGCAGTCGACATGTGAGGTGTGTGAAGTCAGCGAGGTAAATCAGCATGGCGTCGACCAACGTTGAATTCGTCACCGAGCTGATGGAGTTCAGCGCTCACGGTGCGCTCATCCAGGCATTCGTGATGCAGGCGCTGGAGCAGTACGCCAGACGCGTGGCTGCAATGGCTCCTGAAGCACTGGAAACGCCCATGGTCAGCGGCCATGCCTGGCATGGCTGCGCTGTGGAAGTGCGGGACAAGCTGGCCAGAAGGCTCGGCCGCAACGACCCGATTCCTCCCGCCACTTCGCCCACGCAAAGACGCTGACGCACAAGGCCGCGGAACTCGCGGCATCTGCATGCAGGCGCCCTGTCTGCGCATCGGACCTCCCGGTCCGCCTTCATCCCCTACGCACGCACCCACCACGCCCCGGCCTCTGTGGCCTGGAGCGTGGTGGAGGTGCGCGCGTGGGTCTGGCTCGCCCTTTATCGCCCCTTAGGGCCGGCACTTCATGGCGTCGCCGTCAACGGCTGCGCTCACAACATAGAGGATCTACTTTGTTTATTCCGATCATGGCGCAGGCTCACGCTCGCCCGCAATCAACCCGGCCGTCCCAGGAACGGCTGAATCACTCTCCTGCAGCCTCCACCCAACAGGACATTTGCACCTATCACCTGGTGCGCGTCAGCCGCAACCGCAAGACCGGCCCGATCCCGGTGACAACGACGAGTGCGAACTCGTGCCCGCCGAACTGCAGCTTCAAGGGCAATGGCTGCTATGCCGAGAGCGGGCCCTTGGCAATTCACTGGAGAGCCGTCTCGGCGGGTGCACGAGGCAGTACCTTCGATGAACTGCTGCAGGAGATCCGTACGCTGCGTCGCCATGTGCTGTGGCGCCACAACCAGGCGGGTGATCTGACACCCGAAGCGCCCGGCGTCATTGATGCCGGCAAGCTCACACGGCTGGCGATGGCGAACCGGGGGCGTCGTGGGTTCACTTACACCCACTATCCGCTCACCCCTGACAACCAGGCGCCAATCCTCCATGCGAATCGGCTTGGCTTCACGGTGAACCTCAGCGCCGAGACCTTGGTTCAGGCCGATGCGTATGCGGACCTCGGCATCGCGCCCGTGGTGGTCGTCCTGCCCCAGGGGCTCACCAAGCCCATCCGTACGTCGGCCGGACGCCAGGTGATCGTGTGTCCCGCCAGCACTGGCAACTCCGATTGCCTGAACTGCGGTCTCTGCCAGCAACGCGATCGCGCCGCCATCGTGGGCTTCCCGGCCCACGGCGCTGGCGCACAGCGCGTGCAGGCGATCTTCTTCGAGGGCAGGCCCTCATGAGAAGCGCACCTGACGTGTTCCCCGCGCCGGGCGTGGCCAGTCAACAGGAGATGTTCCCGCTCGATGAGGCGTTTTTACAGCGGGTGGATCGCGTGATGCTGCAACGCAAGCAAACCGATCCGTTCCAGCAGGAAGCGGCTTGGCGCGCCACCGAAGAGGAGGCCAGGTTGCGACAACTCCAGTTTCCAGATGAAGAACCTGTCCGTGCTCCCCTACTTTGAATGCGGCATCAGAACGCAGCTCTCCCGATCTCCTGCTTCCTGCCTCGACGACACAGACCCCGGCTCCCTCTCAAGGGACCGGGGTTTGGTCCTTGTGGGGCTGGAGATTCACCTCACCAATCAGAAAGAAAGAGACAAGGACATCGCCATGAACATCTGCCACGGGCCGATTGAGTACCTGACGGCCTTCGCACTCGTGCTCGCGACCGGAATCCTCTTGGGCCTTGGGCTGGGGTGGAATTTCTTCAGCTGCTGGCGCAGGGACTGTTCGCGTGTCTTCGGCTGAGGCCGGCGGGTTCCTCACCGGCAGATCACCACATCGCCACCGAGTCGGCCGGCTCGTTGGCCACGCCCCCATTCCGCAGGGGGCTCACAGCGGCCCGCCCCAGCGGATTGAAGGGGCGGGCTGGATCCAGATTCAAACCACACCAAGGACCACTCATGCACAAAGAACAGACCCTGACGCGAACCAGCGTTGCATGGATCGCATGCGCCGCCATCAACAGGGTCGTCATCAACAGCGTCGTCATCACGGATGACGCCTCCAGAGAAAGACGACAACCCCATGGCCCGTCTTGAGCATCTGTTCGCGAAGGGCATCCGCTTCGACACCGAAGTCCAGTACCTTGCGCAGGATGCAAGTGGCGCAGATGGCCTCGTGTACGAGACCCTGCCCATCCGCAAATCGGCATCGGCCCGAACTTGTGCACTGACCAGCGTGGCCCAGTGCCTTGCGGTACTGATGCAGTTCACGCGTCAACAAACGAGGGCCGCCAAGCGCCTGGCTCGGAAGGCCTTGCGAGGCGTTGGCGACGACAACATTTTGCGCACTATCGACACTACTGGCTTTCCCATCACCGCCGAATTGCACGCCTCAGATTCCGGCCAAGCGGGTCACCTCGGGGCGAGCGCATTGGAGGCATTGCGCGCGAGCCACGCATGCCTGGTCCACTTCGAATCCGCCGCCGCCAACCGATGGGCGACGGTGATCGGGGTGGAGTGGGACCGCGGGACCGGCGAGGCCCGGGCGTTGTTGTTGCTGGACGCCAGCGCAAGTGAGCCCTGGGCCTGCGCGCACAACGTGCGCATCGAGCTGCAAGCCCAGGCGGGCAGGTCGGTACGGGCGAGCCCGGGCTTCACGCTGAATTGCCGTCACCTCACGGGAGAAGCCTGCGCCGTTCGGCTGCGCAGCCTGATCGTCTTGCGGCGCGAGGCGCCTGCCGGTGTCTAGCTGCGACGAGTGCTGCGCTTCTTGACCGGGTAGGGCCGGGCGGTGCGCGGGGCCCGCGTCAATGTCACATCGAGATCGCGCTGCTGCGGCAAGTCCGGGTCCATCAGCTCATGGGCGGGTGCGCCGATCGCTTTGGAAATCAGCTCGATGTTGTCGATGGAGATGTTGCGCTGGCCGCGCTCAAGCGTGCCAACGAAGGCCCGGTCCAATCCGGCCTCGGCGGCCATGCGCTCCTGGGACATGCCCGCGTGAATGCGCATCAGGCGGATATTGCGGGCAAACACCAGGCGAAGAGAAAGAGGGGCGGCACGAGGCATGCCCTCGATGCTCGAAAAACGAGGTGTTTGAAACCACGGCGTTTGAAACCCTTTAACATTCAGATGCAATCAACAACGAAGCCGAGCTTGCGCCTGGAAGGGCGGTGCCCTGACCGGTCAGGTTCGCTTTGGTCAAAAAGGAGATTCAAACGCATCTTTAAGAAGCTGTCCACAAAGCGCAATACGGCATCGCGAGCAGGAGCGAACGGATCCGGACTGCCTGGCCAAGAGTGCCTTTTGAGAAACCCAACCATGAACATTCACTTCAGCAAGAACAACCAAACCCGCTTCGTCAAGCACGGCTTTTCGTGGCAGCTCTTCTTTTTCGGACCACTCGCCTTCCTGATGCGTGGTCAATGGCCGCTGGCGCTGCTGTGCGCGGTCTTCCTGTACGCGAGCTTCTTCGTCGTAGGGATTGCCATCTTGCTGGTGCTCGACCCCGCCGAAGATTGGGTGGCTCAGACTTGGGCCACCCTCATCGGCTGTGGCCTGGTCGGTCACTTCGGTAACCGGATCTCGGCGCGCTCCTATGTGAAGAACGGCTGGGTGCCGGTGGATACGTTTCCCGCAGACTGGAACATCCCCCAGTTGATTGCGCCCAAGCCTGCCGACACCAAGCTCGGCTGAGCGGTGTCCGACCGGCGGCGCCGCGCTCGAATGGCCTCCCTCCAAGTCCATCTTCTTTCAAGGCCTCCCATGAAAACCATGCTCGGCACCGTCTTTGCGGTGCTCATTGCGATCGTCTTGACGCCGTTGGTTCTAGCCAAGGGCATCGATCCGCTCATCAACCCCGATGCCGTCAGGCACCAGATCGACCGATCGGCCATGGAGATTCAGATCCAGGGCTGGAGCCGCGACCTCAAGTACCCGGTCTATCCGATCCAGGTGCAGGCAGGGGCCAACGGCGTGTACTACACGACCACTGATCGGGCGAGTTCCTACAAGGAGTTCGACTTCGACGAACTGCGCTGCGAGATCGGCGATGCCGACCGCGCTGTGCTCAAAGCGCCTGGCTATGGCTGCGCCGACGGCGTGTGCATGACCAAGGAAGGCGCCGTGCTCGGCACTGACCCCCGACGGCCGGTGAACAAGAAGCATCGCTGCTGAACAACGCGGGCCATTGTGCGTGCTTTGCCCCTGCCGGTGGCGCCGACATGTTCGGCTTGCACCTTCTCACAACCATTCCTCATCAAGAACTTTTACATGACTATCTTCAATACGATCAAACTGATCGGCTTCAGTCTCGCCCTGACCGTATTGGTCGGTTGCGGCGACAGCAAGATCTCCGCCGTCAAGGACACACGCCTTCGCGGCGATGAGTTCACCGTCGGCGAGACCTTGAGCAAGGTCAAGGAGTGCAAGAGCACCGACTGGACCAGCGAGATCGTGAACAACGCCACGATCGTCACCCACACCTGCACGGTCAAGCTGGACGAAGAGTTGCTCAAGTTGGCCAAGCAAGGAGAGCTGGACGCCTTGAAAGCCAGGGCAAATCTGGCCGACCTCTCCGTGACCCACGCGTTGTCGGAAGCCCGCAGCATCCAGGCCAATGCACTGCGCTACAGCCAGGAGCGCGCGGCGCAAGCTTCCCGACGGGTGGCGGAGATCGATGAGCGGATCGAACGCGTCGCCACGGCGCAACGTTCGGAATTCCTATCGCTCAGTGGTGAACGACTGCGGAGAGGGGAAGCACCGCCCGACGCCGCAGCATGGGAAGCGCGTCGTGCCGAGAACTTGGCTGTGGCGAATGGAGAAAAGGAAAAGCTGCTGGCAGAGATTGAGGCCGAAAAGCAGAAGACTCAAGCTGCCATTGATGCAGCTGCCAAGCAGATTGAGGACGCATCGACCTGGAATGAGAAGTACGCGCAGGAGATTCAGCGAACCCATCAAGCCATGATCAAGGAAGTGGATGCTTACTACGAGAAGAGCCATACCCTTAAGGTCAAGACAGCGTTTCGATACCGTGAAGCCGGTCATGCTGAGCCGGTCTCCGCCGCCTTGTTCATTGATGACCTGGAGGGGAGAAGTGCTCTGCCGATCTACCTCATGGATCCCAATCGCATGAGGGAGTACCTCACCTACCTGACGAAGAGCGGGCTGGGAATGGAGGCCAATCGATTGTTCGATGAGCGTTTCCCGATTGAACACATCAGCGGCCCTGAGGGCGGCTTCAGATACAAAGCCTCGAAATCTGCGACATGATTTTCCGCTGACGCCCAGCCTTTGCAATCCGCCTCGGTGGATTAGCGGAGCCTGGGCGAGTCAAGCTCTGCTATTTTTTTGCTAAGGCATGGCCCTTTTCCCATGCATTGCTCGCAGACTTCGAAGAGCGGCGCGGATGCTCGGATCGCCGAGCAACAATCCTTTTTTAGTTTCCATTTACATGCAGACGAAGTAGGCGTCGGATCACTCGCGAGGGTACTTCTGTGACCAGCACAGATAGTCGTGGATGGTGGCGGCGAATTTGTACACCACCATCGGTGGAGAGTCGTAGTCATTGCAATCGTGCTTTGGGCTCATGCACTGAATTGAGGGCAGTCTCAAGCTGCCCCTCCTAATTTCTTCATATCACTCTCGAATGGGCCGCTTGGGCAGATGGGATGGGTCATCCAATAAGGGAATAGATGAGTAACCGGTCCGAAGGAGGATTCGGCAATGGTGTTCTCTTCTGTTGTTTATTTTTACTTGATTTCCTCTTGGTATAGGACTCTCACGTCGAGGGGCTAGAAGGGGAGGGTAAATGAACATGCGCACTTACCGTTTCTCCCATTTCCAATTAGGAGCAGAGAATGGCCAGTTTCCACATCACGATCAAGACGGGTAAGAAGGGCAGTGCCGCACGGCACTCGAGTTATATCGCTCGTGAAGGTCAATACGCGCGAGAAGATAAATCGGCGGATCTCGTCGCGACTGGGCATGGCAATCTTCCGCCATGGGCCAACGGATCGCCTCGAGCGCTGTGGAGTGCAGCCGATAAGTACGAACGTAGCAATGCTGCCACCTATCGTGAATATGAGGTGGCATTGCCTGTTGAACTGACGGCAGAGCAGAATGATGAGTTGGTCAATTCGTATATCCAGGAGAGCTTCAAAGGCAAGCCCTACCAATACGCCATTCATTGCCCCACGGCCAGCCTTGGGGGCGTTCCTCAGCCGCACGCGCACATCATGATTTCTGAGCGCCTTGACGATCAGCACGATCGGGAGCCGTCTCAATATTTCAGGCGCTATAACCCCGTGCATCCGGAGCGAGGCGGGTGCCGGAAGGACAACTGTGGGCGCCCGCGTGGGGTTCTGGGGGCGGAGGTGACCATGCGGCGCAAGCACTGGGCCGGCAAACAAAACGAGTTCCTGGAGAGGTTCGGGCACGCCGTTCGTGTCGACCATCGCAGCCACGAGGAGCGGGGACTGGCTGCCGCGCCGGGCAGGCATTTGGGGCAGGCCGCAGTACGAAGCATGACCCACGGGAACAAAATCCTGCAGGCGCAGCACAGCGGTTCAACATGAGCGTCTACAAGAAAAGTAGAGCGTCTAAAGTAAAGAGCCGCTACTCCTGCTGCAAAGTAGCAGGAGTAGCGGCCTGTTGTGGGGCGACCAGTTTCAAGGCGAGGATGGCGCTGCCTTCCCCGCCGAGCCAGCCGACAAGGCTTCAGCTCAGATCCGACCCGACGAGAGACCGCTGAATGGCGGTGGAAACCAGGCCGGCGGGTTTTGAACCGGGAAGAACTCCGGGTTCAAGTGCACGAACGTGGTCTTGTTGCTGAACTCCAAGCGTACATGTCCAGCCCGGACCATGAAGATCAACGCGGCCTCTCGGCGCACAGTGTTGCGAAGAGCGGCCGGGCCGAACTTCAGGATTTCATTGCGGCGAAAGCGTGACATGCCGCCATAGCGCTCGCACTGTTTCCAGAGCCAGCGCCCCAAGCTGGCCGCATCAATTTCGTCTTGAGGGATCTCCGGCTTGGCGCCAAAAATCTCCTTATGCTGCATAAGATGTCCGCGGGCAATATTGATCCCACGCTCAGCGTTGACCACATTGATCGGGGATGGCCCGTGTTCGACATACTGAAGGACTGCGCTGATGCGCGCCGCCTGCTCCCCAATCTTGGAGGCAGCCTCGGGGATATCCGCGAACGAACCTCCGGGAGCTTGTGCCAATTCGGTCTCATTGAAGAAGTCGATCCAAGGCTTGTAAGCCGGCGGCTCATATTCCATGACGTACTTGCTGGCCGGCGCATCGAAAACATGCGTTGCTTTCAGAATCTCCGTGACCCTGGCCTTGAATTCGTCCGAGCGAGTGCGAGAAAGATCCTCGCCGGTGATGATTCGGGTCCCTCGCTTGGGTAGGGCTTGCGAGACTAAAAAGCGGGACATGAAGCCGCTGTTGTGGAGCTCGCTGCCCTTGCGCTTCAGGAATTTCTTGAGCACTTCTTCCTGGACTGCGATTGTTACCCCGAAGTTCGGGCTGATGATCTTCAGCGTTTCCTTAGTCCTGCGCGCAATTTCAAGGTCCTCATTGCTCCAGAGTGAATTGAACATGCCGAGTGATCGAAAAATCGCCGATTCAAGAACAACACCGCCTTCGGAAGAAACAATTGCAGCGGTGGGGTGCTCCTCGTGCAGTCGTTGAGCAACGGCCTCGGCGGTGGCATCCTGCACGAGCAGTTTGAAGCCTTTTGGACGCTTGGGCTTTTCTTTCAGCATCTGCTCGATTTCATCTTGGACTGCCTGCGTCGGTTTGCCTGATTTCTTCAGGCTGGACTTCCGGCGATAGAGGTCTTTGATTTCGGCCTCCCATTCAGAAAGTGCGAGGTAATAGTTGTCGATCTGCGGAAGCATTCGCATTTCCTCCTCGTGCTGGAAATCGGCGATGGGCTGAAAAATGTCCTTGTACACAGTCGTCTTGCGCTCACCGCTGGGAACGATATCGATAAAGGACAGGCTCACGGGGCCCTCTTGCCCACCAGGGCGGCGAACACGGAGGAAGTGCTGGCATGCGAGGGAAGCGACAGACAGGTGCGCAGACGCAATCAAGGACTCGGGTGCCTGGGTGATGCGCTCTGTCGCTAGGACAGACTCGCGGAGCAAGGGCGGGAGGAAGAAGGTCGGGAAGTTCATAAAAATAGAAAACGATGCGCCGCACCTGAGTACAGGGTGGCGGGTGGGTGTTAGGGATGCTTGACAGCGTGCCGGCACTCCGAATTGAACTGCTCGGGTTAGTCGAGAGTTTTCCTAGAGGACGGCGGGTTGCAATTCTTTGCGGAGTTCCAGTTTGCACTCCGCCGGGGTCAAGTATTGCAGGGGTGCTGTGGTGACATAGCCTCGATATAGTGATTGCGACAGACTTCGATCAGGAACAGCGGCTTTGCGGCGCGAGCGGAACCGCTCGATGGACAGGCACCCATCGCGGAACTTGCCGTTGAAGCTCTCGTCGGTTCCGCTCTGCCGAGGCTCGCCTGGGTCGTTGAGCACAGTGGCTATGCCGGCGTGCGCGATCAAAACCAGACTCCAGGATGGCCTGGCGGACGAAGTCGGCCTGTTGTCCGAGCCCATGAACAGTAGTGCCCCGTGCAGGCTCACCACGCGCGACGATGCTCCGATGGCGCGCCTGGAGCGAATGGACTCGGCCACGTCGATGGCCAGGCACTCGTGGGTGTATTCGTCCACCACGGTCAGGCATTTGATTTGCTGACCGCTGGCAGTGGTGTCCAAGACGAAGTCGTAGGCTCAGACCATGTTGGGCTTGAACGGCGTGTGGATGCGCGGGCGCACCGAGGCGACGCGCTTGCGCGGCCGTTTTCGGGGGCACCAGCAGGCTTGCCCGGCGCCACAGGCGATGCGTGCGTGACCAACTCCGCTCGAAGCCGCTCTGATGCAGGAACACGCGAATGCGGCGATAGCCGTAGCGCGGATACTGAGCCGAGAGTACCTTCATCGCCGCGAGCACTGGAGCATCCTTGGGCGGCAGGCGCAGCTCGTAGCTGGGCGCGGCGCAGACTCAAGTCCCGTGCGCGCACGAAGGCCAGTTGCCCGCGCCGATCTCCTTGAGGATCTCGAGGTCCAGATCTCTCTCGGCAAGGAGCTTCTTCAGCCGGCTGTTCTCACGCTCCAGGGCCTTCAGATGCTTGACGCCGCGGATCAGCCCACGTCCACCGTCACCCGCAGGAACGTCGCGGCGATCAGGCAGGTGTTGGGGTACTGGCTCTGGTTCTGGCTCTGGAACAGCGTCACCAGTTCCGTGCGCAGTTCGTCGGTACGCCCCGCCTGGGCAGCCGCGTCGAATGCGTTCATGGTCGGGCCATAGAACTGCCGGAACGTGTCGACGAATTCCGCTGCCGAGCCCTTGAAGTCGAAGATGTAGCTGTCGCGTTCCCAGCTGATGGCCTCCGAGGCAACGCCCGCCGCGCCAAAGCGCTCGATGATGTTCGGGGTCGAGCCCCAGCCCATCGGGCTCACGAAGCCCTCGGGCGGCGGGGGCGCATAGGACGAGCTGATCTTCAGGATCTGCGCCACCAGCGTGGGGTCGTTCGGGATCCAGTTGCCCATGAGGATGCGGCCGCCCGGACGCGTGACACGCACCATCTCCCGTGCCACGTCGAAGGGCTTGGGTGCGAACATGGCGCCGAACATGCTGATGACGAGGTCGAAGGACTTGTTCTCCAGCCGCAGCTCGCAGGCGTCCCCTTCCTCGAACTGGCAACTGGCCGACAGCCCGGCCTGGGCCGCCCGCCGGTTGCCCGCGGCGACCAGGTTGGCGGCGATGTCGACGCCCAGCACCTGCGCGCCGAGCTTGGCGGCCGGGATGGCGGTGTTGCCGT